>Ga0316198_10000226_pt1 | contig 27264 bp, 21 predicted proteins | sample OudBieAanoxic_MG_FD_204935 | JGI IMG/M metagenome (GOLD analysis project Ga0316198, IMG submission 204935) | Coastal sediment microbial communities from Oude Bieten Haven, Netherlands - site A anoxic | ecosystem: Environmental > Aquatic > Marine > Coastal > Sediment | place: Netherlands... | reverse complement strand
GGGTTTGCCCTGCGCAAGGGCGATTTCGACACCATGGTTTTCTTCAACGGTTGGATCCAGACAAAACGTGACCAGGGATGGCTCCAGGAGAAGCACTACTATTGGTTCGGGACCCGTGACTGGGCAAGCTTGGTTGAATAAATATAAATCCGAGGCCGTATCCGATCCACGGAGAGGATACCGGTTAAAATCGTATAATATAAAGAACCCGTGTATCAGCGCAAAACCCGCATAACCAGGTTGGATGTGGTGGTGACGATACTGCTACTGTTGCTGGTGGCCTACATCGTCTATCGTTTGACCATCAAGCTCAACTACAAATGGAACTGGTCGATTATTCCCCAGTACCTCTGGTTTTTTGATGAAACCGAAGGGCGCTGGAAAGCCAATGTGTTGATACAGGGGTTGCTCACCACCATCCGCCTGAGTGTTTGGGCCACCCTGATGGCTACGGTTTTCGGATTGATCACCGGTGTATTGCGTACCACCCCTCGTCTGTTCAATCGCCTGGTGGGACGTACCTATGTGGAATTGATCCGCAACGTCCCCCCACTGGTACTGATCTTTATCTTCTATTTTTTTGTCAGCTCTCAACTTATGCCCCTTTTGGGAGTTGAAGAATTTATTCGCGCCCGCGGACCGGGCGCTCAGAAAGTTCTTGGGTTTTTGTTTTCTACTCCCGATTTATTTACGGCATTTATTTCCGGTGTAGTCACCGTGGCGGTCTTTCAGGGAGCCTATATCACCGAAATCGTGCGCGCCGGGATTCAATCCATTGAAAAAGGTCAGTGGGAGGCTTCCTATGCCCTGGGGCTTTCCTGGTGGCAGCAGATGCGGGACATCATCATGCCCCAGGCACTAAAGCGCGTGCTACCGCCCCTGGCCAATGAGTTCATCAATACCATTAAATACTCAGCCATCGTATCGATTATTTCGATTCAAGAACTCACCTTTCAGGGCATGCAGATAATGGCCGCCACCCATGTCACCATCGAAGTGTGGCTCACCATCACGACCATGTATCTGGTCATGTGCCTGGTACTCTCCTTTGGCGTGCAATGGCTGGAGCGCCATATGGCGCGCAGCGAAGCCTGACGCATAAATAAGGATTTCAATCATGCCAACGGTTTTAGAAGCCTCTGCCGTGCTGGACGTGGAGCAGGGCCGGCTTATAAATAATGGTTATGTAATGGTGGAGGATGGGGAAATCTGCGCCTGGGGCCCCCGCCAATCCCAGTTGCCGTTGCCACCCGACGCTACGATCCATACGTTTCCGGGAAAAACGCTTCTGCCGGGACTCATCAACAGTCACGCCCATTTATGTGTCCCTTCCGGCGGCCAGCCGTTTTACCTTCGCCAGGCAGATGAAATGGCGCTTCTCACCGCAGTACACAATATGGTTCGGGAGCAGCAAAGCGGTGTGACTACCGTGCGGGACTGCGGGGACCAGAACGGGGTGTTGTTTGCCCTGCGAAAGGCTTTAGGCGAGGGAATTTTAGATGGTCCTCGTTTGTTGCTGTGCGGTCCGCCGTTGACCATGTCCGGCGGCCATGCCAACTTCTTGGGCGGCGTGGCTGACGGGTCCCATGAGATCGTTCGGACAGTTCGCCAGCGTGTCGCCAGCGGGGCCGATTTTATCAAGCTGATCGGAACCGGTGGCGGAACACCTGGCACTCACCCGGCCCATGCCGCTTATAGCCGAGCCGAGGTTAAAGCCGCGGTGGCTGAGGCGCACCGGGTGGATCTTCCCGTGGCCGTCCATTGTCGCGGGACACCGGGGATTGTTAATGCCCTCGAAGCCGGTGTCGATCAAATCGAACATGCCTGCTTCGAACAACCGGATGGCACCCTGGCATTCGATCCGGAACTCGCCCAATGTATGGGGTTAGCCGGCATAGTGGTGACTCCTACCATTCAGCTTTACAGGGATGCCCTGGACCACCTGCAAAATAAAGCGGTCGATCAGGAACTGAATGCGTCCGAACGGGACCGCCTGGGACGCCTGCCGGGTATCATCGATGCCAAATTTGAGGCCTTGCGGGGGTTCTTGGCTGCCGGCATACCCGTGGTGGCAGGCAATGATGCCGGGTTGCCATACACGGAATTCGGATGTTTCTGGCAGGAGCTAGACGCCATGGTGGCGGGTGGGATGACAGCCATGCAGGCCATCACCGCGGCGACGAAGATCGCATCCAGGGCAGCGCGTATGGAGGATCAAATCGGTTCAATCCGACCCGGAAAGCAAGCTGATTTGTTGATCGTTGACGGTAATCCCACGACCGATATCACTGCACTTTCCCGGGTTCGAATGGTCATGCAGGCGGGTCGGGTTGTTTTCAATAAAATTGACGGTGATGGGGCAACGAACCAATAACAGTTTGCGCGAGCCTTTCATATCTGTCGGCCGGGTACCCATTCCGACCAACGTCACACCCCAAATGAGCGTAAACAAAATGAGAAGCTCAATTTAAGCATTTAGAATTGTGGTATAAATATTCAATTCAGTAAATTTCAATAATACTTCAATGAATGCGTTATATAATCATAAAACAATCTCATTTTGTTTACCCGGTGGGAAAGCCGATCATACCCCACCTACAGCGTCACCTTTGATGCCTTGTATCTGGGGCATCCTCGACTTTCGCTCAATCGGGGTCACACAATCAGCATTTTTTAAAATGATGGCCGCTGGGCCGTCTTAGCGGGAGGATAATCATGTCATTGGAACAACTGGACAAACTTGTGGAAAACGGTGAAAAGGAAGCAAGTGAAGCCATGGCGCACGCGCTTTTAGCAGGCGGAACCGATCCGCTGGAAATCCTTGACAGCCTGGTTAAAACCATGCAGCGTGTGGGTGAACTCTTCGCCAACCTGGATATTTTTCTGCCCGAAGTGATGTTGGCCGGTGAAGCCCTGACCGCTGTGGTTGACATTGTTCAACCCAAGTTGAAAAGTAGTCAACGCCAGCTCTCCAAAGGCAAGGTGGTCATCGGAGTGGTCAGAGGCGATTTGCATGAAATCGGTAAAAATATCGTCAAACTCATGTTGGAAACCAATGGTTTCAAGGTGAAGGATCTCGGCTACGATGTCGATTCCCTCGATTTTATCAAGGCGGCCGAGGAGATGGGGGCCGATTTCATCGGGGCGTCGTCTCTGATGACCACCACCCTGCCGCGCCAACGGGAAATAATCGAATTCCTGAAAGACAAAGGTCTACGCGACAAGTACAAAGTCGTGATCGGTGGCGCCCCCGCTTCCCAGATGTGGGCGGATCTGATCGGCGCCGATCTTTATTGTGAAAATGCCTATTGTGCCGCTGATAAAATGGCGGCTCTTTCTGATACAGACGATTCATGCTAGAAGCGGTTTCAAAATTGCGCCTAAGGCCCAATCTCGGTGTTGGGCCATTAAATTTAATCCTCGAAATATGCAATATATTCCTCCGGTTAAATTCAATGGCCCGCCTTGATCTTGAACCTGATACACAATTTTGAAACCGCTTCTAGTAAAATACTGACAAAAGGAACAGTATCACGATATCAATTAGCCGCTACCGAAACAGATTTTTCCGGAATCGGCCTAAGGGATAGGACTCGCACCGGAGAGCAGCATCTCCGGGAAAAGTGCCGCCCACGGGAGGAGCCATGACCACAGCTTACCGTATATGGGAAATGATGGAACGGTCCAAGACCGGTCCTCATATTGAGGAAAATGATTTTCTGCCCAAATTATTTACCCCCACTCTCAAGAAACTGATCAAAAAATACGAGATAAAGTATGATCCCGACACGCCCTTGCCATCAGACGACGCCATGGCGGACCGAATCTTTCAGGCGGGCTGGGATCTTTTCCGGGATGTCGGTGTATACAATACTGATTCGCACCGCATCATCCAGGTAACTGACGAGGAGATAAAAGAAGCATTGTACGTCTCCAAGGACCAGTACTGGGTCGGCGAAGGAAAAGATGCCAAACTGTGGAAACATCGTCAGGTAGAGGACACCGAGCCGCCTTTTTGCATCTATAGCCCGGACATTACGGTTGACGAACACCTGCATCACTCCATGTGCGCGGCATACCTAAAGGAACCGCTTTTAGACGGTTTTTGCGCCCCGATTCTGGAAAACGCCGTTGGCCAGCTGATAGAGTCCGGGGGGCCTACCGAGATTAACGGCTGCATCCAGCACATTTACAATATGCGCGCCGCCGCCCGACAATTAGGGCGTCCCGGCACATTTTTCGTAGCCGTGGGAACAGCCGAACATGATGCCGGCCAGATCGCGGTTTCTGACAATGAATGGGGCGTTCGTACCACCGATGCCCGTCTGGTGGGATCGTTAACAGAATTCAAAACCGCCGACACCCTCCTCAACCGATCGGTGCATTACGCCCAGTACGGCTGTTACACCGGCAACCTCACCGGGCCCATTTACGGTGGCTGGTGCGGCGGCTCCGAGGGTGTCGCCGTCACCCTGGTTGCTTACAGCCTCAAGGGGCTTTTGATTCACGGCGCCATGTTCAACCAGCATTTTCCTTTTCATCTCAACTACGGTTCCAACACCACCCGGGAATTGTTATGGCCCATCGCCATGGCAGGCCAGGCCATGGCGCGCAACAGCAAGCTACTCTATACCAGCAACGGCTTTGCCAATGCCGGTCCCATGACCGAGATGCTCTTTTACGAAACCGCCTGTCATGCCCTGGTGAGCACCGTTAGCGGCTGGCACCTGTGGGAGATGGCCTCCACCCGTAATAAATACCGTAACCGCGCAACTCCCATGGAAGCCCGCCTGGGAATCGAGGTGGGTCATGCCGTGGCCCGCATGGGGATGACCCGCGAACAGGCCAATGACATCACCCTGAAGCTGTTGGACAAGTATGAGGATGAGGCCCCTACCGCCTCCAAAGGCAAGGAATACCAGGAGTGCTACGATGTGGCCAAAGCTTTACCCATCCAGGCGCACTACGACATGTATCGCCGGGTCAAAGATGACATTGCTACTCTGGGCGTGGAATTCCCTTTTTAGGGAAAGGACTCGCCCATCTGCCTACTCTTATAAAGATGGCTGATAAAAACTTGCACTTATTCATTGACAGTACCCCTTTTGCCCAAAGATAATGGTATCATCTAAAATCATCTGCGTTTAAAAAAAATAGGAATAAACAGCGTGTTATTACCAATTTATTAGAAGAAAGTTTGACTCATAATGAATGCAATCGTTATCGGAACTGATAATATCACCTTGGATGACCTGATCGCCATTGCCCGGAAGGGATTCAAGATTCGACTGAACCGCGAATCGGAAAAACGAATTTTTGCCGCCAGGAATTTAATTGAAAAGTGGGTTAAAGAAGATAAAACAGTTTATGGAGTGACCACCGGATTTGGTGCCTTAAGCGATGTGAATATTTCCCAAAAAGACACCCGTCAACTGCAAGTAAATATATTAAAAAGCCATGCCGCCGGTGTGGGTGATTTTTTCGACGAAGAGAGCGTGCGGGCGATGATGGCCCTTCGCATCAAGGATCTGACCAGGGGACATTCGGGTATTCGCTTGACAACCGTCAATCGGCTGGCGGATTTGTTAAACCAGGGGGTTTGGCCCGTGGTCCCTGAAAAAGGATCGGTGGGTGCCAGTGGAGACCTGGCCCCCCTGGCCCATCTCAGCCTGGTGCTTTTGGGCCAGGGAGAGGCCTTCTACCGGGGAAAAAGGATGTCCGCTGCGGCAATCCTTGAAAAATTAGGGATGAAACCCATTGATTTGGAAGCGGCCGAGGGGCTCGCCCTGGTAAACGGCACACAGGTGATGACCGGTCTGGGCGCCCTTTGTGTGCACGATGCCATTCGATTGTCCAAATTGACGGATGTGGCTGCCGCCATGAGCCTGGAAGTCCTGATGGGGAGCAAAACCGAATTCGATTCACGCATCCATCAGGTGCGACCCCATCCAGGCCAGGCCATTGCCGCCGACAATATGGACCGGATCATCCGCGACAGTGAAATCGTTTCGTCCCACAAAGATTGTTACCGGGTCCAGGATGCCTACACCTTAAGATGTTCCCCCCAGGTGCATGGAGCCAGCCGGGATGCCATCCATTATGCCCGGACAGTGGTGGAAACCGAGATGAATTCATCCACCAATAATCCGCTCATTTTCCCGGAATCCGGTGAATTCCTGCTCGGCGGAAATTTTCACGGCCAGCCGGTTGCCCTGGCCATGGATTTTCTGGCCATCGCCGTTTCCGAGCTCGCCAATATATCCGAACGGCGTATCGAACGTCTAGTCAACCCGAAGCTCAGCGGGCTTCCGGCCTTTTTAACAAGCGATGAAGGACTCAATTCAGGATTTATGATCGCCCAATATACCGCTGCCGCACTGGTTTCCGAAAACAAAACTTTATCCCATCCCGCCTCGGTGGATTCCATCCCCACTTCGGCCAATAAGGAAGATCATGTGTCAATGGGAACGATCGCCGCACGCAAATGCCGGGAGGTTATTAAAAATTCGGAATATGTGATCGCCATCGAATTGTTGTGCGCCGCCCAAGCTATAGATATGTTTACCAATATGAAGCCGGGCGAAGGAACCCTGGCCGCCTATCAGGCCATTCGGGAAACCATTTCCCATCTGGACGAGGATCGGGTGATTTCAAATGATATTGAGTCAATGGTTCGCCGGATGAAGGATGACGAATTTTTAGCATCGGTTGAAAACGCCATCGGGACACTTCAGTAGGCGGATTTAGAGGATAGACGCAAACCTTCCTTTACTGCAGAAAGAAGGGTAGAAAGGTTGGATATCGAGATGTGGAAAAAATGGGTTTTAAAGGATTCCCATTATAATCGTTGTCATAAATATGTTCCGAATGACTTTTGCCCTATCTGTCGTCATGCCGGAACTTCTGGATTCCGGCGTCCGCCGGAATGACGGTGGTGTTTTTTTATATCAACCGTGGAATAACAGAGTATAAACTAATCGGAACATTATTCTGACAATCTCTCTAGCTTAGATATTTCCGTAAATGATCCATATGTGGATATCGCCAATTGAACCGTGAGGAGGCATCCCATGAGTAGTTCAACTCCCCAGGCAAAACTGATGAGAGACCTGCAAATCGGTATCGGAAAACCGCGTCCGGTCCGAGCGCCCCGGGGCACGACCCTGCATTGTAAAGGCTGGCATCAGGAAGCGGCGCTGCGGATGTTGTGCAATAATCTTGATCCGGACAATGGTGAAAATCCGGATGAGCTGATCGTCTATGGTGGGTACGGTAAGGCTGCCCGTAACTGGTCTTGTTTTGACGCACTGATTAGATCGCTGCTGGTTCTCGCAAACGATGAAACCCTGCTGGTTCAGTCCGGAAAGCCGGTGGGTATTCTAAAAACCCATCCCCATAACCCGCGGGTATTGATCGCCAACGCCAACATAGTTCCGTATTGGGCCAATTGGAATACATTTCGGGAGCTGGATAAAAAAGGGTTGATGATGTACGGCCAGATGACGGCCGGTTCCTGGATTTATATCGGCACCCAGGGCATTTTGCAGGGGACCTTTGAAACCTTTGCCGCACTGGCCGACAAGCATTTCGGCGGTGACCTGTCCGGTAAGATTGTCGTCACCGGTGGACTGGGAGGGATGGGTGGGGCCCAACCCCTATCGGTAACTATGAACAACGGCGTGGCAATTTGCGTAGAGGCTGATCCACGGCGGATTCAACGGCGGCTCGATACAAAATACTTAGACACATCGACCGGTGAATTAGACGATGCCATGGCCATGGCCCGTAAGGCAGCAGAAACAAGAAAACCATTATCAATCGGGCTTTTGGCCAACACGGCCGAAGCACTACCTGAGATGATAGAAAAACACTTCATACCGGATGTAGTCACCGATCAAACCAGCGCTCATGATGAACTCAATGGATACATTCCTCCGGGCATGCCTTTTGAACAAGCCTTGAACCTGCGCCAAACCGATCCTAAAAAATACATCGATCTATCCCTGGACGCCATGGCGGTACATTGTCGGGCGATTCTTGATATGAAGAATAAGGGCGCCGTGGCCTTCGATTACGGCAACAACCTGCGCGGGCAGGCCCTCAAGCGAGGCGTGACCAACGCCATGGATTACCCGGGATTCGTTCCGGCTTATGTTCGCGATCTTTTTTGTGATGGCGAAGGACCTTTCCGATGGGCGGCCCTGTCGGGCGATCCCGAGGACATCCGTGTGACGGATCAGGCTCTTTTGGAGGCGTTTCCCCAAAAAACACGCATGGTGCGCTGGCTGGAAATGGCCGGGAAAAAAGTGGCTCACATGGGTCTGCCGGCGCGAATCTGTTGGCTCGGATATGGGGAGCGGGACAAAGCCGGCAAGATATTCAATGATCTGGTGGCTGCGGGTCGGGTGACGGCGCCACTGGTGATCGGTCGTGATCACCTGGATTGCGGATCGGTGGCCTCCCCTTATCGTGAAACCGAAGGGATGCGCGACGGCTCCGATGCCGTCGGGGACTGGGCATTGCTCAACTGCATGGTGAACGTAGCTTCCGGGGCCAGCTGGGTATCGTTTCACGACGGCGGTGGTGTCGGGATTGGGAATGCCCTGCACGCCGGCCAGGTGACCGTGGCCGACGGCACGCCCGAAGGTGAAGTGCGGGTTACCACGGTTCTTCGCAATGATCCCGGAACCGGCATTATTCGCCATGCCGATGCAGGCTACCAGCAGGCCCTGGATGTAGCCACTGAACGGGGCGTGAAACTGCCGATGTTGAACATGTTTGAATAGGAGAAAACGGTCAATGGCAAAACAATTGATTGAATGCGTGCCCAATTTCAGTGAAGGGCGCAACTTGGAGGTTATTGACGCAATTGTGGCACCGTTTCAAAAAACCGATGGCTGCGTGCTGCTGGATTACCGGGCGGATAAGGACCACAACCGGCTGGTGGTCAGCCTGGTGGGATCGCTGGAACCTATCCAGGATGCTTTGATCCAGGCGGCCCTGGTCGCTATTACGCATATTGATATGGAAAAACATGAAGGCGGACACCCACGGGTCGGTGCCGTCGATGTCATCCCCTTCGTACCGCTCCAAAACATCGATATATCCGCTTGTGCTAAACTGGCCCATGAATTTGGTCAGCGATTTAACGATGAAACCGGAGTACCGGTTTACTTTTACGAAGCGGCGGCGATGACACCGGAACGTAAACGCCTGGAGGTGGTTCGAAAGGGTCAATACGAAGCATTGAAAAATGAGATTGATTATCCCGGCCGACGCCCCGACATTGGTAAACCTAAACTGCACCCGACCGCCGGTGCCACGGTCATCGGGGCGCGAAAATTTCTCATCGCTTTTAACGTCAACCTGAGTACCGATGATGTGACCATCGCCAGAAAGATCGCCGCCGCAGTCCGCTCATCCAGTGGTGGCTTGGCCCATGTCAAGGGTATCGGCCTGGCCCTTGAAGCCCGTGGTTTGACCCAGGTCTCCATGAACATCGTCGACTATGAGAAAAATGCCCTCTTCCGGGTGGTGGAAATGATTCGTGCCGAAGCCCGGCGATGGGGTGTGTCAATCGTCGAAACGGAAGTATACGGAATGGTCCCGGCCATGGCCCTTTTGGATAGTGCCGCTCATTACCTGCAGATCGTCGATTTCGATCCCAAACAGGTGGTCGAACTGGCCATGCTGGATATGTTGGGGGGAACTTGATCTGTTCGCCGGTTGGTCCTTTTTCCCGTAAAAATTTTTCTTGGCTAAAATCGGTGAAAAAGAAAATCATCGATACTCAGATGCATACGTCAAACAGGAAATGAAAATGCAATTGATCGATTTGTCGATAAAAGAATTTTGTGACCAGTTGGCCAGTGATTCACCGGCACCGGGAGGTGGTAGTGTGGCCGCTTTGGCGGGTGCACTCAGTGTGGCCTTGTGCACGATGGTTACCCGGCTCACTATTGGTAAAAAAAAATATGAGCACATCGAAGCACAAATGAAGCGCCTTGACGGACAAGCCGAGGCACTATTGAAGGATTTATTGATTCTCGTGGATAAGGATACCGATGCCTACAATCAAGTCATGGCGGCGGTTCGGCTACCCAGGGATGGTGAAGATGAAAAAACGTCCCGCAAAATAGCCATTGAAGCCGCAAATAAAAAGGCTGCGCGGGTGCCGCTTAACACCTTGCGTACCGTGGCGAAATTGATACCGATTACTTCGGCTGTCATTAAAGACGGCAACGCCAACTGTATCACCGATGCCGGCGTGGCTGTTCATTTGATGCACACCGCCGCACTGGGCGCAGCGTACAATGTCAAAATCAATTTAGAGGGTATCTCCGATGCCGGTTTTGTTGCCAGCGCCAAAGCGGAAACCGACGAATTAATCGGCCGCATTAGCGCGGCGGTCCGGCAACAGGCTGCCAGCGTCGAAAAAGCCCTTGAATGACCGGCGATTAGATTGAATGAGATAATTTATGGATGGAATCCCTGAAAAACTAAACGCCATTTGGATTCATGCCAACCTGGCCACCATGACCGGCGAGCGACCTTACGGCCGGATTGAAGACGGCGCCTTGGCCGTGACGGACGGGAAGATCGCATGGGTGGGAAAGACGCATCGGCTGCCGGAGGATTTAAAACGAAAGGCCGATACCGCCCATGATGTCCAGGGCCTATGGATCACGCCCGGTCTCATCGATTGCCATACCCATCTAGTTTATGGCGGCAATCGGGCCAATGAATTCGAAAAACGGCTTCAGGGAACAACGTACGAGGAAATCGGCCGCCAAGGCGGTGGCATCCGATCTACTGTCACCGCTACCCGCAAGGCCGATGAAGATTGCTTATACCGTCAAAGCTTGCCGCGGCTGCTGTCGTTGCTCCACGAAGGCGTGACCACAGTGGAGATCAAATCCGGATACGGCCTTGATCTTGACACCGAGATGCGGATGCTGCGCGTGGCCAAACGATTGGGTGAAGAGCTTCCCGTCACCGTGTTTCCCACTTATCTGGGTGCCCACGCGCTTCCTCCTGAATTCGATAACCGCCATGATGATTATATCGGCTTTGTCTGCCGGGAAGTGCTGCCGAAAGTCGCCGCTGCTGAATTGGCAGCGGCCGTGGATGTATTTTGTGAATCCATCGGTTTTTCTTACCAACAGGCTGAACAGGTCTTTCAAGCGGCCCGCCAACATCGATTGCCGGTCAAGATCCATGCCGAACAATTGTCCGATTTGGGTGGCGCCGGGCTGGCGGCGAAATACGATGCGTTATCGGCCGACCATCTCGAATATCTCTCCAAAACGGGAGCCCGGGCCCTATCCAATGCCGGAACGGTGGCCGTACTGCTGCCCGGTGCGTTTTATTATTTGCGAGAAACCCGACAGCCGCCGATTGATATCCTGCGCCGCTACAAAGTTCCCATCGCCGTTGCCACCGATTGCAATCCGGGGACCAGTCCGATGGGTTCTCTTTTGGCGATGCTCAATATGGCCTGTGTTCTCTTTCGCTTGACCCCGGAAGAAGCACTGGCTGGAGTCACCCGCAATGCGGCCCGGGCCTTAGGTATCCACGGTCAAACCGGTATTTTGGCGCCGGGAAAAGATGCCGATTTTGTGATTTGGGCCATCGCTGATCCGGCCGAGTTGGCCTACGGTCTCGGGTTTAATCCCTGCCGCCAGGTGGTTCGAAAGGGCAAGCCGGTCGATCAAAACAGCCTGGTATAAAACAAGTAAAGTAGAATCAACTTAATAGCGTCAAACAGATAATAATAGCCCCTTTCGAAAGGAAAAAATGAAAAGCAAACCGGTTATCCCCCCGATTTATATGACTGCTACCTATAAATTCGACAATTCAGATGATCTGATCGATGTGGTTCAGAACCGAACGGGTTTTATTTACTCCAGATGGGACAACCCCACCGTCATGGAGGTCGAAAAAACCCTCGCATCCATTGAAGGCTATGACGATGCCATTGGGTTTGGGTCGGGTATGGCCGCCATCACCCATTCAATCATGGCCTTTACCAATCAGGAAAGCCGAATTATCGCCATGCGGGAAGTGTATGGCGGCACCCATGAATTCCTGTTCTCTTTTCTGCCCACCTTCGGTATTGATGTTATTGAAGTCGGATGTGATGATACCGACGAAATCCATGATGAAATCGAAAAGGGGGTGACCGTTCTTTACCTGGAAACACCGACCAACCCGCTTCTACGAGTGATCGATGTGGCTGATCTGGCCGGCCACGCCCACGAAAAAGAGGCCGTTGTGATTCTGGATTCAACCTTTGCCTCCCCTGTAAATCAACGGCCACTGGATTTGGGTGTCGATGTTGCCATCCACAGCGCAACCAAATACCTAGGGGGACATCACGATATAACGGCGGGGTTTGCCTGTTGTAACACATGCCACTTTGATGTCATTTGGAACTTGCGAAAAATTCTGGGAGGCGTGATGGATCCCATGACGGCTTTCCTCGCGCTGCGGGGCCTGAAGACCCTGGATCTACGCGTAGAAAGGCAAAACCAGAACGCGATGGAAATTGCTCGGTATCTACATCATCACGAAAAAATCGAGATTGCCAATTATCCCGGGTTACCTTCCCACCCGGATCATGACATTGCAAAGAGGCAAATGAGCGGTTTCGGCGGAATGATGAGTTTTATCGTAAAAAGCGATTTTGAAGGAACCAAACGTGTAATGGACCGGCTCAAAAAAATCAAGCTGGCCACCAGCTTGGGGGGGGTAACCACCCTTGCCAATCAACCCGCCACCAACACCCATGTGGCCCTACTCCCTGATGAACTCGCCCAGGCGGGAATTAGTGAAAACCTTGTGCGACTTTCAGTGGGAACGGAAGGAGTAAATTTATTAATTGCCGATCTGGATCAAGCTTTGGCAGTCGTATAGATTAGAACTGGTTTCAAAATTGTGGATTGGGAAAAAGTTCAAGGCGGTAGATTGAATTTAACCAGAGGCGCCCCGCAGGAAGTGCCCTTGTGGTAAATATTTTGCATATTTCGAGGATTAAATATAATCGCCCAACGCCGAAATTGGGCCTTGGGTGCAAATTTTAAATCAGTTCTAAACATGTCCATAGAAATCCCGATGCACCACTACGGAATAGGCAAAATCGTGCAAGGTGCTGTAGCTAAAAACGGGTATGTCTATCTCCCGCTGCAACTGTCGGGCAAAAGGTGGAAAGCCGGTGCATTCTAAAACCATGGCGCCCATATTGGGGTTTTGATTGAAAAAGTTGACACCATGGCTGACGAACTCATCGGCCGCCTTGTTATAGTAAGCCTCTGGTTGCTCCGGTCGCCTATCTGCCATCCAGAGATTGATAAACTCACGGCAGACATCGTTATCGCAGGCGCCTTCGATCACATAGTTGCTGCCCAGTTGAATCCCCACTGAGGTTAAATGCTCATCTCGAACGGCGCTCTTGGTGCCGACATAGATGCCCACCACTTTATCGGGGCTAATGACTTTTTGGGCCAAAGTGACCTGCAACAGGCTGGACATAAAAACCGGTACATCCACGCTGGCGGTAATTTCCTTTTGAAAGTAGGCAAAATAGCCGCATTCAGCCGAAATGGCCCGACAACCCATCCGCTCCAGCTTTTTAGCGGCCTTTTTTATCGGCTCCAGACAGGGTGACTTGTCATCCTCGAACACCAGCTTGGCGATATCGACGCCTTCCACGATCTCGTATTGAACCGGGTAGGGGTAAGTACTGGCGTTCCTAACATCACCGGGAAAACCAGGATAGACTTCATCCAAAATGATAATACCCAATCCCATACCATAACAGCTATGGTTTTTGCGCGCCCTGATATGATTAATGCCGTAATCACGATTAGTATAATGCATTAGCACCTCCGAAAATCCGATTAAGAAGGTTGATTTTAGTTATTTTTTAGCGAGTCCTAAGTTGAGATTGGGTAGTTATTTAAACTACGGGTTAACGATTTGAATCAAGTGTTGTGCTTTCGATCCTTAACGTATTGAATCAGATCCTTTTCAAGTTTGGGGTCCAACTGCGGTTTTTCATATGCAGCCAGCCGCTTTTCAAGAAGCTTTCCCGCCCTTTGGGTAATGTCTCTCGGTTCCACTTCAAGCCATTTATTGTGCATTATTTGGATACTCAGATCGGGACGGAAAAATTCGTCCCTGCATCGCACCACGGTATGGTCCTCCATCAGATAATTACCTGAAGTACCCAGCTCTTTTATCAGGTCCATGGCAAAGGCGTCATCCGTGAACTCCACCGGTTTCATCAATTTCTTCAATGCCCCGCAGAGATCTTCGTCGGCAATAAACTTCTCATAACTCATAGCGATCATTGAGCCGTAGGTGCCGCAAGCGTGGAGACTCAAATGAACGCCGCTTAAGGCTGCCGTGGTCAGCATCATCGCCGATTCCATACCGGCCTGGTAGTCGAGACAAAACGATTCGGTCAAAGCCCCCTGGCTGCGGCAGGGTATGTTGTAATACTGTCCCATGGCCATGGCGATGGCTGTGTGTTTGGCATCTTCGGGCGAACCATTCACGTAACCACCGGTTTTCATCTCTGTGGGGCTGCCACCCAGACCGTACACGATGGGCGTGCCGGGATTGATAAGCTGGGATAGGCAGATGCCGGCCAGCGTGGTCGCATTGGAGATCACCAAAGACCCAGCAATTGTAATCGGGCCGGTGGTGCCCAGATTACAGGCGGAGTGGATGATCAACGGCTGCCCGGCTTCGGCAAATATCAATATGGCGTCAGCCATATCAGCGGCGTACTGCAAAGGAGACAGGGAGTTGACCAAAGAGATCAGTACGGGCTCAGTTGTATGGCCCCAGATCATTTTCGCTAGCTTCAGAGAATCCCTGGCAGCCACTTCAGAACCAGAACTTCCCATGATGGGTTTGTCGGTCAAAAGCATGGTGGCCAGCAGGATGTCCAGATGGGCCGTTGCCGGAGGAACGTCGTTAGGCTGCACCACAATAGAGCTGTTGAAGTCCAGATGCTTCGAGGTTTGAACCAGTTTGCAGAAATTTTGCACGTCCCAGAGGGTGGCATCCCGTTTTTCTCCTGAAGCCTCGATGATGAACGGCGGGCCATATCCAGGGGCCATGACGTAATTGTTGCCGCCGATTCGGATGTTCTTTTCCGGATCTCTAGCCTTTATGGTAAACGCTGATGGAATTGTCTCCAGGGCTTTCTGAACATCCTTTTCCTTAAAAAAAACCATGTCTCCATCTGTGCGAAAACCATGGTTTTTAAATATCTCCAGGGCCTTCTCGCAGGGAAATTTGATGCCGGTATCCCGCAGCAGTTCCAATGAATACTCGTGAATGGTATCCAAGGTTTTATGCTCGAAGTTGATGATCGCTCGGTTCATTGTAATTACCCCCTAATTCGGGTAAGCCGGGAAAAATCGAATATTTAAATCTTGCACAATTATTAAAGTTAGCTGTTGTTATCCACTTGAGACCACTCAAAATTCAACACTTCATGGTTCATGGCTTCGAAGTTTTTCCTAGGAATAACAGGCGAAGTGGTTCCAGATGTGGAGAAAATATAGCCAGACATGCCCCTGGCTTTCTCCAGATGTGCAAGGGTTTCCGCAGTCACCTCTTCCGGTTTTCCGATCAACAGGGGGCCGTTGGGATTAATGTTGTCAAAAATGCAGATCCGATCTCCAACCTTATCCTTTAGTTCCCGCAGATCCAGCACCGTTTCCTGGGTGAGGTTGCCCGGCATGATTCCGTGGATATCCAACTCGAGCAGCATATCCACGATACCGGTTTTAATGATGGCACCGCACATGTGAGGCAGAACCCGTGCGCCCAGCCGGGATAGCTCATTTACCACCTTACTCGTTGGCTCATGTACAAACTCCCGGTAATGGTTGGGCGAGATCAGCAACGGGCACTCCATGTCGGCACCGTAAAAAATGTAGTCCACACCCGATTTGATCAGAGCCCGTCCGATCTCGATGTCCAAGGGCACCAATGCGTCCTGAAGGGCACGAATCAATTCAGGGTTTTCGTACATGTCGACCATGATTTCATTGGTACCCCTTAACCGGGTGGCGATGGTAAAAGGGGATATATATTCGCAGGCAATGGGTACCTCCTCCTTCAGTTCATTTTTCAAAATAGCAACACCCTTTAAAAACCGCTCCATTCGGTTGGTGTACACATTTGCTTTGGCGATGCGATCTACGTCCTCCATCGATCGAATCGTAGTCTGCTCGATCACAGGGAAAACATCTTCGGGGTAGCTGACGATACAATCCAGAGCTTCGGGGATGATTCCCCCGATCAACCCCATGCCCACCATGACCCAGTCGAACTTGAACTCGTCTAAAGCTGCCAGGTGAGCGTCTGCCATGGCTTGATCCTCAATCAGGGCAGCTGTGAAAGTGGAACCGAAATAGGTGCAGATCGGGGCTTCATAAAAAGGAGCATTAGGAACCCGGTCCACCGGTTTCAGGTTGATGGCAGCCTCCATTCTTTCTCTGGAATTCATTTAAAATTCTCTCCTCTTCTATGACTCATGGTAATCGATCAACTGGCAGCATGAACATCGTGTATTTGGTCAAAGATAATATCTTATCCTGAGGGAATGGTCTTGGTACTGGTATCCGATTTCAGTCAGTTACCGGAAGATAGCCTGCATAACAAGTCTCTACCGGGCCAGTCATTACCACCACGCCGTCCTCTTTCAATTCGATCTCCACTGATCCTGCTGGCATGATCACCATCATGCATTTTGCGTCCGTTAGTCCCCGGCGATGGGCCGCAGCGACGGCAACACAGGCACCTGTCCCGCAAGCAGTTGTCAGTGCACCTGGACGTTCCCAAACGGAGAGTTTAAGGGTTTTCGAATTCATAATTTGTGCTGCACCGATGTTGGCCTCTTCAGGAAAAAGGGAATGTTTCTGCAATTGCGGTCCATAGGTCGTCAGGTCAACGGCGTCCAGGTCATCCACAAAGAAAACAGCATGGGGGTTTCCGATATTCATGCCGACAGGGTCCTGGAGGGGACCCGCACCGATCCCGAGATGAAGCGTATCCATTTCTTGTGCCAGGGGAATATCCTGCCAGCCGGTTCGCAGTTTGCCCATATCTATTGCCACCTGATATTCACCTGCTCGACGGCAAGCTAGCGGCCCGCCAAGGGTGTCGATCAACACCTCCTCATGCCCGCTCTCCTGCAAAAAGAGCCACCCTATGCAACGGCTGGCGTTCCCGCAGGCCTCTACTTCGCGTCCATCCGGGTTGAAGATCCGTAAAAAAGCGTATGCCGATCCGTGTCGCGGAGGGGCGACGATCAGCAGTTGATCGCCGCCTACCCCTTCGCGTCGGTCGCAAATCCGAACAATCTCTTCAGAAGTCGGCTGGTAAGGTTGCCGGCGCCCGTCCACGATAATAAAATCATTGCGCAGGCCGTGCATCTTAATAAACGGTCGGCCGCGTCCGACGATACCAGCCTCCATTTTGGTAAAAGGGATATTTTGACTCATCGATTTCTTCTGAACCCATACACCGGTTTTGCCTATTTTCCAACACCTTATCTGCGTTGTTTCTAATGTTACGGATATTTTGTCAAGTAATAGTTTTGTTCAGATCCACTCATTCAAAGGATAAAGCTGCCAACATTTTGGTAACCGGTGATTTATTTGGAAGGCTTTTCTAACTGTCATCATCTTTTCCCTTGATTGAAGTAATTAAGTGGCAAGATGCTTTATGATGACTAGAAATTCAAAGACAAGCGAAAGCGTTTATTCAGAGCATGACTTGACAAAATTTTATTTATTTTCTATATATTATTCCGATATTGATCTTAATCTAGCGATTGAAAATATCTGCCTTAGCCTTTGGTGCCCCGAACAGGCCAGCTACTATGACCACGTCATTAACCGGCACTAGTTCAAAATCTTCAATATATTCAAAAAAAGGAGGTAATACAATGACAGATGAAAAACAAGCCACCAGAAGAATTCACCCCGGGGTCGAGAAAATGAAGGAAGCACTTGCCGACGGCAAATGTTCACGGCGTGAATTTCTGCGCACGGCCACTTTGCTGGGCGTGTCCGCGACGGCTGCCTACGGTATCGCATCCAATATACTCGGCGAGGATGTACTGCCTGATTTCGTTTCATCGGCCATGGCTGCCGATCAGAAAAAAGGTGGTGTATTAAAATTTGGCATGGTGGTGCAGGAAATGGCCGATCCGGGGACATATTCATGGACCCAGAAATCTATCGTTGCCCGCCATATCATCGAGTACCTGGTGGAAACCGGACCTGATAACATCACCCGTCCCAATCTGGCGGAAAGCTGGGAAGCATCCGACGATCTGAAAACCTGGACCTTTCATCTACGTAAAGGGGTCAAATGGTCCAACGGCGATGACTTCAATGCCGATGATGTGGTGTTTAACTTTACCCGTTGGCTCGATCCAAAAACCGGATCATCCAACTTGGGGCTGTTCGACGCCATGCTGGAAGAAACCGGTGAGAAAGATAAGAAAGGCAACCCGGTCAAGCGTATGATCAAAAATGCGGTGCAGAAAGTGGATCCGCATACGGTCAAAATCACCCTGAAATCTGCGGTGCTGTCAATTCCTGAAAACCTTTACAATTATCCCACCGGAATCGTTCACCGCAATTTTGAGAAAGAGGGTGGAGATTTCTCCAAAAACCCGGTGGGTACCGGACCCTACGAACTTGCCGAATTTAAGGTTGGTGAACTGGCTGTCTTGAAAAAACGTAACGCGCCCTATTGGGGCGGGGAGGTTTTTCTGGACGAAATCCGCTTTGTCGACCTGGGCGAAGATGCTGGCGCTTATCTGGCTGCCATCGCCTCGGGCCAGGTGGATGGGCTATATGAGCTTGATCTGACCACGCTGGAAGCGGCCAAGAATATTCCGGGAATCAAGGTGATCTCAATTCCATCAACTCAAACCGGCTTGATTCGCATGAAGGTGACCGAGAAACCGTTTACCGATATCCGTGTGCGCAAGGCTGTTCAGAAATGCTGTGATGTCAAGCGAATGCTCGACATCGCTCACCGCGGTTTAGGAATCGTTGCGGAACACCATCATGTCGCCAAGATACACCCTGAATACTTTGCCTTGCCACCAATCAAGCAAGACATCGAAGGTGCCAAGAAATTGTTGGCCGAGGCCGGCTACCCCAAAGGCATAGAATTATCCTGCAACGTGGGAAATACCGACGGCGTCTGGGAGCAAGATTCCGTCGCCGTACTCAAAGAAGATGCCGCCAAAGCCGGGATCAACATCAAAATGAATGTGATGCCATCGGCGCAATATTGGGATGTCTGGACAAAAGCGCCCTTGAGCCTTACTTCGTGGACCCATCGCCCGTTGGCTGTCATGGTGCTGGGCCTGGCCTACCGAACCGGTGTACCATGGAATGAATCCAGCTATGCCAACCCTGAGTTTGATGCGGCCTTAAACGAAGCGGAATCGACCCTGGATGTTGAAAAACGCCGGGCCAAAATGGAGAAAGTTGAGAAAATTCTACAGGATGATGCTGTTTTAGTCCAGCCGTTTTTCCGTTCGGTATTTACGGCCATCCGTGAGAATGTGGTTGGTTTTGAAATGCATCCAACCCGGTACTATCGTTTCCATAAGGTCTCGCTAGCATAGTAATAAACGGCCTGTTTTTATAGGCGGAGCACGCTGCAGTGCCCCGCCTAAAACTTGCCATGAACGAATCCACTTATCAGGAGGCGTCAAAATGGTCACCTTGGTGGTAAAGCGATTCGGATTCATGATTTTTACCATGATCGTCGTATCGCTGATTCTCTTTCTGCTGCTGGAAACCGATCTCACGGGTGATCCGGCCGCCCGGGTACTTGGCCAATTTTCAAACGAAGAGCAAAGGGAGCTTTGGCGGGAGCAGCACGGGTATAATCAACCTGTCGTGTTGCGTTATGTGAAGTGGCTGGGAAATTTTGCGACCGGTAACCTGGGTGAATCCATCCGTTTTAAAGGCCCGGTGGCCGATGTACTGCTACCGCGGCTATGGAATACGGCCATATTGGGTTTTTGGACCTTTGCCATTATGATCCCGCTATCATTGACGTTAGGCGTCTTGTCGGGGATGAAGGAAGGTTCAAAACTCGACCGAGCAATATCGGTTTTCGGCATTTTAACCACTTCCGTGCCGGAATTTGCCAGTGCGGTGTTTTTCTCCGCCCTCTTTGTATTCGGCCTGAAATGGCTGCCGGGTACCAGTAGCATGTCGGGCGGGTTCGAGTTCAAACAATTAATTCTGCCGGCCATGGTGCTGATCGTCTATGATTTTGGCTATGTTGCCCGAATGACACGGGCATCCATGGCCGAAGTGATGACCTCCCAGTACATCAGGACAGCGGTGCTAAAGGGCTTGCCTTACAAATCGGTAATTCTGAAGCATGCGTTACGCAACGCCCTCATCGCACCTTTCACGGTCATCATGTTACAAATCAACTGGCTGCTGTCCGGGGTTATCGTCGTTGAGTTTTTCTTTGCCTACAAGGGGTTTGGGGCGCTGATCCTGGAGGCTTCCCTGAATAACGATATCGCCCTTCTGGAAGCATGCGCTATGGTGGCGGTTTGCGTTGCCGTTACGACGCAAACCATCGCCGATATCGGCTATACCTTTCTCAATCCTCGCATCCGTTTTAGTTAAGGAGGCTTCATACTCATGACGACGACATCTACAACAGAAATGCCTACTGCCGGATATGGTGCGGCTTTTTTGCGCGCATTGAAATCATTTGCTTTGCTGCGGGAGAGCTGGGTCGGTATGATTGGGTCGTTTCTCGTCTTATTTTGGGTGCTTGTTGCCATCCTGGCACCGCTTCTGGCGCCATTTGATCCCAACTCGTCTATTCAGCCGTTTGCCAAACCGGGGATGGCGGCGGCCAAGGGCGGTGTTTTCTGGCTCGGCACCGACCATATCGGGCGGGATATCTTATCACGTATTATTTGGGGTTCGCGCACGGTACTGATCTACGCGCCTCTTGCGACTCTGTCCGCTTATACATTAGGTATTTTGATGGGGCTTGCAGCCGGTTATCGCGGCGGTTGGGTGGATGATGTCCTCTCCCGGATCGCAGATATTATTCTCTCATTTCCGGTGCTGGTATTATACATTATCATCATTGCCACGATTGGTGCCTCCGGAATTAACATCATTATTGCCATCACCTTTGCATCTTCCCCCGGGATCATGCGTATCGTGCGTGGATTGGTGCTGGACCTTAAAAATCGTGACTATGTTGCGGCGGCCCAGACCAGAGGCGAATCAGACTGGCGAGTGATGTTGGTTGAGATCTTACCCAATGCGCGTGGCCCCCTCATTGTCGATGCCTGCCTGCGCCTGGGTTACGTTATTATCACCATCGGTGTGCTTGGTTTTCTCGGCCTGGGTCTGCCACCACCGGATCCGGATTGGGGTGGAATGGTAAATGAGACCCGGCAGATGGCCATGGCCTTTCCACACATGACGCTCTTTCCCTGTATCGCGATTTCTTCATTGATTCTTGGATTTAACCTGCTGGCAGACGGCCTGCGTGAAATATCCTTGCGTGATTAGGAGGTAACCAACAAATGAATGACAATCAAGAACCTATTCTTGTCTGCAAGGACCTCTGCATCTCCTACTATACCCGGGCGGGAGAGATTCCGGCGGTGGTGGATTTTTCGCTGACGGTAAAGCCCGGTGAAACCATCGGCATTGTCGGTGAGTCGGGCTGCGGCAAGTCTACTGTCGCCATGGCGATCATGCAGTACATGGGAGCCAACGGGGGTATCAAAAGCGGCAGTATTACATTCAAAGGTCGTGATTTAACCCAGCTATCGGAAAACGAGTTGCGCCACATTCGAGGGTCGGAGATAGCAATGATCTACCAGGAACCGTTTGCCTCGCTCAACCCGAGTCTTAAAATCAGCACGCAATTAATGGAAGTGCCGCTGGCGCATGAAAATATCTCCCAGGAAGAGGCGCGGCAAAGAGCGGAACAGCTGTTGGCGGATGTGAAATTACCCGATCCCAAACGAATGATGGATTCATACCCTCACCAGTTGTCGGGAGGTCAGCAGCAACGGGTAGTAATTGCCATGGGGCTATTGTCGAATCCGTCTCTTCTCCTGCTGGATGAGCCGACCACCGCCCTTGATGTCACCGTGGAGGCCGGCATCGTTAAGCTGGTGGCCGATATCAGCAAAAAATTTGGCACCTCCCAGATCTATATCTCCCATAACCTCGGACTGATTCTTGAAACCTGTGACCGGGTATTTGTGATGTATTCCGGTGAAGTGGTAGAAGAAGGAACGATTAACTCGCTGTTTACCTGGCCAAAGCACCCATACACCCACGGCCTGTTTGCCTGTATTCCCTTGCCGACGGCGGATAAAAACGCCGCCCCGTTAAAACCGATCCGGGGTCAGCTCCCATTGCCATTCGATCGACCCCAGGGCTGTTATTACCACCCACGCTGTGATCATTTCAAACCCGGGCTGTGTGATGTTGAGCATTTTAAAATGGAGCATGTTGAAGATAGTGCAGCCGACCACCGCGTGCGGTGTTTACGTTATAAAGAAATCGATCATCACATTGAGGCGGTGGACATTGAAGTCAAAGAGGCACTTCAACTTGGCAAGCGGGTTCTCAATGTCGATGGCATGAAGAAGTACTACGAGGTTCGTGACAGCTCATTAAAGGCTTTATTTTCCGGCAAACGAAAGCGTTATGTAAAAGCCAATGAGGAGTTGAACTTTACTGCCAAAGAGGGTGAAACGGTAGCGATTGTGGGTGAATCCGGTTGTGGTAAATCGACCTTTGCCAAAGTGCTGATGGGTTTGGAGCAAGGCACCGAAGGCGAGGTGCGCCACAAAGGCAAGGACATTTCGGAAATAGCGGTCAGGGATCGAAGTGCCAAGCAGATCAGCTCGCTTCAGATGGTGTTTCAAAATCCGTTTGATACCTTGAATCCGAGCCATAGCATCGGCGGGCAAATATCACGGGTTATCAGAAAATTTGGGGTGGAAACGGATAAGAAGAAAATATTCGATCGGGTAATGAAACTGCTGGATACGGTCAAACTACCAAGAGATTTCTATTTTAGAAAACCCAGGCAGCTGTCGGGAGGACAGAAGCAACGTGTCGGTATCGCCCGGGCATTTGCCGGAAACCCAAGCATGGTCATCGCCGATGAACCGGTTTCCGCACTGGACGTCTCTGTAGCGGCGGCGGTGACGGAGTTGCTGATGGATATTCAGCGCAAGCATAAAACCACGCTGCTTTTCATCAGTCATGACCTAAGTGTCGTGCGCTATCTGTCGGATCGCATCGTCGTCATGTATCTCGGGCATATTCTTGAAAGAGGAACGACCGAAGAGGTCTTCGCTCCACCCTATCACCCCTATACCGAGGCACTGTTGTCAGCGGTACCGATTGCCGACCCTGAAGTGACCAAGCGTGAAATTGTGCTGGAAGGAAACCTGCCCAGCGCAATGAAACCGCCCAAGGGTTGTCCGTTTTGTACTCGCTGCCACCGGCGAATCGGCGACATTTGCGATAATGAAATACCGCCGGAGCAGGTTGTGGCAGATCGCCACGTCATCAAATGTCATATCCCGCTTGATGTGTTGAAAAAAGTAGCGCCGGTCATCCATGTCCCGGATGAATCGGAACGCCTCCACGCGACACAATAAATGAGACCCAAAAACCAGCAATTGCAACGTTCAATCGATTTGTTGGGGAAAGACACCACCGACCTTCTTTTGCAGGCGCACGAGGATAGTTTGTGGGTCCTGGAAAATGTTGGCGTCGGATGCAAACAACCAGAATTACAGGCTGCCTTTCGACAATACGAGTCCGAAGGGGAGGCCATTATCTTTGAAGATCGGGTATATATTACTCCGAACCTCGTCAAGACTTGCCTATCGACGGTGCCGGGTGTAGCGGAATTTTTTGTCCCCTTAAACAGCTTTTTTATCGGTGGTACCGCTCCCTATATCTATGATGACAATGCCGGCCAAGGCGGCATTCTGCCAACGGCGGATCACGTCGCCCGTATTGCTGAGATTGCGGAAACCCATACGGTCGTAGCTGGCATGGGGCGGGGCGTGAAGATTAAAGATGAAGTTGAACAGATGAATATCATGGCCGCTCACTGTTCCAAACCGCTTTATTTTCCCGTTACTTCTGACGCTGCATTGTCCCGGGCCAGGCAACTTTATAATGAACGGGGTAATATCAGCATTTTGTTCTGCCTGACACGACCGGTCCTGCAGGTGAACGAAAACTTTTCAGACGATTTTGTTAAAGTGGTGAAGGCTGGTTTGCCGGTTTTTATTTCGGCCATGCCCATGGCAGGCATCAGTGCGCCCTATTGTTACAATGGGATCCTTACCATGACCCATGCCGAGGTTTTGTTTGGTATCTGTGCCACTCAGTTGCTGAGTCCGGGCACCACCGTCATTCATGCCGGGTTTCCGACTATCGCCGATCCACGCTTTGACTACAATCCGAACTATGGCTTAAGAAGCCATTTTTTGCTGAATATCCTCCAGACCCATTTAAACTTGATCCTCGACATTCCCACTTTTCAGAGCATTGCCACAACCAACGAGGAGCATCCAAACCAGCATGCCCTGGATGATGCCCGCACCGGCCAGGCGATGGCCCTAAAATTTGGATTTCATATGATGCGCCATCCCTTTGGATTCTTGCGTCACCTGGTCGATTTTTCTTTTTTTAAACTCGATGAAGCAATCAAGATTGCTGAAACGGTCACACCAATGGATGCGCCGGAAATCGACATGCCTACTTATGATGAGCGCGGCATGGAATCCATTCAACGCATCGGGCTGGGGATGTACATGGACGATCCCCTCACGACCGCCAATATCGGCAAGGTCTTTGTAAATTAGTGTCCATCCATAAATAGCATCTTTTGGCCCCAGACGGCGTTCTCTGATTTACGCCATCCTTGACGTAGCGCTGCTACGCCTGCGGTTGCGAAAATCCTGGGGCCTTGTCTGGAACCAAAATCTACCATTTCTGGATGGACACTCGTTAAGCACCTTACGGCAAATATAGTTTAGGAAATGGGTAGAAGATGAACAGGGTATTCTTTAGCTTGCAACAATTTTTTAAGTTCCCGGGCAGAGTCTTGGGTCGACTCCGGGTGCATATATTGTTCCAGCAGATTTTCTTTTGCCTTTTCGATGGTCTTATTAAAATCAGCCCGGTCCGTTTGACTACCTAAAACACCCCGGCTGCCGATGAGGGGGATTCTTGCCTCGCTTCGGCAGTGGGCCAAGGTATGCTCATGCATCAGGAAATTACCTGCCGGCCCTACCGCTTCGATGATTTCCAGCGCTAAACTGTTCGAAGATATCTCCATCCCGGTCATCATTCGTTTCACCATGCCGATCATTTCCAGGTCGACGACAAATTTTTCAAAACTCATAGCCCCGAAACCGCCCAATGTTCCAGCGGCATGGATAACGATATTTATATTTTCCCAGTTGGCAATCATCATGTTCATCATGCTTTCATAGCCGCTCTGAGCGTTTACGCTAGCCGCGTCGTTTTCGGCGCCCCCGCTACGGCACGGCAGATCGTAGGCTTTGGCTAGACGACAGCTATAAATTGAACAAAGTGTCCGTTCCGCGTTGCCGGTGGTGCTGGCTCCGGTGCGCATGTCGGCAACGGACGCGCGCGCACCATAAACAATGGGTGCACCGGGATTGATCATCTGATGAGTAGCTATTGCTGCCAATACTTCGGCATTGGCCAGGGCTACGCTTCCCGCCAGGGTCATCGGACCGGTGGTTCCCGCCATGGGGCCCGCAGTAATAATTAGCGGCTGGCGATTTCGGGCGAAAAGCAGGATGATATCCAGCGCGTTTCCATCTATTTGCAGGGGACTGATGGGGTTGAGAATGGTAAAGGCCACCGGAACTCCTTGCTGAAAAGATTGCCCATAGAGAAGATTCAGCATTTCCATTAGTAATTGTATATCTTCTTTTTGCCCGTTGGGAACAATTAAACATTTATCGGAGTAGCAGTGCGATAAATAAACCATTGCCGGGAAACTGGCCGAAACAGGGATGTCGTCCGGCTGCACCAGCGGGCCGCCATTTAAATGAAAATGGTCACATGCCTGGGTTAGTTTGAGGAAGGTAATATAATCTTCTATGGTCCCATTTCGAACCGATCCATCGGCATCCACGACTTTAGGTGCGCCGTATCCCGGGGCGAACTCCACGTGATTCCCTCCAATAATGATATCATGGTCCGGGTTGGGCGCTTTCATTCGAAACTCGGCGGGTGCTTTGGCAATCCAATCCAGAATTTCCTTTTCAGTAAAAAACACCTTTTCCCCGGACACTCTGACCCCGTGGGCGGACAAGACGTCCCGGACTTGTCGATGCCTGAAAATCATGCCGGTTTTGTTTAGGATCGCCATGGACGTATCGTGGATTTGTTGCAATTCGGGTGTCATCAGAATCTCCTTTTAGAGGCATGTCCCGCCTTGGTTTGCCGTCATGTTTAATCGATCAGGGATTTTTGGGTAAGATCACCACCCTGCCAAAGATAGATGGCCAAAAGTGGTACGGCATCGGTTTTTATCGCATGGGGCATCCAGGGTTCATGAAATATCGGGACACCTGCTTTTCTCGAAACCCATCCGTTGTTGTTGTACTTCCACTGGGTCGGGCCGGTTAAAGGGATATATGCTTCTTCAGCTTCATGGCGATGGGATGGATACTCAAACTCAGGACCCAGTAACAGAAAACCACACGCCATGCGGTTGCTGTAAATGATGCCGCGGTTGCCGATCAACTCGCACCAACCATATCGCGCTAAGAATTCAGGCCCGAAATCTTCCGATGAATACGTTTGGCCCCACGCCAGATCATTTGCCACTATCGTTAGCTGTTTTACAACCATCACTTCGTTGGGCGCGGAGGCTTTTGCTGTATCCGGCAACCATTTGAGGACCGGAAGTGTCGATTTAATTGAGGATCGAGGAACACTGTCAGGTTCAGGCCAATGGCTAAGGAAAGAACTTAGATGAGCGTTATTGATTCGGGTAAGATAGTTTCTAACATGGTTGATTAGGGTTGCGATCATTGAAAAACGCCCCGTTTTTCAATTACGATAGCGTGCTTACAATTTTATCTTTAACGACCGCTGACAAGGATAAAAATATGCACTTATGCACACCGGAAAG
>Ga0316198_10000225_pt1 | contig 27365 bp, 24 predicted proteins | sample OudBieAanoxic_MG_FD_204935 | JGI IMG/M metagenome (GOLD analysis project Ga0316198, IMG submission 204935) | Coastal sediment microbial communities from Oude Bieten Haven, Netherlands - site A anoxic | ecosystem: Environmental > Aquatic > Marine > Coastal > Sediment | place: Netherlands... | reverse complement strand
CAAGGGCGGGAAAAACTTCTCGTTTTCGGCGGTCGTGGTGGCCGGAGACGGGGCCGGCCGGGTCGGCTATGGCACCGGAAAAGCCCGCGAGGTGCCACCCGCCATCCAGAAGGCCTCCGAACAGGCCCGAAAAGAGATGGTCAAAGTACCCTTGGTCGGTGGGACCGTCCCACACAAGATCTGGGGTCAGTGGGGCGCGACAAAGGTTCTGCTCCGACCGGCATCTCCGGGTACCGGGGTGATTGCCGGTGGCGGCGTCCGCGCCGTCATGGAGTCGGCGGGGATCCAGGATATCCTGACCAAGATCGTCGGCAGCCGGAACCCATTCAACGTGGTGCGTGCGACCTTCGACGCCCTCAACAATCTGATGACCGACGAACAGGTGCGGCGTCTTCGCGGTGTTGATCTTGCCGGCTCCGACCAGGTGACCGAGACGGTCGAGTTGGCCACCGAGAGTGAGGGAGCGGTGGACGAACCGGTGGTCGAAAAGACCGCCGCGGAGGCCGCCACCGATGCTCCGGTGGAGGAGGCTGAGAAGTCATGACCGCTGAAGAGAAAAAAGACCAAGTCGAGGTGAGCCCGGCCGACAACGCCGAGGAGAAGAAAGCCCCGGCCAAGAAAGCCCCGGCCAAGAAGGCCGCAGCCGCGAAGGCCCCGGCCAAGAAGGCCGCAGCCGCGAAGGCCCCGGCCAAAAAGGCCGCAGCCGCGAAGGCCCCGGCCAAGAAGGCCGCAGCCGATAAGGCTCCGGCGAAAAAGGCGCCCGCCAAGAAGGCCGCTTCCGAGAAGGCGCCCGCGAAAAAGGCCGCGTCCGCCAAGGCTCCGGCCAAAAAGGACGATGAGAAGAAGCCGGCGGCCGAAAAAGCTGCGCCGAAAAAGGCAGCGCCGAAAAAGGCCGCAACCCCAAAAACCAAAAACATGCTCAAGATCACCCAGGTGAAGAGCGGGATCGGGTACCAGGGCAGGCAGAAAAGAGTGCTTGCGGGCCTCGGTCTCGGCAAGATCGGCCGCACCGTGACACGGATTGACGACGAGTACATCCGTGGCATGGTGAACAAGATCTCCCACCTGGTCAGGGTCGAGAAGTTGGAGGGCTGAGATGGCCAACGAACTTCACAATCTCAAGCCGGCCGTCGGCGCCACCCACAAACGTAAGCGTATCGGGCGGGGCCCGGGATCGGGTCACGGAAAGACCGCGGGCAAGGGCCACAAGGGCCAGAAGTCGCGCAGCGGTTACTCTCGGCGCTGGGGTTTCGAGGGCGGTCAGATGCCCCTCGTGCGCCAGATCCCCAAACGAGGTTTCACCAATATCTTCCGGGTGGGGTACCAGGTCGTCAACCTGCGCGACCTCGAGCGGGTGTTCTCCAATGGTGACACTGTCACTGCCGAACTCCTGACCGAGAAGGGTCTCATTCGCGGCGACAAGAAGCCGATCAAGGTCCTCGCATCGGGTGAACTCAGCAAGAAGTTGATCGTTCAGGCGCATGCCTTTTCCAAGAACGCCCAGGCGAGCATCGAGGCCGCCGGCGGCACCTGTGAAACGGTGACGACGTGATCGAGAGCTTTCGTAACATCTTCGCCATCCCCGATCTCAGAAACCGGGTGATCTTCACTTTCGCCATGCTTGCGGTCTACCGCATCGGCGCCTTCATCCCAATTCCGGGTATCGACCCGGTCGCGATCCACGAGTTCACCACCGCGGCCGAAGGGACCGTGCTCGGCTTTTTGAATCTCTTTTCGGGTGGTGCTTTGGGGAGGATGACGATCTTCGCGCTGGGGATCATGCCCTATATTTCGGCATCGATTATTCTCCAGTTGCTGACGGTTGTATGGCCCTATCTCGAGAAGCTCTCGAAGGAGGGCGAACTCGGCCGGCGGAAGATTACCCAGTACACGCGGTACGGAACCGTGGTGCTCTCGGTGATCCAGGGCATGGGCATCTCCTTCTTTCTCGAGCGGACCACGGCCCCCGGCGGTGCACCGCTGGTGCCTGAAAGCCTCCAGGGCTGGGGTTTCCGCCTGCTGACGGTGCTCACCCTGACCACCGGCACCGCCTTTGTCATGTGGCTCGGCGAACAGATCACCGAACGCGGCATCGGCAACGGGATCTCGTTGATCATCTTCGCCGGCATCGTTGTCGGTCTCCCGGGCGCCATCGTCAACACCATCACCGATGTGAGGACGGGCAGCCTGAGCGTCATCACCATCGCGATTCTGGTCATCTTCATGGTTGGAGTTGTGGCGGCTATCGTCTACATGGAGCGCGCCCAGCGTCGAATCCCGATCCAATACGCCAAGCGAGTGGTGGGTCGCCGGGTCTATGGCGGCCAGAGCACCTATCTGCCGCTGCGCCTCAACACCGGCGGCGTGATCCCGGTGATCTTCGCGGCCTCGATCATGTCGTTTCCTCAGACCCTCGGTCAGATGATCGACAACCGGTGGTTGCAGAAGATCGTCGAGGCGCTCAACTATGGCGAGCCCCTTTACAATCTGATCTACTTCCTCTCCATCGTATTCTTCTGCTACTTCTACACCTCGATCATCTTCAACCCCGAGGACACGGCCGAGAACATGCGCAAGTACGGTGGATTCATCCCCGGGATCCGCCCCGGCAAGCGAACCGCCGAGTTCATCGATCGGATCCTCACCCGCATCACCCTCGTCGGGGCGCTCTATCTGGCGTTGGTGGCGATTCTGCCGCAGATCCTCATCTCCGGTTTCAAGGTCGCGACCATCCCGATGATCGGGCCGACTCTCGATGCCTTCCTGCCCCGGTGGTTCACCGAGGGTCTCGGAATCAAATTCTTCTTCGGCGGCACCTCGCTGCTCATCGTGGTCGGCGTGGCCATGGACACGGTCCAGCAGATCGAGTCCCAGTTGGTCATGCGCCACTATGACGGTTTCATGCGTCGCGGACGGATTCGCGGGAGACGGTAATGACGCCGACCTTTTCCAGCCTCAACCTGGTGCTGCTGGGCCCTCCGGGCTCGGGCAAGGGCACCCAGGCGCGCCTGTTGGCCGAGCGCTACCAGCTGCCGCATATCTCCACTGGGGACATGCTGTGGGGCGAGGTCGCCAACGGCACGGGGCTCGGAGGCGAGGTCCAGCCGAACCTCGATCGCGGGGAGCTGGTTTCTGATCAGGTCATGAGTGGTCTCATTCTGCAACGCCTCGACCGCGAGGACTGCGCCCGGGGATTTATCCTCGAGGGTTATCCCCGCAAGCTCGCTCAGGCTGAGCTCCTTGATGGGATCCTTGCAGAACTCGGGCGGCGCATCGAACAGGTTTTCCTGCTCGATGTTCCCGATGATGTGATCGTCTCTCGGCTCAGGGGTCGATTGATCCACCCCGGATCCGGTCGGACGTATCATCGCCTCGAGGATCCGCCAAAGAACCCGGGTGTCGACGATCTTTCCGGCGAGCCCCTGGTCGAGCGCGACGACGATCGGGAAGAAATCGTCCGTGACCGTCTACGGGTGTATCACCAGCACGCGGCCGGGGTGGCGGACTTCTACCGCAATCGAGATCAACTCCTGGTGGTTGACGGTAACCAGACCATCGCCCGGGTGGCGGAGGCGGTCGATGAATCGGTGGGGGCGCAGGTGGCCGTATGATCGTCCTCAAGTCCACCACCGAGCTCGACGCCATGCACCGTGCCAATAGGGTCGTGCACCTCGCTCTCGACGCCGTCCGCGAAGCCGCGGCGCCGGGTGTCAGCACAGCCGATCTCGACACGATCGCGGAGGAGCTTATTCTCTCCGAGGATGGCGTGCCGGCCTTCAAGGGCTACCGCGGTTTTCCCGCCACCCTCTGCACCTCGGTCAACGACGAGATTGTTCACGGAATCCCGAGCGGGAGGGTTCGCCTGTCTGATGGCGACATCCTGAGTGTGGACTGCGGTGTCATTCTCGATGGTTTCTTTGGCGATGCGGCCGTCAGCTTCGGCGTCGGTCAGGTCAACGGCGAAGCCGAGCGGCTCATGAAAGTGACCAAGCGCTGCCTCGACGACGCCGTCGAGAAAGTGGGTCCGGGCAAGCGGCTCGGTGATATCGGCGCCGCCGTTCAAGCTCACGCCGAGGGAGCCGGTTTCGGGGTCGTACGTGACTTCGTGGGTCACGGAATCGGGCGGTCACTGCACGAAGAACCGCAGGTTCCGAACTATGGGAATGCCGGCCGCGGGCAGATTCTCAAACCCGGTCTGGTGCTCGCCATCGAGCCCATGATCACCGCTGGAAGCTGGCGGGTGAAGATCGACGATGACGGCTGGACAGCGAGGACGGAAGACGGTAAACTCGCTGCCCATTTTGAGTACTCGGTGGCGGTCACGTCAGACGGCCATCGTGTGCTCGGTCTCGAGGAGTAATTGAATGGCGAAGGAAGAAGCGATCGAAGTGGTCGCAAGTGTGGTCGAGCCGCTCCCCAACGCGATGTTCCGCGTCGAGCTGGAGAACGGTCACGAAGTGCTCGCGCATATTTCGGGAAAGATGCGCAAGCACTTCATCCGCATTCTTCCCGGCGATAAGGTTCTGGTAGAACTTTCGCCATACGATCTCAAACGTGGGCGGATCGTCTACCGCTACAAATAGGGTAAGAGGGGGCGACGATGAAAGTTCGTCCGTCAGTGAAACGAATGTGTTCGAAGTGCAAGATCATTCGCCGTAAGGGCGTGATTCGGGTTCTCTGCGAGAACCCCAAACACAAGCAGCGTCAAGGCTGATCGAGGAGGAGAGCGATGGCACGCATAGCAGGTGTTGAACTGCCGTCGGCAAAGAGGGTCGAGATCGGCCTCACCTATATCTATGGTATCGGCCGGACCCGGGCGACCAAGATTCTGGGTACGGCAGGTGTCGAAGAAGGTATTAAAGTGAAGGATCTGTCGGAAGACGAGGTCCTCAGGATCCAGCGCGTGATCCAGGATGAAGGCGGTGTTGAGGGTGATCTCCGTAAAGAGGTCGCCATGAACATCAAGCGGCTGATCGAGATCGGCTGCTACCGCGGAATCCGTCATCGCCGCGGTCTGCCGGTGCGCGGTCAGCGCACCCACACCAACGCTCGCGGACGCAAGGGTCCCAGGCGTCAGGCTGTGGCCGGCAAGAAGAAAGTCACGAAGTAGGGCGGGAGAGAACTCATGGCTGCTGATCGAAAACCAGTGCGCAAGTCGCGCCGCGAGCGCAAGAATGTGCCCCACGCCATCGCACACATTCATGCGACCTTCAATAACACCATCGTGACTTTTTCGGATCCCAGCGGTGGGACTCTGTGTTGGTCCTCCGGTGGTCGAACCGGCTACAAGGGCTCGCGCAAAGGAACTCCCTACGCCGCCCAGCTCGCGTCGAAGAACGCGACCGAGCAGGCCCAGGACAGCGGCGTTCGCAGCGTCGATATCCTGGTCAAGGGGCCCGGACCGGGTCGCGAGTCGGCCATCCGCGCAGTCGCGGCTGCCGGTCTCGAGATCAAGAGCATCCGCGACATCACGCCGATCCCGCACAACGGCTGCCGTCCGCCCAAGCGGCGCAGGGTCTGAGGAGAGAAACATGGCTCGATACAGAGGACCAGTCTGTCGTCTTTGCCGACGTGAGGGGATGAAGCTTTTCTTGAAGGGCGAGCGCTGCTACAAAGAAAAGTGCGCCATCGAACGTCGGAACGTACCCCCCGGCCAGCACGGCCAGGGTCGCCGGCGCAAGGTGCGGGCGTATGGTCTGCAGCTCCGTGAGAAGCAGAAGCTTCGGCGGATCTACGGCGTGCTCGAAAACCAGTTCCGGCGCACCTTTGACGCCGCCAACCGCAAAAAGGGCGTCACCGGCGAGAACTTGCTCAACTTTCTCGAACTGAGACTCGACAATGTCGTTTATTCACTCGGTTTTGCAACCTCGAGAACTCAGGCCCGCCAACTCGTGCGCCATGGCCACATCACGGTCGATGGACGCCGAGTGGACATCCCGTCGTTTCGGGTCAAGGCCGCGATGGAGATCGCCGTGTGTGAGAAGAGCCGAAAGGTTCCGACCATCACCGACGCCTTGGAGTTTGCCCAGGGGCGGGGAATCCCGTCGTGGCTCGAGCTCGACGGCGCCGCAATGGCCGGCAAGGTTCTCGAGCTTCCAACTCGCGAGGATATCCGGTACCCGATTCAGGAGCAGCTCATCGTTGAGCTCTACTCCCGATAGCCTGGAGGTTGCATGATCTGGCATGAGTTTCAGCGACCGTCGCAGGTACAGCCGGAGGAGGAGGACCGCTCCGAGACCTTCGCGCGTTTCATCGCCCAGCCCTTCGAACGCGGGTGGGGGACCACGGTGGGCAACGCCCTTCGTCGGGCTCTGCTTTCGTCGATTCCGGGTGCGGCCATCACCGCCGTCAAGATCGAAGGCGCCGACCATGAGTTTTCGGCGGTCCCCGGTGTCGTCGAGGACGTCACCGATATCATCCTCAACCTGAAGATGATCCCGCTCAAGATCCACGGCCAAGAAGCGGCCCTGCTGACCCTTGACGCCAAGGGTCCGGGAGAGGTCACGGCCGGCCAGTTGGTCGGTTCGCATCAGGTCGAAGTCATCGATCCGAACGTCCACGTCGCGACCCTGTCCGTCGACGGCAGGCTCAAGATGGAGGTCCGCGTGGCCGCAGGCCGCGGATACGTTCAGGCCGAAGAAAATCAGACCGAGGATCTCGATGTCGGATTCATCCCCATCGACTCGGCGCACTCGCCGGTGACCAAGGCGAACTTCCGGGTCGAGATGGCGAGATTGGGTCGGATGACCAACTACGAGCGCCTGGTGCTCGAGGTCTGGACCAATGGCACCATCGGACCCGAAGAAGCCCTTTCTCAGGCGGCCCAGTTGGTTCAGGGCCACATGGACATGTACTCCCGCCTGTCGACGGTGGAGGAGATGGAAACGCCGCTCGAGAACGAGGTCGAGACCGAAGAGGAGAGCGTGCTCGATGCGAGCATCGACAGCCTCGAGCTTTCGATTCGGTCCATGAACTGCCTCAAGAACGCGAACATCCGCACCCTGCGTGATCTCGTCGCTCGCGGCGAGAAAGACATGGTCGAGATTCGCAACTTCGGCGAGAAATCGCTCAAGGAAGTGCGTGACAAGCTCGAGGTGCTCGGGCTCGGATTTGGAATGAATTTGGATCTGTAAGGCATCCCGGCCGGCCGAGCCCCGCCTGGAGTGCATGGAGAAATCAATGCGACATCGAGTTCACGGACGCAAGCTCGGACGCACCTCGTCCCACCGCAAAGCGTTGTTCCGCAATCAGCTGACCGCACTGTTCACCCACGAGCGAATCATCACCACGGTTCCCAAGGCGAAGGAGCTTCGGCCCATCGCGGAGCGCATGGTCACCATGGCTCGCACAGGAACCCTGGCCGCACGCCGTCGGGTGGGCGCCATGATTTCCGACAAAGAGATCGCGAAGCGCCTCTTTGACGAGATCGCGCCGCGTTTCGCCGACCGTCCTGGCGGCTACACCCGGATCATGAGGCTAGGTCGCCGACACGGCGACAATGCCGAGCTCGCGATCATCGAGTTTGTCGATTACGAGTTGGCCGACCACCAGGATGACGGCGACACCAAGGCCAAGGGCTCCTTCCTCGATCGCGCCAAGGGGATGTTCGGCAGCGGCGCCGCAGCCGAGGCCGGATCCGGGACCGACGACGAATCCGTCGAGGCCGTCGCTGAGACCGCCGAACCTGTAGCCGAGGCGGTTGCGGACGCGCCCGAGGAGACCGAAGAGCCGGTCGAGGTCAAGGCCGAGGCCGTGGAAGAAGTCGTGGAAGTCGTCGAAGAGCCGGCCGTGGAAGCCGAGGCGGCACCGGTGGAGGAGACTCCCGCCGTCGAGCCAGCGGCCGACGATGCCGACGCGGCAACCGAGGACGACGAGAACAAGACCACCTGAGCCGTAGACCGAACCTACAAACTCAAACGCCGCGGCATCAGCCGCGGCGTTGTTCGTTGTTGACTTTGATCCTTATGAGACGTGGGTCAGAATTTCCTTCATCGTCGCGAGACGATCCTCGACGGTCGCTTCCTCTGAGGGGCAAACAGCGGAGAGGATGAGGATGCCGGTTTGGGAAGGATGAGGCACGAAGAGCCGAACATCTCCAAACGACTGGTCCTCTTCGAAGTAGGTGCCGCTAGCCCAGGCCGCGGTGCCGAGCGCCGTTTTCATCACGCCGCTGTCAGAGAAGCTTCCATCATTGTGTTTGCCGATGAACCGTTCAAACTCTTCAACGGATTTTGGCGACCGGCTCGGGTTTTCCGGAAAATCCGCATCGAAGGTATACCGGAGATCGGGACGTTTCGTATCGGCCAGTTCGATCGACGCCTCGCCGTTGTAGGTCGCCACCAGACCGGGAGGTGATGTCGACAGTGAGATGTTGAGCTGTGGATTTTCCAACGGAAAATCGAGGGCATTGAGCTCGAGCTGACCCGCATCGGTGGAGTCGGAGATGGGTTCACCATCCGGTGGCTCATCGGGTCCACGGCGGCAGCTTGGCAGCAGAGCGATAGATACAACGACCATCAGCAGGACAAAACGGGCGCGCGGACCTCGATTTCTCATCATGATCTCCTCCGATCGCTCGCTTCGACGATTGTACCCGACTGGTATCGACAACGGGAAAGTGCTCAGATCGTCAGCGTCTCACCGAGCTCGGGAATTGTGGGCTTCCAGCCGAACTCGTCGGACAACCTGGTCGCCAGGGCCTGCTGTGCTTCGTACTCTCCGTGGATGAGATAGACCTTTTCCGGTTCTGATTCGCGACGACTCAGCCAGAGGGTGAGCTCACCGGCGTCGGCGTGGGCCGACAATCCGCTGATCTGGGTGACGTGGGCCTTGACCGGGATCCACTCACCGTGGATCTTGACCTCCGGCTCGCCCTCCACCAGACGCCGTCCTTTGGTGCCCTGGGCCTGGTAGCCGACAAAGATCACCGTGTTGCGTGCGTGAGGGAGCCGGAGCTTGAGGTGGTGCAGAATCCGACCGCCAGTGGCCATCCCGGAGGCGGAGATGATGATCGCCGGTCCGCTCAGATGGTTGAGCTTGCGCGACTCCCTCGAGGACGGAGTGACCTCGAGGTTTGACGGAAAGATCGGGTTGACTTGTTCGGCAAAGAACTGTCGCATCTCGGCGTCGTGCTCATCGAGCGATCGGCTGTAGACCGCGGTCGCCTCGATCCCCATGGGGCTGTCGAGGTAGGTCGGAATCTCCGGGAGGTCGCCGTCCACCACGAGCTCGTGGAGCATATAGAGGAGCTCCTGGGTGCGGTCGATGGCGAAGGCCGGAATCAAGATGATGCCGCCGCGTTGGAGCCCGGCCTGAATCGCTTCGGCCAGTGCCGCTCGGGGGTCGAGGTTACCGTGAAAGCGATCGCCGTAGGTCGATTCGAGCAACAGGACATCGGATCCGGGATAGGGAACGGGCTCGCGGAGTATCGGAACTCCGTGCCGGCCGACATCACCGGAGAAGAAAATTGTCTTGCGGTCACCGCCCGAGACCTTGGTCTCGAGTTCGATGGAGGCGGCGCCGAGAATATGACCCTGACGGTGGTACCGAAACCGTACGCCCGGGTGGAGTTCGTGCCACTCGTCGAAAGCCGCCGGCTCGAGGAGCTTGAGCGCGGCTCGGGCATCGGCGGTGCGGAAGAGCGGCAGAGCGGGCTCGTGCTTCGAGTAGCCCTTCTTGTTGGCGTAGCGGGCCTCCTCTTCCTGGATGTGGGCGGCATCGGGGAGAAGAACACGAAGAAGGGCTCGGGTCGGCGGCGTGCAGTACACCGGGCCGCTGAAGCCTTGCCGGACCAATCGGGGCAGCCAGCCCGAGTGGTCGATGTGGGCGTGAGTCAAAGCTACGGCGCCGATATTCGCGGGCGGGTAGGGAAGGGGCTTCCAATTGCGCCGACGGTTCTCGGCCGGACCCTGAAAAAGGCCGCAGTCGATCATGGCGGAGAAGTTCTTCCACTCGAGCAGGTACTTCGAGCCCGTGACACAACGCCCGGCGCCGAGGACAGTCAGCTTCATAGAGCCTCCGGGGGTATCGTACCGCGTCCTTGAGTCGGCGCCGAGACATCGCACCATCGCGGTAGCCCACAGATCACACAGATGGACACAGATCCATCGCACCGTCGCAGGGTTGCATCGCAAAGTGCGCCAAGAGCGTCCAGCGCAAAGACGCGCAAAGCCATCGCAACGGAGAGTGGGCGAGGCGTGGCTTGGAGGGTGTGCCTCTTGCAAAATCGTACAAGACGACGAGGTGCCAGCCTCACCGCCGCGGTCCATCGCAGGCGGGGACGCCTGCGTTACAAGGATGTTCGCGATTTTGTAGCGCCCGCGTCCCCGCGGGCGATGGTTCCACGTGTGTCGATTCCCGCCGCAATCCCGAATTCTGCAAGAAGCTAGGGTGTCATACTTCGTGGTGGCGTGATCGTGTTCACGCTTTCGGTTCTCGATTCCTTCAGCTCCGGCCTTCTGGGCCGCCTGAGGCGACCCAGCGTCGCGCGATCAGCGTGGTCGAAGAGCAAAACGGGGAGGATTGCGACCACGCTGATCACGCGAGCGGCGTCCTCTAGGCGAACGGGGAGAAATGCTCACAGCGCTTTCGCCGCGGGTTGCCCGGTATGACAATGTGCGGGAGGAAGAACGCTGCCGGAAAGCTTCTGGGGCACATTGTCAAACCCGGCACGCCCCGGTGAGCAGGATTTTCCGGGAGGCTGTCGCTGCTCCGCCCCCGGCCGCTGCCGCTGATGCGGTCCCTGATTCTGCCCCGGTCGCTGTCGCGGGGGCGGGCACGGGACCGGGAAGGGAAACGGACCCTGTGTCCCGGGCCACTGGACTCACGCCGCGCCTCGACGTAGAATGAGTGGGTCCCACACCAGAGGAGGACGAAGATGAACGAGAAAACCGCTGACAGTGTCGATGAAGCCATCGGGCAGGTAGCCGATCAGACCGAAGAGGGTCTGGAAGAAGTCAAGGAGTCGTTGGCCAAGGCACAGCGCTCCATGGAGAGCGCCAAAGCCGCGCTCCACGGCGCCGCGGGCAAGGCGCGGGACTCCGCCGCGGTTGCGGCCGAAAAGGCTCGCGCCTCTCTCGACGAAGCCCGCAAGGCTCTCGGTGAGGCCCGCGAGAAGATGGGCGGCATGGCGGTCAAGACCCGCGAGCAGGCCGAGGTGCTCTACGCCAAATCGAAGGACCAGTACGAGGTCCTTGCCGAACGGGCCCGCGAGCTCTACGGCAGGGTTCGCGACCGGGTTGCCGAAGTGGATTTCAAGGAAAAGGGCGACCAGGTCCTCGAGTACATCCGCGTCAATCCCGGGAAGTCGGTGCTCATCGCGCTGGCCGCGGGTTTCCTCGTCGGCTATGTCGCGCGACCGCGAGACTAACTGGGGTCTGTGATGGATCAGACTGTGGAAGAGCAGCTGGATTCAATGACCGACGACGACGATTTCGATGACGATTTCGATGACGTCGAGGTTCTCGCCGAAGACGCGACGGTGGCGCGGCGGATCGACGCCGACTCGATTCTCGATTCGCTCGTGCCGAAATCCATCGACTGGCGTGACACGGTTCGTCGACACCCAGCCGGATCGGTGTTGTGTGTTGGCCTGGTCGGATACCTCGTTGGACGGACCAAGGGTTCGATGATCATGGCGGGAATCACCGCCGGCCTGTCGGCTGCAATGATGCGTCAACTCTCCGACGTTTTCGAGGGCGATTTCTTCGATTACTGACCTCCCGCGCGACTGGTGGGGAGCAGCTATGCCGACAGACTCCGTCGCTGGCGATTGGATCACGGTCGAAGAAGCGACCGACGAAAAACTCGCGACCGCCGTTGCCGCGCGTCTGCGTCAAGAGGGGGTTGCGGTCCGGTTGGTTGCCGCCGATCCATCAGACCCGTCTCGCCCGCACGGCGATTTGACGATCCAGGTGCCGCTCGGTGACTTCGAGCTCGCGCTCGAGGCCCTCGAGGGACTGGATGAGGAGGATCTCTGACAGCCGGAACCGAGCGCGAGGTGATGGCTCCTCAGGTGCCGATTCGACCCGGCGCCGCCGCAGGCGGCAGTCGATCGAAATCCCGCCCATTGAGCCTCGGTCGGACCTTTCTCCTGTGGCTGCTCGGTGTGTTGGTTCTGACCATCATCACGGTCAGCGCCCTGGTTCTGTGGCACGAGCAGCGGGTCCTCTCGTGGGAACTCGAGGTCCAAGGCGATCTTCTGGCCCGTCTTCTCGCCCTTTCGGCCGGTGACGGGGGCTCGCCCGAGTACCTCGCGATCCTTTCTCTTTCGGATCTCGTGGCGGGCGAGGTGCGCACCACCGAGGGCGAGATTCTATGGCGTTACGGCCCGCCCTTTGCCGAGGTCAGGACCCTCGGTGGTTCATTCCTGGAGGTGGAACGCCGGGTCGAAGTGACGGCGGGGCCGTGGGGCCGCAACGGGGCGGTTGAGGTCACGCTTTTAGTCTCCCGCGCCCGGATGCAGTCCTACCTCGCCGGCGCGGCGGTTCGTCTCGTGATCGCCCTCGGTTTCGCGCTCGCCGTCGCCATGACCGTCGGCCTGTGGATGGTCGGCCGGGTGGTTCAGCCCCTCAGCGAGCTGGCCGAGCTGTCGCGCAGTTTCGATCCGGGAGAGCCGGTCGAGATCACCGACGCGGGCGGCGGCACCGCGGAGCTCGCCGAACTCGTGGTCGCCTTTCGCGAGATGACCCGCCGGCTGACGCAACAGCAGCGCTCCCTCGCCGCCAGCGAGCGGCGGTATCGAGAGCTTTTCTCGTCGTCGCCGACTCCGCTTCTCGAGCTCGACACCGACCTCCGGATCCGAGGTGCGAATCCGGCGGCGGTTGCTTTCCTCGGCATGGAGCCGGGGGATGCGACGGGGCGCCGGGTGCAGGATTTTGTCATCGGCCCGGATGACGATCCCTTGACCGCCTTGACGGGTTCGGCTTCGGCCCTCGGCGAGGGTCTCGTGGAGGCGCGCTGGCGATTGCCCGACGGCGAGCTCGCCGAGGTCGAGCTCCATCTTCGCACCTCGGACGCGGCCGAGGGGTTCATGGCCGCCATCCACGATCTCACCGATCGGGTCCGGCGGCTCGGACAACGGTGGCAGCGAACCTTCGATGCCATGATCGACGGGGTCGCGCTTGTCGATACCGAGAGTGAGATCGTTGTAGCCAACCGGGCGCTCGCACCCCATCTTCCGATCCTCGCGGGGGAGCTTCGGCGGCGGGGATCCGAAGGGGCGGGATGGCGGACGACGAGCCTCGATCGTCTCCTGGAATGCAACCTCAGTCGTCCCCCGGGTCTCCGTCACGCCATCCTCCTTGTCCGTGATGTGACCGAGGCGGTGAGTGCCGAGGCGCGATTACGCGAGGCGGAGAAGATGCAGGCGGTGGCGACCCTGGCGAGCGGTGTCGCCCATGATTTCAACAATCTTCTGGCCGCCGTCCTGCTCCACGTCCGGTTGATCGAGGAGGAGCCGGCCAAGGCCGGGGAGGCTGCAGCCGCCATCCGCGATCTGGCCGAGCAGGGCAGCGAGGTGGTCGGCGAGCTGCTCATCTTCGCCAGATCCGACGACAGCCTACCGCCGCACACCTTCGATCTTTCGGCTTTGGTGAGCGACCAGCGGGCGGTGCTCAATCATCTTCTCCCGGAGGGGATCGATCTCGAGATCGAGGGTGCCGGGTTGGTCGTTCCCGTGGTCGGCAACCCGGTCGCCTTGCGTCGCCTGATCCTCAACCTGGTGGTCAATGCCCGTGACGCCATGGCCGACGGCCCGGGGACGATCACGATCAAGATGGCGAGACGCGGCGGTCGAGCTATCCTCGAGGTTATGGACACCGGACCGGGGATCGCCGAGGAGTATCGCGACCGCCTCTTCGAACCGTTTTTCACGCTGCGCCGAAAAGGCCGGGGCGCCGGTCTCGGGCTGGCGGTGGTCTACGCCATCGCATCGGCCCACGGCGGGGATGTCGAGTTGGTGTCTGGGACCGGAGAGGGCGCCCGGTTTGTGGTTCGTCTGCCGCCGGGTGACATCGGCGAACTCGAAACGCTGCATGACGCCGGCCAGCCCCGAGACGAAACGGCAGGGCGGAGAGTCGTCCTCGTGGAGGCGGACGGCAAGCTCGCGGTCCCCTTTCTCGAGTCCATGGCCATGGCCGGCTTTGATGTTCGTCACGCACCGAACGCCGGGATTGCCGAGAAGATCGTCGCGTCCTGGATGCCGTCGGCGGTGGTCGTACTCGCCGATCAACCGATCGCGTCCGAGTGGGCGGATCGGCCCGAGCTGGCGGTCGTGGTGGTCGAGAATCCGGATTCGCCCGAATCCCCGGCTCTTCTGATCGAGAAACTCACGGCCCTCGGCGGTGAGAGTCGAACTGCGTGATGGCGATGCTCCCCGGCCCCACCCCGGTTGCTTCGGGGTACACTGCGTCCATGGGAGACGATTCCGGACACCGAGGAACCGGGTGGCTCCGTCGCTATGGACCCTGGCTCGCCCTGGTGGTTTTTGCCGTCGGGATTCATCTCTGGGGGCTCGGCGAACGTGCCTATCACCACGATGAGGCGATCCACGCCCACTCGTCTTACAACCTGCTCAAGAACGGGATCTACCGCTACGACCCCACCTATCACGGCCCGTTTCTCTATTATCTCGTCGCCGGCAGCTTTGCGACTCTGGGCGACTCGGACTTCACGGCGCGGTTGCCGGTGGCTGTGGCCGGAATTCTGCTGGTCGTGGTGGCCTTCAGCCTCCGCCGGCCGTTGGGCGGCCGGGCTGCGTGGTGGACAGGGCTGCTCGCCACCATTTCACCCATCACCCTGTACTACGGTCGCTTCCTGCGCATGGATGTACTCGAGATGGTCCTCGCCTCGGCCGCCGGGGTCGCGGCGTGGCGCGCCGCGCGCGGCAGCGACGCCGCGTGGGCCTGGTTCGGTCTTTTTGTGGGTCTCGCCTTCGCAACCAAGGAAAACGCCTATGTGACCGGCGCGCTCGTGGTTCTGGTGTGGGGGATTTTGGCCGCGATCTACGGACTGCAACGAACCATCCCTGTCACCTTCCACTGGTTGTGGGGACGGCGGTGGGGCATCCTCATGGCGGTGGCCGTCTCGGTGGTCGTGGTCATCCCGCTCTTCACCGTCGGTTTCAATCACCCGGAAGACTGGCTCTTTCCGAAAAAGGCCATCGGCTATTGGTGGGGCCAGCACAGTATCCAACGGGTGGCCGGGCCACCGTGGTTTCACCTGCCGCGTCTCGCGGCGTACGAGTTTCTGCCCATTGTCGCCGGCGTGGTCTGGGCCATCCGTCGCGGCAAACGCAAACGGGTCTTCGAAGAGGCGCTCGTGCTCTTTGGCCTCGCCTCCATCGGGATGTACGCCTACCTCGGCGAAAAGGTGCCGTGGCTCGGCGTCCACCAGGTCTGGGCCTTTCTCCCTCTGGCAGGTCTCCAGATGGCGAGGACCTTTGGTCCCCATGGCCGCTGGTGGAGCCGGTCGTTGGCCGGCGCCGCCCTCGCAGCGACCGCGGTGGTCAGCCTTTCGGCGAATTTTATCAACGACGAGATCTCGCCCAACCGTGATCGGTGCGAGATGATCATCTATGTCCAGACCTGCCCCGAGACGGCCGAACTCGCCCGCGAAGGGGTGGCTCTGGCCGCCGAGGGTCACTCGACGGTGGCGGCGGTGGCGGGCACGGCCGGTTGGCCCCTGACGTGGTACTGGCGTGAGACCCCGACATGGTGGTCCGAACCGCGACCCGATCTTCGTCCGCCGCTCGTGATCTGCGATGCCGAGGACGAGGATCAATTCAAAAAGCTCCTGGGGCCCATGTACCGAGGCGAGCGGACACCCCTTCGGGCGTGGTGGGTGATCGCCCACGCGCAGACGACCCCTGGTTCGGTCCTGCGGTGGCTCCTGACCCGGGTCCCGTTTTCTGAGGTGGGATCGACGGACATCATGGTCTTCCGTCGCCTGAGCGAGGCGGCGCCGGAGGCGTACGTGACCGAAGTACCGGCGGTTCTCGCTTCCGAGCTCGGGTTCGATCGCGCCCGGCTCGTCGGTGAGGGCTGGCTCTCCGATCCGCGTGGTCTCGCGGTGGACGATCGCGGCCGGTTGGCCGTCGCCGATGTCGGTCTCGACAGGGTCGTGTTCTTCGACGACGAGGGCCGGTACCTCGAGGAAAGCCCGGCCGAGCCCATGGATCGGCCCGAGAGCATCGCCTGGGCGCCGGCCGACGTCATGGTTGTGGCCGACACCTGGAACCACCGGCTGTTGCTGTTCCGGCCGGGCGATGAGGGGGTCAGCGTGATGCCGGCGCCCGAGCGCGGGTGGTTCGGTCCGCGCGGCGTCGCGGTGGCGTCGGATGGCGCCATCGCCGTAACCGACACCGGGAACAAGCGCGTGGTGCTCTACGAACCCGATCGCACGACGGACTTCTCGATCCGGCTGCTCGGTGGGGGTGGCGACGAGCCGGGTCGGTTCTCCGAGCCCGTGGGTCTCGCCTGGCTCGATGCCGACCGACTCTTGGTCTGTGACACCGGGAATCACCGGCTGCAGATCCTCGACCGAACGGGCGCGGTCGTCGAACTCATCGATCTCGAAGATGCCTGGCAGGACTTCTACTCGCGTCCCCAGGTCGCGATCTTGGATGACGGGCGAATTCTGGTGAGCGACACACCATCGGCGTCGCTCTGGTTGATCCAGGGCGATGATGTACGGCGCCTGGAGCTCGGCGCGGACGGAATCACACCCACCGGTCTGGCCACCCACGACGGCGCCCTCTACGTCGGTGACAGCAATGGGCGGGTGTGGATCTTTGACGCTGAATAATTCTTAATTCTCAATTTTAAATTCTTAATTACATCGCAAGAACGATCCCGGGGCCGCAGGTCGCGGTCAGGAACGGTGCGATGGAAATTCAAAATTAAGAATTAAAAATTGAGAATTCGGTCTGAAAACGGACGTTTTCAGACTGCAGCCCTTTGTCAAAGCTCTTTGAAGGTGTGACGTAGCCCCTTGACCCTTGACGGGAAGGCTCGCATGCTAGAGATGATGCAAAGTGTCGATGATGTGCGAGGAGGATGCATGAAGCGACGACGAGATGGCCGGCAGGCGGGTTACACCCTCGTGGAAGCCCTGATCGTGGTTGCGCTCATCGGCATCATCACCGCGGCCAGCATTCCGAGCATGCGGCGCGCCCGGATGCGTGCAAAGATGCTCGAAGTGGTGCGGACCTTCCAGCAGGCTGCTGCGGTGTCCCGCATCAACGCCATCAAGCGCGGTAACAACGTTTGTCTGCGGATTCTCGCTGGTGGCGGACGCCAGCAACTGACCGGATTCCGCGCGTGGATCGACGCCAACGCCAACGAGATCGAAGATGCGGGTGATGAGCTCGTCGGCCAGTGGCAGATCCACAACGCCGGCGAGTGGAGTTTTGAAGAATCCGCCGACCCGAACAAGCAGATGTACGTTCTCAACGCCAGTGGCGGCGGAACCGACCGGGGATATGTCTTTCTGCCCAACGGAATGGCCCGGGTCGAGGCGGCAACCCAGGTGGGGATCGGCGAGGGCGCCTTCGAGTACTTCGTCTGGTACGACGCCAGGAAGTGGAACACCTTCGAGATTTCGGTCTTCGGCGGCGCCGGCACGGTCCGAACCTTGATGTGGGACCCGGGCGCGAGCGCCTATGACACGAATTTCGCCCATTGGGAGTACTACTGATGTTCATGAAACGCATCCCGCGTTCTGATGACGGTTTCACCCTGATCGAGGTGCTGATGGCGTTGCTCATCCTGGCCATCGTCGCCCTCGGCGTCGCCGGGATGTTCTCGCACGCCATGGTGGTCAACGCCTCGGGCTATGACTACGCCCGACTGGCGTCAGAGGCCCGGTTCGTCATCGAGGAGCTCCGCGCCCGCCCGTTCGACGATCCGACCCTGGTGGAGACGGCGAGCACGGTATGGGTCCCCCAGAACGCCACCTACTCCAACTCGGGTTTCACAGCAACCTACGCCATCACTGATTTCTTAATCAACGACTGGGCCGATCTCGGGGCCTGGACGCCGCCGATGGGGGGCAACCCGGGCAACGTCAAGCGGATCACCGTGCGGATCCGTTCAACCGCCCAGAATCTCCAGGGCCGGCGCGAACTCGTCGTCAGCGCTCTGAAGACTGCGGGGTGATGATGAGACCGATAACCCGTCGCCCTGTTGATTCCGGTTTTTCCCTCATCGAGATGCTGGTGGCCATCGCGATTTTCGTCATCCTGATGATCGGGCTTTTGAATCTGCTCGACAATTCGACCAAGGTCTCGAAGCTCGAGGCGGCCCTCGCTGACACCCAGGAAAACGTCCGCTACGCCACCTACCATCTCATGCGGACCGCCCGGATGATGGGCGGGACCGTCATGCCCTTCGCGCGCAGCGCCGGCGGCAACGCCTGGGTGGCGGGCGAGGTTCACGACAACGTCGCCGGCAACTTCTCGATCTTCGGCGCGACCCTCGACAACATGCCCGGCAGCGATGTTCTGGTGCTTCGTGGGTTTTTTGATGTGGCGCCGTTTTTTATCAATGTCGGCGACGTCGACACCCTCGGGAGCACCGTCACGATCCGGGAGACCGTCGATCCCGGTCTTTCGACCGAACGGACGATCAACGATCTCAGCGCCTTCGCCGGCACTCCCAACATCTTCCTCGACCGCGGCCTCGTCATCGCGACCGGCGACGGACCGATTCAGATCGGTCCCGGCCTGTTCATCGACGGCCAGTACGTCGTCGGGAAGATCACCGCCAGCACCGGTGTCGCCGGATCGGCGCCCAACCGGCAGCTTCAGTTGACCTATGGCGCGGACGCGGCCTGGGACGGGTTCAGTTTTGACGGCAATCCGGTCGCCGCGGGCGAGCCCGCCTGGAGGAACATCTCCCGCGCCGGGATCCTCGAAGCCTACGCCTATTATGTCGACGCCAACATGGTCTTGCGCCGGTTGGCGCAGCGCGATATCGCGTCGGGCAACGGCCCGCAGCCGGTGGCGGTCAACATCGGCAACCTCCAAATCGAGCTCGGGATCGACATCGACGGCAACACCTTTCTCGATCCGGTCTCCGAGTGGGACGCCTCGCCGACCCTCGCCGAGGCCCTTCAGGGCGGCGGAGCCGTGGCCATGCGATTGACGGTGCTCGGCCGGACCCCGTTCGAAGTGCCGGACTGGACCGAGCCGACCCGGACCTTCACCGGCGCCGGCAACATGGCGGTGCCGCCCGCGGGCGCCTCCGGTCCACGCCACGCCAAGTGGCGCCGGATGGAGGTTGCGGTGGCGCTCAGGAACTTCTTGTAATGAGGGTGAATATGGAACACGATGTCAGCGAATTGACCCTTCGAACCGGTTCCGACCGCGAGAGAGGGGCGGCGATCATCATCGCCATCATGGTCTCCCTCATCCTCGCGTTCCTCGGTCTCGGACTGCTTCTCCAGACCTCTCTCGGTATGCAGGCGGCGGGGACCGACCGTTGGGTCGTCCGGGCGCTGTATGCGGCCGACGCCGGCGCGCAAGCGGAGATCGCCACTCTTGCGAACGGTGCGGTGGGGATGGGCAGCTTTGTCCTGGCCGACGACACCGCTCTACCCGGAATGCTGAATGGTCAATACAACATCACGGTGTCGGATGTCTGCGAGCTCCAGACCGCGACGGACGCCTACGATCCCGTGGAAGGGGCTTTCTACGAGGTCGGCAAATGGAAGGCCCGGCACGTCCACTTCCGCAGCACCGCGACGCGGGACGTCGGCCTTTTGGTCGGTCTCACCCAGGCGACCATCGTCCAGGACGTGAGGGTTCAAGTGATCGATGTTGACACCTATATTCCGGCTCCGACTTGTAACTGAGGGGGCAGCGATGAAGACCCAACCAACCAGAAGCTGGATGATCGCGACCGTCATGGTGGCGCTCGTCGCCGCGACCGCTGCCGCCGATGACCGCGACTTCCTCCGCGAGCGCGCGGCGAAGCCCAACATCCTGATCCTCCTCGACACCTCGACCTCCATGATGGGGACCTCCGAGGTCGCTCCAGAGTTCTCGGAGGGGCAAGGCCCGTCCATCGTCAACAGCGGCATGCTGCCGGGCGCCGGCGACGATCCGCGCTCGCGCATGGGCATCGCCAAGGCGGTGCTGCGGAGCTTCCTTCAGAGCGTCACCGATGCCAACTTCGCCCTCGCGGGCTATCAGTACGAAATGCCCAGAGATGCGAGCACCAACATCGTCAACCCCTACCCGGCGGAGCACTGGACCTACCAGGCGCTCAGCGCCGATCGTTTCGGTTTCCTCGAAGAGAACTACGCCTACCGCGTCGGTTGGGCTGAGAAGACGTACAACGGCGCGACGGCGGCGCTGCCCATGACCAACCCGGCGTCTTTTTCGCGCAGCATGCTTTTCGGCTACAACCCCTACTTCGACCCCGATTCCGCCGGCGCCGGCTATGTTCTCCCGTACGAGCGCTACGGCCCCATCCCGGCGCCGGATTTCCACCCCGGGAATCCCTACGCCCTCCTGCCCATCTATCTCATGCGCAACTGCGAGACCGATGACCTCGACGGCCTCGGCAAGGACTGTGGTCTCAGGGTCTTTCCCTACTACACCTCCCTCGACAGCCTGGGCGCCACCGTGCAGCACACCTGGACATCGAGCTTTGTCAACTGCGACCCCCTGACCGCTCCCGACGCCGGCGGCACCGACAACGGCTGCCGTTCGAGTTGGAGCGTCCTCGATGTCCCCGCCAGACAGGTCACCCAGTGGGTCCGGCGGGCCCACCTCGAGGTTCCGACCACTGTGGCGGGCGCGGCCAATCACCCGATCGGCGAAGACACCGTGGGCAACATGTCGGGCAACTGGACCATCACCGATCCAAACCCCTTCGCCGAGAACTATGATCTCGGCGCCACCGCGGACGACGCCGACTTTGACGGCAACGAGAGCTTTGACTGGCTCATGCGGGTCAATATGGTGGAGGAGCGGAAGTCGCGCATCTGTGCCCTTCCGGCGACCCCAACCCCAACCTTCACGCCGACCGACACGCCGACCTTCACGCCGACCTTCACGCCGACGAATACACCGACGCCGATCCCGGCCAACTGTTCGGACATCTATTTCACGGGTGTCCGCCTGTCCAGTAACGGTCCTGGCGAGGACATTTTGTGGGATCTGCGAAACGATAACCCGTACTCGGCAACCCTGATCCAGACGGACTTCTCGTGGGAAAAGGTGTGGCCCAGTCTGTACGTAAACGAATTTATTTTCAATGGCACTCAGTACTACCCGGGCGACAGTACATCGCCGCCGACGTCGACAACCAACACGGCGAATTTCGCGGCATCCAGCGCGGCCAACCTGGAGACCGACTTCGAGGGCACCGTGCCGACCAATGGCCCGGTGACCGGTGCCATGACCCTGACCCTGCAGTTCCAGTTCAATGACGGCCACGGCACAATCTGCAGCATCAACGAAAGCAACACCATTCCCACACACACTCCGACGCCGCCACCCACCTCAACCCCAACCCCGGTTCCGGCTGACTGCAGCGACGTCTACTTCGACTCGCTGGCGCCCTACAGCTGGTACATGCGCGGTCTCCTCCATAACGATTCGGCGCTCTACAACGCCGAGATCATCCGCACCCGATTCGACTGGTTCCAGCCTGATCCCGCGACCAACGTCGATTTCTTCGCCTCCAACAACGCAGCGAACTTCTACTGGTCCGGGAACAACGTCAACCCGCGGTGCTGGTCCTCGCCCTGTGAGTACTTCCGCGGCGATGTCGGGTGGAGCGCCGCCAATGCAGTGATCCCCATTGCCACCGCGCGTTGGTGGGCGGTCGACCTCGATGGACCCGGCCAACAAGACTTCTTCGGCTCGTATGAGGTCTGCGTCGATGTCGAGTTCGACAACCCGGCCAACACGGTCTGCACCGACATCTGCGCCTCGTACGGCGGCGCCGGTACGCCGACCCCGACCAACACGCCGACGATCACGAATACGCCGACGATCACCAACACGCCGACAATCACCAACACACCGACGAACACACCGACGCCGACCAACACCTTCACGCCGTCGAACACACCGACGATCACGCCGACCTTCACGCCGTCGAACACACCGACGATCACCAATACGCCGACGATCACCAACACACCGACCAACACCAACACGGCGACGAACACGCCGACGGCGACCAACACCTTCACGCCGTCGAACACGCCGACGGCGACCAACACCTTCACGGCGACGAATACACCGACGAACACGGCGACGAACACAGCGACGTACACACCGTCGAATACGCCGACGTTCACCCGGACGTTCACGCCGACGATCACGCCGACGTTCACGCCGACAAACACGGCGACGAACACGCCGACCAATACGCCGACATTCACATCGACCTTCACACCGACGCATACGCCGACCAACACCCCTACGCCGAGTCCGACGAACACGCCTGACCTGTAAGGTGAGGGGAGAAAAAGTATGAGAACACAAAAGCAGTCACTCCCGTTCACCTCGACCCGCGGTGCGGTTCTGACCGTCCTCGGCGTCGTCCTCCTGGCGGTCTCGCCGGTCGATGCCCAGGTGTCGGAGATCTTTCCGCTCAACCCGCCGCGGCAAACCTTTGCCGAGGACGTCAGTTCGGCGGGATCCACCGGCAATCTGCCGGTGGGGATCTCTCAGTACATCTGGACGCAGGTGCCCGTTGTGCCGGTCCCACTCCTCGGTTCGTCCACGACTGCCGTCGCCTGTGGCGGCGGATTCTGGGGGACTCACCTGATCCAGGATTCGGGATTGGCCGGCAGACAGTCGCCCACCATCGACCGTCCCTCCGCGATCTCCCCGGTGGGGAATTCATCGGTATTCGTTGTTGACCAGAGCGTCTCCGGCCACGCCGGTTACGTTCCTACCGATTGGGACAACTTCCGCTTCGAATTCGACTTCTCGGCCAATACCGATGCGGCGGTCGGTGTGGTCTGGGGCGGGCACCCCGTCACCGGGCTGACCAAAGTTCAGAGCGGCTATCTCTTCTATATCGATGAGCTGCCGACCCAGTTCGAGGCCGTCAACGACGGCGAACGCGCCCGCTGGCACATCGTACGGCGTGAATCCGAGTACGATCTCGAAATCGATTCGGGCGATCTCGAACTCAACGGCGGCAACGATTTACTGTCGGTCTACAGCGATGGCTGCTATCGCCTCCGGCTCGAGTTCTTCTGCGGCACCCTGAGAATCCAGATCGCACGGATCAACTGCGGCGCCACCGATTGCACGGTGACCCAGTGTTTTGGTGGGACGACGACCTGTTCGCCCGGGACCTACGCCAACTGCAACCCCGATCCCATCCAGTGGTGCAGCGCCTTCGAATGGGTTGATCCCACCGATGCGCTGCTGGTGCCGGGGTTTGTCGGTCCCTTCGCCGGTGGAACAGACCCGGTCGCCCTCGGCGAATCGCGCTTCGACAACCTCGTCGCCGGGACCTGGGACTATTATTGTCCCGATCTCTGCGCCGCCTGGCCGGCTGCCTGGGACGACACCTTCAGCGGTGCGGTCGAGGAGATCGATCTCAAGTTCCTCTACACCGGATCGCTCATCGATTATCAGTACGGCTATATCTTCGGCGCCGACCGGGCGTTCACCGATGTCACAACCAAGACCAAACCGACGTCGGTGGTCAGGCTCGACGGCACCTCCGCCACCCGGGACGAGTGCGGCGGCTGGACCGTGCTCCACACCAATGTCGAGAAACCCGTCGTCGATCTGCCGCCGTGGGATGTCGGTACCAGCAACCTCGGCGAGCTTCTGGCCTATCTCGAACCCATGTCGTCGTCGGTCAAGCTGGTCTATGACAGCTCGGCGACGCCGACCATGAGCTTTGTCGATGACTTCGACAACCGGCGCGACATCGCCGGGGTCGCCAACCCCGCCTACAACCCGAACCCGCTGCCGACCCGCGGCGCGACGCCCATCAAACCGTCTCTCGACGACGCCTTCGAGTGGTATGTCAACCACCGCACCATCGGTGATTGGGCCGATGACCCGCTCGAAGCCTGCCGCCTGTGGTATGTCATTTTCATCACCGATGGTGAGGAGGCCTGCTGCGCCGGTGGTCCACCCTGCTCGACGGTGGTTCCGGACTGGGCCTGCGGTACGGGCGGGCCGGCGGAGAAGTTCGCCGATCCGTCGGCTTACGGCTACTCCGGCATCGATCCGGTGGCCGTCTACACCGTCGGTTTCTCAGAGGATTTCGGCGGCAGTACGACCTCTCCGCTCGAGTGCGTCGCCGACATCACCGGCGGCCGCTTCTTCTCGGCCACCAACGCCGGCCAGCTCGTCGACGTGCTCTACGACGTGCTCGACGAGATGGAGGAATCGGACCGCGCGTTCATCCCGTTCGTGGTCGCGCCGCCGCCGCCGTCCGCCTCGGGCGAGATCTCGGCGGATTCCGATTTCCTCACCGTCTACCCGTTCTTCGTTCCGCGCAACCAGCAGAGCATCTGGGACGGCGATCTTATTACCTTCGCCCTCAACCGAAACCAGACGACCCTCCCTCTGACCGCGGACTGCGACCTCGACACGAGCCAGGTGGTGTGGAGCCTGGGCGGCGCCCCCGCCGGGGCCAACGCGATCCTCGAGGATCAGATCGTCAACTCGACCCGCAATGTCTTTCTGGGGTCGGATTTGTCCGGCGCCTGGCTGCGCTACGGGCTCGACCAGGTTTTCACCAACGCGGCGCTGCGGACCGATTTCAAGAGCCTTCTCAGTATCTCCGGCGGTGCCTCCGATCTCCAGGCGGTGGAGGTGGTGAACTTCGTCCGCGACATCTACGCCAACCCGGGTGGGCTGAGCCTGAGCCCGGCGCCCGAGAACCCGCCGCGACCCGTCGGCTACCACGCCCTCGGCGATATCTACCACTCGCAACCGGTGGTCGTGAAACCGCCCAGGGAATTCCTCTTCTACTCCGACTTCGGCCGCGGTCCGGCGCCCGGTTATTCGAGCTTCATCGCCGAGCAGGCCTTCCGCCGACGGATTGTCCTGGCCGGCGCCAACGACGGCCAGCTCCACGCCTTCGACGGCGGGTTCTTCAACCGCGACACGGTCAATTACGATGACCGGCACGATCTCGGAACCGGGGTCGAGCTCTTCGCCTGGGTGCCCGAGGCGGTCGCGGACCGTCTCCACCGCCTCACCTACGGCACCGAGCACCTCTACACCGTCGACGGTCTGATCTCGGTCTCGGATGTCTATATCGACTACGACGGCGACAGCACCAAGGAGTGGCGCACCGTCGCCCTGAGCACCATGCGCCGCGGCGGCCGCGGCGTGCTCGCCCTCGATATCACGACCCCCGATCCGATTCAGGCGGCGAGCGGCTACGTCCCATCGGTGAGTGTCTTTCCGGGCTGCCTCGATGGCACCGCTTCCGGTTGCGACGCCGAATACCCCCATATGTTGTGGGAGTTCCACGATGTGGATGGAACCACCGGACTCCCCAACGACGACGACGGCGGATGCGCCGCGGCGGGATTCTCCGGCGCCCAGTGCGAGCCGTACTACGATCTCGGCTGGACATGGTCGAAACCGGCCATCGGCCGCATCGGGGTCTACTACGAGGACGCCAGCGGCAACGTGGTTCCCAAAGACGTCTTTGTCGCCTTTTTCGGCGGCGGTTGGGACGCCAACGGGGACGACATCACCGGCAACTACTTCTACGGGGTCGACATCGAGACCGGCGCCACTCTGATCAAGGAGAACATCGGTGTCTCGGTGCCGGGAAGCCCGGCCATCTTCGACTCGAACAGCGACGGTTTCCACGACCGAATCTATTTCGGCGACACCAACGGCACCATCTGGCGCCTGCAGTACCCGTCGCCGTTCCTCATGACCGCCACCGGCGCCGGCGCCGGGACCATGCGGCGGATCTTCAGCGCTCCGGTGGATCTGACCGATCCCGACCCGGCCGTGACGAATCAGCGGCAGCAGTTCTTTGTCGCGCCGACCGTGGTGCCCGTGCTCTTCGACGGCGTCGACTACACCTATGCCGTGGTCATGGGCGCCGGCGATCGAGCCAACCTCGGCGACGAGACCGCAGATACCATCAACAGGTTCTATGCGGTCGTCGACGATCTCAACAACGACTCGGTCACCTACCCGGCCTACGATCTGACGGATCTGGTCGCGCGCGACTGGGGCGATCTGACCAACGCCTACACACCAGAGCCCGGCGCCAGCCTCTGCACCGTCTCGGCCTTCTCGCCGCCGAGCAAGGGCTGGGCCCTGACCCTGCGCGAGGACGAAAAGGTCAACTACCAAGCCACGGTCTATGGCGGCCATGTCTTCTTCACCACCTTCGAGCCCGGCGACGCGCTGGTCGCGTCCAACCCGCCCGAGATCTGCACCCCCAGCGGGGGTGGTGGCGGTGGTGGCGGCGGTGGCGGTGGAGGCGGCGGCGGTGGAGGTGGTGGCGGTGGCGTCGAGGCGCCGGTCTGCAAGGCCTCCGGGATCGGCCGTCTCTACGACATCGGGATGACCTGCGGGCTCGGTGAGTACACCGAGGTCAACGACATCCTTACCGGGATCACGACCTACAGCGTCGGCAACACCGTGCGAATCCAATCCACCACCTCGGGCGGTCCAACTGGAGGCGGTCCTGGAGGCGGCGGCCAAGGGGCCGGTTTCGATATGGACAAACAATTCTTCGTTTCAACGACCAACTGGCGACAGGAGTAGCTCATGCGACAGCTCGTGATGACCGTTGCAATAATCGTGGCGGTCGGTCCATGCTCGGCGGTTGAGATTCCCTTCCGGGACGGCTCGGTGCTCGAAGCCGTCAGCTACACCGTCACCGGTTCCTATGTCATGCTCGAGATGGAGGGCGGCGGCAAGGTCGCCTACGATGTCGCCGACATCGATTTGCCATCGCTGCGCCGGGCGGAAGCCGCCGCCGCGGGTGATTCGCCCGCGCCGGCGGAGCCGGTAAAGGCCACCCTCGGGAACTCCGGTTCGCTTCTCGGTCCTGGCGAAGACTCGGCGGATTCAGCCGGGCGGCTGATCATCACCGATCAGAACGTCAAGCACGTCACAGGCAGCGGCATCGCCGGGCCCGAAGACGAGCCGGCGCCGGCCGAAGACGCCGGAGGCGTGCCCGAGGGCTTCGAGCAGGGTGGCAACGTGCTGCTCAACAACGTCTCGGTCTCCCCCCTCGACGGGGGGCAGTGGGAGGTCAAGGGCGAGGTCGTCAACCGGACGCCGGAAGCGGTGCTCGATGTCCGCGCCAATCTCGAGGCCGGCGTTCCCGACGGAGATCCGTGGACGGCTTCGGTGGGCGTCAGCGGCGTTCTCGGCCCGGATGAGAAGG
>Ga0316198_10000223_pt1 | contig 27483 bp, 19 predicted proteins | sample OudBieAanoxic_MG_FD_204935 | JGI IMG/M metagenome (GOLD analysis project Ga0316198, IMG submission 204935) | Coastal sediment microbial communities from Oude Bieten Haven, Netherlands - site A anoxic | ecosystem: Environmental > Aquatic > Marine > Coastal > Sediment | place: Netherlands... | reverse complement strand
GTGGCGATCGTTCCACGGGGATCGGGGGCGGACGCCATCGCACGAAGGCTCGCCGAGCTCGCCGAAGAAGTCCCGCAGCGGCCCGGCTTGATGGTCGGGGAGCTCAACGAGCACAACCTGCAGGATGTCGTAGACCTCGTGTCCAACGACACAAAGACCGGGTTCTTGAGCATCCGGTCACCCAAGGGTGTGCTCGAAGGCATGCCGATGGTCATCGAGACGGAGAACCCCAGCGCGCACAACATGGAGCTGATCCTAGATCGTCTCCGTGAAGCGGTGTCCGACTCCGAGCCGCTCGAGTACGAGTTCCACGAGACGAGTGGCGGGCGCCTTTCGAGCCTTCCTCGGGCGGTCGACGCCGCGGACGTGGATCTGAGCAGCCTCCAGGACTCTCGCGTCGTCATCCTCGACTCCGACGAGCTCCGCGCCGAGAAGCTCGCGCAGGTGTTGATCCAGCGCGGTGTGCAAATCGCGGCGGCCGACTTCTCGACCGCGGTGATTCCGCGCATCCGCGAGATCGACCCGCAGGTGGTGGTCCTCGATTCGGGCGCGGTGGGCGGTCAAGGGATCGAGTTCGTGCGAGCGATGCGGAGGGACCCGCAGCTCCGTTGGGCGTCGATGCTGGTGGTTCGCTGGGAGGACTTCTGGCCTTCGTCCGCGGAAGAGGGCGGACCTGACCTGGCACAGCTCGCGTCGCGCATTTGCCCTTTGATCGACCAGGACCTCGAAATAAGCCGGCGCGTCGAGGACGAGATCGACTTCGACACGCGACTCGAGCTCGTCGGCCCCGGACGCCTTCTTCGCGCGCTCGGCTCGTTACCAGGTGTCCGCCATGTGAGCATCGCCGGACACAAGCGCAACGTGGAGATCGACATCGCGGACAACTCGATCGTCGGCGCTTATGCGACGCTTCACGAGGGCACGACGCAGACCCTACAAGGCATGCCCGCGCTGCTCGCGTTGTGGGGGCTCAACTCCGGCCGTGTCTCGATTCGCGAACAGGACTTACCGTCGGTCGCGAACATCATGATGCCCGTCGACGAGGCGCTCGGAGTCGTGTCGCACCAACTCGGCTTTGCGGATGGAAGCGACAGCAGCATCGAAGTCAACGCGGAGACCGTCCCTCCGGTGCAGCCAGAGGTCGATGAGCAGGCGACCGTGCCGCCCGGTGCGGAGGTTCCTGCCCAGCTCGAGAACGCCAGGACGATGGCGCCGCCGCGCTTCCGTCACCTGCGCACCGCCGTCGGCGGCCCGCCTTCCTCCGGCTTCACCGAAGAAGAGGGCCCAACCAACAAGGTGCAACGCCTGCTCGGGCGGGTGGAAACCCGCCAGCGGACCGTGCCCGTCGCCCGCGGGGCCAAGGAGCAAGCGGTTGACAAGTCACACACCGACCACGGCGTGGCCCGCGGGAAGAAATCGACCCAGCTCGGCCTGGCTCCCGTCTTCGAGGCGCTGCCCGAAGACGGGCCCGAAGCGCAGCTGACAGTCCCGGTGCCGAGGAAGCGCACGCCGCCGCCTCCTCCCGTGCAGAGCCGAAAGCCAGCGCCGCCCCCGTTCTTTCAGGACGAGGAAGACGACGTCCAGCCGGGACTCGCGGCCGCGCTCGAAGGGGCCACCATGTTGGCGCCCGCGCCCGACCAGGGGGAAACGCCCGCATGGCTCCAGGCGCTGCTGCTCTTGACCCTGGTTGCTGGCGTGGGCGTAGCCGGATGGTTGCTCTGGACGCGAAGCAGCACGGTCGAGCCCTACCCCGTCGAAGCGACCCGCGATCTCGACGAAGCACCGAGCAAAGGACCCATCACCGGGAGCGTGAACGGACTGGGGGAGGAAAGCGCTGACACTGCCGCTGACACCGTCGCTGACACTGCCGCTGACACTGCCGCTGACGTTGCCGCTGACACTGCCGCTGACACTGCCGCTGACACTGCCGCTGACACTGCCGCTGACACTGCCGCTGACACTGCCGCTGTCGCGCGCCGGAGCGCGAAAGCGAAAGCGCAGCCCCCTGGGATTCCCACGCAGAACCTACCCCGGGATCCGGCGAAGGCCTCGGATGTGCTGGTGCACCGCGCACTCCCGCTCATCCGCAGCGGCGAGCTCCGGCGTGCGGAGGCCACCTTGGACCGCGCCTGGGAGCTCGACCCGAGGAACCCGCAAGCCATGGCCGGCTATGCCACGCTCTACATCGCGATGGAGGATGGTGACCGAGCCGCGAAATGGGCCAAGAAGGCGGTCCGAAAGCGGTCCCGTCGGGCGCAGTATCACATCCTCTATGGGGACGCGCTCGACCTCCAGGGGGACACCGGTGCCGCGCGCAAGGCTTGGCGAAAGGCCCTGTCGATCGAGCCGGACAATCGAACGGCGAAGAGCCGTCTCGCCAAGAGCGGGACCCCGGGCGCCAATTAGTTGCCCATTGGGTCCAGCCGCGCCTAGCGTCGGGCCATGGCGAAACGATTCTTGTGGGCGCTCGTGCTGCTCGGGCTCTCGGGTTGCTTATTGCAGAACCTCAGCCCCGAGACGCGTATGCGGGACGCGGTAATCGAGCTCAACGAAGGTGCGCGCTGGGGCCGCATGGACGTCGCCAGCGGGCACGTCGCTCCCGTGTTTCGACCTCAGTTCCAAGCATCTCACATTCGCTGGGGTCGCGACATCCAGATCGCCGACACCGAGATCCTCGGCATGAGCCCGCACACCGACGAAGAAGGCGAAGGCGCTTTTTCCCGCATCGCGGTTCGATGGTACGAGGAGAGCACGATGGTCCTCGCCAACACGGTCATCCGCCAGACATGGCAGAAGCACAAGCAAACGTTCTTGCTGACGACCGAGTCGGTCGAGAGCGGCCACCCTGGCTTGCTGATGGTCCCTGAAGGATCGCAAGCCGCCCCTACGCCCGAGGGCGCGGACCGGCATCCGCATCCGCAGAGCTCGGACGAAGACGCCGAGTGGAGCACCGTCTACTAGCTCAAGCGATACCGATGGCTTCGCGGACGCGCGCCATCGTGCGGTCGGCTATCTCGTGCGCACGGCCGGCGCCCGCGTGAAGAATCGCATCGAGCCGTGGCTCGTCCGCGCGGATCTCTAAATAGGCCTCGCGCTTTGGGCCGAGCTCGGCTTCGACGGCGTCGAAGAGATCCTGCTTGGCGTGACCCCAGCCGTACCCTCCCGCCTCGAGTTGGGCTTTCATCTCTCGGGCGCGATCCGGAGCGACCAATGCGTACAGCTCGTAGACGGTCGATCCCTCGGCGGTCTTCGGCTCCTCCAGCGTCTCAGAGCTGGTCTTGATGCCCATGATCACTTTGCGGAGCTTCTTGGGAGGCGCAAACAGGGGGATGCCGTTGCCACGGCTCTTGCTCATCTTCTCACCATCGGTTCCAGGGACCAACGGCGCCTCGCTGATCAGCGCCTCGGGAACGACGAGCGTGCCTTCGCCGTAGAGGTGATTGAGCCGCGTCGCCACGTCGCGCGTGAGCTCGAGGTGCTGCTTCTGGTCCTTGCCAACCGGTACGACGTCCGTGTCGTAGAGCAGAATGTCGGCTGCCATCAGCACCGGATAGTTGAAGAGGCCCGCGCTCGGCGACTCGCCGCGCGAAACCGCGTCCTTGTAAGCGTGACCCCGCTCCAGCTGGCCGGCCGCAAGGAGGCAGCTCAGGACCCAGGTCAGCTCGAACACCTGAGGCACGTCGGACTGCCGATAGAGCAAGGTGCGATCGGGGTCGAGACCGCAAGCGAGCCAGGTCGCCGCCACGTCGCGAATGTATCCACGGAGTGCCTCCGCATCACGCACGGAAGTGAGCGCGTGATAGTCGGCGATGAAGTACAGCGTGCGGTACTCCTCGACCAACGCTAGCGCCGGCCGAATCGCGCCGAGGTAGTTGCCGAGGTGCGGCAGGTGGGTCGGCTTGATCCCCGTGAGCGAAGTCTTCACCGGGCGGAGATTGTCCCATGTGGACAGAGCCGGCAACCGGGGTATCTTCGGGAACTCTGAAGAGGAAGCATGACCACTCGTCCGTTCAAGGTTTTGGGAATTCAACAAGTCGCCGTCGGGGCCGCTGACAAGAGCGCCCTGCGTCGCCTTTGGGTCGACACGCTCGGCCTGACTCCCCACGGCAACTACAAGAGCGAGAAGGAGAACGTCGACGAGGACATCGTCACGATGGGTGCGGGCGCCTTCACGGTGGAGGTCGATCTCATGCAGCCGATCGACCCGGAGAAGAAGCCCAGGGTGGACTCACCGCCGCTGAACCACGTCGGGCTCTGGGTCGATGACATCGACGCCGCGGTTCAGTGGCTCGGCGACCAAGGCGTGCGTTTCACGCCAGGGGGCGTCCGGCCCGGCGCAGCGGGCCACCGGGTGTGCTTCATCCACCCGAAAGGCAACGAGTCCGCTCCGATTGGCGGCGAAGGCGTGCTGATCGAGCTGGTCGAAGCGCCGGCTGAGGTGCGCGAAGCGTTCGAAGCGATCAGTCAGGCTTCCAACCGAGCTTGAGGCCGGTCACCTCGATGTCCGACTTGCGCGGGCGCACGACCACCTCTTCTAGCTCGGCGACGTCGTCATCTCGCTCGGCCAAGTAGGCACGCGCTTCCTCTTCGACCTCGATCTCGAGCGCGCGGATCGCCTCTTGCAGGTCTCGCAACTCCTCTTCGGCTCGCTCCACATCCTCGCGCTCCCGCGCCACTCTGCCGGCACCCCGCGCCGCCGTCGTGGCGCGCCCGATGCCTCCGCGGCCGAAGATCGCGCCCAACACCGACGCGCCCATCGAGATGCCGGTCTGAAGCTTCTGCTGATCGTACTGGCTTTTCTCGCGGGCAACACGAGCCTGGGCGCGTCTTGCGCGATCCTGCATCCGCTGAATCTTCGTAGCGAAGCGGGCGCGGAGCTTGTCGACGCCGGCATCCCGAGCCTCGCGGGCCGCGAGCTGCACCCTCGCTGCGAATTCGGATTTGCTCTCCCCAGGCTTCGAGTGGAGCTTCAACGGTTTGCAGCGCCAAAGCGACTTCGGGCGCGACTGATAGACATGCGTCCGGATCTGCTTGCCGTAGCTTCGGAAGCGGGCCTTGCCCACCGAGCCAGGCGGTGGTGAGACGAATTCGGCGTCATCGGGGGCATCGTCCGTCAGATCAACGTCGTCGGGATCGAGGAGCTCCGCGGAGTCCCAGGGTGACTCCTCATCGAGCGGAGCGACGATCACGTGCTTTTCCCATGCGTCGAGCCCTTGCGAAGCGCGCACGTAGTGAAGCGTCACATCGGCGACGAGGTAGGGACGATAGGTGCCTGGCTCCGAGCTGAAGAACGCCTCTTCGATCCCAGCGGCGACCACGGGACGACCCGCTTTGGAAGCAGCCGCCGACCGCCTGGGTTTCTTCGCTGGGCCGTCGGCAGCTTGGGGCTCATCCGGGCTCAGACGCTTGATCTGCTTCCTCGTGAGCGGGCCGCGCAAGTACGACATCGCCCAGCGCGTATGGAAGAGAACCGGCCCGTCTTCGTGCGCGCTGTTCAAGAGAAAGACGCGGCTCCGAAGCCCGCCCAAGAGGGTTTCGATCTCGCCGCGATCGAGCGCACTGCCGGCTGCCGACGCCGCTCCCTCGAGACCATCCACGACCCGAGCGACGTCGCGCTCGGTTTGTAAGCGGCCCAAGAACCAGGTGCCGCAATTCGACAAGGCCTTGTAGTCGATGTCCACGGGATTCTGCGTCGCGAGCACGACGCCAAGGCCGTACGCGCGCGCCTGCTTGAGAAGCGTGAGCAAAGGCCTCTTCGACGGTGGCTCCGAGACGGGCGGCAGAAACCCGAAGACCTCGTCCATATAGAGGAGCGCGCGAAGGCTCGACGTGCCGGACTGGCTTCGAACCCACGACACGACTCGGTTCAGAAGCGTGCTCACGAAGAACATCCGCTCGGGCTCGCTCAGGTGGGCGATCGACAGGATGGTGATCCGGGGCTTTCCGTCCTCGGTCCAGAGCAGGCGCTGGATGTCGAGGGGCTCACCCTGCAGCCAGGCCGAAAACCCCGGAGACGCCAGCACACCATTGATGCGCATGGCGAGCTTCTGCCGCTCCGACGCAGGGTAAAACGATCCGAGATCCATGACCCCAACGCGATCGAAAGGCGGATCGGAAATCGCCCGGACGAGCTCGCCGAGTCCGAGCGACTCTCCCTCTGCCCAGGCATGCGCCAAGATGTTCGAGACAAGGATGTGCTCCTTGCTGTTGACCGGATCGGGATCGATCCCGATCAAGGCCAAAAGACTCGACACCGCCCCCATGATTTGGTCGCGCCGCGCATCGTCATCAGCGTCATCGTCCGGCGGGTCGAACGACTCCAGCACGCGGAGCTGGCGTCCGGCAGAGCTTCCCGGCGTATAGATCCCGATGTCGACCGCATTCCGGAACCGCGAGATCCGCGCGCCGTCCTGACCCCATTCGGCGAGACCGTCCCGCCAAAGCTTGGATACCACTTCGGCGTGCTCGGCGACGCTTCGACCCTTGCGCTCCGCCTCGGCGGGATCGATCCACGGTTCGAAATCGCCCGCGCGAAGCTCCGGAAACGTCAGCATCAAGTTGCCGAGATCCCCCTTTGGATCGATGCAGAGCGCGGGGATGCCGTCGATGGCGGCTTCTTCGAGAAGCGTGAGGCAGAGCCCCGTCTTCCCACTGCCCGTCATCCCAACGCACACCGCGTGTGTCGTCAGGTTCTTGCTGTCGTACAGAACCGGAACTTCGTTCGGTTCGCCTAGCGCGGTGTCGAAAAGTCGGCCGAGGTAGAGCTTGCCGAGCTTTTCGAAGTCGATCAACGGGTCAGCTCCTGCGCGATCAGCAGCCTCCGCGCCATCTCGTATTCGTAGAAGCTCACCATCTTCGTGTCCAAGACGCGTTGAAACTGATCATTGGCGGACTTCCTATCTCCGGCAATGAAGAGCCGAGTCGCCTCGTAGTAGAGCGCCTCGGTCTCCTCGCCAAGACTCGTCGCGACGCTGAGGAGATCCTGGTAGTCGAGGTCACCTGCGCCGAAGCTCGCGAGCTTGCCCCACCAATTGGAGTTTTGCCCCAAGCGTCGAAGGAGATCGCTGTGCTCTTGCATCGGCGGTTGGTCCGCCCGCGCCGCAATCAGCTGAATCCACAGGGTGAAGTAGACCTTCCACTCCGGCGGGAGCGTGAGCTGGAGCTGCGACCGGCGCCACACCGACGACGCGAGCTCCAAGTCGGGCGCCGCGGACACGAGATGCGAAAGGATGGTCGCATAGACATCTCGCCATTGCGGGGCGTGCGACATCGCGCTCTCGAATGCGTCGACTGCCGCTTCATGACGGCCGAGTTGATCGAGCAACACGCCTCGTCGCATCTCGACGAGCGCGCCCGTGGGGCCTTCGACTTGATCGCGCGCCGCGGTCCACGCTTTCAACGCGTCTTGATAGCGTGCGGTCATCTCCTCGGACTGCCCTCTCGCACGGGCAACATCCCCCATGTGCTCGAGGATCTCCGAGCGACGGAGCTCGTCGGGAAGCGAGTCGCGGGGCGTCAGCTCGAGCGCCCGGCGATATTTTTGCTCGGCTAGATCGAGTTGGCCCGTGCGTTCGAGCAGCAGCCCGAGCTGAAGCAGCGCCGATGGGTCCTCGTCTTTGGCGATGCTCACTTCGAATCGCCGCTGCGCTTCCTCGGCGTGTCCCGCGTTCATCTCGAGCATGCCGATCAGAAATTCGAGACGGTTGGGCGCGATCGGCGGTTCGGACGCAGGCCAACGCTTCTGCCGTTCCTCGAGGATCGTCTCGGCGCCCCTGGCCAGCGATCCCGAACGCTCCGGGTGGGGGTCGTTGAGCCTCACCTCGATGAACTCGTCCAGTTGCCCGAGCGCTTCGTCGTAGAGCTCGATCATGTCAGGGGCGAGGCCGATCGCGATCACATACCAAGCCGTCGCGTCCGCGAATTGCTCGGCATCCGCGGCCACGCGGGCCATGCAAGTCGGGAAGCGATAGTCCTCGGGAAACCGAACGAGCGATGCGCGGCAAAGCCCTGAGGCGACGTCGGAGCGGGCAACCCGATAACCCTCGACGAGCTCGAAGGTGGCGGCTGCCGACGAAGCATCGTTGCCCCGGGCGGCGCGCATCAGGTCGAGAAGGCGCAACTGGAGCTCGCCGCCTCCCATGGATTCGACCTTCGAGATCGCGTTTTCGAGGTCACCGTGGGTGAGGTACACGGCGGCCACGTTGAGGGGCGCCAGACGCAACTGCCGCTCGGCGCCCATGCCGAGACGATGCCGTGTTTCCGTGCTCTCCGCGGCGACCGCGTCGCGACCAGCGATGTGAAGCCCCGCAAGCGTATCGAGAACCTCGGGCGCAGGAGTCAGCTCGGCGTGTCTCGACCACACGGAGATGAGGCCGGCGTACTGCTCGGACACCGTGTCGAGATTGGAACGCGATTCACGTCCCCATGTAGCGACGGTGTCGTAACGGCCTCGGTAAAACTCGTCGTCCGTGAGGTGTAGCAAGATGAAGTTCGCCGCGAGAACGTAGCCCTCGTCACCGAGATGCCCACCGCGCTCAGCAATGTAAGCGGCGATCGGCTGGACTCGTTGAGGCAGCACGCCGGCTTCGTAGTCCACAGGCGAGAGGAATGTCGTCAGCTGCCTCATCTCGCCGACGACTCCCTCGTAGTCCCCCACGTCGGCGAGGACCTGCGCCTTGTCGAGCACGGTGACGATCAAACGATCGCGAAGGTCGAGGCGCTCAGGGTCGGACTGCGCCATGCGTAGGAAACGGCGCTCGGCGTCCGGGTACTCCGCCTGTGCGATGGGCTCCGCACTCTTGACTCGCGCCCCAGTCGTTGCCGTCTTGGTGTGTGCGCACGCGGTGAGCAGGCTCAACCAGCCAAGAATGAACAGAAAACGTATTCTCATGCTGCCCAGCCGCTATAGCAGGGTCGGCCAGATTCGACAGGTCTATATCTTGCCTGACACCCCTCGGGACGTGTCAGGCTACGAGTGGTCGTGAAAGGATACCTCCGAGCCCTGCTGATCGCGATGGCGGTCCCGCTGCTGAATTACCTCTTCTTCGGACTTGCGGGTTTCCTGCAGCTGAGGAGTCTATCGCCGGACCTTGGGCGCGCTGTGGGCGCGGCGGCCAAAGCCCCGCTCAACATCGCACTCGTCCAGGCCGCGAGCGTCGGACTGATCTTCATCGTGGCGTTTCCGCACAAGCGCCAGACACAGGGCTTCTTGGAGTCCGTGCACGTGCGCCCTCTAGTGGGCGGTCTCGCGGCCATGTGCTTCGTCGGGGGGGCGTTCCTTCAGCTGCCGCTCGCGGAGATCGGCAATCTCGCGCAAGAAGTGTGGCCGGTCAGCTTCGACACCGTCGCGTACCGTCACCGCCTCCTGAATCCCACGACATGGTGGGGTGGTGTCACCGCGCTGCTCGCGTTCGTCTTGGTGGCCCCGGTGACCGAGGAGCTGCTCTTTCGCGGCTGGTTGATGCAAGACCTCCGCAGGCGGTACGGCACGACGCCGGCGCTCATTTGGAGCTCGGTCGTGTTCGGCCTCGCGCACATTGGACTTCCGTCGGCGGTTCCGTACGCGATCGCCGGAGGCCTCGTGCTCGGCGCGGTGGCCCTTCGCACCCGCTCGACCTTGGCGAGCATCGCGATGCACGCGGGCGTCAACGCGCTGCCTCTGCTTCTGCCGACCGCACTAGTCCGCATCGACGGCTTCAACACCCTCGACTCCGAGGTGGTGCACATCAGCCCCTGGCTCCTTGTCGTTTCGCTCGCCGGCGCTGGCCTGGCGCTGGCGATCATTTGGCGATCGACCGAAGGACAAGAAGGGGAAGAAGGGGAAGACCGAGAAGTCTGAGCCGCGCACTCGCCTCGGCGAAACGCTCACACGCGTTCGACGTCGAGGACGCCCTTGACCTTGGCGACCCCGCGCATGATCTCGCGTAAGCGATCGATGTCGCCAACACGGAAATGGAACAAGTTTTCCGCACGGCCATCCTTGGACAAGCACGACGCCTCCGAGATGCTCACACCGTTCGACGAGAAGACCGAAGAAACCGACGCCAAAATTCCTGAGCGGTCGTCGGTCATCACACGCAGCGACACCGGCAGATCGACCTGAACGTCGTTGCCCCAACTCACTTGCACGCGGCGCTCCGGGTCGAGCTCGAGCACACGCGGGCAGCCGCGCCGGTGCACCGACACGCCGCGGCCGCGCGTGATCCAACCGGTGACCGGATCGCCGGGGACCGGAGTGCAGCACTGGGCGAAGCGCACGAGCATGTTATCCATGCCCTCAATTCGAATCCCGGCGCCATCGGTATCGCCGGCGACGCGCTGGACCGTGCGCTCGAAGAAGCCCGGGCGCAGACTGTCCCGTTCGGTGTCTTCCGTGGGAACGACTTCTTCGATGACGGTGGGGAGGGCGAGCTTTCCGATACCGATGCGCGCGTAGAGCTCATCCTCGTTGCCGACGCGAAAGCGGCTGAACACCTCTTTCGCGCGCTTGCTCTTGAGGAACTTGGACAGTGACATCCCGTTCTTCCGGAGCTCTTTCTCGAAAAGGTCCTTCCCGAGCTTGACCGCGTGCTTGCGTTCTTCCGTGCGGAGATAGGTGCGGATGCGGGACCGGGCGCGGCTCGTGACCACGAACTCGAGCCAGTCCTTGCTCGGATGGTGGCTCTTGCTGGTGATGATCTCCACGACGTCGCCGTTTTGAAGTTTGTGGCGAAGAGGAACGATCGCCCCGTTGACGCGCGCACCCGAGCAGCGGTGGCCGACTTCCGAGTGAACGCCGTACGCAAAGTCGACCGGTGTGGAACCGCGGGGAAAGGTCTTCACGTCGCCCTTTGGCGTGAATACGTAGACATCGTCGGGGAATAGGTCGACTCTGATGCTTTCGTAGAACTCCTCCGGGTCCGCGACCTCTTGCTGGAACTCCATCAACTGGCGCAACCAAACGAAGCGCGCCGCATCCTTTGGATCGATGCCTCCGGTGTGCTCCTTGTATTGCCAGTGAGCGGCGATCCCGTACTCCGCCGTTCGATGCATCTCGTGCGTTCGGATCTGAATCTCGACGCGGCGATTGCCGGGCCCAATCACCGTCGTGTGCAGCGACTGGTACATGTTGGACTTCGGCAGCGCGATGTAGTCCTTGAAGCGGCCGGGAACGGGCGTCCATTCCGAGTGGATGACGCCGAGGCTCGCATAGCAGTCGGCGACGCTCTCGGTGATCACCCGAAACGCGACGAAGTCGTGCACCTGCTCGAAACTGATCCCGCTCGACTTCATCTTTCGATGCAGCGAGTAGAGGTGTTTACGCCGTCCACTTGCTTGTACCGAGAATCCACGGGTGACCAGCATCTTTTGGAGCTTCGCGGTGACATCCGACATGTAGCTGTCGGTGCTTTTCGACACCGCTTTCACCTGTGTCTCGAGGGCGTCGTGGGCTTCGGGCTCGAGGTGCTTGAAGCTCAGATCTTCTAGCTCTGCCTTGAGCCACTGTATCCCGAGCCTCCCGGCCAAGGGCGCGTAGATCTCGAGGGTCTCGCGGGCGATGCGCTCTTGCGCCGCTTCGGACATGTGGTCGAGCGTCCTCATGTTGTCGAGGCGGTCAGCGAGTTTCACGAGCAAGACGCGGATGTCGCGCGCCATTGCGACGAGCATCTTGCGGAAGCTCTCCGCCTGACGGTCCTCACGAGAAGCGAAGTTCACCTTGCCGAGCTTGGTCACGCCGTCGACGAGAAAGGCGACCTCGTCACCGAACACCGTCTCGATGTCGCTGACGCTCGCTTCACAGTCTTCGACCACGTCATGCAACAAGGCGGCGCACACGCTCGACGCGTCGAGCCGCATGTCGGCGATGATGTCCGCGACGGAAACGGGGTGGACGAAATACGCGTCGCCCGACTTGCGCATCTGTCCTTGGTGCGCGCGGGAGGCGTAAACGTAGGCCTTGTTGATCAGATCGGTATCCGCTCGGGGATGGTATCCCTTCACCTTTTCAAGAATATTGGTGAGGCGGACCATGGCGGTACAGTACGGGCTCTTTCCAATTTAACACCGTCTCCAATTGGTGCCAAGGTAGTGACCCTGTCTCTTTTCCTCCTAACGCCCGCGTCATGACGGACTTCAGATCGATTATAGGGTCGCCGTCCAGTCGCCGCCGATTTGCGACGGTGATCGCGTTGATCGGAGTGGCTCTCGTGGGGAGCCGCCTGGCCGAGGCATGGCCGCGAGACGTCGAGACCGTCTACGAGGTGGGCCCCGGGATTGGGGGGCTCGACATCGACTACCTCCAAGGCGGAGAGGCGGTCACCAGTGTGCGATTTGCTCAAATGACGCCTGAAACGTCTGCTTTTCGGCACACCGTGCGGCTGCAGCCCGGGGAGTATCAGATTCACATCACCCTCTACGGACAGGACGGATCGGCGACCGAGTATGCCCGGCGCCTCGCAGTGCCCTCTGCGGGTGTCACCCGCTTTGACCTCGAAGCCGCGACCGGATCGTCCGAGTAAACAGGTGCGGGAGGACTTCGAGAGAGGGCCGCGGAGGTCCGTGGCCTTGGCGGGCGGGATCGTCGGCACGGTCGCAATGACACTCTGGATGGCCAATCGGGAGCCGCTCTGGCTGGGTCCGCTTTGGGGGACCATCCTCGTTCTGCTCGCCGCGACCGCGTGGGTCGCCTGGTTGGTGCCTGCTTCCAACGCGGATGCGGTCTCTTGGCGCGACACGGCGCTCGGCAAGCGCGCCGATGAGCGGGTGTCGCCACTCGCTTCCGCCGTTCTCGCGCTTTTCGTGTTCGTGCTGGGGGCAGTGGTCGGCGGATACGACCTGCTGCCGCTCACGATCATCGTCGCTCTGCTGTGCTTCGTGCCGCCTGCGCTCCGCCGTCCAGGGCTTGCCGTCATGCTGATCATCGCGGCGTTGTACGTGCCGCTCCTCGGCGCGACGGGTTTGTGGGACCCCTGGGAGACCCACTACGGGGAGGTTGCGCGAGAGATTCTCGCGCGCAACGATTGGATCAGCCTTTGGTGGGCGCAGGACAAATGGTTCTGGTCGAAGCCCGTGCTCCTGTTCTGGATGGAAGCCTTGAGCATGGGCGCCCTGGGCGTCGACTTCATGGCCGACGCCAACCCGGCGCATCCCGAATGGGCGATCCGACTGCCCACGATCCTCATGGCGTTCGCCGCGCTCGTTGCCGTCTACCTGACGGTGCGGCGCATCTTTGGAACACGCGCCGCGGTGCTCGCGACCCTGGTGACGGCGACGCTCCCGCAGTTCTTCTTCATCTCGCATCAGGCGATCACAGACCTTCCCCTCGTCGCCGCGATCACGATCGCAAGCTGCTGCTTGCTCTGGGCGCTGACCGAAGAGCCGCAGCGGGACGCACAGCTGATTCAGATCGGCCCCTTCAAGATCTCGTTGCAGCACCTCGCCCTCTTCGCGGTGATCGCGTTGGTGTTGCCGCAAGCGGTGTACCTGATCTCGCGCAACTTCTCCTTGTTGAATGACTACGGCCTCGTCGCCCATCCCGATCGGTTTCTCTACGGCTCGGCAGGAAACGTCGACGTCCCCGGAAACCCGAACCCGCGAGACCAACTCCCAGCGGTGCCCGGCCTCTTGGGTCAACCGTTCCTTCAAGGGCTGCTGTGGCTCGGCGCGCTTGGCGCCCTGGCCTCGCTGCTCCGCCAGGAGCGACGCGCGCGGCCTCTGTGGATGGTCGGCTTCTATCTATTCTGCGCGCTCGCATTCATGGCGAAGGGCCTCCTGGGCATCGCGATTCCGGGGGCTGCCGCGCTGTTCTACATCGTCGCAGGGCGACGCTGGGCGCTCCTCGGACGAGGAGAGCTGCGGCTCTCGTTGGGAGTCCTCATCGTCAGCGCCGTGAGCCTCCCTTGGTATCTCGCGATGTACGTCCGACACGGAAATGCGTTCACCAACAGGCTCCTGATCCATGACCACATCAATCGATTGGCCGCCGGAGTCCATGGCGACAAGGGAACGATCGCGTACTTCGTCGAGCAAACGGGCTACGCGATGTTCCCCTGGATCGCGTTCGCGCCCCTCGCGCTCTTGGTTTTGTACCGCAGCCGCTCGGAGACCAGTCGCGACGCCCGAGGTGCACGATTCGCTCGGGGCCAAACCCTCCTGTTCTTGGGGATGTGGCTGCTGTCGTCGTTCGTTCTCTTCAGCGCGATGGTGACGAAATTCCATCACTACATCCTCCCGTCCATTGTCCCAGCCGGGATCCTAGTCGGTGTCGCCCTTGCCGACGTCTGGGGTCCAAAACGACCACGAGCGACCGTGCTCGCCGCGGTCGCCGGGCTCTGTCTAGTCCTCGGATTCGCCTGGCTGCTGGGCGATCCTCGAGGCGTCATCCCTGCCGAGGCGGCGGAGGTCGACGATTGGGTGTTGCAACAGGCAGAGCCTCTTGCCGCTCTTGCCCTGTTGGCTGTTGGAGTCCTGTTCGCGTCGCTCGCCCGATGGGAGCTCGAAAGCGCAGAGACTCGCCTCGAGTCGTCGAGATGGGGTGCGGCCGTCGGCGTGTCGCTGATCGTTGGCGCCTGCTTGATCGCGTTCCTCGGCCGCGACTTGAGTTGGATGACGTCCGCGCGACCGCAGGGCAACGAGCGGCTGATCCATTTGTTCGTGTACAACTACCGGCGCGCGTGGCCGGAACACCTGGACTACCGTGCAATCCTCGGTGGCTTCGCGATTGCGGCGACAGTCACCGTCGCCACAGCAAGCCTGCGACGCTGGAGAGCCACGGCACTGAGAGCCGCGGTGGGCGTGGCGATCGCGTTCTCCGCATGGGGGATCAACGTCTACATGACCGACCTCGCGCCTCATTGGAGCCTTCGCGATCTCGCGGCGCGCTACTACGAGGAACGGCTGGGCCCAGAGGAGCCGCTGCTCGCGTGGCAGATGAACTGGAAGGGTGAGAACTTCTACACGGGCAACCGGATCTACGTCTTCGCGGAGACCGACAACAAGCGCATCAAGAAGTGGATCGCGGACAACGACGGGCGGCGGCTGTATGTCGTCCTGGAGCACAAGCGTCTGGCCCGCTTCGAGAAGCTGGTCCCGGACCGCGAAGTCCGCGCATTGTCCAACCGGCGTGACAACAACAAGTTCGTGTTGGTGACCCTTGAGATCTGATCCGAAAACCGTTTAGAATCCGTAGGCTTGTAGGATATGGACGTACTGAACACCAAAAACTGGACTGATTTTCAGTACTGAGCGATCCTCCACCTCTGATGCATAACAACAAAGAAAAACTCGCTTGGCGTCTCTTGGAGACGCTATATGAGCTCGGGCGAGCAGACATCCCGGCGACCCCCGCAGTGCTCGGCACCTGGCTCGATGTTCCCGAGCCTCATGTTCAGGAGCTGCTCAGTCGACTCGACACGCAGGGTTTGGTCGACGAGGGCCGCTGCCGGCTCTCGATGCGCGGTTTGGTCCTCGCGGTCTCGATGCACGGCGCCCAAAAGCTGTCGAGGCAATCGGCCGCCGCCTGACCTGGCTTGACAGGGCGAAAGCCAACCAGTATCCCGCCCCATTCTTTCGCGGAAGTGGCGGAATTGGCAGACGCGCATGATTCAGGTTCATGTGTCCGCAAGGACGTGGAGGTTCGAGTCCTCTCTTCCGCACTGGGCCCAGGGTGTTTACGCACTGGGCTAATCTGAGGTCGGGGTCTTGAAGGGTAGGGATGGCTGGCCAAGTGGTTTGGTTTAGTTACATCCGACCCACCCACCCCCGGCCGTAGGCTCAGTGTCACTCTCATGCGAGTGACCCGGGTACCTCCGCGGAGGTCTTCAGTCCCATTGCTCTGCAATCTTTTCATAGACCACGCAGAGAGGTCAGAGGCGAGCGCGCTCCCGCGGCCCACAAACATCTGTATTTACTAGATATTTCTCTTCTGTCCCCCCGGCACAAGAATTGCAGCATTTGTGTTCGTGCCTGGGGAATATCGGAATCGGAAGTCGCAGCAGGGCCTGACGCTCGTGGAGTTGATGGTGGTGTTGGCGGTCATGGGGGTTCTCGTGAGCGCCGCGCTGCCGAGCATGAGCCAGGGGCTCGCGGACCGAAGGGTGGCGATGGTCGCCCGAGACGTGGTCTCGTTGTTCCGGCGGGCGCGGTACATGTCGCTCGCCTACGGGCGCGCACATCAGGTCGTCTACGCGAACGATTCCGGAGCCGGCCTCACGAACGACGCCTGGGCCTTCGAAACGCGGCGCGGCACCGGTGGCGCATGCTCGCTCACCACCTATGAGAACGGAACGTTCGCGCTCGATGATCTCGACTGCGGTAGCAACTGGCGCTGCGTCGACTTCCTCTACGCAAATACCTACGACACCGCCAACGACGCGAACAATCTGATCCGCGTCGACGGCTGGGACAACACTTCGTTTTGTTACGAGGCCGGCTCGAACAATCAGGTGTTCATCGACACCGCCCTCTACTCCAACTGGCAAACCCCGGCCTCGCGCGCGGGCTTTGGCTTCGTCGTCTACCGCGAAATCAGCGGCGATCCTGTGGGCGTTGCGCGTAAGGTGTTGATTCCCATGGGCACCGGGACTCCGAGGGTGCTGCAATGATTGCGGGACGCCAAGGAACGCGATCGGGCTTCACGCTCATCGAGGTCATGATCGCGATCGGAATCATGACCGTCGGCTCACTCGGAATCCTCGCCATGCACGGCGCGGTGAGCGCCGCGAACCGGACGGCCAACGAAATGAACACCGCGCTCGCGATCACCGAGCGATGGCTCGAGCGCATCGACCGTGACGCCCTCGCTTGGTCCGAGGAAGGCATCAACAGCACCGCGCTCGGGAGCACGGACTACCTGTCCGAGATCGCTGGATCCGTGGCCGATACCGCCTGGTTCACCCCGACGCCCTCCAACAGCACCGAGTCCTACGGGTTCGACTACGCCGGAAGGGACGATCCCGGGGGGACGAACACCAAATTCTGCGTGAATTTGCGGCTGGGCTGGCTGCGGCAGGGGAGCTCTGTTCGAGTCGACATCCGGACGTTCTGGTTGCGCGAGGGCTTCGTGCACGGTGGCGCCACGCACACCAAATGGGTCCAGGGCAACGACTTCCGCGGTGCGGACTGCGACGCCGCGGCCGCGGATGGCTGGGACCTCAACGTAGCCGGCAGCTCAGCGCCGAACGTGAATGTGATCTTCGCATCCACCGTGGTGCATTGGCTCAGGAGGGACGGAACGTGAAGAAGAGCGGCTTCACTTTGATCGAGCTGATGGTGGCGATGGTCGTTGGCCTCACCGCGATCACGTCGGTGTATGCGCTCGGCACGGCGATGACCAAGCAGTTCTACGAAGAACAGCGCCTGGCGACCTCCCAGGGGACCTCACGCGTCGCAATCATGGAGCTCAGGCGCGACATCTCCCGAGCCGGTCTCTTCGGCACCCCGAACGGTAGGCTGGAGCCGACTTGCGACTCGAGCCCAATGCAGCTTCCGCTACTCTCGGGCGGCACCGGGGACCTGGGCGCGTTTCAGTACTACGCGGACACCGATCTCGGGGTGCTCGACCCGGACAGCAACAACCCTGAGGTCGCCGCTGATCGCCTGCGAGTCCTGACGAGTCTCTACCTGACGGACCAGCTTCTCGTTCACTCCGCCAGCATCGGTGGCGACGTCGTCGTCCTTCAGAGCGGCAACCAGGCGTACCGACGCACCTTTGCCTGGGGTCAGAGCGCCGGACCATTCACGAGCGGAAGCGCCCCGAATTATCTCGATGGCAACCTCGGCTGGGACAGCGCTTGGGGCGGCGAGTCGGCGAGTTGGAAGGGGATCGCACAGAAGGGCGCCCGCGCGTTTCAAACGGGCTCCATCCTCCACATCGAGACGCCCGAGGGACGTCACTTCTTTCGGTCGGTCTTCGACAAGACCGGCAACACCCAGGACGAGATTCGAATCACAGTCACCCCTGTATTGCCCGTTGGGACCGCGTGCCTCCCCGGCGCGGCGGAGGGCTCCATGGTGGCGCCGCTCCAATGGGTGGAATACGCGCTCGTCAACCCGTTCGACCAGACCGAGGTCGGCGCGGACTTCTTCGACTTCGACGGGATGTTCTACATCGACCTCGACCCCACGAACCCGGCGTTCAACCTCAAGAACACCACTGCCGCCGACCTTCGAGAATCACCGAACATCGTGCTGGTGCGGCGAATCTTGGACTCCACCACCGGCAACGTCCGACCGCTGACAACGCAGGTCATCGCCGAGTTCGTGAGCAACTTTCGTGTCAGCTTCGTGCTCGACGACGACTCGGGCACCACCAACGTACCGGACCTGCTCGATCCGATCTCGGGCAGCGGAGCCGTAAACAAGATCAATACGGAGCCCCAGAAGGTGCGTTCGGTGATCATCGATCTCGGCATTCGCAATCCGCTCGAGGACCCCGACTTCGAGAAGATTGCGGGCGGCGACACCCGGTTCCAGGTCGACGAAGATCAAAAGGGCGCTGCCCGCGTGCGCAACTTGCGGATCGAGATCCCCGTGATGAATGTTGCCAGGAGGAACCTATGAAGCGCTCACGCCAAGATCGCGAAGGCGCCGCCCTCTTCGTCGTGCTGATGATCATCATGGTCGGCACCGCAAGCGCCGTGTATGCGGCGACGACGGTTTCGCACGAGGTGCGCGGCGCGGGCTTTGCGCGGCAACAGCTGCAGACTCGATACACCGCGCGCGCCGGTGTCATTGGAGCTCTCGAATGGTTCGACCTCTTCGGGCCCGAGACCGTCCGCAACATCATGGTCACTCGGCCCGCCGATACCGTACAGTTCGCCTGCGTCTCGGGCTCCGGCTGCTATCCAGAACCCCCCCTCGCGAATAATCGGCGCGTCTACAGACTGTACGAAGAGCATTTCACGGCGTTGCAGGAGAGGGATGATGGCTCGGGCACGATCGAGCCCGGCTTGCTCGAGAACAAGCCGTATGACGCCGACTCCTCGTTCGGCGCATCATCCGCGCACGAGCCGATCGTGGTCACCGACCTCTACGACGAACACATCGTGAGCAGACTGGCGCCTGGGGCCGCAGCGCAAGGAGGCACCAAATTCAAGTACATGCGCACGACCCTGACGGCTCGCGGTCGCGCGCGCCTCGGCATCGGAACAGACGGCACAGAAGGCGCTGCAGACCACAACCGCGAGCGCCACGAGACCGCCGCCGACATGCGCGCGTACATCGTCAGCGGGCCTTTCGTCACGGGGACACAATGAGACTTCCGCTTCCCATTTTAGTCGCTTCCTTGCTTGTCGCCTTACTTGCAGGGGGCAACACAGTCTCCGCCCAGGCGCCCGATATCCGAAACATCCGCCCGCATGTGATGCTGCTCGTCGACACTTCGGGCTCGATGGAACGGAAGCCGAATTGCATCTGCACGACGCCGGCCTGTCTCGAGTGTCTACCGATGTGCGGCGCCGGCACCTACGAAGAGAACCGCTGGGCGCTCGTCGCGCAGGCGTTGACCGGGGAGTTCTCTCCCTACGAGTGCAACGCGGACACGCGTATCGGCGGCATCTACACGGGCGAGTACGACGAAGGGTACTTCCTTCCACACATCCAGCTTCCGCAAGAGCTCGGGACCTACGCCGGCGCGCAGAGCGGCAATGGCGTACTCGACACCTATCTCGAGCGAATCAAGTTCGGCCTCATGACCTTCGACGCGATCGGAACGCTGAGCGATCAGCCGCCGCTCGTATCGCAGACAGTCTTCGAGGCAGGCTCATTCCCGGCCGACTCGCTCGCTACCAAAGGCATGTATTCGTACGGGGACAACAAGTCGTTTTCGTTCCCCGGTGCGTTGACGACATACATGCTCAACAATGGCGCCCGCTCGGCGACCGCCCCGGAAGGCGGCCTCGTGAGCGTCGGCGCCGACAGCACCGCGGCGATGACGTCGACCAACGCGGCGATTCAGGCGACCGTGCTGGGCGATTCGGGGCTCGGCAAGAACCCACTCCGGCCTTTTGGCGCCACGCCGACCGCAGCGTTGGTCGACGACCTCCAAACATTCCTCCAAACCGACGCTGACATCACCCGGAAGACCGCCGACCCGGGCCCCGGCGACCCATACTACGGCTGCCGTCCGCGAAGCGCGGTTCTGATTACGGACGGTTTTCCAAACGGCGACATGCGTGGGAGCCCTGTCAACTGCGAGGCACTCGGCCAACCGGTCGGAGCGACGGGCTGCCCGTACCGCGAAATTCAAGACACCGTGTCGGACATGATCGCGAACGATGAGCTCGACAATTTCTACGTCATCGGATTCGCATTGGACGGCGATCCCACTGAAGTTGCAGCGGTCAAAGCGTTGCTCGACGACATCGCATCAGTCGGCGACACCGACGAAGCGTACCTCGTCGCAGACCGCGCCGAGCTCGTGTCGGCCTTGAGCTTGATCTTGAACGAACAGAACTCGGGAGCCACGAGCCGCACAGCGCCGGTACAGACCGGGCTCACCCCCGGGCTCGTTCAGGCCCAGTTCATCTCCGGCTTCAACGTGTCACTCGACGCCGATGACCCGTGGGACGGCATCCTCGAACGGCGCCGAATCGAGTGCGAAAATGGGGTCCCCGTTGCCCAAAACGTCGAAGACTCGGACCGCTTCCACCTCTTGCTCAACGACCAGGCCGTCGCGCCCGCAAACATCGAGCCTTGGAGCTCGGACACCTCGGTTTCGTTCGGTGCGGGCTTTTCGCGCAATCTTTGGACCGTCCTTCCGAGCGACCCGGCCGACATCAACGCCCATCTCATTGGCAACGGGGAGGACAAGCTGACGGATCTCTCCGACGACGGCATCGACGTCCCCGCGGACACGGGCCTCGAGGTGCGCAATGTCCCGGCGGCCGAATTCAGCAAGTCCCTGTCGCCCGAGTACTTCTTTGGCACTGGCAGCATCGACACGTCAGGCCGAGACGACCTCGTCGATTGGATTCACGGGGTCCCCGGAACAGACCGCGAGGACGAGCGCCTGGGAGACATCTATCACTCGACTCCCGCCATCGTGGGACCGCTGATCGACGACCTCGAAGACCGCTCGTACAACGACTGGCGGCTCGGGCTCGCCAACCAGGAGAGCCCCGATTCGACCGAGGATCTGCTGGCAGGCAATAGTTGGCAGCTCAGCGAGCGCCCGCGCGTAATCTACGCCGCGACGAACGACGGCATCATCCACGCGTTCTTGGCCGACGACTACGAGAGCACCGCGTTCACCGCGGGCAACAACCTGCAAGAGTTCGATTGCGCCAACAACAAAGACGCCGGCGCGGAGCTCTGGGGTTTCATCCCACCGATGTTCCTGGACGACCTCGACGATCTCCTCGCGGGCGGCAGCAAGCAGTGGTTCGCCGACGGCAGCATCCAGGTTCGAAATCTCTATGACGTCCGCGCGTTTTCGCAGGACGATGGCAGCGGCGGCACCGAGGACTCGCCGGCCGGCCAGACCAACGTCTGGCGCACGGTCTTGTTCCTCAGCTTCCGGAACGGCGGCCAAGGGATGGTTGCCCTCGACGTGACCAACCCCTGCAGACCCGAGTTCCTCTGGCAATTCACGGACCCGAACCTCGGCGACACGTACGGACAGCCCACGGCGGCCCAAATCTTCATCGAAGACTCGGACCCGACGCCGCTCGGCAACTCGGGTGGTCCCGTGGTGTTCAAGCCACGGCAGTCTCGCGGCGTGGTCGTGCTGCCCGGAGGTCAAGGCGTGGAAGGCTCCAGCCCTTGCACCTACACGACGAGCGGCCCGGAGCTCCCGCAAGGGATGGACACCGCCACGGGCTCCTCGATCACACCCCGGAGCGACCGCCGCTGCTGGCGTGGAACCACGTCGTCCCCGCCGGAGCTTCGGCACGGCCGCTCGCTCTACTTCATCGATTTGATCACGGGGACGCTGATCCGAGAGATTGGTGAGGACGTATTCCCAGCCCCGCTCAACGGTGCTGTGTCGGTGTTCCGAGGTGACACCGGCACCGTCGGAAGCGTGGCTTACACCGTCGACGCCGACGGCGTGCTCTGGCGCGTCGACATCTCGTCTCCCGACCCCGACGATTGGGACGCGGAAGCGTTGCACGACTTGTACTACGCCGAAGCCTTCGACGCCGCAGAGCCGACGTACTACCCGCCGGCCCTGGCGATCGACGGGCAAGGAAGAATCGTGATCCTGGTCGGCACCGGCAACATCGACGTGTTGGACGATGCGACTGCGGTCAACAAGGTGGTGTCCATTACCGAGCTGCTCACCTTCGATAGCAACGGGTTCGTCGACACGCTCGAAGGCCGCCTCAACTGGGAGATCGAGCTCGATCCGGGCGAGCAGATGACCGGACCGCTCGAGCTCTTCGGCGGACAGGTGTTCTTTGGCGCCTTCAAGGCTGGTGGCGGCACGGCGATCGACGCCTGCCCGCTGGGCGCGAGCCGCATATGCGGAGTTTCCTATCTCGATGATCCAACCAGCGCCGGCGACCTGGTTCCGCTGCTGCGGGACGGGCTCGGCGCCGCGACCCCATGTCTCGACGACAACGACGTTTCTGACCTGTCGAACGCCCTGTTGGTCGGTCTGCAAGTCACGCAGCAACCGGTGTGCACGCTGACGCAAGACTTCACGGTGACCGACCCCTTCACCGGCGCGAGCTCGACGCTAGCCATGCCGTACGCGACGAGCGGGCGCGAGTTCAAGTTGATGGCTCACTTGAGCGGTTCGTCTGCATTGTCGGGCGGCCTCTCAATCGCGATCCTCGAAGAGGGGATCACGGCGCCCGAGGGCTTCACGTCGGTGTCGGGCATGGCTGAGACGATGGAGTGACACGAATGCGCTTCCGCCTCTCATCGTTCGTACTGCTTACCGCCATCGTGGCATGTACCTCGAACTCCAAGGCGCCCGACCCAGGGGTCGGTGTGCCACCAGCGGCTGAGGCAGAAGCGCCCGCAGAGCAGCAGCAGAGGCCGCCGCGTGTCTTCGGTGTCGGGGGGCGGCTCATTCCGTCGGACGAGTACATCGCTGGGATCCGACTTCCCCAAGGCGTCGAGCTCTTTCGCGCGGACGAGGTGACCCATGTGTACCGGATGCGCGCACCGATCGACAAAGTGCTCGCGTACTTCGGCCCGATGATGATCACCGGCAACGTCGAGCGACGCGGCAAGGGCGCGGTGTACAAACGCGCCAGTGTGCGCGGGGCCGAGGTCAACCCGACGAAAGTCGATCTCTCGATTCTCGAAGTCGGAAGCAATCTAGTGCGAATCTCGGTGACCGAGCTGCCACCGCCGCCGACACACGTTCCTGGCGCGAGTCATACCAAGGCGGCGGCGCGAGACAGCTGGCGCACACTCGACTAGCGGCGATCAGGGCCCGCGGTACGCGGGGAACGTGCACTGCACGACACCCGCCCCCAGCGACTCGGTGGCGATCATGCTGGTGGCCACGCGCGAGGCGTCGTCGAGCCGTTGGAATCGATCGACGAGCTGGGCGACACGGCGGGACCAGGATCGGCTCTGAAGCTCGGGGACGGCGACTTGGCAGGCTACCGGGCCGTGCGGGAATGCGGCAAGGAGGCCTGCGAACCGTTTGACGGTCGCGGAAGAGACCTGCCCACCGGACGTGAAGAAACGTTCGGACCGAATGACGACGCCGCCACCGGCGCGATCGGCGGCAAACCCCGTCACGCGCGCCGTCTCGACGAGCTCCGTCGCCGCACCGGGCCCGGGCGTCGGCCACTCCGCACGCATCTCGCCGAGAAGGGCTTCGGTGTCGAGGAGCAGCGCCTCGGCCAACCTGGCGGACTTGGGACGCTTGCGGGCCATCGTGTCTGCGCGCGCGCGGAGCTTTCGAAGCCGGGTTTCGCTCGCGCCGAGCGCCTCGGCCAGCGCGAGGTTGAGACGTACGCGCGTCAGCACGGCATCGAGCGTCGCATCGTTCGTGGTGCTCCCCTCGCTCAAGGAAGTGACGCGCTCCGCCTCGCGGAGAGCCACGGCCCGCGCTTGGTACCGCGAGATGTCGGTCGCCACCACGGCTGATGCCTCCTGGTCTCGCGCGAGTTGTTTCGCCCATCGCTCTTCTTCGCCTCGAAGCGCTTCGAGGCGGCGCGCGAGCTCGATTCGGTCTGCCTCGGCGACCGCGGCGGCCAACCAGAGCTCCGCCTGAGTCCGGTAGTCTTGGGTGACGGCGCCGTCCTTGCGGCGTGGCGCCTCAGCGGCTCGGCTCGCAGCGGCTTCCGCGCGGAGATACAAGTCGGGGGCGAGATCGCGAGCGCGCTCTGCAGCGGGGGTCTCAAAGAGCGAGTCCGAGGATCGTGTCGACTGCTGACCCGCACAGCCCAGCGACAAGACACAGCCAAAGGCCGCAGCAAGACGAACCTTCACGGCTCCCCTCCGCCGCGCGCAAGCGACGCCCGCTCTCTCATCAACGCTTCGAGCACACGCCGTTGAGCGCCCGCACGTTCACGGACCGCCGTCAGCCGGCGCTGCGTGGCGATGAGCTCAGCCTGAACCTCTCGTAGATGGAGCTGGCGCTCGCCGAGCACGATGGCGGCATGCGCCGTCTCACGCGCGCGCTCTCTCTTCTCCGGGTCGTCGGCTGAGCCTTTCGCGAGATCGAGTGCGCGCCGTGCCTGCTCTATGGCGCCTTCTGCATTGGCGGCACCTTCGCCCGTGGAGAGGCGTTCGAAACGCGCACGAAGCTGGACGATGTCCTCCGCAGGGACGGCGCCTTCTGCCGAGGTCCTCGCGGCGCCAAAGGCGAAGGCCGCGGTCAACAGGATGACACACGCCAGGACTGCGCGGACAGCTATTGGCTCACTGGTAGGAGAAGCGGAGCTCGTAATCACAGATGTGATAGACGTCGCCCTCTTCGATCCGCTTGGATTCGACACGTTGGCCGCCGTACTCGATTCCATTCGTGCTGCCCAGGTCTTTCATGAAGTACGCGTCGTCATGGAACACCACGGCCGCATGCCGGCGGGAGATGTTCCCATCGCGAATCGCGAGGTCCGCGGCGCGTGCGCCGCGCCCAATGATGTACTCGTCTTTGTCGATCGGGAATTGCTGCCCGTTGAACTTGAGCACGAGGGTCTTGCGGCCGGCCGCCTGCGAAGGCCGGTGACCCGGGAGAGGCGGCGGCATCGTCACGGCTGGTTGGGACAGAGGACGCGCCGGGACCGGCGTGAGCATGGGCGCAGGCCTCGGATCGAGAGGAGGGGCGCTCATTGGTGCTGCACCCATCACCGCGGACCCGAGCGCCTCGCGCGCATCGATCGCCGCCACGGTCTCCTCACGGGCGCGCGCATACTCGCGCATCGCCTCGTTGATCAAATAGTCGACCGAGCAGCCGTGCTCGGCACTCATCCGATCGTAGATCTCGAAGAGATAGTCGCGGCACTGAAAAGCGCGCACGGTTTTTCTGTCACCCTGATCACCCATCTCGTCGACCACTCACTTCTCGTCACCCTGCTCCCGCGTCCGAAGCGCCTTGATCGCGGCGTCAGCGACTTGTCCCACCGTTTTCACCGGCGGATTCAGCTCCGACCACCCCTCACCTGATACTTCGACCTCGTCAGACATCAGTCGTGTCATGGCGGGAACCTCTGCCTCCCCACCTCTGCGTTCAAGATAGCGCAATGCGACCACACGATTCCACCACAGTTGCGAATCGAGCAGCGCAGTGACCGTCGATGTAGGGGGAGGTGTCATCTGACTCATGCGCGTCGCGTACCCTTCGAGCTCTTCCGGCTCGTACTGAATACCCGAAGTGGATGGTAATCGTTGAGAAAACTGCTCAATTATCGATGGCCCGCCGAGCGAGAGCACCAATTCGCCGGCCCGCCAGCGGAGCCGTTTGTCGAGCTTATTCGCCGAGGTACAGCCCGCCGCGGCGCATCCAGCGCGCTCGACCAACGGCCAGAGTCGCGGAATTGCAGTCCGGCTGTGAACGTCGCCGACACGGTCGAATGCGTAGTCCCGCACTTCGATCGGATTGGCCGGATCGAGGGCGATCGACAGAAGTCGATTGAGGTGTGGGCGGGAGACCTGTCCCTCGAGCGCCTTGAGCGCGGTCGCGCGACGCGCGTCGAGCCTCTCGACCCATGACTTGGTGTCGTTGGGACCGGGTTTGGTGTCCGCGATCTGTAGGAGACGAGCGGCAACGGCGGCTTGATCGCCCAGGTGCCGCATCGCAGGAAGCGCACCATTGTTGATGTAGTTCTCGCGGTTGAACAAGGCGAGCGCATTCACTCGCGCCGCGTCCGCGGGTTCGCCCGCGGCTTCCAACGATGCCTGAATCTGCTCGGAAAGCCATTTGACGAAGGATGATTTCTCCATCTCCTTCTCGATGGTCACCAAGCGATCACCGGCGCGCTTCTTCGTATCGGCGTCGCCGCTGTCGCCGATGATCTCGGCGATCTTGATCATCGCGGCGGGCGTCATCTTCTCGTGCAGCGCATCAACGAGCTGACTGGCCGCCTCGGCGCCTAGCGCGCGAGTCACCTGCTCCGCGCTGTAATCCCCGGCGAGGCTTCGTCCCTCGAAGTCTGCAGAGTACCAGCCGAGGACGGAGCGAATGAGCTCCTCCCGCTTCGACTCCGGCGCATAGGGAACCACCATATAGGCGGCGTCCTTCGCGCGGACCTGAATCGGGTCGAGGCCGATGCTCGCCTTGTCGGGTGCTTGGGCAAGCAGCGCTTCGAGTCGCGGCACCATGCCGCCCACGATCTCTTCACTCGCGGCCGCGTCGTCTGATTGGAGATCGTCGAGCGATCTCTTCAGGAGTGCGAGCGCGTCGACGTCCGTGCGATCCATCTCGACGATCGCCAGCGCAGCCTCAGTACGGAGCTCCGGCGCGTAGCGAGCGCTCCCGACCACCGCGGCGAGCCGGCTGGGCCCTTTGACGGTGTCCTTCCAGTGCTGAACGTCGTCGCTATCGACCTTGCACCCGGCGAGCAGCAGAGCGGCCGTCGCAGAGATCACGATTATCTTGATTGTAGAGCCCATGTGACTCGCGGCGCGATCCCCCCTCGAAACTTGCAACCCACGAGGATAATAGAGGATTTGCCCAAGGGATCAAGAACGTCTACCGCGCGTGATTTCTTGACGAATCCCAGGGCGCCCGCATAGCCTGCCCTTGTAGGAGGCCGCTTACTTGAGCGCACATCAAACCACCTCTTCCGGCGACCTGGTGGCGCCGGAGGGCAGGCGGCAGGACGTCTTCGCGATCCTGACCCTGACCGCAACTGTTCTGCTGACCCTCTCGCTGATCTCGTATGACGCGCGAAACGGCAGCGCGAACCTCGTGGGACCCGTCGGTCACCGCCTCGCCCGGGCGCTGATGTTGGCGTTCGGCCTGGTCGCCTGGTTCCTGCCGCTCGAGGGGGGTCTGCTGACCTATCGACTCTTTCGCCGGCGCTCGGCGATGCTCGGCGTCGCGACGATGGCGTCGACTCTCGTGCTCGTCGTGATCGGCGCCGCGCTCGCCCATCTGTT
>Ga0316198_10000222_pt1 | contig 27538 bp, 28 predicted proteins | sample OudBieAanoxic_MG_FD_204935 | JGI IMG/M metagenome (GOLD analysis project Ga0316198, IMG submission 204935) | Coastal sediment microbial communities from Oude Bieten Haven, Netherlands - site A anoxic | ecosystem: Environmental > Aquatic > Marine > Coastal > Sediment | place: Netherlands... | reverse complement strand
CAAAATGAGATTGTTTTGTGATTAACTATCTCATTCATTGAAGCATTATGAAAATTTAACCGAATTGAAAATTTATACTACAAATTAAAATACTTAAGTTGAGTTTCTCATATTGTTTACGCTCGTTTGGGGTTACACCCTAATAGAGCGAAAGTCGAGGGTGCCTCAGATTCAAGGCGTCCATGGGCGAAGCTGTAGTAAATTACTGCGAGCCCTTGGCAACACGGAAGATGGGGTATCATCGGCTTTACCGAAGGGTAAACAAAATGGAGTGGTTTTTTAGCAATCTATATTTCACTGGTGCAAGCGTTATAAAAAACCTGCATATCGTTTAAAAAAGAATTAAATTTAGTATTTTATATTCGTTCTCCATTTTGTTTACGCTCATTTAGGGTTACAACAACCGCATCATCGATAACAGCTGGACTCTTATTATCTCCAAGTCAAAAAACGTGATTAATGTAGGGACGGTTTTAGTCGTCTATTGACCATCTCGACACAAATTTCTTGACCCAACAGCCAATAGTTTGTAATCTTGACGGTAAAGAGAGCTTAAAACGTCCATCAAGCTTTGGACCGATGCTCCCTCGCTCGTTATCCTTTTTATAAACCCGTGCGCATATTCAGTCGATCTCTACATTGGCTTTCCATCGAGGGGGGTTGTTTCCTTATGAAATTCTTCTCCAACCGTTTCGGCATGTGCTCGAAGTATAAAACCATATTTATAAGGAGGTGATAACTGAGAAAGAGGGCTGTCAGAGTGTCGGGTTCTAAATTATAAAGGGACACTTTTACCAAAGACGTGGTTGCGGGTAAAGAATTTTGTTTTTAAAACGTAAAACTGATACTGGAAAGGAGGACAAAATGAGAAAAAGAATCTTGACGACAACAATATTGACTGTCCTTTCAACGACACTGCTGCTTCTCCCTATTTTTTCATTGGGGGCGCTGGCCGCAGACAAAATCGGCTGGGTCGGCCCCGTCTACAAGGAGTTATCCGCGAGCCTGACAAAGGGGTTTAAAGAGCATTATAATAAAACCTATGGTAAGGATGTGGACATCACCTTTGTGCGTCCGGGCGGGTGGCCGGTCTGCCTGGACAAAGTGAGAGCCTGGGGCGGCAAGCCGGATGCCGACATCTTTCTGGGTGCGGGTGCTCCGGCACATGAAGTCTTAAAGCAAGAAGGACTTATTATCCCATACAGGCCCAAGGGTTGGGATAAGATTCCTGCCGAATGGCATGGCATGAAGGTAAAGGATAAGGATGATTTATGGACCTGTTTCGCTCCCTGGATCGTCACCAATCTCTACAACGAAAAGGTCCTGAAAAAGCTAAGGTTGCCGCCGCCAAAAACATGGAATGATTTGCTGAATCCCATTTACAGGGGTAACATCGTACATACGTTGCCTTACGCTTCCGGTACGATGCATGAAACGATTGAGATCCTGATGCAGGCCTTTGGAGAAGAGGAAGCCTGGCGATATCTCCGATTACTGGCAGCGCAGCTCGCGCGTTTTTCTACCGGCAGCACCGATACAACTCAACTCGTGGCCCGCGGCGAAGTGCCCATCGGGGTGGCTCAGCCGCAAATGAACGCCATGGCCGCTCGCAAAGATGGATTTCCGGTACGGGATTTGCTCCCTGAAAAAACAATCCTGGTTCCGGAGGCCGTGGCATTGTTAAAAGGCGCGCCCAATGAAGCTGTCGGCAAGATTTTTCTAGACTGGCTATTTAGCACGGACGGACAAAAATCCGTCCTGGAGGGCCGTTACTTCGCAGCCAGCCAGGATGTTAAATTCGACACCTGGGAAAAAGAAGGTGTCGAAATGGCCACACACGCCAAGAAGGCATTGGGAGTTAATTCTTTTTGGGATCTGAAAGTCGATTTTATTGAATACGACCTGGATCTGGCTACCAAGAGATGGGACGAAGTCAACAAGAAATACGAATACGAGATCTACCGAAAATGGGGTGAGTTGAAAAGCAGTCTGTTCCTGATAGAGGAAGTTGAGGGAGAGATTAACGCGGCCAAAACCGAGAAGATGGATGTGACCAAAGCCGATGCGAAAATAAAGGAAGCCCGAAAGCTCTTCGAGATAGAGGGAAAATATGCCGCCGCCCGTTTGGCCGCATCGAAAGCACGCGCTTTGCTGGTCGCACCGTAGATGACGAGTTGAATCCGTTGGCTTCTGAATGAAACCTCCTGATTTCCTCAAGAATATCTCCTCCCCCTTTCTGGGGGAGGAGTTTTCCATGTGGTTTTCATTGTCCATTATCCAACATATTGATAACTACTTCATTCAGGCCAGAATCATCTCCGCTTCAAAGAGCCGGTATTCCGGCATTTGTTAATAAACTAAAGGTTTGATATGTCACGCGGCAATATCTCTTTGGCAGCTTTCCTGTGGCTGGTGATTGCCTTCCTTGTGCTTTACCCGCTGTCAATTCTAGTGGTGGAAAGCTTCAAAATAGCCGAAACGGGTGGTTGGGGCATAGGTAATTACCTGGAATTTTTCCAGGACGCATATTATCTAAAAACCTTTGGAAATACCTTGCTACTAAGCGCGATGGTGCTTCTGACGACGACCGTGTTCGGGGTGCCGCTGGCTTACATCTTGGCGCGGTATAGGCATTGGGGTAAGACTGTTTTTACCGCTTTGATCCTTTTACCAATTGTTTTGCCTGCTTTCGCCGGTGTTTTTGCATTCATTATTTTTTTCGGAAAATATGGTACGGTAAATTTACTTTTGATGGAAATCGGGTTGATAGAAAAACCCGTAAATTTCATTTATGGTTTACATGGGCTGGTATTCATTCAATCCCTGCATATGCTTCCGTTTATCGTTCTGGGTCTTTCGGCCGGTTTTACCAACATCGATCCTTCATTTGAAGAAGCTGCCGAAGTTGAGGGGGCCAGTGGCTTTCGGAGATTTTTCACGATCACCTTGCCACTTTGCACGCCAAGTTATCTGGCGGGTGCTGTTCTCGTATTCCTTTGGCCCTTTACAGATTGGCTGACGCCGCTGATTTTAGGGCAGGTGGATCTTCTTCCATCGGTCTCTTATATCAACATATCCTATCATTTTACCGATATGCACCGCAAGTACATGGGCATCGTAGCGGTGGTCGTTTCTTCCGTCGTATGCATTTCGCTTTTTTTACTGGCCAGATGGTGGGTCGAGAAAAAAAAGTACACCGGTCTTTCAAAGGGAACAACCTCTGAAGGCAGAGTGATTGAGCCCAGCATGTGGGTGAAATCGGGCGCGTACGTATACATGGTGCTTATCGCTATTCTCGTCTTGCTGATTCCGATCGTGCTGGGGCTATCCGCTTTTTCCAGGAGATGGACCTTTGAGGTATTTCCAACCTATTGGACGCTGGAAAATTTCAGGCTAATCCTGCTGGAAAGCCCGGGTCTGATAAAAAACTCCTTCCTTTTCAGCGGAATTGCCTTGATTTTCGGAATTGCCTTTGGGCTTCCGGTTGCTTATCTCATCGTCCGCACCCGTGTACCGGGCAAAGATGCGCTTGACTTTGTCATTACCCTGATGCTGGCATTTCCGGGAATCGCCATTGGTGTCAGCTATATTCTTGCCTTTTGGAAAGGTATTCCCTTAGCCCATTATTGGATCATCATGCCCCTGGCCCTGTTTGCGAGGCGGCTGCCGTATTTTCTACGAATGGCGCATTCTTCCTACCTGCAGCTGGATCCTTCGCTTGAGGAAGCCTCCGAAGTATCGGGTGCCGGCAAAATACGAACCTTTTTTTATATATCATTACCGCTGCTGCTAAAAGGGGTTCTCGTCGGCGTGGTGATGTTTTTCATCATGGCATTTCAGGAGATCTCCACTGCGGTATTTCTCTATAAAGGAGGCTGGGAGACTCTGCCCATTGGGATTTATTTGAACTGGCATCGTGGTATGGAGTTTGGGATTGCTGCTGCCATGGCTTTTTTGATGATTGTGATCACTTTTATCCTTCTTCTGATTGTATCGAGAATCGGCGGGGGCGTCCTCAAAGCCGCATGGGGTGCCGGCGAAAATTAAGGAGACTGATCCAATGGCCTATATAGAGATTCAAAACCTGTTCAAGCGCTTTAAGAAAGTTGTCGCTGTTAATCGCATACAGCTTAAAGTGAATAAAGGAGAAATGTTAACACTTCTTGGGCCCAGCGGATGCGGCAAAACAACCACTTTACGCTGCATCGCTGGATTGGAGAAGCCGGAGGAGGGGGACATCATTATTGATGGCAAGCCGATGCTTTCAAAAGGATTTGTCCAGCCATCAAAAAGGGGAATCGGCATGGTTTTTCAAAACTATGCCGTGTGGCCGCATATGAAAGTGATCAATAATATCGTTTACGGCCTCAAGATTCAAAAACTATCCAAGCAAAAGATCCAGGAAAAGGCGCAGCAGGTATTGGTGTTAGTCGGTTTAGATGGTTTGGAAGATAGGTATCCATCCCAATTGAGTGGTGGGCAACAACAACGGGTGGCGCTTGCGCGGGCTCTCGTGGGTAACCCTAAGGTGCTTTTGCTGGATGAACCGCTCAGCAACCTGGATGCCAAACTAAGAGAAGAATTAAGATTCGAAATCAAAAGCCTGGTGAGACGGATGGGCATCACATCGGTTTACGTTACCCATGATCAGGCCGAAGCAATGGTTATCTCCGACAGAATTGCCGTGATGGAAGCCGGGAATGTAGTTCAATTAGGTACCGCGCAGGAGATATATAAAAAGCCAGCCAATAGATTCGTGGCCGATTTCATCGGTACCATGAACTTTGTGGCCGGAGAGGTTGTTCGGGCTGCCCAGGGCAAAGATATGGTATACGTGCGTACAGAATTCAGCGAAAAGATCCTATGCAGGTTATCCGACAATACGGAAATTTTACCAGGAGCAAAAGTGTATGCATCCATACGCCCCGAAGATGTGGGAATCTTTTCGGAACCATCTCCAGATAAGGAGAACCTGTTCAAGGGTACCATCGTCCACAAGGCCTATCTGGGCAACTTTTTAAACTTTTTCATTCGTGTAGATAACACAATGGTCAGAGTGCAGGTTCCACATCACCTGCCACACGAAGAGGGGCAAGAACTCTACCTGTTTTTAAACCCGCAAAAATGTATGCTTTTGCTCTGATTCGAATTGGGTGATGTACAGACAAAAAAAGGATGCAATTGAAACGTATCTTGAACCCCTTTAAATTGTATGGTGGCGTAAAAGATGCGCCACAATTTCCTCAAAACCGTTTCCCCCCTTGCGACTGGCCACATAGGCCGGCAGGTATTTTATTTGTCCGGTAAAGTCTATAACATTTTTTACTCCCGCCGAATATGGAAAATGCTGGAACATGGGTTCGTCATTGGGAGAGTCACCAACATACAAAGCCCGGTTCTTTTCAGTATCAAGCTTTACATCGAAAATTTCATTAAATAATACCCGGGTCATGGCGAGCTTGTCATAATCTCCAAACCAGCCGTTTACATGGATGGAGCTGACCTTGGCCTGTGCTCCGGCCTGGGTAAACAAATAGACAATTTTTTCAATCGCCGACATCGGCAAGGGGGCCACATCTTCACAATAATCGATGGCCAGATCCGCTTCCCGATAGGCCTGGTCCTCCGACACTTGGCATCCCGGCACTTGGTCCATTATGATTCTTTGCAGAGCACTCAGCTTTTCCCGATCATCGGCCCGTTGATGTACGCTTCGCCAGTAACGCCGGAGCATCGTTTTTTGTTTATCATCGTATCGGAAATAAAATGCGCCGTTTTCGCCAACGACCGCATCCACGGGCCACATCCGGGCAATGTGATCGCACCAGCCGGCCGGCCGGCCGGTGATGGGAATGACGACAATACCGGCAGACTGGAGTCGCTCCATGGCGGTATAGGCAACCGAGGGTAAACGACCATTAATGGTCAAGGTGTCGTCGATGTCTGTAAGGACGAATTTGATACGCTTTTTCTCTGATTCGGGAAATTGATCAAACGGTTTCATAGGATGATTATCCTCGTTAAGTTGAGATGGCGATCCGGTCGTGATTGATGTGACATCTAACATGACTGACCGGCCTTTGAAAAGTCGACTGATTATAGAAATCGGCAAAGATGCCGTATTGACACCCCCACCACCCTTGGCTATGTTTATGGAAAACTCACCACCATCGCAGCCGTAGAAAATTAAAATATAAAAGGATCCTTCATGGAACAATCTGAAAACCCAACCCAGCAGACACCTGGAATCGACCCGGTTAAATTGAGTAAAAACAGCTCATTTACATTCGAATGCCACAAGATGGTCAAGTGTTTTACCAAATGCTGCCGCGGCATCAATATTGTTCTCACCCCCTATGACATCATCCGTCTCAAAAATCGAATGCAGATGTCTTCGGATGAGTTCCTGACGGTTTACACCAAGCCGGAATTGCTGGAAAAAACCGATCTGCCGGTAGTGACCTTAAGAATGCTCGATGATGAGCAAGATTCGTGTCCCTTTGTGCGTGATGACGGTTGTCTGGTATATGCTGACCGTCCTTCATCGTGCCGGTATTACCCTTTAGGGGTGGCGTCGCTGAGCCATAAAGAGGGTGCCGATGATGATGGATTTTACTTTTTCGTGCACGAGTCGCATTGTCTGGGGTTCGAGGAAAAAAAACAATGGACGGTGGACGAATGGCGACGGGATCAGGGGGTTGATATCCACGATGAAATCAATGCCGAATGGACCGATCTGATCGTGCACAAACGTTCGTTTCCTAAAAATGTGATGATCACCGAAGATGCCAAGAAAATGTTTTTCCTGGCGAGCTATAACATCGATAAATTCAAGGAATTTGTCTTTAAGAGCACCTTCCTTAAACGGTACGACATCGACCCGGCCACGGTGGCGGAAATCGAAAAAGATGAAATTGCGCTGCTTAAATTCGGGATGCGCTGGATTAAGTTTCTATTGTTCAATAACGGCGATTTTCAACTACGCGAAAAAACCGGGTAATCGGCTGGTTTGCATTGCGGAGAAAATTGATTGTTACAATTTTGAATGGTAATCGAATTAACTGATCGGCAACATTAAAACGCGTGCACCCTATCTATTTTCCATCCATAAATGGTCTTTTGGCCCAATCTCGGCGTCAATCGGCGGGATCGCTTGTGCGACATACCACGGTATGCCTCCGCGCAATCCCTTGATTTCCTTGACCTTGGACAAAAATCCTCATTTTCGGATTGGAAACGTCACATGGTGCCAATCTTTTAAAAAAATCAATTAAAGGATGGGCGCTATCTAAATCAGAAGGATGTGCATGTTTTCAAATTTTAATCCGTTTTAATATCTTTCGTAGCAGAGCCCCTCCCAGCTGGCCGGATCATTCAGTCGCGCCGAAATATCGACATTAAAAAATTCGGCTACAGGTCGGAGGATTTCAGGGTTATCGGTCTGAATCCGGAGGGCGGCTTTAATCACCTTGTTCAGTCCGTTTTGGCTCATTTTACCCAAGGGCTGCCGGCATCCCCCGGACGGCATGCCAAGAATGGTCATCAGGGTTTTAATTCCCACAGGGTTTCGCGCCCGGCACATCACTTCACCAAACGGAGTTTGTTCTGAAGTCTTTACCGTCACCAGCCCGAACAAGGGCGCGAGGGCCGTATTGAGTTTTCGGGCCGCATCTTTTTTGCCTTCATGGTGGTAGCGGACCATTTTAGCGACTGCCAGGGGAGCAACATTGGATGCCACGGAGATCACACCGGCGGCAGCGATACCGGGATCCAACATCATCTCATGGGTTAGCCCGTCATCACCCGACAGGATCGTAAAATCAGGGCCACAGCATTCCCGCGTACGACGCATGTTGGCAAGATCGGCGGTGGCTTCCTTGACCGTGTCAACATTGGTGTATTGCTGACTGAGTAGGGCCAGGTCTTCCGGTAATAGTTGGGTGCCCGTACGCCCGGGGATGACATAGGGAATAATGCGGGTATCGGGAAAGGCCGCCGCAATGGGAGCTGCATATTCCCGGCGAATCTCCAGGGAACTGGGCCCGTTGTAATAGGGATCCACCAACAGCAACGCATCCACACCGGCTGCCACGGCATGCCGGGATCCCTCCAGCGCCTCGGCCGTATTGTTGCTGCCCGTACCGGCGATGCAAATACATTTATCTTTCGTTTCTGAAGCGATTTTTTCTGTAACCAGATTATGCTCTTCCCAATTGAGCACCGGGCTTTCTCCGGTGGTTCCCACAGCGAGAATACCGTTGATGCCGTTTTCGATCTGGAACGCCGTCAGTTGCGACAAGCCCTCTTCGTCCACGGCATCGTTTTTAAACGGCGTAATGAGGGCCGTATAACATCCGGTCAGCATATTTCCTCCTGATGACTTGGTGATCTATCAATGATTGAAAAAGGTAAAAGAGATAGGGCATTTATGTCAAGCAAAAAGATGGCTTGAGGCGTCATTACATCGAGTGAATACTGATCAATTCAGAAAAAAGAGGGGAGCGCTTATCCTTGACAAATGGTTGAAAGCGATAATAGTTGTACCCTATTGATCGTAAACAAAATGGAGGGCTAATATAAAATACCCAATAAAATGCTTTTTAAGCTATAGGCAGGTTTTGTACAGCATTTGCATCAGTGAAATATAAATTGCCAAAAAACCGCTTTATTTTGTTTACCCTGCGGGAAAGCCGATGATACCCCATCTTCTGCGTTGCCAAGGGCTCGCAGTAATTTACTAGGGCTTCACCCTTGGACGCCTTGAATCTGAGGCACCCTCGACTTTCGCTTCATTAGGGTTGCACAATCGTTCAAGCCAATCGTACCGACAAGGAATGGATCATGGAAAAAGCAAAAGATGTCAACGAATTTATTGACCGTCAACGAGCAGCCATAGCATCAAATCCCGATTGCGGGACTTCCCATTATAATCTGGCCGTGGGGCTGTTGGGGTTGAAAAAATATGAAGAGGCCGAAAAAGAACTTCATGCAGCCATTGACTGCAGCCCGGGCCTGGCCGAAGCCTATGTTCAACTCGGTGGCCTTTGCCTGAAAAAAGGAGATTTGGATGGTTGTTTAAATTATAATCAGCGAGCGGTTAAGGCCAAACCCGGTTTTTCCGAAGGGTGGGGAAACATCGGTTTTGTCCATTTGCAGCGCGGAGAGGTGGAAGAAGCCATCAAGGCTCTTGGAAAAGCAACCCGCTTCAACTTTCGATTTGTTCAGGCGTTTGCCACTCTGGGAAACGCCTATTTGATGAATGGTGAAGTGGACAAAAGTATCGAGGCCGGGCTAAAGGCCATCAAACTGGCTCCCGATTTTGCCGTGGCCCATAACAATCTGGCCATTGCCTACCTGGAAAAAGGGGAAGCTGAAAAGGCTGTTGAACATTATGACCGGGCTGTTTCCCTGGGATACGAGGTGGCGCCGGAAATTAGCCGGGAAATCGATCGCCAGCGCAAGTAATTTGGTTCCCTTCAATTATTTTCTTTACCATCATCGGCGTCTCATCGATGCCACTGACCCGGAATGGCAGATGCCCATTCCGGTCAATCGCCCCGGATCCACCCAACCCGGCAATCTCCGTATTTCCTACGGCGACTATTTCACGGCTGTTCATGACTTTTTAACCACCGATGATGGTCGAAGCCTGATCCGTGTCTTATCCCAACACCTGGGCCACCCCATCACCATGGCGGACATCGATCAAATTGATATCGTTATTCAGAAACACGGCGCATTTTATCACCCCGCGCGGGTGGATGTCGGCATTGATGACAAGCCGATACCGTTCGTGGTGAACCTGGCTGTTTCCCCCGAGGGACAGGCGGGATTACATCATGAATTTAATCTGCTCAGCCAGATAGGCCAATCTTTTTCCCGGCGCTATGTTCCCGCAGTGTATTTTCAGGATGCCGGCGGGGACGGAAAAAACACCCCTCGGTTCCCCATGTTTTTGGGAGAATGGCTGACCGGATACCACGAATTTCATATTCATTGCGGCGATGATCAAACTCAATCGATACGAATCTGGGGTCCTGCCAAAAGGACCGCGCTCGCTTCCAAACAAAAACGGCTTTTATATCACCGGGTAGCTGAAATCCTCACGTACTATTATAATCTGGAAACATTTGAACAAATTTTCCCCTGGCATCATGGCGCCGGTGATTTTGTGGTCCGGTTGAGTGATACCGATCTGGATCTAAGGTTAATAACGGTTCGGGGATATTCGTCGCTCATTGAAACCAACGGTAACGATCTTATTACCATCCTCAACGCCCTGCTCCGTTTTTTTTTGCATCTTTCGTTACGTACGAGAATTGATCGGTTGGACGGTACCGGCGACCTTGTCTGGGCGGATGATACGGCCGTAGAAGGGACCGTATTCGGGTTTTTCGATGGGTTAGCGCACAAGGGGCACTTCAGTGAAGGGCAGGAATCGCCGGTAAATCTCATGAGATTTTATTTATCACGATTATCCCGGGCCTATCTGACCGAAACGCTTGAAGACATTTTAAGGGCCTATCCGCACCAATCCCCGGAGCGGCACCTGATGGCATCTCACCAGATCGATCATGCCAAAGTGCTTTTCGGATGCATCCAGCAACACCCGATGAATATTTACCATTAATCCTCTTTTTTCATTGACAGTTGATCAGATTAATTTTATAAAAACGACTTTGGTTTATCAATACGCTGATGATGGGGAACCCCCGTTAAGATCCAAGCGTCATTCACCGTTTTGAACATGACCGATGTGTTTGGTTATTAAAGATAAATGGCAGATTTTAAATAAATATTTAAAACATTGTTATGGGAGGAGGTGAGGATCCACGCCGCACAGAGTGAACCCGAAATTATTGAACGAGGAGAATTAATTATTAACGCAATGGAGGTAATAAAATGAAGCATGAGACCCCTCTGTTGGACCAGCTTGAATCTGGGCCATGGCCGAGTTTCGTGTCCGACCTGAAACAGCAGGCCGAAAAAAGGGCGAAAAACGAAGAAGGTATCGAATTTCAAATTCCCCAGGACGTTGTGGAAGATATCCTCGGGGTGCTTGAACTATCCTTTAAAGACGGCGAGACTCATTGGAAACACGGTGGAATCGTTGGGGTGTTCGGTTATGGCGGCGGTGTGATCGGGCGATATTGCGATCAACCGGAAAAATTCCCTGGGGTGGCGCACTTTCACACCATGCGGGTTGCCCAACCGGGTGGGAAGTTTTATACGAGCGAATATCTTCGGAAAATTTGTAAACTGTGGGATTTACGGGGCAGCGGCATCACCAATATGCACGGCTCCACCGGTGACATCATTTTTCTGGGGACCACCACACCACAACTGGAAGAGGTATTCTATGAACTGACCCATAACATGGGCCAGGATCTTGGCGGTTCCGGCTCCAACCTGCGGACCCCCGCTGACTGTATTGGCGAGGCCCGCTGCGAATGGTCCTGTTATGACACCCAGGCGCTGTGTTACGATCTGACCCAGGAATATCAGGATGAGCTGCATCGCCCGGCGTTTCCCTATAAATTTAAATTCAAATTCGACGGTTGTCCCAACTGCTGTGTGGCTTCCATTGCCCGGGCAGACCTGTCATTTGTGGGCACCTGGCGGGACGACATCAAGATCGACCAGGAAGCCGTGCAGGCCTATATCGGCGGCGAGATTCCACCTAATGGCGGTTCTCATTCCGGCCGGGACTGGGGCCCGTTCAGTATCAACAAGGAAGTGATCAATCTCTGTCCCACCAAGTGCATGTGGATGGAAGACGGCAAGCTGATGATCGATAGCAAAGAGTGCACGCGCTGCATGCACTGCATTAACGTGATGCCCAGAGCCTTGAGAATTGGTGATGACCGGGGTGTGTCCATCCTGGCCGGCGCCAAGGCGCCGATCCTCGACGGAGCCCAGATGGGATCGTTGATCGTCCCCTTTATCAAAGCGGAACCACCCTACACCGAGATCAAGGAAACTGTGATCGAACCGATCTGGGACTGGTGGATGGAAGAAGGTAAAAACCGTGAACGGCTCGGTGAGCTGATGAAACGCCAAGGATTACAGAGGCTGCTTGAAGTGACCGGTTTTACTCCGGACCCGCGGATGGTTCAGGAGCCGCGCTCCAACCCGTATATCTTCTGGAAAGAAGATGAGGTAGACGGTGGATGGGAGCGTGATGTCGACGCATTCAGGGAAAAACATCAGAGATAAGGAGGGGGTATCACCATGGCATTTATATCTTCAGGTTACAATCCAGACAAGCCGATGGAAGATCGAATCACCGATATCGGCCCGATTAAATACGATAAGTTTTATCCCCCGGTGATCGCCAATAACAAGGGGAAATGGCTCTATCATGAAATATTAAAACCCGGCGTACTTGTTCACGTGGCTGAATCCGGGGATAAGGTGTTCACCGTCCGCTGCGGTGGCGCCCGGCTGATGTCGACAGGCCTCATCCTAGAGATTTGCGATATCGCCGATAAACATTGCGACGGTTATGTTCGCTGGACCACCCGTAACAATATTGAATTTATGGTGGACAGCGAAGATAAAGTCGAGCCACTGGTTCAGGATTTGGAAAGCCGCACGTTTCCCGCCGGCAGTTACAAGTTCCCGGTGGGCGGCACCGGCGCCGGGGTGACCAACATCGTTCACACCCAGGGCTGGGTCCACTGTCACACCCCGGCCACTGATGCGTCGGGTCCGGTTAAGGCGACGATGGATGCTTTGTTCGATGACTTTAAAGATCATCGTCTGCCGGCGCAACTGCGCGTTTCATTAGCCTGCTGTTTGAACATGTGCGGCGCCGTGCACTGCTCGGATATCGCCATCCTCGGGTATCACCGCAAACCACCCATGCTGGATCACGAATATCTGGACAAGATGTGCGAGATTCCGTTGGCTATCGCCGCTTGTCCCACTGCAGCCATTAAGCCGTCCAAAGTTGAAAGTGCCAAGGGAGATCAGTTAAAGAGCGTGGCCGTTAAAAATTCCCGATGCATGTTTTGCGGCAACTGCTACACCATGTGTCCGGCCATGCCGTTGGCCGACCAGGAAGGTGACGGTATTGTGTTAATGGCCGGTGGCAAGGTCTCCAACCGGATCAGCGCGCCGAAATTTTCCAAGGTCGTGGTGGCATTTATTCCCAACGAACCACCACTGTGGCAAAACACCACGAAAACCATCAAAAAGATCGTGGAAGCCTATGCCAAAGACGCCAACAAGTATGAACGCGTCGGCGAATGGGCCGAGCGGATCGGATGGGAACGATTCTTTGAGAAATGTGAGTTGGAATTCACTCACCATCTCATCGACGATTTCCGTGATCCGGCGTATTATACATGGCGGCAGTCGACTCAATTTAAGTTTTAATTTTCGGATTGTGGCGCAGGGGGTGCCGTAAAGCACCCTCTGCCCATTTTCAGCGAGGTCTTACAGATGGCATTAGATTACGAAGAATCCAAAACCAAATTGATTGAAGGGTTAAAGAAGAAGTCCAAGTCAAAGACTAAATTCTATTTCAACGATTTGGCCAAAATTTTGGAAGCCAAGCCCCGGGAAGCCAAAAAAGTCGTTAATCGGATGATTACCGACGGAGAGCTTGAATACTGGTCCAGCGGCAGTACTTCCATGTACGGAATTCCCGGCACGGGCAAACAGGCGGCGGCCGAACACGAAGATTAAAACGGCGCTAATCTGCTGTATTGAAGCGCCAAAACGAATTCTCATTCCCGATTCCTGATGCAACCTTTTCTGATGGACGTACCCCGATTTATGATTGCTGCATTGCGGGGGGGATCGGGAAAGACCGTTCTTTCCATCGGCCTGATTGCGGCCCTCAAGGATCTGGGCCATTCCATTGCACCTTTCAAAAAGGGGCCGGACTATATCGATGCCGGCTGGCTGGCCCTTGCGGCTGGCCGATCCTGTTATAATCTCGATACCTTTCTGTGTCACCCCGTCGATGTTCTTCATTCTTTTGAAAATCATACCCGACCGGACGATCTGGCCGTCATCGAGGGAAATCGCGGTCTATTTGACGGGATTGATTTGGCCGGTGGAACTAGCACCGCCGAGTTGGCCAAGCTGATCGGCACACCGGTTATTTTATGCCTTGATTGCACCAAGTCCACTCGAACAGTCGCCGCAACGGTATTGGGATGTCTACACTTCGATACCGATGTGGCTATTAAAGGGGTTGTGTTGAATCGCGTGGCCGGTCCCCGACATGAACGGATCTTAAGAAACAGCATTGAACACCACTGCGACGTACCGGTCATCGGCGCCATTGGCAAGCTGAAAAAAAAGGATTTTCCCGAGCGGCACATGGGTTTGGTGCCCACATACGAGCATCAATGGGCCCAAAAAGCTGTGAGCGCGGCCGCTGAGGTAATCAAAAGAAGTGTGGATCTCGACGCGGTTGTAAAAATTGCCCGAGAGAAAATCATCCCACCAAAAACGGCCATCCAGATAAAACCAATCGCCACCGCTATGGATGTCGACGATCAGCCATCGACCACAAGGGTAAAACACCTCGGAGGGGGACCGGATTCATCACCGGTTCGTATCGGTATTGTCAAAGATTCGGCCTTCCAGTTCTATTACCCGGATAATCTGGAAGCCTTATCGGCTGCCGGTGCGGACCTGATTTATTTAAGCCCTTTATCAACTGATTCGCTGCCCCCCCTGGACGCCCTTTACCTGGGCGGCGGGTTTCCCGAAACCCATGTCGAGGCGCTCTCAAAAAATGTTGGTTTTCGCAACGCCATCAAAGATTTGGCTGAAAAGGGTTTTCCGATTTACGCGGAATGCGGGGGATTGATGTATCTGGGTAATGCCATTGTCCTGGAGAGTATTTCTTATCCCATGGCTAACGTTCTACCTATTGTATACGCGTTTTCAAAAAAACCCCAAGGCCATGGTTATACGGTACTGAAGGTGAAACGGGAGAATCCCTACTTTCCAGTCGGAACGGTGATTAAGGGGCATGAGTTTCACTATTCGCGAGTCTCCGACTGGCATGGCCGAGTTGAGGAGCTGGTATTTTCCATGGAACGGGGGACGGGATTTTTAGATCGGTGTGACGGCGTACGCTATAGAAATGTGCTGGCCCTGTACACCCATGTTCACGCCCTGGGTACGCCGGATTGGGCCTCCGCCATGGTGCGCAATGCCCGGCAATGGCAAAAAAAAACGGGGCAGGTTCCTGAATAGACCCCCTGCCCCGAATATCGTTTCTATTTTACCGTCCTATTCCTTTTTGTCCTGCTTGGGATGGCATTTTGTGCAGGTAGTCGGTGCCTTTTTGGTTTTATTCTTCTTGTTAAAGGCCTTATGGCAATCCTTGCAATTGTAGTGAAGCGCTTCGGCGTGATATTCCAGACGTTGCTTTTTATTTAGTTTTGGCGCGTCCTTGCCCTTGGGGCGTTCACCCAGCTTTTTATGACACTCGATGCAGCTTTGGACCTCATCACCTTCTTTCAATTCATCCAGGGGTTTACCTTTATCGTCATGGTGACAATCGCCACAACCGGCTTTATATTCCCTGGTATGTTTGGCATGGGTGAAGATGACAATCCCCTTCGTGTGTTCTTTATACGCCGGGTTTTCCATCTTAATGGTTTCCGTAAATTCACCCGCGTTGATACCGAAAGCCACGAAGACCAATGCCATGGTGATAAGGCCTGTTAACACCCCCCATTTACATTTTTTTACCACAGTCTGCCTCCTTTCATTTGAGTTGTTAAGTTAACCATACTTTTCAGTGAACCGGCTGATCGTTAAAGAGAGTCCCGACCAACTGATTGATTCCTCTTTCATGATGTTTCGGTTTCCTCTTCCATACGGGGCTTTTTCCTGAAAATCCTAGCACCGAGAATACTCAATTCGTAAAGGGCCATCAAGGGTACGCCCATCATGATTTGGGTAACCACATCCGGCGGCGTCAGCATGGCGGCCCCGGCGAAAAATATTAATATCGCATATTTGCGATTTTTTGTTAGAAATTCAACCGAAACAAGGCCTAATCTGGCCATAAAAGTCAATACCAGCGGTAGTTCGAATGCCAGGCCGAAAGCAATCAGGAGCTTGGCGGAAAAACTGAGATATTCGCGCATGGACGGCAGGGCTTGGATCGTATCATTGGAAAAGCTTAAAAAAAACTCAAACCCATAGGGAAAGACAATAAAATAGCCGAAAAGGGCACCGCCCACGAAAAAAAAAGAAGACAATAGTACGATGGGCGTCATCAGCCGCTTTTCTTTTTGGTAGAGGCCGGGGGCCACGAACATCCAGAATTCATATAGAATGATCGGTACGGCCAGCATTAAACCGGACAACAGGGATACTTTGAGGTAGGTAAAAAACGCTTCGGGCAAGCCGGTGAAGATGACTTTGTCACCGGTTTTCATGACCGCCTTGAGCGGTCGCATTAAAATGTCAAAGATCTCTTCCTTGAAAAAATAGGAGGCGGCAAATCCAATTCCAATGGCCACAAAACAGACGATCAGCCGGTTTCTAAGCTCCTCAAGGTGAGCCGTAAACGGCAATTTTTCGTCATCATTTGTCACCGATGGATTCTCCCCGGTCTTTTTTAACGACTGTTTCGTCTAGGGTATTTGTTTCATCAATTGCAGTTGCAGTTGCTTCCGGGGCGGTGGGTGCATCAAATTCTTCAACCCCCTCGCCGGAGTTTTCCACGTCTTGGTCAACTATTACCTCTTCTTCAGGTGGTTTACCATCTAGATCCACCTTCTTTGTCTTTTCGGTCATTGTCGATCCACTATTATTCTCCGCCGGCTGTAGCGGGTTTACATTGACCGCATCCTTAACTTCCTGATTCATCTCGTTAAAAGCGTGTTTCACTTCGCCAAGCTCTTCATCCACGCCCAAAGATGATTTCAATTCACCGGTGGCCTTTTTAAATTCTCCCAGGGCACGACCGATGGATCGCGCCAAATCGGGCAGTTTTTTCGGGCCGATGACGATCAGGGCAATGGCCATGATCAAGATCAATTCAGGCATACCGATGCCGAACATCATTCACTCCTTGGGGATTAAACTCAGAACCTGCATTACTGCATTTATCACCCATTTACCTGAATCTGTCAAGGTCCACCAACCGATCGCAAGGGGCTAATTCATTTTGTGTTTATAACTCTAATCCGCTTTAAGAACAAAAAAATAGAATCGGCCCGGGTGTTGCATGTAACCGGCGGCGATTTCGGCATAAGGTCCGTTTCCCCAAAACAAATCCGCCCGGCCCGTTCCCCGGATGGCACCACCGGTGTCCTGATTCAGTAGGAACCGAGAAAAGGGCACCCAGCGTTCGATTTTCCCACTCTGATCCACGATCGGTTTTTCGGTTTGGACCATGGCCAGTGCGGCCGGTGGAAACAGGCGACGGTCTGTGGCCAGCGATCGCCCGGCGGTGAGGCGAACATTCAAATAGCCCAAAGGACCATCATCCGCAGCAATGAAAAATACATAACTTGGGTTGTGGTTGAAAACCTCATGCATCCGTTCAGGGTGGGACTCAAGGTAGGCCCGAATCGCCTGCATCGACATGTTTTCCCGCGGAATGGTCCCTTCTTCGATTAATAATCGGCCAATACTGCGATAGGGGTGTCCATTGGTTACATGGTAGTGTGCATTGATGAATTCACCATTGTCCATTTGAATCTTGCCGGACCCCTGAATCTGAAGAAAAAAAAGGGCCACGGGGTCATCCACCCAGGCAAGAATGGGGGCTTTGCCTTCAAGGGCATTTTTCACTTCAATTTGATAACGGTCATGATACGGAACCAGGGTTTTTCCGGTTACCCGGCCGACCAATCGTTCCCCCTTATACTTTTCCCGGAAACGACTCAGATCCACCGTTACGAGATCATCGGGACGGCCGTAAACGGGATATTGATACGCATGCCGGCGAATAAGACTCCCTTTTAAAAGAGGCTCATAATATCCGGTAAACAATACCTCGCCGTCTTCGTTTTTTCCAAGGGAACGATATATACGATATTTGGACTTAAGGAAATTATTTAATCGGTCAGCCGCCGGCTTTTCCTTAATTTTGGTCAGAAAAACATTCAGCGACCGAACGACATGCGCGGCCGTATACGTGTCCGGCCCATATCTGAAAACTTTTTCCGGGGAAACAGTACCCAAATAGGCGAGGCTTTGTGAAATGGCGATCGCCAGACCATCGTAATGAAGGTCATCGTTAAATACCGGGAATTCGTTCGTATGAACCGGAACCAGGGAAGTTTCCGCTGTTGGTGGCGGTAGCTTTTTGATTCTGGCGCATCCGGAGGTGAGTAGTAGGAAAACCCCCAGTGCAACTATCGTCTGCCTCATACCTGATCGTTTCATGGGCCGGGCTCCGCGTCTATATCTAAACGACGAGATGTCGTTTCTACTGGATTGGCATCGGAGAGGTGAAGGTCGTTTTTGGAGGTGATGCCCAATTCCTCAAATTTTCTGGTCGAACCGATGACTCGACGGGTCAATGATCCGACGAATCTATTGTATCCGATGGTACAGCGTTCCAAGTCTTTCCCCAATCGATTCACATGTTCGAGCATTGAATGCAGCCGCTCGTATAGTTCTTGGCCCGATCAGTTTTTATTCGGGCAATGGTTTGATTGAGTGCATCAATCTTTTCTTCACGCCGGGTAACAACCTTTTCGAGCACATCCAAACGTTCAATCCGGCTTTGGGCGGCCGCTTTAGCCTGAGAAGTTTCCAAAAGTACGCGTCTGATTTCCCTGAGATCCTGGGAGGATGTTTCCAGGTCCGTCTCGGCTTTTATAATCTTCTCCACTTTGGCCTGTAGAGCCTCTTCCAAACCGGTGATCTGGATTCGTTTTTCAGCCATGGCGGCAGCGTGCGTCCGGTCGGCCCGATACCGGGCAGCGAACCATCCAACCAACCCGCCGATGATGGCACCGCTGAACAAAAATAAAACTGTTCTGATTGTGGGATCAGCCAAATATTGAATTTGATTTTGGACTTATATCGACAGGCAATGGGATGATTATCTCTTGCCATCCGTTTCCCGAACAAACCTGCCGCTCCGGCCGCCGGATTTTTCAAGCAGGCCGATGTCCGTGATGGTCATTTGTTTCTCCATGGATTTACACATGTCATAAATGGTCAGGCAGGCGATAGAGACAGCGGTCAGGGCTTCCATTTCCACACCGGTCCGGCCCGAAAGGCTAACTGAACTCACCACCCGAATGATGCCGGTGTCCGCGTCCGGGAAAAAATCGATTTGCGCATGCGTGATGGCCAGTGGGTGGCACATGGGAATTAAATCGGCGGTTTTCTTGGCCGCCATGATCCCGGCAATACGGGCTGTTTCAAGAACATTCCCTTTTTTCACCCGATGCTGTTGAATTTTCACCAATGTTTCAGGTCGCATATTTACGAGTCCTTCAGCCCGTGCCATCCTCAGGGTTACCGGCTTTTCGGTGACATTTACCATGCGTACGCGACCTTCATCATCAATATGGGTCCATGAAGCCATTTCTATCTCCTTAACGGTGATGATGGGCGAATCCGATTCAGACAGATTAGCAACAAGTCGGCGGATGATCAATATGAGATGGTGGATTTTTTGCCTGGGAGCTTGAAACGCATATTAAACTGAATTTGAGCAGGCATTGACAAAAAATGGCGCTCTTCATATTATTTGTCGTTTAATTATTTGCTACACGGAAAAAAAGCGCCAATTGCCAAACGATTCAAAGGAGTATGTTGATGTCGGAAAATCGTATTTACGATCTGGTGATCATCGGTAGTGGCCCCGGAGGACTCAGTGCCGGTATATACGCTCAACGGGCCAGCCTTAAAACGGTTCTGGTTGAAAGAGGTGCCCCCGGGGGGCAGATTATGTTAACGGATGAGGTGGAAAATTACCCTGGGTTCGAGCATATTACCGGTGCGGAACTGGCGATGAAAATGAACCAGCATGCCGAGTCATTGGGCCTTGAGACGATTTCCGACGAAGTCGTCGCCATCAAGCCAGGAGAAAAGACGCATACGGTCAGGCTGGCAGATGGCAAGGTATTGACCACGCTGGCGGTTATCATTGCGACGGGCGGCTATCCGCGAAAACTCGGGATTCCCGGTGAAAATGAATATTACGGCAAAGGCGTTTCCTATTGTGCCACGTGTGACGGCTTTTTTTTCAGGGATAGAACCGTGATTGTGGTCGGGGGGGGTGATACTGCAGTGGAAGAAGCTTTGTATCTCGCCAAAATCACAAAAAGAGTCTATCTGGCCCACCGCCGGGATGCCCTGCGCGCCAGTCCGATCCTACAAAAGCGCACCTTTGAAAACGAAAAAATCGAAGTGCTTTGGGATACTGTTCTCACTGCTATTCACGCGGACGATGGGGGTGTCAATAGCGTATCGCTAAAAGATACGAAAAGCGGTGACACTCCAGACCTGGAGGTGGACGGTGTGTTTGTTTTTATCGGCTATTTACCGAACTCGAAGATCGTACCTGAAGTGATTAAGCGAAACGACGGAGGGTACATCCTGACTGATGATAAATGCGAGACAAATGTTCCCGGCATCTATGCCATTGGGGATCTCATGGAAAAATTTGCACGCCAGATCGTAACGGCTGCCGGCGATGGGTGCACCGCTGCCCTTGCCGCATCCTTATTTGTCGAGCTGAAGAAGGCCACCGACACCTGATCTGAGACATCTAAAAAAACATCCCCTTTCGCCCGATTTCGGCCCCAGATTAAAAATATTCTGAATAATCATCCCAAGGGCACTTCCTGCGGCTAATTTTTTGTTTTTCTTGAACCTGAACGAAATTGAACTTTTTTCAAAGGTCTTGACCTGGAAAAGCAGGCGGATGATAAGGTTATAAGCGGATACGCTGGCTCCCGCAAAATATCAGTAGCCCCTGGGGTCGGCCAAGACAGGCCAGAGTCATTCCCAGCTTTTTTGCCAGGGATACGGCCAGAGAGGTCGGTCGCGAAACAGACAACACGATGGGAATTTGTGCCCGCCCGGCCTTTTGAACCAGCTCATAGCTAGTGCGGGAAGATAAAAATAATACACGGGCATCGATCAGCCGCTCTGACCGAAATAGCCGGCCGATGGCTTTGTCCAGCGCATTGTGGCGTCCTACGTCCTCACTGACGGACAAGATTGAATAATCCGGATGGCACAACATGGATGCATGGCTGGCCCGGGTTTGCTGGTGGATGGGTTGGTACTGTTTCAGATTTTCCAAAATATCTACCGCCCGACGACCATCAACAATCGTTTTGGATACCATCGGTTCAATATGCTGAACCAGATCATCCACGATCTCTTTCCCGCAAATACCACAACTGGTTTGACTGACGTAATTGCGACGATCCATATATGACGCGACGGCAGTACGACGTGCCTCGGTCAGGGTGATGGTAACGACATTGGTATCGGCGCTGTCGCAAAATCCGATGGCAGTAATATCGGACATGTTGTCAACGATCCCCTCACCCAGACAAAATCCGGCCACATGATTGAGCTCTTCTCCCGGGGTTCGCATGACAACTGCATACGGTTTTCCCTGGACACGGATCGAGAGAGGCTCTTCGGTAATTATCCGGGAGGTGGTGGATCCACGGGAGGTCATATCCCATGAAATAACTTCCTGGTCATGGTGTGATTCGGTTTGCGGCTTTTCAAACATAATCGGTACGGACCTTTTCAAGGAATAAGGCGCTGAAATCAACATCAGCATTTCATTGTTTAACCAATATGGTAAGTTAATAATACATGATCCAACTAAAAAATGTCCACCGATCTTAATATTCAAGGTAATTATTATAAATATGTCTTGACATTTGCCCGGTCATTGTTTATAAAATACTGTTTTAGCTTATAAAGGTATCCGATTAACAACAATAAATGTGTTTAATCAAGCCAATATGCTAAGGGCGGGTATCTATAGCCATGATTGGGAAAGGCTTCTTCCCAAAATTACGAAAAATTAGCTTCCGTTGCCGTGGTGATGGAATTATGGAGGTTTCCAAATGGGGTACGCGGTTATTTCAGCCGGTGGTAAGCAATATAAAGTTCAGGAAGGCGAAGTCGTTAAAGTGGAACGATTCGACGGTGAAATCGGGGCATCGGTGGTTTTTGATAATGTTTTAATGCATTCGGATACTGATAATTTCACCGTTGGCACGCCGATCCTAAAAAATGTCGTGGTCAAGGGACATATCGTGGATCAGGGCAAAAACCGTAAAATTTTTGTTTTTAAATACAAACGGCGAAAAGGGTATCGCCGCAAGCAAGGTCATCGGCAACCTTATACAGCCGTAAAAATTGACCAAATATCTATTTAAATACTTAAATGGGATAATTCACAAATAAAACTCGGAGCAAATTTACCATGGCACATAAAAAAGCAGGCGGCAGTTCCAGAAACGGGCGGGACAGCAACGGTCAGCGTCGCGGTGTCAAGCGATACGGTGGTGAGCGGGTCCGGGCGGGAAATATTCTTGTCCGGCAGTTGGGAACGAAAATTCATCCCGGGGAAAACGTCGGGTTGGGTAAGGATTATACCCTTTTTGCAAAAGTTGACGGTATCGTGGCATTCGAGCGACTCGGCAAGACACGTAAAAAGGTCAGTGTTTATGCCCAGTGAAATTTGTCGATTCCGCTAGAATCATGGTCGTTTCCGGTGCGGGTGGGCGTGGCTGCGTCAGTTTCCGGCGGGAAAAGTTTATTCCCCGAGGAGGACCCGATGGCGGTGATGGCGGTCGTGGCGGGGACATTATTATCGCTATCGATCACCGCAAACGTACCCTCTATCATCTCCGTCACAAAACGCATTTTCATGCTAAAAACGGATCGCCCGGGCAAGGCAGGAATAAAACCGGTCGTGACGGAAGCGATCTTGTTATCGAAGTTCCCCCCGGAACCTTGATTTTCGATGACGAATCCAATGCTATCATTAAAGACCTAATCACTGAAGATCGTTTTATCCTCGCTACCGGCGGCCGGGGCGGCCGGGGTAACACCCGTTTTAAGACCGCAACCAACCGTGCCCCTAAAATGGCTCAACCGGGTGAACCCGGCCAAACCCTTAAGATTCGGCTGGAATTAAAATTACTGGCCGATGTCGGTATTATCGGGTTCCCCAATGCCGGAAAATCTACCCTCATTTCAGTGATTTCATCTGCCCGGCCAAAAATCGGCACATACCCATTTACGACCCTCTATCCGAACCTCGGTGTTGTTTATCCGCCCCGCCTGGATCCGTTTGTCGTTGCCGATATCCCTGGTCTGATCGAAGGTGCCCATACCGGCGCCGGTCTGGGTCACCGGTTTTTAAGACATGTTGAACGGACAAGAATTCTTGTCCACCTGATTGACGCTGTGACGCTTGACCCTGAATATCCACTGGCTGGATTCCGGATCATCAACCGGGAAATAGATCGGTACAGTGAAGTGCTTGCCCAAAAATCACAGATTGTGGTATTGAACAAGCTCGATTTGCCTGAAGCGGTAAGGGGTGCTGAACGATTTGAGGCCGCTCGCGATGCGCCCAAAGCCTTACGTATTTCAGCTGTGACCGGCGAAGGGATTTCGGTGCTAATAAATCGAATTTCTCAGGAGTTAACTCGTTTGGATGAACCTTGATCGACAAAATTATATCAGCGATGTGAAACGAGTTGTCATCAAGGTCGGCAGCAATGTGCTCACAACTACCGACGGCTTGAATCTATACGCGGTACGTGCCATCAGTCGTCAGATCTGGCGACTCATCGATCGGGGGGTGGAAGTCATCCTGGTCACATCGGGCGCCATGGCGGCTGGCTTAAAAAAAATAGGCCTTGATTCCCGTCCGGACGACACACCGGGGCGGCAAGCCGTTGCAGCCGTCGGCCAGGCCGGCCTGATCATGGAATACGAACATGCCTTTGATCGCTTTGGAATCAAGGTCGCCCAGGTCCTGTTGACCAGCGATGATCTGAGTGATCGTAAGCGGTATTTAAATATCCGCAATACCATTTACACCCTCTTGGGCTGGAACATCCTTCCCATTGTGAACGAAAATGATACCGTCAAGGTCGAATCAATCCAGTTCGGCGACAATGACAATCTGGCCGCAATGATCACCCTTCTTATGGATGCGGATCTCTATGTCAATTTAACCGATATTGACGGACTGTTCACCAAGGATCCCCGGCGTTACGATGATGCTGAATTGATTCCTGAAGTGCGGACCATTGGAGATGAGGTTGAGGAAATCGCCGGTCGAATCCCGGGCGCATTGGGCACCGGAGGGATGCAGGCCAAAATCAAAGCGGCTCGGAAGGTTACGGCTGTCGGCACCCCCATGGTTATTGCCAATGGCGGCAGCGAGGATATTTTGATTGAATTGATGGACGGCGCTCCCCTTGGCACGTTTTTTTTTCCGGGCAAGAAACGGTTGACCCGCCGAAAGTGCTGGATCGGTTACTCCGTTCGACCCGAGGGAATCCTACGCATTGATCCCGGTGCTGCTGCAGCCATCGTCACGGGAGGAAAAAGCCTGCTGCCCAGCGGGATTGCCGGGGTGGAAGGTGAATTTGGTGTGGGTGCCCCGGTAGAATGTCGCAGCCCTGAAGATACGACCCTGGGTGTCGGCCTGGTGAACTATCGAGCAAAAGATATCCGGCGGATCATGGGCCTTCACTCCCGACAAATTGCCGCTACCCTGGGCAGCCAACCCTATGATGAAGTCATCCACAGGGATAACCTGACCATTACTACTGTCGAGGAGTGACCCCATGTCCATGGAAGCGACTGTTAGGAAAATTACCACCGCTGCCCGAACGGCGGGTCAACAAATGGCCCGGGTCCCAACGGCACAAAAAGATGGGGCGCTTATCGCTATTGCCGATCGTTTGCAAAAGCAAGCGGAGGATATTTTTGTTGCCAACCGAGCAGATTTGATGAAAGCCATGGATAATGGGCTTTCGGCGGCCATGATCGATCGACTGACGGTCACGGACGCTACCATTGATTCCATCGCAAACGGATTACGGGAAATCGCCCTTCTCAGCGACCCAGTGGGGGCGGTGACCGATTCATGGCGCCGACCCAACGGCCTGGAAGTCTCCCGGGTTCGGATTCCACTGGGCGTGATCGGAATCATTTACGAATCCAGGCCCAATGTCACTGTGGACGCTGCTGGTTTATGCCTTAAAGCAGGCAATGCCGTTATTTTAAGGGGCGGATCCGAAGCGATTCACTCCAATCGTGCGCTGGCTGATCTGATTGCCAAAAGCCTGGCTGAATCCGGTCTGCCGGAAAAAGTGGTTCAGATCGTCCCGATGACGAATCGAGCAGCAGTCAAGCTCCTACTGGAAGAGGAACGATTCATCGATCTGATCATTCCACGAGGTGGTGAGGGACTGATTCGCTTTGTGGTGAAACACTCGAAAATACCGGTCCTCAAACATTACAAAGGGGTTTGTCACGTGTATGTGGATCGGGGTGCGGATTTGGACATGGCCGCAAAGATCTGTCTGAACGCGAAAGTCCAGCGACCGGGGGTCTGTAATGCCATGGAAACCCTGCTGATTAATCAAAATGAGGCGGAGTCATTTTTACCAGAAGTGGGGCTGCAGTTCAAAGCCGCCGGTGTCACTATTAAAGGCTGCGCCAAAACCCGCAAGCTGATCCCATGGGCGAGTGAAGCCAAAGATGCGGACTGGTCCGCCGAATATCTTGATTTGATTTTGGCTGTGCAGGTGGTGGGCGACATGGATCAAGCCATGGAACACATTGCTGCCCACGGTTCCCATCACACCGAGGCGATTGTTACACGGGATTATGCCCGGGCGAGACGATTTGCCCGGGAAGTGGATGCATCGGTAGTGGTTGTTAATGCCTCCACCCGTTTTAACGACGGGGGCCAACTCGGCCTTGGTGCGGAGATCGGGATCAGTACCACCAAGCTGCACGCATACGGCCCTATGGGATTGAATGAATTAACCACTACTAAATTAATTGTATTTGGTGAGGGCCAGGTAAGGACTGCCTAAAATTGATACGGAAGCCAGTTAGTATTTTTGGCTTATTCCGAAAAAACTCTAACGGCGAAACAAACCGGAAAAACGAATGGCTGGTAAGCATATATGCTGAGAATGGAGTGCCATTGAAAAAAATCGGTCTCTTCGGCGGTACATTTAATCCGATTCATATAGGTCATTTGCGGGCTGCCGTGGAAGCCGGTGTCACCTTCGATCTGGATCCGGTATTGATGACCCCATCGGCCTGGCCACCGCATAAAGATGCGGAAAAAGTGGCCCCGGCTGTGGACCGACTGGAGATGACCCGTCTGGCGACAGCCTTCACTCCTCGCCTGGCGGTTTCCGATGTGGAGTTTGACCGGGAGGGACCTTCCTATACGGTCGAAACCATCGAACACCTTCAAAAAAAATTGGGCGCTGAAACTCAGCTCCACCTCATTATCGGGCTGGATGCTTTCCGGGAATACGATACCTGGCATCGCTACAAAGATCTTTTTCGGATCATTCCGATTATCGTGCTTCTCAGACCGGACATGAAAGCCACGACACTATCGAAAACGAGGGGGTTGCTTGAAAAACATTTGACCCTAACTATCTCCGACGAATACTGCTTTGAATCATCTCCACCGCGTTTTATCCATCCACGGCTTCAAACAGTCTATCTTTTGGAAGTTACCCGTCTGGATATTTCTTCGAGCCGAATCCGCCGGCTGATAAAGGAAAAGGTACCGATACGATTTTTGGTACCGGAACGTGTGGAACAATACATTCAGGAACGGGGACTCTATCTATGAAAAACGGGCTTGAATTCGATTTAAAAAAATATATTAACGCCATTTACGGAAAGAAGATTGTTGAGCTGGTAGCCTTCGATGTCCGCGGGTTGACATCTATTGCCGATGCCTTCCTGATCTGCAGTGGCCAGTCGCACCGGCATGTATCGGCCATCGCGGAACATATTCACCTCGAATTGAAAAAAGACGGTATCAACCCGTTAAGCGTCGAGGGAAAACGTCGCGGGCATTGGGTTATCCTCGATTATAATCATGTGGTCATCCATGTGTTTTATGAACCGGTCCGGGCCGTTTACGATCTGGAGGGATTTTGGGCCGACGCGCCGCGAATCGAAACCGAGGATATGATTAAAAGGGGAACAGGAAACGTGTAAAGCCCGGTGGAACCGTTCCCATTACCAACAAGGGGAGAACCGATGAATAACAAGATCCGACCCTGTGTGCTGATTATCTTAGATGGATGGGGGTTGCGGGAATCCTCCGAAAACAATGCCGTTAAGATGGCGGATACGCCGTTTATGGATCATCTGCTTAATACCTGGCCCCACACCCAACTTACCTGCTCCGGAGAGGCGGTGGGCCTGCCTCAGGGAGTTATGGGCAATTCCGAGGTGGGTCACATGAATATCGGAGCCGGCCGGGTGGTTTTTCAAGATTTACTACGGATCAACCAAGCCATCGCCAACGGATCCTTCACTG
>Ga0316198_10000221_pt1 | contig 27550 bp, 18 predicted proteins | sample OudBieAanoxic_MG_FD_204935 | JGI IMG/M metagenome (GOLD analysis project Ga0316198, IMG submission 204935) | Coastal sediment microbial communities from Oude Bieten Haven, Netherlands - site A anoxic | ecosystem: Environmental > Aquatic > Marine > Coastal > Sediment | place: Netherlands... | reverse complement strand
CGGATGAAAGCGCTGGAAGTGCGGTCGCCAGACTGACCACCGGCCGGCGTGTCAGCCCCACAATCGTAGGACAGATGGCGACAGCCGCACAGGGAACGGCCGGGGGACGTTTGCTGGCCTCGCTGGTGCCGATCGGCGAGACCATCTCCGGATCGTTTCCCGACGACGCCCTCGTCTCCTATGACATCGGCATCGCTCCCGACGCGGCCTTCGAACTCGTGGAGACGCTCATCGAGGCTGCGCTCCCAGATCTTCACACATGGCTGGAAAATGTCTTCGACGAGTTTCGGATGGCCACGGGTCTCGATCCGGAAATCGACCTTCTGCCCTATCTCGACCATGGCCTGGCAACGGGCTGAACCGTATGTCGGATCCTTGATCGACCGACTGGGCGGGGACTCGCCGACTTTCATCCGATTCTGCAGGACCATGATCGAGTACCTTGGAGAGTTCCAGCCTGCCCACGGAACCACATCGCTGACCCCTGGGGGCGGCTTCGTGTTCCGGATCGAGGTGACTCCGCTGAGGTGAGTCGCGACGCCTGCAGGGGGTCGGTATCCGGGTGGGTGGCCCTAATAGCCTAAGCTCATAGCCCGGAGTGGGTGGGTCAATCTAAATCGGCGAGGACGCTGCCCTCGGGCATGGACGCGCGGCCTTCGGACCCCCGGAACGGCAACGCGCGCAGGAAGGCGGCGCCGAAATCCTCGAGCGTGGTGTACCACACCGGCAGCGCGAGCAGGGTGAAGAACGTCGAGGTGGCGAGACCGCCGATGACCACAACCGCGATCGAATCGATATACGCCCCAGCGACGGTAGCCCGAGCGAACACAAGTGGGATGAGCCCGAAGATGGTGGTGATGGCGGTCATCATGACCGGCCGCAGACGATCGCCACAGCCCTCGATCAGCGCCTGGCGGCGTTCGACCCCGGAGACTCGCAGCGAGTTGACGTGGTCGACCAGCACGATACCGTTGTTGACCACGATCCCGATGAGAATGATGATCCCCATAAAGGCGATGGGATTGAGGTCGAAGCCGCCAAGCCAGAGGCTCCAGAAGGCGCCGAAGAACGCGAGCATCAGGGTGATGAGGATGGCGAATGGCTGGGTAAAGCTCTCGAAGAGGGCCGCCATCAGGAGGATCACCGCGACCAGTGAGAGCACCACCCCGCGGAACATGGTTCCCAGGGCCTCGTCGCGGTCGTGTCCCCATTGACCGAAATCCCACGAGTAGCCTTCGGGAACGGTAAAGCCCGCCATTCGGTCTTCGACCAGCTTCTGCGCTTCATCCGTCGTCACTGCGTCCTTGTCGAACTGGGCCGTTACCCGCTGTGTCGTCTGACGGTTCTCCCGCTGGATCCTCTCCGGGGTCCGGGCGATGGTAACCTCCGCCACCGAGCTCAGCGGTACGTAGCCTCCGGATCGGTTCGGGACCGGCAGATCGGCGAGGGCATCGATGCCTGGTTGTGCTTCTTCTGGGAGACCGAGCACCATTTCCACTTCGCCATCGGGGCCCTGGAAGCGCCGCAGACGGCGTCCGCGGAAGGCGAATCCGACGGCCTCCGCTACGCCGCGCGGGCTGACCTCGAGGCTGTGGGCGGCGTCGGCGTCGACCATAATCCGCAGCTCCTTGGTCCCACGCATCGTCGGCCCCCAGACCTCCTCCAGGTGGTCGAGACCGCGCATCCGTTCCTCGACCTCCATCGAGAGCTCTTCGAGGTACTCGGGATCCTCACCGTGGAGCGACACCGACACCATGCGCCGGTCCTGGCCGCCACCGTGGCGCCACCAGTTGTCGCGGTCGCCGACCTCGAGCTTGACGCCGGCAATCTCCGGCAACCCGACGCGCAGCTGTGCCCGAAGCCGCTCGATGGACTCGGGGTTCGCCTTGTCCTCGGGCAGATAGACCCGGGTCATGCAGAAGCCGTGCTCGGTGTACCAGGAGTAGACGCTGTCGAAACCGAGTTCTTCTTTGCGACTGAAGACCCATTCTTCGACCTGGTCGACGTAACTTTCCAATACATCTTTGGTTGTGTCGTCATGTACGCGAAGAAAGATTGTTGCCTGCCGGGATTGGATCGGCAGGTCGCCCGACTTTTCGATCTTCATCAAGGGCCAGGCGGCCGAGCCGGCGATCACGAAGAGACAGATGAGGGTCAGCAACCGATGATCGAGAGTCCAGTCGAGAAGCCGCCGGTACGCCGGTACCACTTTGCGAACGACGATCCCCGGTCGTGGATTCTCGGCCGGCGCGAACCGCGCCGCGGCAAGTGGTATGAACGTCAACGAGATCAGCAACGAGCAGGCCACTGCCAGGCATATCGTCAGCGCGACCTCTCCCATCATGATGACCATCGTGTTGCGTTCGGAAACGAAGAGCCACGACCACACGAAGATCGAGGTCGCGGTCGAGGCGACCACAGCCAGCGCTACCTGACGGGCGCCGAGACGTGCCGCCAACGGAGCTGGATTGCCCATGCCCTCGTAGCGGTGGATGTTTTCGATCACTACCACCGCGTTGTCGACCAGCATGCCGACGCCGAGCATCAGGCCGAGGAGGGTAAGGACGTTGAACTGGGAGCCGAGGGCATACATCGCACCGCAGGTCACGAGCAGCGAGAAGGGGATGGCGGTGGCGACGATCAGCGTCGTGCGGAATCGGCGCAGAAAGAAATGGAGGACGGCGACGGCCATGATGCCACCGTAGATTCCGGCGTTGCGCAGCCCCGACAGCGAGTTTCGGATCGCCTCGCCCTGGTTTTCCCAGATCAGGAGGTTGATCCCCTCGAGCTGCGGGTCGGCCTTGATTTCGTCGATGCGATCGAGGGCCTTGTCCACAACCTCGACAGTGTTGGCACTGGGTTCCTTGTAAACGTCGATGCCGACCGCAAACGAGCGATCGAGGTGGCGCCCGTAATCGAGGCGAGGCTCTCGCATCTCGACGAAAGCCACATCGGCCACGCGGAGGCCGTCACTGCCGAGGCGCAGGGCGGCGATTTCGTCAGCGGATTGGAAACGGGTCAGCGTGCGAACCTCGTACCGCACCACGTCGCCGCGAATGACACCGGCATCCACGTCCTGGTTGGCGGCGTTGACGGTGCTCAGTACTTCGCTGGCGTCAATACCGTGTCGCCTCAAGGCGTCGAGATCGAGATCGATGCGGACCTGTTGCTCCTCGACGCCATAGAGGTCGACCCTCGCCACGCCCTTGATGCGCTCGAGCGGCCGGCCGATGCGCCGGTCGAGGAGGTCCCAGGATTCCGATAGATTGCGTTCAGCGGATATTCTGCCCGCTAAAACCTGCGAGCTGCCGCCATCGGTGTCGCCGCGAATCGATATGTGCCCGATGGTGTCGGGGAGTTCGGGACGAGCGCGGTCGACGGCTTCGCGCACCTCCATCTTCTTGATGTCGACATCGACGCCCCAGTCGAACATGACCTCCATATTGGCCTGGCCCGCCGACGTATTGGCCAGGATTCGCCTGACATCGGGAATTGTGGCGATCTCCTCCTCGATCGGTTCCACAACCTCTCGCAGGGCCTCGAGCGGGTGGGCCCCCGGAAAGGGAATCTCGATGTCGATTTCCGGCTCGTTGATAATCGGCATGAAGTCCAGTGGCAGCATGAAGACCGCCACCGTGCCGAGCACCGTCAGGCTGAGGAGCAACATCAGGGTTGCAACGGGTCGATCGAGGGGAATGTCGGTCAGGCGCATAGCGCCTCCTCAAATTCGGAATTCTGAATTCTGAATTCTGAATTTTCGGTCGTTTGCCCCTCGACGTTATTCGGGGGTGGTTGGGAAATCCGAAATCCGAAATCCGAAATCCGAAATCTCATCATTCTTCCTCATTCCTCATTCACTCGGGTTCTCACGGGCGCTGCGCCGAGTATTCGATAAATGCACGGGATCACGATCAGCGTCAGAAGCGTCGCAACCGTCAGACCACCGATCACTGTGATGGCCAGGGGGGCCCTCAGCTCATCTCCCGCACCGAGACCGAGAGCCATCGGAAACAAAGCTAGGACGGTGGTGGCGGTGGTCATGAGGATCGGCCGCAGGCGTTCGCGGCCGGCGCCGACCAGCGCCTCGTCGATTCCCTCGCCTTCGCGCCGCCGTCGATTGACGGCGTCGACCAGGACGATTGCATTGTTGACGACGATGCCGGCGAGCATGATGGCGCCGATGAGTACCAGCACGCTGACTGAGTTCGACGTCAGTACAAGCGCCGCGACCACGCCCACTGCCCCCAGGGGCACCGCCATGAGAATCACGAATGGGTGGACCAACGACTCGAACTGCGAAGCCATTACCACATAGACGAGGAAGGTCGCCAACGCCATCGCCAGCCACAGGGATTTGAAGCTGACGGAGAGTTCCTCGTTCTGGCCAGAGAGCTCGGTCCGTGCACCCACAGGCAGCTCCAACTTCGAAACCGCCGCGTCGACAGCAGTCAATGCGCCGCCGAGATCGCGAGTCGTCGGCAGGGCCGTAACCTCGGCCACCCGTGCACCCGAGTAGCGGTAGATCGCCGCAGGACCGCGACCCGTCACGATCTCGGCTACCGCCGAGACCGGCACCGTCGTGCCGCCGGGAAGGATGATCCGCAGCGCCTGGACGCCGGAGGCCAGCGATCGGAAACGCTCGCCGGCGCGCAGCCTGATGTCGATCCGTTCCTCGCCTTCGCGGAACTCGCCGACGACATCGCCGCGAATCTTGGTGCGCATGGCGGTCCCCACATCTTCAGCGGAGACGCCGAGCGCGGCGGCGCGCTCTCGGTCGAGTTCGACCAGGATCTCCGGGTTGCCGGGCTCCGAAGTGGTGGCCACGTCGCGGACCTCGGAGAGGTTTTCGAGGGCTTTGCGGACCGTTTCGGAAGCCTGATCGAGCTCGATGAGGTTGTCGGAGAAAATCTGGACCGCAATCGGCGGACGCACCGACAACACCGCCGGCCGTACCAGCTCAGCCTCGGCGCGCGGGAACCGGGCGATTGCGGTGCGCACCCGGGTCACCGCGGCGGCCTCGTCATCGGCGTCGGTCTCGGCCGTCATCCGGAAGTTGATCTGCGCCAGATTTTCTCCCAGGGTCCGCCGACCCGATGCAGCTGAAGGCAGGCTGCCGACCATGGAGAAGACCGATGCAAATGCGGAGTCATCCATCAGCATGGCTTCAATCCGGTCAACCGTCTCGGCGGTGGCCTCGAGGGTGGAGCCCTCGGGCAGCCGTAATTGAAAGGCGAACTCCCCCTGTGCCAGGTCGGGCACCAGATCCGTGCCGAGACGCGGTATGACCATGACCGAAGCCGCAAAGACGGCGACGGCGGTGGCCAAAACGATCCACCTGCGCCGGAGCGCTTTTGTCAGCGTTCCGGGGTAGGACCGACCGACCCCGTCGAGGACCCTTCCCAGAGGCGCTGCCACGATCTGGAACGTTCGGTTGAAGATCCACCAGATGGCACCGACTATGAGCATCGCGAGCAGGATCAGGAAACGAATGGGGAAAGCGCCAACCGTGGCGGCGCGGCTCATCAGCGAACGCCCGTCGCCGATCGGTTCGAGCTCGAAGGAGGCGAGTCGGAAGGTGAAGGGCAGAGGCTGGTCGTCGCCCCGCCGGCGTCCGGCAAAACGCGTGGCGCTTTCAAAACCTGTGCGGGCGGTGAATCCGGAGAGGGCCGGAATCAAGGTCAAAGAGACGAGCAGGGAGGTCGTGAGCGACAGGCAAACGGTGATTGCCTGGTCCCGGAAAAGTTGGCCGGCGACGCCCTGCACGAAGACGATGGGGAAAAAAACAGCAACCGTGGTCAGGGTGGCAGCGGTCACGGCACCGGCCACCTCGCCGGCACCTTTGATCGCGGCCTGAGCTCGGGCCAGGCCTTCGGCCCGACGCCGGTCGATGGCCTCGAGGACGACAATAGAGTTGTCGACCAACATGCCGATCCCGAGGGCGAGCCCGCCCAACGACATGATGTTGAGGGAGACCCCTGCCCGGGACATAAAGAGGAATGTTGCGACCACTGAAATCGGAATCGTGAGGGCGATGATCGCGGTGGCACGGAGATCGCGAAGAAAGAAATAGAGGACAAGAATCGCCAGCAAGCCGCCGATCCACGCCGCCGACCACACCATCTGGATGGCTGCGGTGATGTATGCCGAGAGGTCGGTGAGGGTTTCGATGTGGAGATCTGCTGGCATCTCCTCGCGCAGCTCGTCGAGCCGCTCCTGAACCGCCCTCGCAACCGCCACCGTGTTGGCGGTACCCTGGCGATGAAGATCGAACTCGACAACTTCGCGGCCGCCGAGGCGACTGATTTCGTCGCGATCGCGATGCCCGCGAAAGACGCGGGCCACATCTTCCACCCGTACCCGGCCGGTTGACGTTTCCCGCACCACCGTACGTCGAATCTGTTCGAGGTTCTCGAATTCGTGCATGGTCCGGACGAGATAGATTGCGTTGAAATCGCGAAGGGTACCGCCTGGCTGATTAACATTCTCTTGCCGCAGGGCAACGGCGAGGTCGGCCGGTGTCAGCCCGAGCGCTGCGAGACGATCTTCATCGGCCTCGACAACGATCTCTGCGTCAAGCCCGCCGCGAACCTTGGCGGCTGCGACTCCGACTACCGCCTCGAGCCTCGGCTTGAGCCAGCGGTCGGCGAGCTGACGCAGCTCGTCGAGATCGCGGTCACCGTGGAACCCGAGCCGCATGATGGGCTCGAGCGACGGGTCGAAGCGGAGAACGCGCGGTATCTCCGCCTCGCGCGGCAACACGACGAGCCCGAGGCGTTCGCGAACATCGAGACCGGCGGTGTCCATCGACTCTCCCCACTCGAACTCGAGCACTACCTCGGAGAGGCTCGAACGGGATTGCGAGCGCATTTCGCGCACGCCCGGGATCACCCCCACCGCTTCTTCGATCGGTCGCGTGATGAACTGCTCGACGGTCTCCGGCGCGGCATCCAGATACTCGGTTTGGACCGTGAGGGTGGGGTAGGAGAGATCCGGAAGCAGGTCGACGGGCAGGTTTTGCACGGCGAGCAGACCGAAGGTGGACACCGCGAGGGTGGCCATGAGTACGGTGACCGGCCGGCTGACAGCGAAGCGCGGGAGCACGGATCAGGCCTCGATCGACCGCTTGAAGGACTTCGATCGGTGACCCATCAGCCGACCTGCTCGGCCGGTTCCGTGGCCGATTCGTCATCGGCGTCCGTGATGACGCGAACCGTTGCCCCATCGGAGAGGGCGGGCGCGCCCACCACGATGACGCTTTCACCCGGTGTGATCGTGACGGAGGCATCGATCGCGCCCGCGATTTCGATCCGGTCACCGGTTTCAAAGCCGAGCTCGACTTCGATCTGCTCGACTGTCGTTCCCTCCTCTGTCAAGCGGTAGAGGTGCCAACGGCGTCCCTCGGCGACTAACGCCGAGCGCGCAACAACCAACGCATCGCCGTGGGTATCGGTGACGATGTCGACCCGGACGAAGGCGCCAGGCCTGAGCCCGGATCCGCCCTCGACCGCGACGGTGACCTTGATCGTGCCGGTCGTGGGATCCACAGCCGGGGCGATACGCTCGATGATCGCGCTCGCCGCGGCGCCGGTTGCGTCGGCAGTCAATCGCACCTCTTGCCCCGGCCCCAACCGGGTGACGTGCCGCTCTGGAATATTGATGTCGGCGTAAAGAGGTTGAAGATCGGCAAGATCGTAGACTGGCGTCCCATCGGAAACGGTGGCGCCGACGTCGAGGTGGCGGATCACCACGACGCCCGCGATCGGTGCCCGGATGACCGTGCGATACAACTCGAGTTCGGTGAGCTCGAGGGCGTGGGCCGCATCTTCGGCGTCGCGACGGCTTGCTTCGAACTCGTCGACGCTCACCAGCCCGCGGTCGTACAGACCTGCCAGCCGTTCGTGGTCTCGGCGAGCAGTCTCTTCCGTCGTGCGAGCGCGGGCGGCGGCGATTTTTTGCTCGTCGTCCTCGAGATAAGCGAGCGGTTGCTCGGCCCCGACCCGGTCGCCCTCTTCAACGGCGAGACGACGTACGACTCCACGGGTGCGGGCGATGACCGTCGCCTGCCGGTCGGCGCGGAGGGTTGCTGAGGTCGAATAGAGGGAGGAGATAGGCTCACGAACAACCTCGCCGGCGCGAACCGCGATGGCCGGTTCCTCCTTTTCGCCGTCTCCGTTTTCCCCGTTCCCGTTCGTCCCGTGGCCGTTGGCTTCGCCGCCACAGCCAGTTATGCCAACCGAGATGGAAATGGCGAAGAGTGCAGTCGCACAGCGTACAAACAGAGATCTTGGCCTGACCTGGATCATCAGCGTTCATTCCTTTATTTCGCGGATTGGTCCGAATCCCTTCGGATGCCCCGTGGATACTACTTGAAAAGTGTGTGCGGAGTTGCGTTATTCCCTGAATCCGCGCCCGCCCACCCGATTCTGGATACTAGATGCTGGATACGAGATCCGCTCGCCCACCCCTTGACATCGGTCGCGGCGAACTGAGCTTTTGACGAATCAACATCCAGCATCCAGCATCCAGCATCCAGCATTAAAAAACCCGGGCCTCTCGGCCCGGGTTGTGTTGCGTTCTGGGAACACGCGATCAGTACATTCCGCCCATTCCGCCCATGCCGTCCATGCCGCCGCCTGGGGGCATGGCCATGTCTTTCTTCTCTTCCGGGATTTCGGCGACCAGCGCCTCGGTCGTGAGGAGCAGGCCGGAAATGGAGGAAGCATTGAGAAGGGCGTTCTTGGTGACCTTGGCCGGATCGATGACGCCGGCCTTGACCATGTCGGTGATTTCGCCGGTGGCCGCGTCGTAGCCGATGTTGCCGCCCTTTTCGCGAAGCTCGCGGACGATCATCGCTGCCTCTTCAACGCCGGTGTTGAGGATGATCTGCCGGGTCGGTTCCTCGAGAGAACGCAAGAGGATCTTGACGCCGGTCTGGATATCGTCGGAGGTCTTGGCGACGAGCTTGTCGACGTCAGCCATGGCGTGCAGCAGCGCGACACCACCACCGGGCACGATGCCCTCTTCGACGGCCGCCTTGGTGGCGTGCAGCGCGTCCTCGACTCGGGCCTTCTTCTCTTTCATCTCGGTCTCGGTGGCGGCGCCGACCTTGATCTGCGCCACACCGCCGACCAGCTTGGCCAAACGCTCCTGGAGCTTCTCGCGGTCGTAGTCGGAGGTCGTATCCTCGACCTGCCGCTTGATCTGGCCGACGCGGCCGAGCACCGCTTCGTGCTTCGACTCGTCGTCATCGTCGACCACGATGGTGGTGTCGTCCTTGTTGATGACGATCTTTTTGGCGCTGCCGAGATCTTCCCAGGTCACGTTCTCGAGCTTGATGCCGAGGTCCTCGGAGATCATCTTGCCACCGGAGAGGATCGCGATGTCCTCGAGCATGGCCTTGCGGCGATCGCCGAACCCGGGAGCCTTGACGGCACAGATGTTGAGGGTTCCGCGCAGCTTGTTGACCACCAGGGTGGCAAGGGCCTCGCCCTCGACGTCCTCAGCGATGATCAGGAGGGGCTTGCCCTGTTGTGCCACCTTCTCGAGGATCGGCAACAGGTCCTTCATGTTCGAGATCTTCTTCTCGAAGATGAGGATCACGGCGCTCTCGAGCACGACTTCCATGCGCTCGGCGTCGGTCACGAAGTAGGGCGAGAGATAGCCGCGGTCGAACTGCATGCCCTCGACCACCTCGAGGGTGGTGTCGAGGCCCTTGGCCTCTTCGACTGTGATCACGCCGTCCTTGCCGACCTTCTCCATCGCCTCGCGGATGATCTCGCCGATCTCGGAGTCGGAGTTGGCGGAGATGGTGCCGACGTGGGCCACTGCGTCTCCCTCGACCGGCTTGGAGATCTTGCTAATGGTCGCCACCGCGACCTTGGTGGCCTGGTCGATGCCGCGCTTGAGGTCCATCGGGTTGGCGCCGGCGGTGACATTCCTGATGCCCTCGCGATAGATGCTCTGGGCGAGGACGGTCGCCGTGGTGGTGCCGTCACCGGCCACGTCGGAGGTCTTCGAAGCAACTTCGCGGACCATCTGCGCGCCCATGTTCTCGAGTCCGTCGGCGAGCTCGATCTCTTTGGCTACGGTCACGCCATCCTTGGTGATGGTCGGCGAACCGAACTTCTTCTCCAGTATGACGTTGCGGCCCTTGGGGCCGAGAGTTACCTTGACTGCGTTGGCGAGCTTGTTGACACCCGCCAGCACCTTGCTGCGAGCCTCCTCGCCATAAACGATCTGTTTTCCTGACATGTTCGCCTCCTACCTACTTCTCGATAATGGCGAGGATTTCGTCCTCGCGGACGATGGTGTGCTCCTCGTCGTTGATCTTGATGTCCTGGCCCGTGTACTTGCCGATGAGAACGCGATCTTTCTTCTTGACGGTCATGGGCAGACGCTTGCCGTCATCGTCCATCTTGCCGTCGCCAACCGCGACCACCTCGGCCTCTTGCGGCTTCTCTTTGGCGGTATCCGGGATGATGATGCCTCCGCGAACCTCTTCTTCGGTTTCGACGCGCTTCAGTAGCACTCGATCACCCAAAGGTTTAACCTTCATGTGACTCTCTCCTTTCGAGTTATTGCTGTTTGTTGGCACTCTAACTGCTAGAGTGCTAGCGTGAATATAGCCATGGTTCGGTCGATTGTCAACCCCCCTGGCCAAATTTCTTATGGAAGTTGACTAAGATCTAAGCTCGAGCCTCTGTTGCCGCTTTCTGAGTTCCAAGGACTAAGATTCAATGGCGAATTTTCGCGGTTGGCTTTCTCCGCAAACAACACCTGCGAAATTTCGGTCGGCGGACAAAACACGATTGCCTGCAATGCTTCGCCGGGTTACCGTGAGGATCGTGAAATCGAAATTTTCAGGGTCAGCTACGGTGGGACGAAGTGGACGTCCCGAAGGTCTGGCGAGCGCCGCCGGCCCGCGTCGTGGCTTCGGGAGCGCCGTCTTCGGTATTCGAGCTGGAGAGGGGGCCATGGCATGGCTGTTCTTTGTCGCATTTCTGATACTCACCACGGTTCACTTTGCGGCCAAAACAGTCCGGCAGGCAACCTATATCGATGCTCTGGGCGCAGAACAACTTCCCTGGGTCTATCTCGCAGTAGCCGCGATTTCGCTTCCGGTTCTGATTGTCTACTCACGGGCGGCGGCTCGAGTGCAGCTGCCGATACTGATCCTTGCCGCGACTCTCCTTCACGTGCTCGGGCTGGTGCTCTTCTTCTATCTCTTTGGTCTCGGCCACACATGGGTTGCCGTCCTCTACTATGTTTGGCTGGCTATGGCGTTCGCCATCGCGGTCTCTCAGTTCTGGACCTATACCAACCAGGTTTTCGATCCGAGGCAAGCGCGCCGCCTTTTCGCCTTCATCGGTGCCGGTGGTCTCCTGGGAGCAATGTTCGGGGGCCTCTTGGCCGCCGCGGTGACCCGTCTTGCCGGGACCCGATTCACGTTGCTGGCGGCGGCCGCCCTGATGCTCAGCTTGCCATTATTGGTCGTGTTCATCGAACGGATGCGAGGACCCGTTTCGGTGACACCGCGAAGTCGCCGCCGCCTCCGATACGAGGAGGCCCGAGGCGGACTGCGCACGTTGCGCGGTTCCCGTTTGTTGGCGCTGATTGCGCTCCTGATGTTGGCTTCGGTCATGATTGGGCAACTTGTCGGGTGGCAGTTCTTCTATTACGTTGACCAGAACACCGAGACCCTTGATCAAAGCACGTCGGTCATCGCGTATGCTTTCATCCTTGTCGGATTTGTCGGCTTTCTCTTCCAGCTGATCTTCACCGGCCGCATCCACCGTTCCCTCGGCGTCGGTTTCGGAATGAGGGTGTTGCCAGGCACGGTCATGCTGACCCAACTCGCGGTGGTGGTGGCGATAGTTATGTCACCCTTGGTCGCGCTGGTTTATCCCCTGGTGTGGGTTTTGTATCTGAGCGAGGACAGCCTCCGCCACTCCGTGGACCAGGCGACCCGTGAGCTCCTTTTCATGCCGGTTGCCGAGGAATTGCGGGTCAAGGCCAAAGCCTTCATTGACGTTTTCATCCAGCGCTTTGCAAAGGGTGCTGCTGCGATTCTGATCCTTGTGACGTTGAAGTTCCTGCCCGCCGGATATGTCAGCGCTCTAACGCTGGTGCTGGCGGTCGGTTGGATGGCGATCACTCTTCGCACGCGACGCGAGTATGTGACTGCCTTTCGCGAGGGTTTGAAATCCGGGTCCATTCAGCCGGAGGCGACAATCGATACCCAGGACGTGACGACGATTACCACTCTGGTGCAATCGCTCGGAAGTGCGGATCCGCGCACCGTACTCCATAGCCTGGAACTCCTTTCGATGAGCGGTGAAAGCCGGCTGGTGCCTCCGGTGCTGCTCCACCATGACAGCGCCGAGGTTCGCCGCAAGACTCTCGATATCCTGGCCGATACAGGCCGCAAGGATGCTGCCCACATGGTGGAGCAGGCTCTCGGCGACGAAGATGCCGATGTGCGCACCGGCGCCATGCGCACTCTCACCGAGCTGCGCAGGGAACGTGCTGCCGAGTTGATGCTGCAGCATCTTGACGAACGCGACCCCCGTTTGCGGGCGTCGGCGGTAGTCAGCCTGCTCGGGAACGGAGAGGGCGAGGGAGTGGATCGCGCCGAACAGGTCTTCGCCCAGATGGTCGGCGACGATGAGCCGCGTGTCCGTGCTGAAATCGCCGGCGCACTCGGCCAGGTCGGCGACCCGGTGGCGAGCGATAACCTGATCCAGCTGCTCTTCGACCGCGACCTTAAGGTGGTCCAAGCTGCCATCGGCGCCGTTCGCCACCGGTTCGAACGCAGTGGCCCGAACCCGCTCTACGCGACCATACTGATCTCGTTGATGGGTAACCGGCGTCTCAAACACGAGGCGCGTGAGGCCCTGGTCGCGCAAGGGGAGGCGGCGATGGACCCGCTGCTCCACTTCATGCGGTCTCCGGACGAGCAAATCTGGGTGCGTCGAGCAGTCCCCAAAACCATAGCCCTCATAGAATCTCAGGCGGCCGTAGATGCGCTCATCGATAGCCTTGAAGTCCCTGACGCCATGCTGCGAACGAAGATCATCGAGGCCTTGGGCTACTTGCGCACACGCCGTTTCGACCTCAAGTTCAACCGGCGCAAGATCACTCACAGGCTCAGCGACGAGGCTGGCCACTATCTGCGCGTCCTCGCCGATCTGTGGGCCGTCTCGTCATTGCACGAGGCCCGGTTGGATGGTCCGCTGGCCGTATGGATGGTCGATGGGCGGGTACCCACCCTCCCGCAGCAGCTGCTGGCTCAGCGGTTGGTGAATTCGGTAGGTAATATCTTTGGTCTGCTCGGGCTCGTCGAGAACCCCGAGGACGTTCGTGCGGCTCAGAGGAGCCTCCTATCAGGCCAGACAAAAATGCGTTCCCGCGCCCTCGAGTACCTCGACAACACGCTTTCGGGGTCTCTGCGGCGGGATCTTTTCGCGGTCATCGATGATGCGCCCCCAGAGGAGAAGCTCCGGCGCGCGCAGGCGCTCTTTGGAGTCCGCTTCGAATCGCCGGAAGAGACCCTGGAGCGGATGATCCAGATCGACCCGATCAACGATCCGAGTGCGATTGGAATCGTACTCGCAGCCCTCTACAACGTCTGGGACGAGGAAATCGTAGCCCTCTACCCGATGGTAAAGACTCTCGCCGAAGAGGCGGAAGAGCCGTTGGTGAAGGAGACCGCCGCCTGGGTTTGCCACAAGGTGGAAGCCGGGCCGCGGACCCGCGGAGTGCTTGCGAGAGGAGGAGAGAGCGACATGGGCCCCATGGCACAGATCGAAATGATGGTCTTCCTTCAGGGCGTCGATGTCTTCGCCCACTGCAATGCCGACCAGGTGTTGAGGCTGGCTGCGATTGCTAGCGAACACTCATACGAAAAGGGAGAAGTAATTTTCCGGCGCGAGGGACCGGCTGACGACCTCTACTGTGTGGTCGAGGGCAGGGTCCGCTTGGACGCTGACGAAGGAACGGGTGTGGTCGTCGGCCCGAGCGGACGTTTCGGCGTCCTCGACATTCTCAGCGGTCGGGCGAGGCTTGGAGATGCGATCGCGGCGAGTGATTCACGGGTCCTCGTCATCGAGGCGGAGGACTTCTTCGACCTGCTGTCGAACAACATCGAAATCGTGCGGGCGCTTTTCCGGTCAGTTATCGCGCTGGGCGAGGATGCGAACGAGAGACTCCTGTAGAGATTTCGGATTTCGAATTTCGGACCGTCCGCCTACTGTTTTTGAGGGGGGCGTTGGGCGGGAAATCCGAAATTCGAAATTCGAAATTCGAAATTCCGGCTGCCGCAGTGCGGTAAGTTGCCGCGGCGCGACTATCTTTCGTTTGAGCACATCAGATAATGTGCCGAGAAGGAAGGGAAGGGGGCAAAAGTCTCATGCAAAGACCGGAACCCATTTGCTGCACGTACTGTGAGGCGATTCAGGTGTGGTCGGCTGAACAGACCGATCGCACCATGATTGGCGAAGTCCATACCTGCCCGAGCTGCGGCCAGATGACCCACACCTGCGACGATCGCACAGGTCATCAACTCGAGGGCGAAACCACCATGTCGTGGATCGAGGCCGAACCGCTCTATTAAAGCTGTCAGCAATCAGCTCTCAGCCGTCAGCCCGTCGCAGGGTTCATAGAACGATTTATTGTCCGAATTACCTTGACAAAGCAAGGCGCTGAGGCAGTTCCTTCTGATAGCTGATAGCTGATAGCTGATAGCTGATAGCTGATAGCTGATAGCTGCCTTCTAATCGAACGGGAGGTCGGTTGCACGAACCACGTGCAGGTGGACCTTGTCGTCGGCGGGCGCCGAGCCGTTAAAAATGCGTTCGAGCCGGGGCCTCGCCTCCTCGAGATCATCGATCGCCACAACGACCCGCAATCGGTTAAAGCAGCTGGTTGCCCGGTCGACGGTCGCAGCCGCAACAACTGCCGGCAGTGCCTCCTCGGCGCGCCGGTCGGGGCCTTCGATCTCGAGAACGTAGACGAGGAGCCGACCGCCGACGTCGATTCGAGTGATCCGGGTGTCGTCTTCCTGGGCGAGCTCGGTGTGGGTGCACTGGATCCACTCGAGGACCTCGTCGGGACATCCACACCCGAGGGTCGACCGGATGAAGGAACGTAGGCGGATGGTCTGTTCATTTGTCACTACTTCAATTGTATCCCGCCCGCTCACACAATCGCCCGGATGCAGGATGCAGGATGCAGGATGCAGGATGCAGGATGCAGGATGCAGGTTCCACCCGCCCGACCCTACAGCCTTACTGACAAAATTCTCGGGTTTGGCCCTGGATCCTGAACCCTGTGCCCTGTATCCCGCATCTGTGCGGCCTGGGAGTCCTACACTGTCTCTGTGACTGATACCACTGGCACCGCATTCTTGAGGCGGGCGCGCTTTGAGGCCGCACGATACGGAACCGATCCCTGGGTTTTCGTGCGGGAGCTCCTGCAAAACGCGCGCGACGCAGGCGCGCATTGCGTCTGGTTCCAATCATCGAGTACCGGTGGCGTAGAACGCGTCAGCTGCCGAGACGACGGCGCCGGCATGACGTTCGACCATGCCCAGCGCTTTCTTTTCTCTCTCTACGCTTCGTCCAAAAGGGGCAGTTCGCGAACCGCCGGGCGCTTTGGAATCGGATTCTGGTCGGTGCTCCGATTTGAACCGCACGAGATTGTCGTGCGCTCACGGCCCCATCGCGGCGACAGCTGGCAGGTTCGTCTCGATGGTCAGCTCGAGGTGGTAAAACACGAACAGACGACGATGAGTCGGGGAACGGAGGTAGTGCTCGAACGCGGAGTTTCGACCGACAATCTCGAGCATTTCCTGACGACTTCGATCCTCCGTGACGCGCCGTGGTTGCGCTGTCGACACCGAGCCGAGCGACCTCTCGAAGTGCGGGTCAACGGCCGCCTCGTTCGGGCGGAGCCGGTGCTGGAGCCACCAAGTATGAGCTTCCGTCGCCGAGAGCTGCGTGGGGTTGTCGGTCTCGGATCCGAGCCGCGCGCCGAAATCTACGCCCACGGATTTCGGGTGCGTGACGCGGCGACCCTCGATGAGCTACTGGTTGAAGCGAGGTCGGAGCCAACGACTCTGGCCGGAGCGACTGACGGGCTCTCGCCGCGAATCATCATCGATAGCCGCAACCTCGAGGTGTTGATGGCCCGCGGGGATGCGCGGGAAGACCGCTCGCTGAGACGACTGATTGCGGTCGGTCATCGGGAGTTGAACCGTCTGGTGCGGGCGGAGCTCGATCGGCACGCAGGCCTGTCGGCGCCAGGGCGACTGGTCGAGGGCTGGCGGGAAGCGTGGTCGACCTCCCGTGTTCCAAAGTTCATCGCCGCTTTGGTGCTCGCCGTGGTGCTGGCTGGGCTCGCTTTTCGGGGAGTCCCCTCTTGGCTTCCGGTCCCGAGGCCTGAACAGATGAGCTCCGAAACCTCGGCATCGACCGCCCCGCCACCAGCGGTTCCCTACCGGGATCTTTGGGGCCGTTATCGGGGACCGGACGTCGGCAGTGTCGGTAGCGGTTTTCCCAGCGTCGATCTCAGCTACCAACCGGCGGATGACGGCCATCTATTCGCCGCGTTGTGGGTCACAGGACTTCTCGCGGAAGGGCGGCCCATTGCAGAAGATCAAAAGATGATTGGATGGTACCAGGGGGCGAAGTGCACCGACCACTGTCTCGATGTCGAGCTGGGCATCGATTCGCCGGCAGGATTTCTACGGCTTCCGCTCGCCACGGGTCATGTCCTCGACTCGGGAAGTGTCCGCCTGGATGGTCAACAGCTGCCGGTCATTGCCGTTGCCACGGGTCAGCCGGCGGTGCGGCTGGATGCGCCTCGAGCCGGACGGCTGCGCTATCGGTCTGGCCCGGGTAGGTCAGGTAGAAGCTTGGAAATGGGTGTTTGGCCGGCGCTACCTCCGGATGTTGCCGAGTTCGTCCACGAGCTCGGTGCCTTGCCGATTTCAACCCGCGCGTTCGAAGCGGCCGAGTTCGTCAGGCAGCTCGTCTCCTACGACACGTCAATAGAAACGGCAGCCAGACATGCGGGGGCGAGGGAACAATCGGTTGGGCTTTTTGAACGCGCGGTGGCCATCGGCGCTGGTGATTGCGACGTGCAGAACTCGCTCGTCGTGGCCATGCTCGAGGAGAGTGGTATCCCATCCAGGCTCGCGGTAGGTTGGATCGGCGCTGACGGCCAGGCTCTGACAGGTCTTCACGCCTGGGCGGAGTACCAGGACGCGGAGGGGAGATGGAGGGTTGTAGACGCCAGCTCCGTCCTGGCTGCCGAGCGCTCGACCAAGACGACCACGCCTCCCGTCATCCTTGGATCGGACCGCCCTAAGGTTCGAACGCCGGCCTGGGTCTTCCCGGTGGTCTTGATGACCCCATTGGTGCTGATTGCACTTGCGTTCGTTGGCGGCAGGCGTCGTTGGCGGCGTAGCTTTCAGGGTGGTGACGATGACGACATCGTGGGCCTTCTGCAGGGAGCCGCAATCAGACCCCGGTCGTTCGAAGGAATCCATGCGCTCTTCTCCCGCCGCCTGTTGAGGCAGGTTTCCGGGCGACCGACCTCGCTTGCGCGCGTACGCGGAATGGCGAGGAAGGGTCGTCTCGCCTGCGGCGGGGGTCGGACGGAGTTGGCGCGCCGAGCCGTTCGAGGTGGCGGCGTTGTGCTTGATCTCGACCAGGCTGAAAGTAGGGCGGTGGCCGAGGCTCTTGCGGCGGTCAACCTCGACCAATGGCAGGAGCTACTCGACCGCGCGACGGGTGACGAGTTGACTGGCCATGTCGAGAGCCGGCTCGCTGCTGCGGGCGAGCCTTGCAGAATCTTGGTTGCCGACAATCCAGGGTTCGAGAAGACGATACTCGACGGAACGGCAATTGGGATTGGTGTCTATTGGACGGTCCTGGACAAGGGTGGGCGCCTGTGGCAGTCGATTCATCGGCAGGCCGGTTGCTGGCCAGCGAGGGCGGCACTGTTGTTGGCAGAAGCAGTGATCCACCAACGCGGGGCCCCCCAGGTTGTCCGCCACCGATGCCTCTCCAAATTTGCGTTGGAGGCAATTCTCGAGGCTGATGAGGTTCATCGTGAGTGACCGATTTCTGACGATTGATGTCTCGAGCGAGCTTGCAACTCTGTGTGAGGCTCAGCTCAGGGGAACCTGGCAGGTCCCAGCTGAGCTCGTTCGACTCGCCCTGCGAATCGGCGTCGCCGAAATTTCTGTTCAGAGCCGGAGGCGTAGGTTCGAGGTCTCCTGGGAAGGGCCGACGCTCGACGATGAGGTCTTTGCCGATCTTCGATCAGCCCTCGACACCAAACTCGACTCCGAAGTTCGACAACCGGCAATTGCCGCCCTCGAGCGATCAGGAATGGAGGCTCTGCTTTGGGCTGCAGGTCTGCGGGGGGCACGCCTACAGGTTGCATGCTCTGATGGCGACCGGCGATGGGTTTTCGAAGAACGGAGCCGCCTCCGACAGCGCCGGTACCTGGAGACTGGTTCCGACGCCCCGCCATCCGTCGTGATCCAGTGGAGATGTGCCGGGCTCGACCAACGGCGTGCCTTGAGGTGGTTGGCCATAGCATCACGATTCGCACCTGCCCGAATCATCGCTGATGGCACGGTGCTGCCGACGGGGTTTGTCGGTGGTCTCTATCATCTTCAGCTCGAAGAACCGGTGTCCTGCAAGTTGGGCTTGACCCGAGCCGGAGATGAACCGGTGCTATGGCTCCTTCGAGACGGGGTGGTTTCGGCCCGAGCGAGTGTTCCCGGCTACCCGCCGTTCGAGGCGGCTGTAGAACTCGGTGGCCTGGTGGCGCTCGGCGCGAGCGCCGCTGATCTGCGCCGTGCAGTTACGCCTTTTTTGGGCGAGTTGGTGGATCGAGCGGTGTGGATGATGGTGCAGGTTTCGGCCCGACTATCCGAAATGGCGGCGGGAGAACGCGAGAGGCTCGGCGTTCTGCTCCTGCGGGCGGCTCGAAAGGGGATTCGGACCGTAGAGATCTGCAAGCTTTCGCTCCTGGAAATGGCCTCGGAGGATGATCTTCGCTTGTCGGTTGAGGAAGTTCGACAGTTGGCCGATCAACGTGGTGGGATGCTGGCGGCAATCGAGGCCAGTGAAACAGCTGCCGGAGATTTCATGGATCCGCAGTCGACGCTGATCGCGTCGAGCGAGGTTCGCCAACTTCTCTCCGACCTGACCGAGATTCGATTTCAGTCACCTTCGCGCCGCTGTCGGAGCTTTCACAGGCGGGTTGTGGATCGACTCCGCGCCACGACTGTTCATCTACGACGCCGAATTCGAGGTTTTTTTATGAACCGCGAGGTACCACCCAGGGATCAGCGTCCGCACGAATCGGAATTCCTCGAAGCTGTCCGCTCGGCCATGTCCCCGATTGGAGTGAGCCTGTGCGAGGGTCAGGGATCTACGGGGTGGAATGCACGGGGAGTGGTTGTGCCGCGCTCTCACCCCGCAGTCGTGGTCGGTGCGGATCTCGTTTCGGTTGACGCTGTTTGGCTTTACCCGCTCCTGATCGCACTGGATATGGGGCTGGATCCGCCGGAGGACCTGCGAAGTCGCTGGCTGGGGTCGCTGGAGTCGGTTGCAGATGGAAAATGATATAGATCACGCCTCGCGGTGAAGAAATAATGCGACAATAGAGGTGGCGCCCGGCCCGGGCAGAGGCGCAAGTGGAACTGCGCCGACTCATTTCCCGGGCTGAAGACGGGATGAGCCGCCGATCTTATCGGCGGTAAGGCGGAGGGCACGTGGCACACGCAGATACCAAGGTATTGGCTGCTGGCATCGAGCGCGGGACGTTTGAGCAATTGGCTCCGGTCCTGCGCCGCGGCGCAGTTCAGGTCGACTGGGTGGCGACCCCTGAGGCCGGAGTCGATGCTGCGGGTGAACACCGATACGACGTCATTCTGATGGATGCGGTGCCCTGTGACTGGCCGCTGGAGAAGGTAGTGCGTTCATTCCGGGATCCCGCATCGCCGAGCCGCGGCGCCGCGATCCTTGTGCTCGCCGAGCCAGACCAGGTCGACGTGGCGCGGGCCCTGAGGAGCCGTGGAGTCAACCGCGTCATGCTCGTCACCGATCCCCCGGAAATCATCTGCGATCAGATGGCGAATCTCCTCGAGGTTGCGCCGCGGGTCCAGATACGACTGGCCACCAACGTCGAGGCTGCACTCGGCAACGCTGGCCGCGAACTCTTCTGCCAGACGGTCAATCTATCGTCGACCGGTATGTTGATCAGGACCCAGAGCCGTCCGCCCCTCGGAACACCAGTTGTCTTTAAAATCTGCCTCTCGGACACGGTTGGTACCATTTGTGGCGAGGGCGAGATCGTCCGTCACGCCACCACGAGTCATGGTGGTGTCGACGGTATGGCCATCCGTTTTGTCAGTTTTGCCAAAGACGGTGCCCAACAGCTACAGACCTACATGGAAGGCCTGACAACCGAGCCGGATCCCGATCTCCTGACGGATGTCGCAACAAGACCCCCAAACGGGTCACAGCCTTCGCCGAAGAAAGCTCCCGCGACCCGACCCGAGCGGAAGAGTATGAAGCCCGAAGAAAAGATCACCCTCGAGTTTGAATGAAATGACGACGCGCCGGCCTTGGCAGCGCAGTCGGAATTTCATCCTGAGCGAGCAGCGGCGCGAAGCGCCGGTGCGAGTCGAAGGATCTGTGGGGGTCTGGGCCGAAGCGCACTATCGCCCTCCCCCCCAGGCTTGTCCTGACCGAGCTTAGCGAGTCGAATGGATCCCTCGGCTACGCGGTCCGTTGGACAGCTCCGTTCGGGATGACACTACGGGTTCAGGCCTAAGTAGCCAGTCCGACCCCGAATACAACAGCCATGTAGTGGAGCACACTGCCCGCGAGCACGAACAGGTGCCACACCGCATGGCCGTAGGGGAGGCGACGCCAGCCGTAAAAGGCCAACCCGAGGGTATAGGCGAGGCCGCCGGTAACGATCAGCACCAGAACCCCGGTGCTGACCGCTACGACCAGCGGACGGATCGCAATGACTACGAGCCATCCCATTGACACGTAAAGAGTAATCGACAACCAACGCCATCGGCCGTGGGCGACGGTATTGAGAAGCACTCCAACGAGGGCAAGAAACCAGATGCTTCCGAACAATGACCAGCCCCACGGTCCTCCGATGGCGACCAGCGACAACGGCGTATAGGTTCCTGCGATGAAGAGGAAGATCGAAGAGTGGTCGAGCACGCGGAAGATTTGTTTGGCGCGTTCGGATGGTAAGGCGTGGTACAGCGTGGAGGCCGCGTAGAGCAGCACCAGGGTCGCACCAAATACGGCGCAGGACACCACTCGAAGTGCCCCGCCTGTGATGGCTGCGAAAGTCACAAGGACGGCGAGTCCGCACACGCTCAGTAGCCAGCCCACTCCATGGGTCACGCTGTTCGCGACCTCTTCGCCGAACGAGTAGCGGGCAGTAGTCGTCTTCTTCATCCTGCCCCAGAGTATCAGCCGTCAATCTCGGCGAGCAGGACCTCCACCGCCTTCTCCTACTGCTGGTCCCGACCGGCGGATTCGAGTGCCGGGTCGTTGTCGATCTCATAGTCCGGATCGAGGTGCTTGTTCTCCATCAGGTCGCCGTCATTCGAGGAACTCAGAAACCGGACCGGATGGGCGTCGTGATTGGTGACTTGAATCGGTTCGGCGCCCTCGGCGAGCGAAAGCCGCCAAACATTGAAGTCGCCACTCCGCTCTGACAGGTAGTAGATGGAGGCCTCTCCCGGCGCCCATACCGGCTGCCGGTCATCGGCGCCAAACTCGGTGAGCCTCTCATGCTCGCCGGTTTGAGCGTCATAAATCCACACGTCGCGCGCAAAGGATGAGTTGTCATGCTTGCGCCAGTCGGTCTCGAGGGCCTTCTCGTCGGAGTAGACGAGGCGTTGAGCGGCCGAATCCCACACAGCGTAAATTGCAGGTGTGCTCAGAATTCGTTTCGGCATCCCGCCCGCGAGCGCTACCGAGTAGAGCTCTGGCTGCGCGCCGCGGCGTGGATAGCCGACCATGGTTCGGGCATCGAGCCGGCCCGAAAAGAAAAGGACGTTCTTGCCATCCGGCGTGAAGCTCGAGGGAAAGTCGCTTGCTGAGTGGTAGGTGAGCCGGGTTGCGATGCCGCCGTCGGCCGGCATCACAAAAACGTCGGAAGTTCCGTAGCGGTCCGAGGCAAACGCGATCTTCGAGCCGTCCGGCGACCACGCCGGCATGAACTCGTAGGCAGCGTGAACGGTCAATTGGGTCGCCTGACCACCGGTTACCGGTACCTTCCAGAGATCTCGCGGCTCTGTAACCTGGGCAGGCTAACCCGAAAATCTCACCGGGCTTCGTCGAGAGGGCGGCGATGCATCGCCGGCCGGAGCGGGAGGTTGGTGAGATGTGCGGGTTAAATGATCTGAAATTCGGGTGGAGCCGGGGGGGTGTTGTCGCCGGTCAGCGATCGCCAAGCTTCGAGGAGGATTGGATCGTTTGCGATCGGCTTCCCGAAGCTCAGAAGGTAAACCTCCCCGAGAAAACGGGTTTGCCGCTTGAACTCATCGAGACCGAGTTCGGCGAGATCGATGGCAAACAGTTCAAAGTAGTCTTTTCGAATATCCTCGGGCCATGTCTTCACCAGGTCCTTTGGAAAGGGCCCGTGGTTGACGATAAGGTCCACGATTTTTTCTGGATCCGATTGCATGTCGTCGCTCCGAACTTCGAAAACCCAGGGGGCACTTCGAGTCACAACGGCACTCACGATCCGCACCAACTCGCCGCTGCCCTCTGCTGTCATGCTCACATAGTTAGTATTGTTCGATCCTCTGGAAACGGTGTTGACATTCTGCGCCTACATGTTGACTCTTCGTGCCACTGGAATGCGATCATGGTAGGTTTAGCGGTGATCAAGTCGGCGAGGCTTGATGCCTCACTGATCAGGGACAGACTTCGCAACCTTAATGTTCGGAGAAGTTTCCGATGCAACATACCACTATTACGTCCTGGGCACGATTGATTTGGGAAGGGCTTCGGACCTATGGTGTTGATGCTGATGCGTTGTTTATCGAGGTCGGGCTTGATCCCTCGGTGCTCACGGATCCGAATGCCCGGTATCCGGTTCCGGCCATGGGCCGCCTGTGGAATCTTGCGGTTGAACGGAGCGGGGATCCCTGCTTCGGGCTTACGGCGGCGGCTCAATGGCACGCGACGACCTGGCATGGACTCGGCTACGCGTGGCTTGCCAGTTCCACGCTGCAAGAAGCACTTCGGCGAATCACGCGGTATGGAGCCGTACTTTCGACCGCCGCCGATTTCCGAATGGCCAGGAAACCGTATGGGGTTCGGCTCACGCTGAGCGCAAAAAAGGGTGCTGCCGCAAAGGCCCCGGATGCGGTGATCGATGCTGTCCTTGCCAACGTAGTCCATATGTGCCGGGCGACCTACGGCCCTGACTTCAGCCCCTCACTGGTGGAGTTTATTCACCCAGGTGATGGCTGTCGCCAACGACGAGGTGAATTCTTCAAGGCGCCGGTTGTCTATCTGGGCGGGGAGAACGCCCTCGAGATTGCTGCGGATGTGGTTGCCAAACCGTTGGCGACGGCAAACGCCGATCTCGCTCATGCCAACGAAAAGGTGATCACCGACTACCTAGCCCAACTCAAACGTGAAACCACCGTAGCCCGCGTCCAGGCAAAGCTGATCGACGGTCTTTCCTCGGGCAACATCACGGCGCAACGAGTCGCCAAATCGCTCTTTGTAAGCCAACGAACTCTCCAACGCCAACTTTCGGCAGAGGGCACGTCTTTCACGACGGTTCTCGAGGAGACAAGGCGCGAACTCGCAGAACGGTTTATCCGTGACCAGTCGTTGACCCTGATCGAGATCACCTTCCTTCTCGGGTTTTCCGAGATTTCCAGTTTTTCACGGGCCTTCAAGAGATGGACCGGCCTCGCGCCGACGGAGTTCAGAAGTCAGTGTTGATCCGTTCATCGCTGCCAAAAGAAATACTGTGAGAGCCGTTGGCGTCGATGCCAGGTATAGTGGATGGGACTGCCAATGAAGGTGGTGTCGGGCAGGTGGTGATGGAGAATAAGGCTCTGGTGTTGGTGGCAGGTCTCGGGCGAGGTCCCTTCGAGGCGCTTGCGCCGGTCCTCGACCGCCAGAGGCTCGAAGTTGTCACCGTAGCGGTGCCAAAGAACTCAGTTGAACTCGCGCAATCCGAGCCGTTCGATCTGGTGATCTTCGATGCCGGCGTCAGAGAAGGAACCCTCGAGCAGGTCGTGGATTTCCTCCGCCATGGGATGTCTGCGAGCCGCAATACTTCAATCCTCGTGCTGGCGAGCCCCAGTAACGTGGATGCAGCCCGCAACCTCTTAGGCCGCGGCGTGAATCGGGTCATGCTCCTGGATGATCCCCCTGAGCTCATCGGCCAGCAGGTGGCGGAATTGCTCGACATCGCCCCTCGCGCAAGCCTCCGGTTTTCGACCCTCCTCCAGACATCAGTTGGTGACGGTGCCGTTGAGGTCCTCGGTGAGGTCGTCAATCTATCTGCCTCGGGAATGCTGATCGCGACCGAGACCTCGTTCGAGCCGGGTGAACAGGTGGTCATGACAATTAACCTCGGCGGTCAGCAGGGGTTGGTATCCGCCAAGGCTGAGGTCGTTCGACAGGCCCACGGAGATCGAGGAGGCATCGACGGTATTGGCGTCCGCTTTCTCAGTTTCGCGGGTGATGGCAAGGAGAAGATCGAGGCCGTGCTCGATGGCGCCTTCGCAGATCCTCTTATCAACTGATTTCTGCCCCGCGGACCTCAAAACCGGAAAAAGCCCTCAACAAGTCCCATCGGCGCGAGAAAAGAGGTAGGATAAGCGCCGCAAAGCGCCCGCAGCGGGGTGATTGATCACTCTTTCGGCGGGCCAAAAGGAGGGGTTTTGAAAAAGAGCATTCTGTTGATGGTTGTGTGTGTAGCGATGATCGGTGTCCTTGGTTGTGCCGAGACGGAGCCGGTTGTGGAGACTGAGGCGGTGGTAGAGACCGAGACCGTGGCCGAGGACACAACGGCTGCCGAGAGGCACGACGTGGTCTACGCCTGCGATTGCGGTCCCGAGTGTGACTGTGGTTCGATCAGCACCGAAGCCGGGACCTGCAGCTGCGGCACCGAGCTGGTTGCCGCTCATGTCGTCAAGGTCGATGGCCATGACGCGAAGCTGTGCACCTGTGCCGAAGGCTGTGACTGTGAGATCAACGCCGAGGACGAGACGAAGTGCTCCTGCGGCACCGACCTCAGGACTGTCAGCCTCGAGGGCAGCGGGCTCTACTTTTGTAACTGTGGCGGCTCGTGCACCTGCAACTACGTGTCCGCCGAGCCGGGCAATTGTGCGTGCGGCATGGAGCTGGTCAGCTAACGACCACTGCGAGCGATTGAAATCTGGGACCCCCTCGCGCGATCAGGAGGGGGTCCCATTTCTTTTTGGGTCGACGAGAACTTCCACCTGCTGTCTTGGAGAGCTATAGGTACGCGGCACCTCATCGGCTGGATTCCAGGCCATCCAGGTCAGCGACAGTGCGCAAGCGGAAACCGTGCTCTTCTGTTGAGTGCAGCGTGAACCGAAGCGTTACCATGGGCGCCGGGGGAGGTGGCGATGCGTTTCTACCGGCCGGTCCTCGTGTTGACGGTGCTCGCTTGTTTTGCGCTCGAACTGACGACTCATGCCAACGAGCTATCCGACGAGGAAGTCGCCGCCTACAAATCTGCCTGGAGCGCCGCCATCGACCGGGTGACCCCGGACGGATACCTTTATGAAGAGCTCCGCCGCTGCGCCGGCTGTCACGAAACCGCCAGGGACTCGGCCGGAAACTCTACCCACCGCAACGCCATCGGCGTGACCGGCGACCCCCGATCGCCGACCCTCACGGGCAAGGGATGGCTGAGCGGCGCCCACGGGCGCAGCCAGGATTCTGATATCACTTCGAATACCTTTTGCGCCTGGTGTCACGCGCCCAGCCAACCGGGTGTTACCGACGACATCGGCGCCGGCCAACCCGTCGAATCGGGCCGAACAGGAATCAGCTGCATCACCTGCCATGCCAGCGAAGCCGTCAACGACGAGTACGGGACCTACCAGGCCAACTTCAGGCCAGGCGGAGATCGCGAAAGCCTGGTGGATTTCGTGCCCCGGCAACCTACGAGCGGCGCAGAGACCAATGCTCAATGCCTTTTCTGCCACCTTCGTCCGCACTCGTTCGCCGTTGAGTCGCACACGGATTTGGTCACCACCGGTGATCTCCGCTGCATCGACTGTCACATGGCCATCTACAACGTCACCGAATCTGGCCGCAAGGAGCGCTACCACAACATGAAGGTCGCGGCCAACAACGACCCGGCCACCTGCAACCCTTGTCACGAGTACGACGAGACAGAAATCTCGGCGCGTTGTTCCGAGCTGGTTCCATCGTTTTCATCGCAAGCGCATGCCGTCCCCCCGTTTGAATGATGGGGACACCGAAGAGGCACTCTGAGCCAGTGCCGTGGAGGTCCACATGAACCGAATTCCTGCTGCGGTGCTCACAGCTGGGTTGCTTTTCTGTTTCGCCTTCTCGGCCGGTTGCGGACACGAGTCAGCGCCGATAGCCGATCTTGTACTGGTCAACGGCTCGGTCTACTCGCTCGCCTGGGGAGAGCCCTCGGAAGACGGCACGATTGCCGACGATGCACCGCATGATGCCTCCGGGTGGCACCCCGATGCCGAAGCGGTTGCCGTGACCGGCGACCGCATCGTCTTCGTCGGTACCACTGCTGATGCCCAGGTGCATATTGGTGGAACGACCCGCGTCATCGATACCGCCGGCGCCGTCATCCTGCCGGGGCTGGTGGATTCCCACGCCCACATCCAGGAGCTGGGCCGCGAAAAAGTCCAGGTGAACCTGGTGGGCGTCCAGACCGAGGAGGAGGCTATCGATCGGGTCGTCGACCACGCGACCGATGTCGTACCTGGAGGATGGATCATCGGCTGGGGTTGGGACGAAGGTGCGTGGGCGAATCGTTATCCAACACTGTCGCTGTTGAGCGAACGCTTTCCCGACAATCCCGTCGTTTTGAGAAGCCTACACGGCTTCGCCGTTTGGGCCAATCGTCTGGCGCTCGTGGAGGCGGGGATTGATCGCGAAACGCCCGACCCCGACGGAGGCCGAATCCTGCGTGACGGTTCAGGCAACCCGACCGGAATCCTCATCGATCGCGCCACCACTCTTTTGACCTCCGCTATCCCCGAGACCACTGACGAGCAGATGAAAGAATTCGTCCTCGCAGGTCTCGAAACCATGGCGCGGGATGGATACGTTGCGGTCCATCAGGCCGGTGCCGATACACAGATCATGCGGGCCTTCGAGGAGCTCGAGGCGGAAGACCGGCTCCCGGTTCGCGTCTACGCAATGATCAGTCTGCGTGACGAGCCCCTCTGTCGGAGATGGATCGAGCGTGGCCCGAAGATCGACGATTCCATGCTGACCGC
>Ga0316198_10000220_pt1 | contig 27704 bp, 27 predicted proteins | sample OudBieAanoxic_MG_FD_204935 | JGI IMG/M metagenome (GOLD analysis project Ga0316198, IMG submission 204935) | Coastal sediment microbial communities from Oude Bieten Haven, Netherlands - site A anoxic | ecosystem: Environmental > Aquatic > Marine > Coastal > Sediment | place: Netherlands... | reverse complement strand
ATTTCGTTGATAGGGGTATTGATAAGTCTTTTCATTCTTATAAAGGAATTCACAAAAATCCTCTTTACTTTTATCTTAAAATTATTGAAATATGAAGATTCTGCTTTCTCCCGCCAAGTCGCTAGACTTTGAACGCCCTTTACCCACGGTAAAATATTCACAACCGAAGTTTCTTGAGCAGTCTGAAAAACTAATTAAGGTACTGGTAAAGAAAAACCCTAAGTCCCTATCTAAATTAATGAGTATTTCAAATGACCTTGCTGAATTAAACTGGGAACGCAACCAAAAGTTTTCACTGCCATTCACCCCGGAAAATGCCCGTCCTGCCATATATGCTTTCAATGGGGATGTTTATCAGGGATTAGATGCATATAGTATTTCTGAGAATAAATTGGAAAAGTTGCAGGGCACAGTTCGAATCCTTTCGGGTTTATATGGCGTTTTAAAGCCTCTTGATCTTATTCAGCCCTATCGTTTGGAAATGGGGACACAATTAAAAATTGGTCGAAAAAAGAATCTTTATGATTTCTGGAAACAAAGTGTGACCAACTTTTTAAACGATGAATTGGAAGAAGGAGAGCTTTTTATTAATCTTGCCAGTAATGAGTATTTTGGTGCAGTGGATGAAAAAAAATTAAAAACCAATGTAATTACTCCTGTATTTAAGGATTGGAAAAACGATAAACTCAAAGTAATTAGTTTCTTCGCTAAAAAAGCCCGTGGTTCCATGGTACGTTATATACTGGATACAGATTCAAAAACTCTTGAAGATATAAGAGGATTTAACCTGGACGAATATATCTACAGTAAAGAGCACACTTTAAAAGAAAATCAACCCGTTTTTGTTCGATAGAATAATTTTCTGAAGCTTGCGTTTATAATATGAAGTTCTATTAATAAACAACTTGTAATGAAAAATATTGGTTTTGTTCTACTCACATTTTTAGTATTTACATTAAGCTGTACAGACAGGGATGATAATGTAGATACAATTAATATCCGTATCAAGAATGATAGTAATATCAATTTTGATGAGATACAGGTGGGTACCAATGAAGAATTGTATACAAATATAGCACCTGGCGATTATTCAAATTATTTGGTATATGAAATGGCTTATCAATACGCTTTTGTGGAAATCAAATCCGGGGAAGACATCTATGTACTTCAGCCTATTGATTTTGTAGGGGAAACGGAACTTCCCATTGGCTTTTACACCTATAAGCTGAATATAAATGAAGAAGGAGAAGTTAGTCTGCAGTTTGTTGTTGACTAGGCCTTGGCTTTAGCCTTTTTTTTCTTTACAACCACCACTTTTACCTTTGACTTTTTCGGTCTTAGAACTCCATATGATTTATTGGAAATCTTGCCTCTTTTGGTTTTAATATCCCCTTTACCCATAAGTGCTATATATTTCACTTAAAGTACAAAATTTAGTATTAAAAAGCAATCTGCCATTTTGCCTTTTTGCAAAATACTATCTTTATAACTTTGTGAGATTATTTAGAAATCAGCGATAATTAGTATTCAATTTGTTTTTACATACCCATCCTTATCCACCTTTTTTGTTTGATGCCGCCACAAAACTCATTGTGGGTACCCTGCCACCCCCGAGGTTTACGACAGGGGATTTGAGAAAAGGGGATGTCGATTTTTGTTATGGGAGCAGGGATGGTCAGTTATGGCCTATTTTGAATCAAATTTTTGGATTGAACTTAAAGTACGAAACAACCAATGAGGCTGTAAAACAACGTATGGATTTTTTAATAGAACAAAGAATTGGAATCTGCGATATTGTTGAAAGTGCAGAGCGAATTAAAGTAGATGCATCCGATGTGGGTATGAAGAATGTTACCCTTAGGAACATTATTGCCTATTTACATAACTACACAAATGTAGAATGGTTATTGTTTACCGGAGGAAATAGCAAAAACGGGCCAGAATATTTTTTTAGAAAACATATTAAGGAGCATGGTTTAAAATTAGAGCCAATTTCTGAAGGGATTCCGCGGGTACATAAGTTTACACTTTCTGGTAATTTAAAAAGGTCTATCAGAACGGTATCCTTAACAGCACCTTCCGGTTCTGCTAATAGGGCCGTGGGCAGTTTTGAGTCTTTTAAAAGGGAAAAAATAGAGAATCCACAGTATACGACATTGCAATTTAGAGTAGATCAATACCTTCCTTTTTTTAAACACTAAAATTGTACTGTTTAGAAATGTTGAATAATATTAGTAGGTTAGAAAAAAAATATTCTGGTATGGCATTGTTTTAAATCTGTAATGATTGTTTTTTATATTGAGATTTATATTGAGATTTATATTGAGAAATATGTTGGTTTTTTTATGAAGACAAATTATTTTGTGATTTGCCACTTTTCTGGCTAAAGATTATATTATAATGCGGATATTTAGAGATTTAAACCAATATTTAGGGACGACAATTAAGAGGATTCAATTGATTAGTTAAGAAAATTTATGCATAAGACGGAAAGATTAGAAGAATTTAAAAAATTGGTTAAAAATAAGTTCTACGTTTATAACAGCTTGTTTTTAAATTTGCCCTATCAGGGGATCGAAAATGTGGGGATGCTCATTCCCCTTTTGTTTGATCAATGTGAAAAAGGACTGAAATCTGGCAAAAACCCACAACAAATTTTGGATTTATTTTTCCAGAACTACGCAAATATAGATACCGAGCAGGAAAGAATTGATTTTATGTTCAGTGTCATTCAATATGTTGAAAGACAAGTGGTATTGTATGATAGTGTGGAAGATGCCGCATTTCCGAAGTTACATGAACATTCAAGCTCTTTATCCATAAAAGATTACTTTCAGTTAGTAGATAAAAATAAGAGCTGGGAAAAGATTTCAAAGAAATTATCAACCTTTAGTGCGCGTATTGTTTTAACGGCTCATCCGACTCAGTTCTATACCCCGGCTGTACTTGATATCATTGAAGAATTAAAATCGTTAATTCTTGAAGATAAGATTAATGATATTGATGTTGTTCTTCAACAGTTGGGGCTCACTTCGTTAATAAATACAAAGAAGCCTACACCATTAGATGAAGCAAAAAACATTATTTACATTCTCAGAAATGTATACTATGCTGCTGTCGGGGATTTATTCACATATATTAAAAGCAATATAGAGAATGATGATTTTGATAATTACAATATTATTAAACTGGGATTTTGGCCTGGTGGCGACAGAGACGGGAATCCATTTGTAACGGCAGATATTACCAAGGATGTGGCAGATGAACTCCGTATTAACCTAATGAAATGTTACTATAACGACCTCAAAATTCTTCGTAAAAAACTTACTTTTAAAGACCTGCTCCTTGACCTGAATAATTTAAGGGACAGACTTTACGTAGCTATGTTCGACACCAATAGAGTAGTAAGCTATGATGATATTATCGGACCATTGCTTACTGTAAGAGAAATTTTGATAGATAAGTACAATTCGCTTTACCTGAAACAACTGGATGATCTTATTGACAAGGTAAAAATATTTAAGACACATTTTGCTACGCTGGATATTCGTCAGGACCACAGTAAACACAGACTGGTAGTTGAAACGGTTCTTAAGACCAATAATTACATTAAGGAAAGCCTTGACGAACTTGCCGAAGATGAATTAACAAATTTACTTCTCAACGAAAAGTTGAAATTGGACTCTAAGGATTTCAATGATGAAATTGTAAAAGATACTATTGCAAATATCTCCCACTTAAGGGATATTCAGAATAAAAACGGGGAAGAAGGTTGTAACCGATATATTATTAGTAATTCTGAGGACATCTATTCAGTTCTTTTTGTTTATGGCCTATTCAGATGGTGCGGTTGGGAGAAGGATAAAATTACTTTTGATATCGTTCCGCTTTTTGAAACAATGAACGGAATGGATACTGCCGAGACCACCATGCAATACTTATTTGATTTACCGGACTACCGTTCGCATCTCGAACAGCGCGGTAGTAAACAGACCATGATGCTCGGATTCTCCGATGGAACGAAAGATGGGGGTTATTTAAAGGCTAACTGGTCTATTTTAAAAACCAAGGAAGTTTTGTCAAAAGTTTGTTCAAAGAACGGAATTGATGCAATATTCTTTGACGGCAGAGGTGGGCCACCTGCACGCGGAGGTGGAAAAACGCATCGCTTTTATGCTGCACAAACTAAGGATATAGCTAATAATGAAATACAATTAACCATTCAGGGGCAGACCATAACAAGCACGTATGGCACAAAGGAACAGTTTATGCATAATTCTGAACAGTTGTTAACGGCTGGATTATCTAATAACCTCTTTGGCAAAGAAAATGTGATCTCCAGGGAATCACGAAAGTTGATGGAAGAACTCTCAGATCTTAGTTTTGAGAAATACGATGCCCTTAAGCAACATGAAATGTTTATTTCCTATCTCGAAAACAGGAGTACGTTAAAATATTATACCAAGGCTAATATTGGCAGCAGACCCGGAAAGAGGGGTAAAAAGGCAAAATTAGAACTTGCAGATCTAAGAGCAATATCTTTTGTGGGTTCATGGAGCCAACTAAAACAAAATGTGCCCGGTTATTTTGGTATAGGTACGGCTATTAAAAAACTGAAAGATGAAGGAAGGCTGAGAGAATTAAAAAAGCTATACAAGGAAGTTCCTTTCTTTGAAACATTAATGCGCAACAGTATGATGTCTTTAACTAAGTGTTATTTTGAGCTCACAAGTTATATGAAGGATGATAAGGAATATGGTGATTTCTGGAATATCCTGCATGATGAATTTCAGTTGTCAAAACAAATGTTATTGCTCATAAGCAATTCCGAAATGCTTATGGAAAATGAAGCTGTTTCAAGAGAATCTATTAAGATCAGGGAAAATATTGTACTTCCGTTATTGGTCATTCAACAATATGCCCTGCATCAAATCAGCGAGAATTCGAAATATAAAGCGCTTTATGAAAAAATAGTCACCCGTTCATTATATGGAAATATTAATGCAAGTAGAAATTCTGCATAGTCATTATTGAGACTGGTTTTAGTAAAAGTCAGAGCACTTTGGAGATTATTAACTGGTAAAGGCTATTAATCTCTTTATTCCATTTTAGTGCTCATAATTGCGTAGAATACCTGAATTCCATAAGCAATCTGACCGATTTTTAAATTTTCGTTAGGGCTGTGTTGATTGTTGTCCGGATTCACAAGAGGAACAAGAAAAGCTGGAATCTTAAGTTCGTTAATAAAAGGTGCAATAGGAACAGTACCGCCCATGATCCTAATTTGTACTACATCCTCTGAGAATGTCTTTTTAAATGTACCCACGAGGAAATTACCGAAAGGGTTGTCCAAATCTGTTCTGAATGCATCTGTGACCGAGCCCTCTGTAATAGTGATGATTTTCTCGTGCTTCATTCTTTGGTTCATATCCGGCACCTCAGTCATCACAATATACCCTTGATTTTCGATGTGTTTCTTTACCAGGTTTTTCAAACGATCTCCATCAGATTCCGGTACAAGGCGAATGTCTATTTCAGCAGTGGCGCTGGCAGGGACAATAGTCCGTGCTTTTTCGCCAACCCATCCTGAAGATAACCCCCGAATATTCAATGAAGGATATTGCATGGATTCCTGATAAAAAGCGCCCACCTTTTCGGGCTGTTTGATAGCAAGATGGGTGTTTATGGTTTTGGCAACATCCGGTACACTTTGGAGTATATTCATTGTTGATTCATCAATACTAATTCCGTCATAGTAGCCATCAATTAGTACTCTTCCATCTGGATCTTTCATACTGGCTAATACCTGGGCTAATTGAAACCCGGGATTTGGAGCATAATTACCATAATGACCACTGTGCTGAGGCATTATTGGACCGTAGGTAGTTAGTGTTAATGTTGTTATGCCTCTGGTGCCATAAGCAATTGTTGGTTTGCCCGAAGAATGGACAGGACCATCTGAAATGACCAGATAATCTGCTTCTAACAACTCTCGATATTCCTTTACCGCTTTTGGCAGAGGCGCACTACTTTTCTCTTCTTCCCCATCTAATATTACTTTAATATTAAACGGAATATTTACATTGTTTTTTTTCAAAAGATCTATGGTGTTCAGGAACATTACAATTGGGCCTTTATCGTCTGAAGTGGAACGACCAAATAGGCGCCAATCATAATTCACATCATCCTTTAAATCATCAAATGAAAGCGTTTTCCATTCATCATTGTCCTTTGTTTTAAGAACTACTTTGTAGGGATCTGGTTGATCCCACTTGGAAGGATCCACGGACTGTCCGTCGAAATGCATATAAAAGAGAATGGTTGGTTTGGTATCTTCCATGGGGAGGGCTGCAAAAAAAAGGGACTCTCCTTCAGTGGGGAGTACGGATGAATTAAATCCTCTTTCATTAAATTTTTTGGTGAGCCATGACAGATTTCTGTTGATATCTGAATGATCTAAGGCATCGTTTGGGATTGCTACAAATTCTCGAAGTTCATCAATAGTATGCCTTACTTGTGATTTTAATTCAAGGTCTTGTGCGCTGTTACTCCAAAAAATGAGAAGAAACAATGGGGCTATTAATTTTTTCATATAGTCATTTGAATTGATAAAAGATTTAAAAATAGGGATTTCTACGTGTTGAGCAAGTGCTTGAGCTTTAAAATAATCAAGCGAGATAAAAGCATAAAAGGAAACCCATGTAAAACAAGATCAAACCAATCCATAGGTTTCATTCCAACACCTCCTCCAAAAACCCATTTTAATTTACCCCATAAATGGGGCTCAGGAAAAAAAGGAGCCATTCCCAGGGTCAGACATAACAGGATTACAATTTTCCAATTGTTAATTATACTCATGGTTTCGGGTTAAGGTGTTTAATAAATTCTGAAATCCCGGTAATACCTTGCTGTGAAAGCATTTTAATAAAGGCAGAACCAATTATTGCGCCCTTGGCAGTCCTTGTAGCTTGTTCAAATGTTCGGGCATTACTAATACCAAAACCTACAATTTGAGGATTTTTAAGATTCATCCGGGCAATTCGCTCAAAATAAGCTTCTTGTTCTTCTCCCAATCCTTGCTTAGCCCCAGTAGTACTGGCAGAGCTTACCATATAAATAAATCCTTCTGAAGCATCGTCTATTTGCCTAATACGTGTATCACTGGTTTGTGGAGTAATTAAAAAAATATTGATTAAGTTATATTTTTTAAAGATAGTATCATATTCTAACTTATATACGTCCAGAGGTACATCTGGAAGGATAAGACCATCAACACCTATTTCCTGGCATTTTTTGCAGAAATTCTCTACTCCGTACTGCAAAACAGGATTAAAATATCCCATGATGATCAGAGGAATTGAAACTGTTTTTCTTATTTCTATCAATTGATTAAACAGTAAATCTGTTCCCATGCCATTTTTTAAGGCTATTGTAGAACTTTCCTGAATGGTGGGCCCATCTGCCAACGGATCACTGAATGGTAAGCCTATTTCGATCATATCAACACCGCTTTTTTCCAAATCCTGAATAATAGAAACCGTATCATTCAGACAGGGATAACCGGCAGAGAAGTAAATAGAAAGCAGCTTTTTGTCTTCTCCCAACTTTTTTTGTATTCTGTTCTTCATTTTATGGAAACCAATTATAATTTGAAATAATCTATATAGGTCTGTAAGTCTTTATCACCTCTGCCAGAAAGGTTTATAACAACAATATCGTCTGGCTCAAACTTTCTGTGGTCAAATATGGCGAAAGCATGTGATGTTTCTATAGCTGGGATAATGCCTTCTAATTGAGATACCATTAATCCTGCTGTCATAGCCTCGTCATCGGTAATAGAAATAAATTCACCTCTTCCGGAAGTGTACAAATGGGCGTGCATAGGACCTACTCCCGGGTAATCCAGACCTGCGGAAATAGAATACGGTTCAGTTATCTGACCATCTTGAGTTTGCATAAGTAGTGTTTTACTACCGTGAATAATTCCAACCTTTCCAAGAGCAGAAGTTGCTGCACTTTTTCCGGAATGAACTCCTTTGCCGGCAGCTTCCACAGCAATGATCCCAACATCTTTATTATCCAGATAATGATAATAAGTACCAGCAGCGTTGCTTCCGCCACCCACACAGGCCACAACATAATCAGGGTTCGGAGTACCTTCTTTATCTAGCAACTGAGACTGTATTTCCTCTGAAATTACTGATTGAAATCTGGCTACCATATCGGGATAGGGATGCGGGCCAACAACGGAACCTATAATATAATGGGTGTTTACCGGATTATTTATCCAGTCGCGTATAGCCTCATTCGTAGCATCCTTGAGCGTCCTGCTACCCGATAGGGCGGGCCTTACTTCTGCTCCTAACATTTTCATTCTAGCCACATTAGGTGCTTGACGTGCAATATCTATTTCGCCCATATAAACCACACACTCAATTCCCATAAGTGCACAAACTGTTGCAGTAGCCACTCCATGTTGTCCGGCACCTGTTTCTGCTATGATTCGTGACTTACCCAAACTTTTAGCCATTAAAATTTGCCCAATGGTATTATTGACTTTATGAGCACCTGTATGGCATAAATCTTCCCTTTTCAGATAAATTTTTGTTTTATATTTATTCGAAAGGCGATTAGCAAAATATAATGGTGTCGGCCTTCCAGCATAGTCTTTCAACAAGGTTTGGAATTCTTTAATAAATGAAGGTTCTTCCATAATCTGAAGGTAGTTCTGCCTGAGTTCTTCAGTATTAGGGTATAACATTTCTGGTATAAATGCCCCTCCAAACTGTCCGTAATAGCCTTTTTCATCAGCATGATAAGTCATATTCTAGTATTTTTTATGAGTTGGTTTCAAACAACCGATTCTTAAATTTCTTTAATTTATCTATATCCTTCAGACCGGGAGATATTTCAAATCTACTATTGATATCAATTGCATGGCAATATTTAGATTCTTCTTTTTGCAGAAACTCTAAAACATTGTCAAGTTCCTCAAGGCCTATTCCGCCACTAAGGAAATAGGGTTTTTTTGATGGATACCCCTTTAGGACTTCCCAATTAAATTGATATCCATTGCCGCCGGGTAACTTACCCTTGGTGTCAAATAAAAAGAAATTCGATGAAGACTCATATGGGCTAAGTCGTGAGAAATCAAAGATGTCTTTTATGCTAAATACCTTTATAATCTGGACGTTACTGTTTTGATTTTTAAATTTCTTTTTTAGATTCTCACAGAATTCAGGAGATTCATTTCCATGCAATTGTATGGCATTTAAGCCATATGTATTTGTGCGATTTATAATTTCATCCAAATTGGCATCAACAAAAACTCCAACTTTTCTAATCGTCTTATGTAATTTAGGAATAGGCCCATCAAAAAAACGTTTGGAAGGCCTCCAGAATATAAACCCGAGATAATCTGGATGTAACTGGGCCACTGCCTCAATATTATGACTCATTCCGCAAATTTTCAGTTTCATTTTGCCATTTGTTTTATAAATTGCCTGGCGCTCTCCCCGGGGTTAGTAGTTTTCATAAAGTTTTCTCCTACCAGGAAACCCTTATATCCAAATTCTCTTAGTGTATTAATAGCAGAAACAGAGCTAATACCACTTTCGGAGACCTTTACAAATTCATCAGGTATCTGGTGAGACAGTGCAGTGCTGGTTTCTAAGTTTACTTCAAATGTTTTTAGGTTACGATTATTTACGCCCAACATATCCAGACTAGGCATCATTGATTTAACCAACTCTTCTTCATTATGAACTTCCAGTAAAACATCCAAACCTAAACTTTTTGCTAATTCTGATAAAACCTTTATTTGTTTTCTTGTCAAAATAGCGGCAATAAGTAAAACAGTGTCAGCCCCGAAAGCACGGCCTTCTATTATCTGGTATTCGTCTATGATAAATTCCTTTCTTAACAATGGAAAATCAACAGCGGCTCTGGCTATTAATAAATCATCAAGAGACCCTCCAAAATATTTGGTGTCTGTTAAAACGGACATACCACAAGCACCTGCATTCATGTATCCTGTAGCAATGTCCTGTACACTTGAATTTTGATTGATCACAGATTTTGAAGGAGATCTTCTTTTGTGCTCTGCAATAACGCCCGTTTTACTTTTCCGCAATGCATTAGCCAGGGATACAGGCTCCCTTTGGAAGAGCAATGAAGCCTCTAATTGCTTAAGAGGGATTACAGTTTTTTTTAAGAGTAATTCCCTTTTCTTATCAACTACTATTTTTTCCAATATATCCATCACACACTTAATTGCTGTAATTTTCTTAGGGCATTTAGGCCATTTCTGTTTAGGAGAGATTCTTTCGCTTTTTCAAAACCTTGTTTAGGACTAATATCCAGAACTGTGGCGATAGCAACTCCCGCATTGGCGCAGACAACATTGTTTTGAGCTTCCGTGCCTTTACCCTGTAATATATTCATGAATATTTGGGCAGATTTATCAATGCTTTCGCCTCCTGCTATTTCATTTTCCTTTACAATTTCCACTCCAAAATCTGAAGGATTCAAAATAGCCTCGGTATTATTTGAAATAGTTTTAGTACTCCCCGTCAATGAAATCTCATCATATCCATCAAGGGCGTGAAGAACTGTGTATTTTTTATCGGTATTCTGATAGAGATACCCATACATTCGTGCTAATTCTAAATTAAAAACACCAACTATTTGATTTTTTGGAAAGGCAGGATTTACCATTGGTCCAAGCATGTTAAAAAAAGTTTTTACACCAAGTTCGCGTCGAATAGGCGCCACATTTTTCATAGCGGGATGAAACAAAGGGGCATGTAGTACACATATACCAGCTTCGTCTATCGATTTTCTCAGAAAGTCGGGATCATTGCTAAATTTAACACCTAAAAATTCCATTACATTGCTACTCCCACAGGTAGAAGATACCCCATAATTACCATGTTTAGTTACCTTAATACCAGCTCCTGCCGTAACAAAGGATGCCAGCGTAGAAATATTAAAAGTATCCTTGCCATCACCTCCTGTTCCGCAAAGATCAATCGGATTGTATTCAGATAGATCAATAGACAAGCATAGTTCTAACAATGCATCTCGAAATCCTTCTAATTCTTCAATTGTAATACTGCGCATCATGTAAACCGTAAGAAATGCAGCGATTTGGTTATTGTTATATGCCCCTTTGGCAATATTAACCAATACCTGTTTTGCATCTTCCTTGGAGAGGATGTCATGATTGATCAATTTATTTAGAATCGTTTTCATTTGTTTTAAATTTAATAGGGAATCACAAATAATTTAATTAATCCATAAGCCAATTTTCAAGAATTTTCTTGCCTTGCGGAGTGAGCACAGATTCCGGATGAAATTGAACAGCACAAACATCATAAGTTTTGTGTCTTAATGACATCAGCTGGCCATTCTCATCAAATGAAGTAGCTTCAAGTACATCCGGAAGTTGAGGATCAACAACCCACGAATGATATCTGCCTACTACAATTTCCCTGGGTAAGCCTTCAAATAAAGGCTCCTCATCTTCGAGGATTATTTTTGTAGCGATCCCATGATAAACTTCGTCTAAATTTATCAACTTACCGCCGAAAACTTCCCCAATTGCCTGCTGGCCAAGGCAAACTCCAAATATACTTTTTGTTGGTGCATATTTGGCAATTATTTCTTTAAGTAGTCCAGCTTCATCAGGGATTCCAGGACCCGGCGAAAGTACTATTTTCCCAAAATCATCAACTTCCTCCAATTTTAGCTGGTCATTTCGTTTAACCACTACTTCGCAGCCCAAATCCTCCAGATAATGTACCAGGTTATAAGTAAAGCTATCGTAATTATCTATTACCAGTATTTTATTCATGACTAATTTATTATCCTTTTTCAGATAGTTTCTGCAATTTCCAGGGCTTTATTAAGAGCCCCTAATTTATTGTAAGTTTCCTCCAGCTCTTTTTCCGGTTCTGAGGCAGCCACTAAACCTGCTCCTGCCTGGTAATGAAGTTGGTGATTCTTACTTAAGAAGGTCCGGATCATAATGGCGTGATTAAAATCTCCGTCAAAATCCATAAACCCGATGGCCCCACCGTAATAATCTCTGTTGGTAGTCTCATACTTTTCAATGAGTTGCATAGCCATATGTTTGGGTGCCCCACTAAGGGTACCTGCCGGAAAAGTGTCGGCTACAACTTTCATAGTTGGTGTTTCTTTTTTCTTTTGCCCCGTAACTTTTGAAACAAGATGAATAACATGAGAAAAGAACTGAACTTCCCTATAGTTTTCAACATTTACCATATTCCCATGCCGGCTTAGATCGTTTCGCGCCAGGTCTACAAGCATGACATGCTCGCTATTTTCCTTTACATCTTCTGTTAATTTTTTAGCTAATAAAGCATCTTCTTCATCATTACCGGTTCTTTTGAAAGTCCCCGCAATTGGGTGTATTTCAGCCTTCCCGTCTTTAACAATTAATTGAGCTTCCGGTGAACTGCCAAAGATTTTAAAATCTCCGTAGTCAAAATAAAACAAATATGGAGAAGGATTAATAGAGCGAAGGGCTCGGTAAACATTAAATTCATCACCTTTAAATCCTTGTGAAAATCTTCGTGAAAGGACTAATTGAAAAACGTCACCTCTTTTACAATGCTTTTTAGCCAGGGATACATGTTCTTTATATTCTTCATCATTTAGATTTGAGGAAGCTTTGCCTTCTCTTCTGAAATTATATGAGGCAAAATTTCTTATATTTAAAAGTTGTTCAATTTCTGATATATTATTATCGGAATCATAGCAATGAGCAAATATATATGCCTCATTTTTGAAGTGATTTATGGCTATTATATTTTGGTAAACAGCATAATAAATATCGGGGATATCCAGGCTGCCGTGTTTTTTTGTGATAGAAATATCTTCAAAGTACCTAACTGCATCATAGGACATATAGCCAAACAAGCCATTATTTATAAATTTAAAACCATTAGATTTGGTCGTGAACTTTTGGCTGAAGTCATGTATAATTTTCACAACATCGGTTCCGCTATTTATGCTTATTTCATTAATAGATTTGTCTGGAAATAGTTGTGTAATTTGCTCATCCTTCACCCTGATGGAAGCAATGGGATTACAACAGATATAAGAAAAGGTATTATCATTTGCCCTGTAATCACTACTCTCCAAAAGAATACTATTAGGAAACTTATCACGAATTTTTAGATATACACTTACCGGGGTTATGGTATCTGCGAGTATCTTTTTATAATATGTTTTAAGTTCATATGTCATAATCTGCAAAAATTTAGATTTTGATATTAACTAATTCTGAAAAACCAAAAAGGCTTGTCGTGATAGACAAGCCTTTTCGTATAGAATACTACAATGGTGCTTAGCTCACGACTTTAAACGTAAGTTATTCCACCACCAAGTATTAACTATTCTAAAATTCATTGAGTCAAATATAGAAAGGAATTTCATAATTACAAATCAATTCAAAGGAAAAATAAATCCAAAATCCTATATTTTATAAAGAGATTCAAATAAATGATACGGATTGCTAATACTTCAATTCTAATCGTTCAGATCTATATAAAATATCTGATTGACCCCAATTATTAGTTTTATCCCCATTTTCATTTTTAATATAAAGTGTTGCTTCAAAAACTTCTTTCCCAGTCTCATAATCTACTTCAACTATTTTAGCGGTATGACTCGTTGCAGTTTTTAAAAATCCCGAAGTAACCAAAATATTATTTGTTTCAGCCAGATAGTCAACATCACTAACAATTGATGAGAAAAATTCCTCACCTCTTTCTTTGCCATATTGCCAAACCTGTTCTACGGTTTTATCCTTTTTGTTAATTTTATATTCGACTGCGCGGGAGTAATGTAGTTTATTTTCAAAATTTCTCAAAGGGCCATTATCGAATACTAAAAGATTCCCATTGGGCATTTGAAGGGGTGCGTGCATTCCCCAGGAAAAGTCAAATTGATCTATGCTTTTACTGCCATCTTGAACGGCATTGGAATACGATTTACCGTTAGAATCAACCGCCGTTAATAAATAGGGATTTATATCAAAACCTTTTCCATCTCTTCCAGATTTTCCCCAGTTCTTTTTTGGCGCTATTATCCATTGAAGTGTATCATTCCAAGAGATATTTATCAAACCCTGATTTTTCCCGGATACAGTTATAGAATTATCTCCTGGATCAAAGGCCAATCCGTTCATATGGAGCCAATCACCAGGCCTAAAAAAATTCAATTCATTTCTACTCACATCTAAATGTTTAGCTAAATCCCATTCTTTTGTAATTACAGATTTCTTTCGGTCAAATGCTATTATAAAATCACTGTCAGACATTACGGACTCTCCGTCTATTTCTATGAAATTTCCTTTTTTACCAACACATATTAGTAAATTACCATCGGGCAATTCCAGGACGTCATGATGCATACCATAATTAGGGTTTATTTTAGTTTCTTTGACTAGTTTACCTAACATATTAAACTCATAAATAATATTCCTGCTTACCATTAATAATGTTCCATCTTTAAGTCGTTGAAATGGGCTAACCATTTTACCGGCAAAACTTAAATCCAGATACCAGCGTACCTGGCCTTGGTCATCAAATATCATAGGACCTGAATTAAACTTTCCATTATTGGCAAAATGGATATCACAGCCGTGCATACCTGGTGTCATTTGATTTCGATTTAACTTGTTAATTACAATCCTGGGAAAATGAGTTGGGGTATTGGCTGTTTTAATTTTTATCGTATCAATTAATTGTCCTCCCTCATAATCTAGAGTAACAAGAACATCATTAAGAGTATTGGGATATAAACCTACTACAGGAATCTCTAACTTGGTGGCGTTAAGTTCAAAAGTTTGCTCTACCGGTGAAGTACCCAAAACTTTAATAGTAACATTGCAGGGTTTTTCCGCTTCAATATTTAAGATAGCTGTTAAAGGTGATATTTTGTATGGGTTCAAGGTTGTTTCTATGGAATAATTAAGATCGGAACTACAACTGCTAAAAAGAAATTGTACCAAAACTATTGAAAAAACCAAGCGAGATATTGCTTTTGATGTCATTTTAAATTTTTTTTTAAAAATATAGTTTTACATCTAATTTCACTGGCTATTTGCCAAAATATGACTAAAAAAATGTTGTATTTGTTATCGTGAGGTAAGGAAAGAATCCTATAGGACCCATCTGAAAAGACAGGTTTCTATTTTCGATTTTATCAAAAAAAATCCTGAATATTCTTTAGAATATTCAGGATTTAATAAAGGGGGAACTTGAATTAGAATTCCAGATCTACTACCAAATCAAATTCGTCATATATTGTTTTATCGCCCAGGTCATCAAAGAAACTTCCCGAACCATACTTTACATCGTATTGAGCTCTGTCAACTTTTAAAGTGGCTGTTGCTTTACTTCCGTAAACCGAAACGTCAAATGTAACAGGCTTGGTTATCCCTTTAATAGTAAGATCTCCCTGTACTTCATAAGAGTTTTTACCTGTGGCTTTTACCTTTGTAAAAACCAAGGTAGAATTTGGATTATTCTCTACACCAAAGAAATCGTCAGACTTAAGATGCCCTTCTAGTTTTCCTTTATATTCTCCTTCAAGATCCGTAGATATAAGAGAAGTCATATCTACTTCAAATTCTCCACCTGTCAGTTTCCCTTCATCAAACATCAGGGCACCTGATTTAAGGTTAACAGTTCCGGTATGAGAACCTGTAACTTTATAGGCTTTCCAGGTAACTTTGCTTTCACTAGCTTTAACTTCTTTTTTTTCTTCATTTATTGGAGAGTTGGCAACCGCTGTGGCTCCAAAAACTATGGCTAAAGCCAGACTTAGTACATTCTTTTTCATGTTTTAATAATTTACTTTGTTTTAATGATTGTTTTAAAAATTTACGTGTTATATATGTGTGAATAATAATTCTTTTGGTTGTCTTACTTTTTTATAATGTTGGGTATCATCCTCTTCAGACCTGTAACCTATGGCGGCTACAACGGAAGTATTTAATCCTTTATCCTTTAAACCTAATAGTTCATTGTAAGTTTCGGGTTCAAAACCTTCCATGGGGCAGGCATCAATTTTTAAACTTGCTGCCGCTGAAAGTAAGTTGCCTAAGGCCAAATAAGTTTGCCTTGCCGACCAGGTTTCTTTTATGTTATCAGGAAGATCTATTAATTTAGATTTCATAAAATCACCATAAGGTTGCAAATTACTAAGTTCAATTTCTCTGGTGTCGCTAACATTAGTTAAATAATTATCAATAAGATCCTTGTCAAAATTAGTAGTGTTAGCAAAGACTATTAAATGAGAGGCATCAGTGATTTGCGATTGACCCCATGAGGCTGCTTTTAATTTCCCCCTCAGTTTAATGTCCTTTATTATAAAGATATGATAGGGTTGTAGTCCATATGAAGAAGGACTTAATCGAATCGCTTCTAATAAAGCATTCAGGTCTTCTTCAGATATTTGTTTTTGATTATCAAATTTTTTGGTTGCATATCGCCAATTAAGGCTTTCAAGGTATTTGTTCATATATATTAAAATTTATTAAATAAAAGATTTAATTGTTCGAGTTCTAAGTCGGAAAAATTATCTAAAATTTCTTTTTCTGCTTTTTCCATCATATGGTCCATTTCAGACAGTGCTTTTAATCCTTCTTTAGTAATGGTAATTTCCACTTTACGCCGGTTAGACATGCACACAATCCTGTCTACATAACCCTTATTCATTAATTTATCCACCAAACGCGTTGTATTACTCATTTTACTGACCATTCTCTCGTTTAAGGTCGATAGATTAGCAGGTTTACTTTGCTGACCTCTTAGAATACGTAAGACATTAAATTGTTGTGTCGAAATTCCATAAGGTTTAAGGGCCTGTGAGATGTGGTCAGTGACCTTATTATGTATTAACATTAAATGTATAATAGTCCTGCTTCTTAAGGGAATCTTCTTATCCGTCTTTATTACAGCTTCAACATTCATGTACTTACAATATTTGTATATACAAATGTATATATACGATAACAACCACCAACATTTGGGCAGATAAAGTTTTGTTAAATTTATTTGGACTAAACAGACGGCTACTTAATTTTTAGCTGAAATAGCATAAAGTAAGATGGATTTGATTTGTCTGTGCGGATGTTTAAGTATCCCTTAATTTATAAGTTGTTTGAAAATAAGGATGATAGTACTACCATCCATATTAGTTTAGAAATTACGATTGATATTAGCTTTTTCTACGCCGCTGCAGGAAAACCAAATATGTTGAGAACCCTGATGGTACTTTGCTAAAGGAGGAGAGGTCAATTATAAATTCGTGCTATTGGCTGTTCAATAAAGTAGCGACATTTGTATATTTTTGTGAAAAGTAAAGGAGTTTGTAACTTCGTCCAGAAATATAAATAAAATGGCAGATTTATTGCAAGAAGAATGGGTTGAGCAATTGGAAAATGATGATAACGCTTTTATTCTGGATGTTAGAACGCCGGAAGAAGCAAATCAGGGACAAATTCCTGAGTCCACCACTCTAAATATTTATTTGGGGCAAGAATTTTTAGAAGAGCTGAAGCAATTGGATAAATCTAAAAATTATTACGTTTACTGCAGATCTGGCCAGCGAAGCCGTCAGGCTTGTGCAATAATGAACAGTATAGGTATTCCCAATGCCTACAACCTCATGGGGGGAATACTTGAATGGAAGGGAGATATAATCTAATTATCTTAAACCCTTTATGCTGCAACCCATTTTCAGTGGGTTCTTTTATTTTAGGTGTATGCGTGAAGATCTCCTACACTACATCTGGAAAAATGGAAAAATTCCAATCGCAAATCTATACACTTCAAGACAGAAAACACTTCAAATTATATCTCTGGGAATTCACAATCATGATGCCGGACCTGATTTTTTTCATGCTAAATTGGAAATTAATGGACAACTTTGGGCAGGAAATGTAGAAATCCATGTAAAATCATCTGATTGGTATGCACATCAGCATGATATGGATAGTAATTATGACAATGTAATATTGCATGTAGTTTGGGAAGAAGATACAGTAGTATATAGGAAAAACAAGCAAGAAATACCCACTCTTGAGCTTAGAAATTTTATACCGGGATATATCCTAACAAATTATTATAAATTATTTAATTCATCTAAAGATACCTTTATCAATTGTGAGAGGGAGTTGGATTCTATCGATAAATTTAAATTTTCAGTTTGGTTGGAACGGTTATATTTTGAAAGGCTGGAAGAGAAATCTAATGAAATAAACAGATTGTTGGCAGAAGCAAAAAATGATTGGGAGAAAGTACTCTTTATACTATTATTGAAAAATTTTGGGTTAAAGTTAAACAGCGAGGCTTTTTTAAGCCTAGGAAGAACGCTTGAGTTTGGTATTGTCCGTAGGTTAAGCCATAATGTTTTTCAGTTGGAAAGCGTTCTATTTGGTTTAGCAGGGCTTTTGGATAATGAATCATCTAAGGATAAGGTTTTTACCCAAATGAAGAGAGAATATTTTTATTTGAGGGATAAATTCAGGATTAAAGAGACCAGTGTACAGAAACCGTCGTTTTTTAGATTACGCCCTGCCAACTTCCCTACTATCCGCTTATCACAACTTGCTAATTTATATGCCAGACAACCACAATTATTTGGCAATATTATCGCCCTAAAGGAAGTTGATCAGGCTTATAAAATTTTCAGTATATCTACTAGTAAATACTGGCAAAAACATTATGTTTTTGGTAAGATTTCGCCTAAAAGAGAAAATAAACTTACAAAGAGTTTTATTAATTTATTGCTTATAAATACTATACTTCCCATGATTTTTTGTTATTCCAAATGGCAAGGAAGAGACGTTAGTTCAAGAATAATTATGATTGTAAATAAACTAAAAAGCGAGGATAATAAAATTATTAGGAAGTTTAATAATCTTGGAGTTAATTGTAGCAATGCTATGTGTAGTCAGGCCATACTGCAACTTTATAATACTTATTGTACACAAAATAGATGTCTGGAATGTGTAGTAGGCGATAGTTTATTAAAAGGAAAATAGTATTTTTAAAAAATGAATATTTTCTATAGTCTTTTATATTATTTTCAGAAACGCGGCTTTGAAGTATGCAGACGGATCGCGGAGAGTCTTGGTATTAGGGCACGTGTTGTTAGAACCTCTTTTATCTACCTAACGTTTGTAACTTTGGGCTTTGGCTTTGCGTTATATCTGTTTTTAGCGTTTTGGTTGAGAATAAAGGATTTGATCTACACCAAAAGGAATTCGGTTTTTGATCTTTAGATATGATTAGACTTTTTCGCTCTAAAATTTACATTGCAATTGCATTGATGCTGACAGTATTACTGGCAGGGACCTTGGGATATCATTTTATATCCGAATTATCTTGGTTGAATGCCATTTATATGACCATAATTACGGTTACGACCGTTGGATTTAATGAAGTTGGACCTTTGGAAACAGAAGGTAAAATATTTACAATTTTTTTAATAATATCCAGTGTTTTTATATTTGCCTATGCCATTTCTGTGATTACAGAATATTTATTCAGCAAAAATCAATTACAGCTTCTAAAAACAAAAAAGGTGAAAAAAATGATCAACAGTTTATCCAATCATGTTATTATTTGTGGATACGGACGAAATGGTATGCAAGCGGTGGAACGACTTAAAGCATACAAAAAACCTTTTGTAGTTATTGAAAGGGACAAAGATGTTATTGAAAAACATGAAGTAGATGTCTTGTTTGTGGAAGGTGATGCCAATGAGGATGAAACCTTATTAACCGCTGGAGTAAAGGATGCTCAATATCTTATCGTTACCTTACCGGACGATGCAGATAATTTGTTTGTTGTGTTGTCAGCGCGTCAATTAAATAAACAATTATTTATCATAAGCAGGGCTTCTCAGGTTACCTCACAAAATAAATTGAAATTAGCTGGCGCAGATAGTGTTATCATGCCGGATAAAATTGGAGGCGATCATATGGCATCCCTGGTTGTAATACCAGATTTGATAACATTTATGGATAAATTATCCACAGAAGGGGAAAATACGACCAACCTGGAAGAAGTTGCCATTGAAGATTTTGCAGATCAAATGGAATGTAATTCCTTGAGGGACCTTGACCTTCGGAGAAAAACAGGATGTACAATTATTGGATATATAGAGCCCGACGGTAATTATATAATTAACCCTGAAGCCGATTTACCTCTGGAACCTAATAGTAAAGTAATTGTTTTAGGAAGGCCCGAACAGATTAAAAAGCTTAACGAAATGTTTCATATAAACTAGGCTGCATGAGATAATTATATTTTTTTGTATTACTATTTTTTAGGATATTGCCTCCATAACAAACCAAATTAAACCAAAAACAACACATATGAAGTATAGACTTCTTTCAATTTTATTACTGTTTCTGCCAATTTTGACATTTGCACAGGACAAAGGCCTTGACGAAAAAGTTAATGATGCATTTATGCCTGTTGCCGTATGGTGGGAAGGTTTTATTCTAACTTCAATTCCTATTGCCGGATATAATTTGCCCATTGTTTTAATACTATTAATATTCGGAGCAACTTTTTTTACGATTTATTTTAAGTTTCCAAATATCACGAAATTTGGATTGGCAATAAATACTGTTCGTGGCAAGTATGATGAATTAGATCATCATGGTGTTGAAAAGGCCGAACTTAATATTGTCGATGGGGATTTGGTTGATACTATTGCAGATGAAAGTAAAGAGGGAGAGGTAAGTCATTTTCAGGCATTGGCGACTGCTGTTTCGGGAACGGTAGGTCTGGGAAATATTGCAGGAGTAGCAGTTGCTATTGCACTTGGTGGACCCGGAGCTACTTTTTGGATGATTGTTTGCGGTTTAATAGGGATGTCTACAAAATTTGTAGAATGTACCCTTGGCGTCAAGTATAGAGATGTGGGAGAAGATGGTACCGTTTATGGGGGCCCAATGTATTACTTGTCTAGGGGTTTAAAGGAAAAAGGATTTACAGGTTTAGGCAAAGTTTTGGGTGCTGTTTTTGCTGTATTATGTGTTGGCGCTTCTTTTGGAGGAGGTAACGCTTTTCAGTCAAATCAGGCAGCGGTACAACTTTCAACCATGCTAAATTTACAAGGAGGCGCTACGGGAGTCATTATTGGTGTAATTCTTGCCATACTGGTAGGTATCGTAATTATTGGAGGAATAAAAAAGATTGCCAGCGTAACCGAGAAAATTGTTCCGTTTATGGCCGGAGTTTACGTTTTAGCTTCATTGGTTATCATTTTTGCAAATTTCCAATATATTGGCGATGCATTTGGGATGATCTTCAATGGTGCATTCACTCCAGAAGCAGGTTTAGGAGGTATTGTTGGGGTTATTATTGTAGGCTTTCAAAGAGCAGCTTTTTCGAATGAAGCCGGCGCAGGATCCGCAGCAATTGCTCATTCCGCGGTTAAAACTAAGTATCCAGCAAGTGAGGGTATTGTAGCACTTTTAGAACCATTTATAGACACCGTTGTAATATGTACAATGACAGCCTTAGTTATTATTTTCTTTAATATGGATTCCGGAGCTTTTGAGTACGGAAATGCTGTGAATAGTACTGTTTTAATTAGTGAAACCGGAAATTATATAGGGGGAGTTGATTTAACATCAATGGCTTATGATTCTGTAATTCCAGGATTCAGATATATACTAACTATTGCAATAATATTATTTGCATTTTCAACAATGATTTCATGGTCTTACTATGGTCTTCAATCCTGGAAATACCTTTTCGGGAGAGGTAGAAAAGCAGATGTTGTCTATAAAATTTTATTTTTATTATTTGTTGTTGTTGGTGCAGCAGCTACCTTAGATGCCGTAATTAAGTTTTCGGATGCAATGATTCTGGCATTAGTGTTCCCCAACATGATAGGTTTGTTGTTTTTGTTCCCCAGGGTTAAAGAAGAACTTAATAAGTACCTGATAGATATAAAAGGTATGAGTAAATAAGAATACCATTGAAAAATTTTAAATCCCACTTTAAGTTCAATAAACAGGAACGCAGTGGGATTTTCTTTTTATTGGTAATCATTTTTGGCTTACAACTTATTTATATGCTGTTCAAGAATGAAATGGTTTATACCTCAGAGGCAAGTTTTGGACTGGATACTGAAGTGCAAAAATTATTGGATTCAATTAGGGAACAAAGTAAGGTAGAAGAATCACCGAAAATTTATCCTTTTAATCCAAACTTTATAACCGATTATAAAGGTTATACCCTTGGCTTGTCTAATGAGGAGATAGATAGATTACATGTATTCAGATCTGAAAACAGGTGGGTAAATTCCACAAAAGAATTTCAGCAGGTTACCTTAATTTCAGATTCTTTACTAAAAATATTAGCTCCATACTTTAACTTTCCTGAGTGGAAGAATCGAACAAAAATCAAAGAAAAAGAAAGAAAGCAAAAATCTGTATTAACAGTGGTGAGGTACAAGGATTTGAATCAGGCTAATTCGGAAGAGCTTAAGCTTATATATGGAATTGGTGATAAATTATCGGCCAGAATTGTCAAATTTAGAAACAGATTAGGGGGTTTTATGGTAAATGAACAGCTATATGATGTATATGGTCTGCAGGAAGAAGTGGTTTTAAGAATATTGGAAGAATTTCGTGTTAAGGAGCAACCAATAATTAATAGGATCAATATTAATACAGCTACTAGAGAAGAAATGGAACAACTCATATATATAAATCAAAACCTTGCTATTCAGATAGTTAATTACAGGGATAGTGTTGGGATTATCCAATCTTTTAATGAATTATTGAAAATAGAAGATTTCCCGGCAGACAAGATTGATAGAATTGAATTATATTTGTCGCTCTAAAAAATTGCAATGATGACTACAGACACTATGTCTATTATTAGTTTTGATTATTCTGAGACCCAACACCATGTTGCCGAGTCTGCTAAGAAATTTGCCGAACAATACATACGGCCTCATATTATGGAGTGGGATGAAACTCAGTTTTTCCCAGCGGATCTTCTTAAAAAGGCTGGAGAATATGGCTTTATGGGTGTATTGGTTCCTCATGAATTGGGTGGAGCCGGTTTAGGCTATCACGAGTATATAGCTATTATTGAAGAGATATCAAAAGTTGATCCATCAATTGGCTTGTCTATAGCTGCTCATAATTCTTTATGCACAAATCATATTCTATCTTTTGGGAATGATGAGCAAAAACGAAAGTGGATTCCGAAACTTGCTACCGGAGAGTGGATTGGTGCTTGGGGTTTAACAGAACATAATACGGGTTCAGATGCAGGTGGAATGAGCACAACAGCCGTTAAAGATGGCGATCATTGGGTTCTAAACGGGGCAAAGAATTTTATCACTCATGGCATAAGTGGAGATATTGCTGTTGTTGTTGTACGAACCGGGGAGAAGGGAGATAGTCATGGGATGACTGCTTTTGCTATTGAAAAAGGGACATTGGGTTTTGCCAGTGGTAAGAAAGAGAATAAATTAGGAATGCGTGCCAGCGAAACTGCTGAATTGATTTTTAATAATTGCAGGATTCCCGATTGCCAGAGACTAGGGGAAATAGGCGATGGTTTTATACAGTCTATGAAAGTTTTAGATGGAGGGCGTATATCTATAGGAGCTTTGTCTTTGGGAATATCTAAAGGCGCCTATGAAGCTTCATTAAAGTATTCCAAGGAACGTGTTCAATTTGGTAAACCCATAAGTTCATTTCAGGGTATTTCATTTAAACTGGCTGATATGGCCACCGAAATTGAGGCTTCTGAATTATTACTGCACAAGGCTGCTTTTCTGAAAAATGAGGGTCGCAAAATGACCAAAATAAGTGCAATGGCAAAAATGTATGCTTCCGAGGTCTGTGTAAAGATTGCCAATGAAGCAGTACAAATTCATGGAGGTTATGGTTACACTAAGGACTTTCCGGTAGAAAAATTCTATAGGGATGCAAAGCTGTGCACAATAGGAGAAGGTACCACGGAAATCCAAAAAGTAGTTATAGCGAAGAATATTTTAAAATAATTTGTTACCGTTTAATTAATTCATTCTATATTTGCACTCGAAAAATCATTAAAGAAAGGAGGTTGTAGCCTATGTTGATAATACCAGTAAAAGAAGGAGAAAATATAGACAGAGCTTTAAAACGTTTTAAACGTAAGTTCGATCGTACAGGTACAATGCGTCAGTTGAGAAAACGTCAGCAGTTTACCAAGCCTTCAGTAGAAAGAAGACAACAAATACAGAAAGCACAGTATATTCAGGGTCTAAGAGATCAGGAAGAAATCTAATAAATAGCTTTTAGCATTTTAAAATCCCGTCTCGATACTTATCGTGACGGGATTTTTTTATGAAAATAACTAAAGGTAACTTTGTGATATGTCTTTAACAGCTTTTATATCTTATCTAACCCATGAGAAGAACTATTCACCAAATACGGTGACGGCATACGAAAAGGATATTCAGGAATTTAAGGAATTTTGCCTTAAGGAGTATGATTTTAAGCAAATAGATAAGGCAGAGTATAATTTGATAAGAGGATGGGTAGTTCAAATGGTCACAGCGGGTTTGTCCAACAGATCTGTTAACCGGAAAGTAGCTTCGTTGAAGGCTTATTATAAGTTTTTATTGAAAACGGAAAACCTTAAGGTTAATCCATTAGCTAAACATAAGGCTCTAAAGACACCTACAAAAATTGAAGTTCCTTTTTCTGAGACAGAAATGGAAATGCTTTTGCAACAGGTGCATTTTGAAGATGGCTTTGAAGGCAGTAGGGATAGGTTAATCATAGAATTACTATATACTACAGGAATTAGGCGGGCAGAACTCATTAATCTTAAATTAAAGGATATTGAACTTTCTCAAAAAACGATGAAGGTATTGGGTAAACGAAATAAGGAACGAATTGTTCCACTCTTGGACTCAACTATAAATCTGTATGAGATATATTTGGACGAAAGAATGAAGTTAGATTTAATAAAGGCAAAGGATTTTATTTTTCTTTCCAAAACGGGGATTAAAATTTATGAAACACTTGTTTATAGAATTATTAATGGGTATTTTAGTAAGGTCTCTTCCAAAGTTAAAAAGAGTGCGCATATACTTAGGCACACCTTCGCCACGCATTTACTTAACAAAGGAGCAGATTTAAATTCGGTGAAGGAATTGTTGGGGCATTCAAGTTTGGCTTCTACACAGGTTTACACACATAATAGTATAGCCGAATTAAAAAAAGTACATGCATCTGCTCATCCAAGGAGCAAGAAATAGTAAAATTGGCTTTTCTATTGTTTAACCTAAAATATTTAACTTATGAAGGTAAATACGCAAGCTGTGAATTTTAATGCAGATTTAAAACTTCTAAATTTTATTCAATCGCGTTTAGACAAACTAGAACTTTTTTATGATAAGATTGTAAGCTCTGATGTGCATTTGAAGGTTGAAAACATCAGTGAAAAAGAAAATAAAATTGTCGAAATTAAGCTGTATATTCCAAAAGATATGTTCGTAGTTAAAAAGCAATGCAAATCTTTTGAGGAGGCAATTGATTCTGCTTGCAGTTCTCTGGAGAGAAAATTGGTTAAAAAGAAGAAAAAACCAAGGTTCCAACCCACTTTAAAATTTTTATAAAATAGTTTTGATTAAAAAAATAATTATCTACATTTGCAGTCCGTTAGAAATAGCGGACTTTTTTATGCTTTAAAAGGCTTTAAAAAGCCGATGTAGCTCAGCTGGCTAGAGCAGCTGATTTGTAATCAGCAGGTCGTGGGTTCGAGTCCCTCCATCGGCTCGTAAGAATATAAAATAGCAAGGAGGGGGAGATACTCAAGCGGCCAACGAGGACAGACTGTAAATCTGTTGGTTTTACCTTCGCAGGTTCGAATCCTGCTCTCCCCACAACTGGTTTTTGAGAGCGGTTTTGTGAAAATTGCTTTTGAATTTACAAGACTGGAGAAATTTAGAGTCTGGTTATTATCGCAATTCGGGACTTAAATGATGTTCAAGAGGATTGTTGAAATATTGAAAATTAGAATTGCGGGAGTAGCTCAGTTGGTAGAGCGTCAGCCTTCCAAGCTGAATGTCGCCGGTTCGAACCCGGTCTCCCGCTCAAAGAAATTGAGTTAACGTTTGCTATTTTGATCAAGGTTAACATTAAACCTGTTTATCAAAATATAAAACCTGGAGACCCATAAGCCGACGTAGCTCAGGGGTAGAGCGTTTCCTTGGTAAGGAAGAGGTCACGGGTTCAAATCCCGTCGTTGGCTCAAATAGATTAGGCATTAATTATTATACACTAATATAAACTAAGATTAAATTCAAGCAAAATGGCAAAGGAAACTTTTGATCGTTCCAAACCGCACTTAAATATTGGTACTATTGGACACGTAGATCACGGTAAAACTACATTAACTGCTGCTATTACTACTGTATTGGCAAACGCAGGACTATCTGAAAAGAGAAGTTTCGATTCAATCGATAACGCTCCGGAAGAAAAGGAACGAGGTATTACAATTAATACATCACACGTTGAATATTCAACGGCGAATCGTCATTACGCACACGTAGATTGTCCTGGTCACGCGGATTATGTAAAGAACATGGTAACCGGTGCTGCACAAATGGACGGAGCTATCTTAGTAGTTGCTGCCACAGATGGTCCTATGCCTCAAACCAGAGAGCATATCCTTTTGGGTCGTCAGGTAGGGATTCCAAGAATGGTTGTTTTCATGAATAAAGTAGACATGGTTGATGATGAGGAATTACTTGAGCTTGTTGAAATGGAAATAAGAGAGCTTCTGTCTTTCTACGAGTACGATGGGGATAATGGACCAGTTATTTCCGGATCGGCTTTAGGTGCTTTAAATGGAGAACAAAAGTGGGTAGATACAGTAATGGAATTAATGACTGCTGTTGATGAATGGATTGAATTGCCAAAAAGAGATGTTGAAAAAGATTTCTTAATGCCTGTTGAAGATGTGTTTACAATTACCGGTCGTGGTACTGTTGCAACCGGTCGTATTGAAACTGGAATAGCTAATACTGGTGATCCTGTGGATATTATTGGAATGGGTGCTGAAAAATTAACATCTACGGTTACAGGGGTTGAGATGTTCCGTAAAATTTTAGATAGAGGAGAAGCTGGTGATAACGTAGGTATCTTATTAAGAGGTATTGAAAAATCGCAAATTAGCAGAGGAATGGTTATTTGCAAGCCAGGTTCTGTTAAGCCACATGCTAAATTTGAAGCTGAGGTATATATCCTTAAAAAAGAAGAAGGTGGTCGTCATACACCATTCCACAACAATTACCGTCCACAGTTCTATGTTAGAACAACGGATGTTACTGGAACAATAAATCTTCCAAGTGGTGTTGAAATGGTAATGCCCGGTGATAACGTAACTATTACTGTAGACCTTATCCAGCCTATCGCATTAAGCGAAGGACTTCGATTTGCAATCCGAGAGGGTGGTAGAACGGTTGGTGCCGGTCAGGTAACTAAGATTATAGATTAATCACTATATAATATTTTGCGCTAAGGGTGTCCCGTTTTGGCGGGATACCTTTCAGTGTAAATATAAACGGGTGTAGCTCAGTTGGTAGAGCACTGGTCTCCAAAACCAGGTGTCGGGAGTTCGAGCCTCTCC
>Ga0316198_10000219_pt1 | contig 27719 bp, 24 predicted proteins | sample OudBieAanoxic_MG_FD_204935 | JGI IMG/M metagenome (GOLD analysis project Ga0316198, IMG submission 204935) | Coastal sediment microbial communities from Oude Bieten Haven, Netherlands - site A anoxic | ecosystem: Environmental > Aquatic > Marine > Coastal > Sediment | place: Netherlands... | reverse complement strand
TTCAGAAGATCCTTTCGATCGCGTTGATCGGTGTGATTGCAACCGGTGTTGGCACTGTGGCGGCAGCCCAGGGGACCGACGCACTCGATAAACTCGACAAACCAAAACCTGTGGTCCCCGAGATCTTCACCATCCAGGGAGAGTTCGTACGAATGGCCTACAACGCCGAGGGATTCGCAACCCTCGGCTATCGCACCGCCAACAACTCGGTGGACGAGAACTGGATGCTGCTCGAGATCGGTCTCACCCTGGTCGATCCCACCGATGACCAGCCGTTCACTCGGAATCAGCTTTCGCTCCAGCTTCCGGATGGCAGCACCATCGGATTGGCGACCCAGGAAGAGTACAACAAGGCCAATCTGCGGGCCCTCGATCGTCGCGGCAACACCGTGCGGGACTCCATCAACTACTTCCCGAGGATGGCCAACAAGACGTGCCGGATCGGATTCTTCGCCGATGCGGCCTCCGCTGGTCGGACTCTTTCATACGACCAGGTCACCTTGAGCCGGAGACTCGCCTGTCTGGGACGGATCTACTTCGATCTTCCAGAAGGCATCAAAACCGGGCAGTACTACCTCAACGTCAAGTTCAAGGAGAGCGTCGTCCAGGTTCCCTTCCGGATTCTCACTGACGAGGAACAGAAGGAGTTCAACAAGAGCTGGAAGGACATCAAGAAAGAGCACGAGGCGGGGTACAAAGAGCAGTAATAGGCGGCAGGTCGGCCGCCTCTAGAAGTAGTCGGTGAACGCCAGCCCCACGCCGATGGTGTTGTTGTGGACGTTGTAGTCGATCAGGCTCTCGCCATAGCCGTTGAAGTACTGGGTGTAGCCCCGCACCCGGCGATAGATCGGGAAGCTCCAGTCGACCTGGAACGCGCCCTTGCTGAAGCCTGACTGCAGATTGTTGCGCAGCATCAGACTGACGGTGTGGCGATTCACCTTGTAGACCCCGCGGAACTCGATGTTGCCCATGTAGTCCTGGATGTCCTCGTTGCCGATCAGGTCACCGACAATGATCCAGGGCTTGATCCCGAATGCGAAGTTGCCCTTTTCAAAGATGAAGTTGGCAAAGAGCCGGTTCCAACTCCGTGAGATGGGGTCGTTGCGGCCGTTGGACTGGTGATTGAAACCAAAGGTCATGAGCCTGTTGGTCAGACCGAGGACCTTGAAATCGGTGTCGAACTGGAGCCAGATCTCGGGTTCATGGTTGGTCTCCCGGAACGGCGACGAGAGGTCATCGTTGAAGAGCTGCCAGAACGAACGGTTGGTGTAGGCGACGTACAGACTCCCGTTGTCTTTGAAGATGTTGTGCACAACGGGAAACATGAAGCTGATCTGGAACTTGACCTCGGCCGCCTTGAAGTCGATGACCTCGTCCGGGAAGGCATCCTGAAACGGCGCGTTGTTCGGGTTGGGGTTGTAACCGACCATGAGGTAGTTGGGTTTGTACGGGGTGATGACGTAGCCCAGTTCCTCGGTGGCTCTAATGCCTTCGATCCGCTCATCCAGCGGACTTATATTCGACGGATCCGTTGCAGCCGGATCACCGACCGCCGGAGGTATAGCAGACTCACCTTGGACCTCGAGAAGACAGGCTTTCCGGATCTCTTGCGCGGTGGTTTCGGGTCCGGCGTTCTTGATCTTCTCCAGAAGACACTCATTGAAAACGGCCTCATCGAGCCCAGACTCCTCAGCGGCAGTGGTGCAGGGGATGAGTGAAAGGCAGATCAGGGCCACGAACCAAGTGGATTTCTTCATGGGATTCATCCTACCTCGAACCGGTTCCGCCGTTAGCACGGAGAAACCGCAGATAGCCATCGCAGCGGGCGCCCACAGATCACACAGATAGACACAGATGCCATCGATATCGAGTACTGGTCAGCACAACCTCTCAGTTCCTGGTGATCCGGGTCCGCCTCCGGGCGGAGGCTGCCCAACCGCGGAGAACGCCTGCCGACCGCTTGAGGATCTCGAGGGGCAGGGTTGCACGCCGCATCCGCCTCTCGCGGCGGAGGATTCGGAGTTCGTCCTTCATCTCGGTGTGGATCGGGGCTTCCGGGAAACGTTTCACGTGCGCTACGAGCAGTGCGATCGCACCTTCGTGATCACCCATCGCCTTGCGCACAAAAGCAAGGCCCGAAAGGGTTTGGGCAAACCTGCACGACTCGATTGCAGATGACAGTGCCTGGCCAACCGGATTTCTGCAACTGGTATCGACAGCGTCTGGTCCGAGATCGATCCTCAGAGCGGATACGCATGTCTTGGTTGCCTCGTTCGTGTTCCGCTGAAGGGCGGACTGTTGGGCGTCGTGCAGGAAGAGACCCACCCTAAGTTGGTCGAGCATCTCGCACACATCGCGGCGGTATTCCCAGGGGGCGAGCTCTTGATAGCGCTCGAACAGGCCGAGAGCCGATCGATGATTCCCATTCTCCAGCTCATGGACCGCGGCCGCCCAGAAGTCCGGGGCAGTTTCGTTCACAGATTGACCCAGAATCCCTGCCCGATCGCCGTGTTCGCCGTCGGTGGTCGATTCCTCGGACGTGAGCTGCCCGTTTGCGCGAGCTTTGGACACCGACTGGTCTGAATCGGGAACGAACGCAAATGACGACTCGACAACTGAACCCGGAGCGAGCTGCCGCAGATTTCGTTGAGCGGTGCGCTGGTCGACAAACCTCTTGGATCGCCCCTCAGAGGATGTCAGGAGAAACACCAGCTGCACATCCAACTCATCGGCTAGACGAGCCGCTTCTCGGATCTCGCGATCGCTGTCGTTCCATTCGAAGAGAATATAGCGCCAGAGTACCTTGAGCCCGGTCTCGTGCTGCCGGCGTTGATCGCGAATATCTCTCATCAATTCGAGAACGGAATCGAGGTGCCCGCCCACTCTGTATCGGGAGTAAGTCTCTTGTGTTGCGCCATCGACCGAAAGGCGGAGTAGATCGAGGTCGCCGTTGAACATCCACGGACGACAGGGGACGTTGCCATGGGTCGTAACCATAGTCGTCGCCCGGGGGTAGTATTGACGAACAAGGGTGACTATCTCGGCCAACTTCGGATTCATCATTGGGTCGCCACGTCCCTCGAAATGCACCGTGTGGATCTCATCCACCCCTTCGGTCCGAAGCTGCCTCAGTACCCCATCCACCAACGAAATCGGCATATTGTGAGGTTGGGGTCTGAGCTTCCTTCTTTTCTGCGGAGAGATACAAAGAGGGCACTTGAGGTGACAGATGAAGGATGCCTCGAGGTGGAGGATGCGCATCTGTCTCGGCCGCAGGGATGTCGTCCCGCCGAGACCGCGAACGGCGCACCGAGAGCAGATTTCGTGAGGAGCCTCGCCGGAGAGAAACGACGCGCGGATGCGTTTCAGCTCGTCGAAATCGAACAGATCGAGTTCCTGACCCCTCCGCAGTGCGTCCGGCGAGATCGTGCGGAGAATCAGGTATTCTCCGACGTCATCCCAGCACGCCAGGTCGCCGTTGGCTCTGATAAACAAGCTGTCGGTCATCAGACAGCCGGTCATCGACTGGTGGGGGTCAGATTTTCGCTCCGACAAAGAGTCGATCCTCTTTCATTCGTCCGGCTGGCTACATTGGCGATGACGATCGCGAAATTGTGGGTGGAATCATATCATCGCCGGAGAGGAGGCCGGTCAGAAGACCCCTCCGCGCGCACATGAAAGGGGCGCTGCCGGTGTGGGGACCCGCGTGGTACCGGACCGGAAGATCCAGGGGATCGTCTCACCTCTGATAGGCTTGCGCCATGGCGATGACTTTGACCCCAGACTCCCTGCGTGCGACGGCCGAGGCGTTGAGTGGAAGATACCAACCAGGCAAGGTCCGCGGGCTTCTTGTGGCCGGGTCTGGGCTCAGCCTGGAAGTTCCGGGGTGGGAGGCGGCCGAGGTCATCGAGCTCGCCGAAATCTTTGACTTTCCCATGCACGAGCTCGTGGGCCACAGCCAGACCCTGACCCTGTGGCGGCGTGGCGATGAGTCGTTGATGGTCATGAACGGCCGTTTCCACCTGTATCAGGGCTACCGGCCCGAGGAAGTGGTGGCTCCGGTTCGGCTCGCCGGTTTGCTCGGCGCCGATGTACTCATCGCCACGAATGCATCCGGCGCCCTCGACCCCGAGATCGCGCCGGGCTCGCTCGTCGTGGTCAGCGACCACATCAATTTGCAGGGTTCCAACCCGCTGGTGGGCGACTGGGGCCGCGACTTCGGTCCGCCCTTCCCGGACATGTCGGCCGCCTACGACCCCGAGCTTCGTCGGCTCGCCCTCGAGGCCGCAGTAGATGCCGGCTTTGATGCGCGCGAAGGCGTCTACGCCGCCATGCTCGGGCCCTCATTCGAAACGCCGGCCGAGATCCGAATGCTCATTGGGATGGGCGGTCTCGTGGTCGGGATGTCGACGGTCCCCGAAGTCATCGCGGCGCGACAGATGGGAATCCGGGTCTGCGTTCTCTCCCTCGCCGCCAACCCGGCGGCCGGTCTGGTTGATCGGGAGTTGACCCACGAAGAAGTGATGGACGAAGGCAAGAAGGCCGCAGAAAAGCTCCGGGTGCTGCTCGGCGACTTGGTCGGTAAACTGTTCTAGAAGCACACGTTAATTATTAATTATGAATTTTGAATTTTGAATTACATCGCAACGCTGCAGAACGACCCTGGGATGGGATTGAGAATTAAAAATTGAGAATTGAGAATTTGTGATGGCAGATATTTTCCTCGATGTCTTCCCAGTCGGCCCCATCCAGGCCAATTGCATCCTGCTAGGTGACCGCGACGCCGGTGTGCTCGCAATTATCGATCCCGGTGAAGAGGCTGCGCGGATCATGGAGCGGGTCGAGGCCAGCGGACTCGAGCCCGCAATGGTCTTGCACACCCACGGTCATCTCGATCATGCGGGCGGGACCGCGGATCTCGTCCGCCGCCTCCCCGACGGGATCCCGGTGGGTCTCCACCGCGACGAACTTCAGCTCTATCAGGGTCTGGTCATGCAGGGCCGGATGTTCGGGATGGAGGTCGAGGAACCACCCATGCCCGATCTCTGGTTCGAGGATGGCCAGCGGCTCGAGCTCGGCGGGCTCTCACTCGAAGTGCGCCACACTCCGGGTCACTCGCCCGGTGGGGTCTGTTTTGTAGTCCACGGGCCCCCCGAACCCCTGGTCATTGTCGGCGACGTGCTCTTCGCCGGGTCCATTGGTCGCACGGATCTCATGGGCGGATCTTTCCCCGTGCTCGAGCAATCGATCCGCGAGCAGCTCTATACGCTGCCCGACGAAACGAGGGTCATCTGCGGCCACGGCCCGGATACCACCATCGGGAGGGAGCGGGCAAGCAATCCGTTTGTCGCGGGGTAGGCCCCGGGTCCGCGGATTCTGTCAGCCCCGGCCTTCTGGGCCGCCTATGGCGTCCCAGCGTCGCACGATCAGCGTGGTCATGTGTGGTTTGACGGAAGGATTGTGACCACGCTGATCGCGCGAGCGGCGGCCTCATGGCGACCGGGAAGAGATGCTCACGGCGCCGTCGCCGCGGAGTGCCCGGTAGCGCCATTGTGCGCGAGGCTCCGCGATGCCGGGAGGCTGTACCGGCACAATAGCGTACCCGGCACGTCCCGGTGTGCGGTCTTTTCCGTGTCCTGTTACGGACGGGGCTGTGGACAACAAAAAAAGGGCGGGCCCTGCGGCCCGCCCTTGGTTGTTACAGTGTCGGAGTGCGCTCACATCTCCCAGGAATCGAGCATCTTCATGTAGTTCGCCCGGGCGAAGGCCTTGGGGTTCTCGACTTTCGAGAGACTCAGGCTTCCCTGCATCTGCTCGAGGGAGGTGTATTCGTGGTCGGTGAGCCAGAACCGCATGGCGTCGAGGGTGCGGCCGATGTGGTCGGGCCCGTGGATGAGCAGGGCCGAGACCATCTGCACCGAATGGGCGCCGCACATGACCGCCTTGATGACATCCACAGCGCTGTGGGCGCCGCCGGTGGCTCCCAGCGACATGGTGGTCTGGGCCGAAAGAACCGCCAGCCAGCGCAGCCGAAGGCGGAGCTCGTCGGCGGTGCTCAGCCGGAGATTGGGCACCACCTCGAGGTTCTCGATGTCGATGTCTGGTTGGTAGAACCGATTGAACATCACCAACCCGTCGGTACCGACCTCCTGGAGCTGCTTGGCGAGATTGGGCATTGATGAGAAGAACGGTGAGAGCTTGACCGAAACCGGAATGGACACGGTGTCCTTGACGGCCTTGACGATGTCGATGGTCCGTTGCTCGACCTGGGCGCCGGTTTCGTCGGCGTCAAAGGGGAGGAGATAGGTGTTGAGCTCGAGAGCATCAGCTCCGGCGTCCTCCATTTTCTTGGAGTAGTTGGTCCAGCCGCCCGCCGAGTTGCCGTTGAGCGAACCGATGATCGGAATCGACACCGCATCCTTGGCCGCCTTGAGGTGGTCGAGGTACTGGCCGGGGCCGATATGGTAGCCCTCAGGATTGGGCAGATACGATCCCGCTTCGGCGAAACCGGCGCCGGCCGACTCCATTTCCATCGCGGCGCGCGCAGCGGCCATGATCTCTTCTTCGAAGAGCGACGGCAGCACGATGGCTGCGGCGCCGGCGGCCTCGAGGTCGCGGATGGAATCGACGCTGGTGCCGAGCGGGCAGGCTCCGACGACGATGGGATTTTTCAGCTCGAATCCGAGATATTTGGTCTTGAGGTCCATGGGTCTTTCCTTCCCTTTCCTCAGTTGGCGTCCGAGCCGTCCTCGGAGCCATAGCTCAGCGAGGCAAGCTGCTTGTAGACATCGAATCGAGCCGTGACCGAGCGTTGGGCGTCGATCATGAGCTTTTTGGCGCGCTCGGGGTCGGTTTTCTGCAGCATACGGAAGCGGGTTTCGGTATTGGCGAACTGCTCGAAGGCGATCTTCGGCGGTTTCGAGTCGAGCTTGAGGGGATTCTCGTTCATGGCTGCGCGCCTCGGGTCGAAGCGGTAGAGCGGCCATGCGCCGGTGTCGACGATCGCCGTCTGATGATCCAATGCGTCGGCCATGTTGTAGCCGTGGGCGATGCAGTGCGAGTAGGCGATGATGATCGAGGTGCCGGGGTAGGACTCGGCTTCGGTGAAGGCTTTGACCGTCTGGCCGTCCTTGGCGCCGAAGGCGATCTGGGCGACATAGACGTGGCCGTAGGCCATGGCCATGAGACCGAGGTCCTTCTTGGTGATGTCCTTGCCGCCCATGGCGAATTTCGCGGTCGCGCCGAGGGGCGTTGCCTTCGAGGCCTGACCGCCGGTGTTGGAGTAGACCCCGGTGTCGAGCACCAGTAGGTTGACATCGCGGCCCATGGCGAGGACGTGGTCGAGACCACCGTAACCGATGTCGTAGGCCCAGCCGTCACCACCGACGCCCCAGATGCTCTTCCGCACCAGGAAATCGGCCATGTGGGCGAGGTTGACGGCGTCGGGGTTCGAGTTCCCGGCCAGCTTGTCTCGCAGGGCCTTGACCCTGACACGCTGGGCGGCGATGCCCGCTTCGTTGGTCTGGTCGGCGTTGATGATCTCGCCGACGAGGGTGTCGCCGAGATCGGCACTGAGGTCCTTGAGTAACCGGATGGCCCGCTTCTGGGTCTGGTCGACCGCGAGACGGAAACCGAGGGTGAACTCGGCGGTGTCCTCGAAGAGCGAGTTGTTCCATGCCGGTCCACGGCCCTCGGAATCCACCGCATAGGGGGTGGTGGGGAGGTTTCCGCCGTAGATCGACGAGCAGCCGGTGGCGTTGCCGATCAGGGCGCGGTCACCGAAGAGCTGAGTCAGGAGCTTGACATAGGGAGTCTCACCGCAACCCTCGCAGGCGCCCGAGTACTCGAAGAGGGGCTGGAGGAACTGCGAACCCTTGACGTCGAGCTTGACCTGGGTGCGGTCCACTTCGGGCAGACCGAGGAAGAAGTCGTAGTTGATGCTCTCGAGCTCTCTGAGCGGCATCTGCGGCGCCATGTCGAGGGACTTGTGTTTCGGGTTCGACTTGTCCTTGGCGGGGCAGACCCGGACGCAGATCTGACAGCCCGTGCAGTCTTCGGGCGCCACTTGGATGGTGTACTTCTGGCCCGCAAAATCCTTGGCCTTGTAGTCCATCGACTTGAAAGTTTCGGGCGCGCCATCGAGGGCCGCCGGATCGTAGACCTTGGCGCGGATGGCGGCGTGGGGGCAGACCAGCGCGCATTTGTTGCACTGGATGCAGAGATTCTCATCCCACACCGGGATCTCGATCGCGATGTTGCGCTTCTCCCACTGAGTGGTGGCGGTGGGCCATGTGCCGTCGACCGGGAAGGCCGAGACCGGCAGCAGATCGCCCTTGCCGGCGATCATCACCGAGGTCACCCGCTGGACGAGATCCGGGGCATCTTCGGAGACGATGGGCGGCCGCATTGTCGTGGCGGTGATTTCAGCGGGAACCGAGACCTCGTGGAGATTGGCCAGGGTGCCGTCAACCGCGTCGTAGTTGAGCTGGACGATCTCGTCGCCCTTGTTGCCGTAGGTCTTCTTGATCGCGTATTTGATCTTCTCGATGGCCTCGTCGCGGGGCAGGATGCCCGAGATGGCGAAGAAGCAGGTCTGCATGATGGTGTTGGTGCGGCGACCCATTCCGGTCTCTTTCGCCACTCTGGTCGCGTCGATGCAGTAGACCTTGAGGTCCTTGGCCTTGATGTCCTCCTGGACCTCGCGCGGGAACTGGTCCCAGATCTCGTCGGGACCGAAGGGCGAGTTGAGCAGGAACGTCGCGCCGGGCTGGGCGTAGTCGAGCATGTCGAGCTTCTCGACAAAGACCCACTGGTGGCAGGCGACGAATTTGGCCTTCCGGATGAGGTAGGACGACCGGATGACCTCGGGTCCGAAACGGAGGTGGGAGATGGTCACCGCGCCGGCCTTCTTCGAGTCGTAGACGAAGTAGCCCTGGGCGAAGTTGTCGGTTTCCTCACCGATGATCTTGATCGAGTTTTTGTTGGCGCCGACCGTGCCGTCGGCGCCGAGACCGAAGAACACACCGCGGAAGACCTTATCCGAAGCGATGTCGTAGTCGTCGTCGACTGGCAACGAGAGGTGGGTGACATCGTCGACGATGCCCACCGTGAAGTGGTTGCGTGGCTTGTCGGCGGCGAGGTTGTCGTAGATCGCCTTGATCATGCCGTCGTTGAACTCTTTCGAGGACAGACCGTAGCGGCCGCCCACCACCAGAGGATCGGCGGTGAAGGGGCTGATGCCCAGCGACCGCGCTTCTGCCAGGGCATGGACGATATCCATGTGGAGCGGCTCGGCGATGGCGCCGGGCTCTTTGGTGCGGTCGAGGACCGCGATCTTCTTGGTGGTCTTCGGCAGCGCCTCCATGAGGTGCTTGACCGAGAATGGGCGATAGAGGCGGACCTTGACGAGGCCGACCTTTTCGCCCTGGGCGGTGAGGTGGTCGACGAGCTCGTGGACCGCTTCGGCGCCCGAACCCATGATCACGATGACGTGCTCGGCCTCGGGGTCGCCGACATAGTCGAAAAGCTTGTAGGCGCGGCCGACCTGCTTCTCGAACGCTTCCATGGCGTCGACGACGTGCTGCGGGCAGGCATCGTAGAAGCCGTTGATGGCTTCGCGGGCCTGGAAGAAGGTGTCGGGGTTCTGGGAGGTTCCCCGCACCACCGGGTTCTCCGGCGAAAGGCCGCGCGCGCGGTGTGCGCGGACCAGTTCGTCGTCGATGAGGGCCCTGAGGTCGTCATCCTCGATGTAGTCGATCTTGGCGACCTCGTGCGAGGTGCGGAACCCATCGAAGAAGTGGACGAAGGGAATCCGAGAACTCAGGGTTGCCTGCTGAGAAATGCAGGCCATGTCGTGGGCTTCCTGGACTGAGCCCGAGCACAGCATGCCCCAACCGGTCTGGCGGACTGCATTGATGTCCGAGTGATCGCCGAAGATAGACAGGGCGTGAGTCGCCAAGGTCCGCGCCGTGACGTGAAAGACCGCCGAGGTGAGCTCGCCGGCAATCTTGTACATGCTCGGGATCATGAGCAACAGGCCTTGAGAAGCGGTGAAGGTCGTGGTCAGCGCGCCCGCCTGAAGCGAGCCGTGGACCGCGGCCGAGGCGCCGCCTTCGGACTGCATTTCGATGACATCGGGAACCGTGTTCCAGATGTTGGTCCGACCCCGCGCGGACCACTCGTCTGCAAACTCGCCCATATTGGACGAGGGGGTGATGGGATAAATGGCACACACATCGTTGATGCGGTGCGCCACCGAGGCCGTGGCCTCGTTGCCGTCGATCATGACTGTTTGCGGCTTCGCCATTGATATACCTCCGCGGTAAACGGACCGGTGGGTTTTCGTGATCTCGTTGGTGCCGTCAACCCCACGTAAGAAGTACGTGAACAATTTCACAGCGCGAAAAAGGATAAACCGACAGCGTTCTCATGGCAAGTCATTTTCCCTGGAGCAGGAGGAGGGGGAGGCTCGACGAGAACAGTCGATGATCAGCTCTTGGGGGAGGCCTTCTTCGTCTTGTGGAGGTCGGCCCGGTTTTCTGCCTTCTTGATGTTGTTGTCGGCGGATGTCGTCTTGCCCTTGGCGAGGCGCTGTTTTTGCCGCCTCATTTTTGCTTCCTCGCGTTTGCGCTCGAACTTCTCGTGCCGTTTTTTTCCGAGGTGAACGTTGAGCACGTTGTCCCGGGGCAGAAAGGAGATGACCGGCTCTCTGCGGCGCCCGATACCGTTGAGAATCTTGTTGATCGGCTTGTTGTCAGGATCGTGGCTGAGACCATCGAAGAGCGCTTCCACTGCGCGCGCCCGGCTTCGGGCCAAGAGGTGGATCTTAGCCTTGTTCTCGTAGTGTTCGGGATTGCTCGACTGAACCTTGAGCGACAGCTGGCAGTATTTGATGCCGTCCGAGTATTGCTTCCTCAGCGCGGCGATGCACAGACCGTAGTAGGAAAAGACGCCCGCAGCGATGATCTTGTCTTTATCCTGGCCACTGGAGAGGTGCGGAAGGTTGGCCTCGAATATTTTGACCGCGTCGTCAAACTCCTCAACACGGGTGAGGAGGGCCGCCTCCATGACCGCCTTCTCCAAGTCCTCCCGAGATGGTTTCTTCCCGTCACTCATAACGCGATTATACAAAATCCGAACGATCGGGCTGAAAACTGGGTTGTTCTCACGATCGAGGGTTGCCGGAATCCGCGTTGTTCCAGCGGTCGCGTCGAGCCCCGACCACCTCGAGGAGTTCGGAGTGAACGCCCGGGGAACCGCAGAGCATGTTGCCCGTGGCCATGAAATCGCCGCCGCCATCCATATCGCTCACGGTGCCGCCGGCTTCCTCCACCAGCAGCGAGCCGGCGGCGAGATCCCAGGGAGAGAGACGGAACTCGAAAAAGCCGTCAAAGAGACCACATGCGGTGTAGGCCAGATCGAGAGCCGCCGCGCCGGGGCGTCGGATCGCCTTGCAGCGGAGAAAGACCTCGCGGAAGATTTCGAGATAGGGATCGAGGAGTTCGTGCGCCTTGAAGGGAAAACCGGTGGCGACGAGGGCTCCTTCAAGCCCGGCACGCGGGGTGACCCTGCACGGGGCCCCGTTCCACGTCGCCCCCATCCCGCGCGCGGCGCAGAAAACATCGTTCTTGATGGGGTCGAGGATGACGCCGAACTCGACGCGGTCCGCCACAGCCACCCCCACCGACACGGCAAACTGAGGAATACCGTGGACAAAATTCGTCGTTCCGTCGAGGGGGTCGACGATCCATGTCGGGCGATGGTCGTCCCGGCGGGTCCAGCCGGACTCCTCCGCGAGCACGGCGTGATCGGGGAAGCGCCGCTCGATTTCGTTGATGATCGCCGTTTCAGCCGCACGGTCGGCAACGGTCACGAGATCGTTGCGCGACTTCTCGTTGATCTCGTCGGGCTCGAGGGCGCGCCAGTAGGGCATGATTGCACGGGCGCCGGCGCGGGCGACGGCTTCGACCTCTGACAGAAAATTCTTGGGTAGGCTTTGGGTATTTTGAAATGGCATCGCGGTCTCCGTGGTTTCTCAGGGTGAACGGAGGGTCAATGGAAGGTCTGGGGGACGTCACAAGAGGGGCATTCGATGCCAGATGCGAGCTCATGCTCGATGTCGCCTGGCAGACGCTGCGGTCGGATCCCGATCTCAAGCTCTGCGAGGGGCTGCGTCTGATCGAGGCAACCCGCACCGCCATCTCTCGGCTCGCTCCGGAGTCCATGGATCTCTTCGAAAGCGAAGTCATGCCTCAGATGAGATCCGCACTCATGGAACGGTTCGGTTTGAGCGAGTTGCCCGCAACCCTCATCAATTGACTCGAGGTATTCGCGATCAGCCGCCGGACACGTCGGCGAACTCGGGCAATGTACGAAGATCCTCGGGTGTGAGGTTCTTCTCGATCTCGACGGTGATCTCGTCGTCCTCTTCGAGGGCGAAACCGGCAATCCTGACATCCTGTTGCCGGCCGACTCCCGGGCGAAGGTCGTTGAGGGGCGCAGTGACCCGTTGCGCGAGACGTTCGTTGCCGAGCCCGCTTTTGACCCGGACCAGCACTGTGAGATTGGTCAGGGGCTCGGTCCCCTGGTTGGCGATGTTGAGATCGACAAGCAGGGTCGGCACGCCGGCGTCATCGTGCAGGGTCGTGGTGCCAACGGGGTAGATCTCGTGGTTGTAGCGGAGACGTTCGAGACGCTGTTCCGGCGTCTCCTTGGGTCCGCAGGCGGTCAAGGAAACGGTGGCGATCAAGGCGATCAGAAGCGTGATGAGGATGGGACGCCGCATGGTGTGCCTCCAGGGGATGTGCAGTCGGCCGGAGTGTACCAGCTCCAACTCTTTTTCTTGGCCCGAATTCGCCCGGCGAATTCGGGCCAAGAAAAAGACAAATTACTGTTTTCCATCCCCGCAGAACCACTTCGTTACCTTCCGAACATAGTTCCTCGTCTCCCGATACGGCGGGACGCCCTCGTAGCGCTCGACGGTGGTCGGGCCGGCGTTGTACGCGGCCAACGCCAGGGTCAGCGAGCCGAACCGATCGATCATTGCCCGGAGATATCCCGCGCCAGCGTCGAGGTTCTGTGCCGGGTCGAAGACATCGGTGACGCCCTGTTCCGCTGCGGTGGCCGGCATGAGCTGCGTCAAGCCGGCCGCTCCCGCCCGAGACACCGCCGAGGGATCGAAGTTCGACTCGGCACGAACCAACGCCACCAGCAGCCAGGGGTGAAGGTCGGCTGAGTGGGCCGCGGCCACGATTTCGGTGTGGAACGGCATCTCCTCGGGAACCGCCTCTTTGTCCCAGGCCCAGGGGCAATCGCTGAAATCGGGGATCGGACTCGTGTCTTCGTCGACCTCGTCCGCGATGACCCGGTCGACGCGGGTCGCCGGGACACGCATGGTCCCCCCGCCCCGGAGCTCGATGACGATGACGTCACCGTCGAGGTAGGCGTCCTCGGCCTTGAGGATGCGGCCATCCGTGAACGTAACGATTTTGGCTCCCGCATTGACAGAACAGCCAAGAGCGAGCATCAACCCGACGACGATGCGGAGCATTGTCGTCTTGTCAAATGCTCGACCGGAATTTTCGGTCCGACCGAAAAGAACGGTCGAGCATTTGAGGAGCGGGGTTTTTACCTCAGTCATCTCGCATTCACGCCCTGGGGTGTTTCTCGTCGTAAAGACGTCGAAGTCGTTCGCGTGCGACGTGAGTGTAGATCTCCGTTGTGGTCAGCGACGAATGACCCAGCATCATTTGTACGGCTCTGAGGTCGGCGCCGTTTTCGACCAGGTGGGTGGCGAATGAGTGGCGGATGACGTGCGGACTCAGCTTGGTCTTGATTCCGGCCTGTTGCGCGTGTTGGCGGAGGATCTTCCAGAAACCCTGCCGGGTCATGACGCCGCCGCGGTGGTTGAGAAAGAGTTCGGGACGGCGATCACGGTCGAGGAGCGCCCGTCCGGCATCGCTGTAGCGCTCGATCCAGTCGATGGCGGCGAGGCCGAGAGGAACCAGTCGCTCCTTCCGCCCCTTGCCGACGATCCGGACATAGCCCGGGTCGAGGCGGACGCGGTCGATGGTGAGACCGACCAACTCCGAAACCCGAAGCCCGGTGGCGTAGAGGGTCTCGAACATCGCCCGGTTGCGCAGCCCAAGGGTGGTCGAGGTGTCGGGTGCTGCGAGGAGAACCTCGATCTCGGATGAGTTGAGAGTGTGGGGCACCGTCTGCCATAGGGATGGCGAACGGATATTGGCGGTGGGGTCGGCGGCGAGCGCTTCGGTTCCCACAAGAAAACGGAAGAAGCCTCGGATGGCCGAAAGCGCGCGGGCCGAAGAGCGGGGGGAGAGACCCGCGTCGCGGCGCGATCCGAGATAGTCGCGGAGGTGCTTGCGCTCGATGGCGCCGAGGTCAAGATTGCGATCGGCGACATGGGCGCTGAACTGGCGGAGGTCGCGACCATACGACTCGAGGGTGCGCGGACTCAGGTTGCGCTCCACCACGAGATGGGCGAGGTAGTCCTGGATGTGGTCGTCGAGGGGCGTTGCCATGGGGACCATCGTACTACCCGCGTCCGCGTCCGCGTCCGCGTCCGTATCCGTATCCGTTTCCGTTTCGGTGCCCGTACCCGTACCCGAAGATCGATCGCCATCGGACGATCCCGCAGCGGCACACCACCATCGCCGACGAGACGTCGGCGCTACAAGCATCGCAGCGCCTTTTGTAGCGCCCGCGTCTCGCGGGCGATGGGACCAACCCGCAGCGGCTTGCCACCATTCGAAAAACAATAGCGATAACGAAATCCGCCGTAGACCGGATACGGCGGCGGTTTCGGAAACGGCACCCTCATCCCCGGCCTTCTGGCCCGCCGTGACGCATTTGCGTCCCAGCGGGCCAGCGTCGCGCCATCGGCGTGGTCGCTCGTGGGTTGATGGGGAGGGCTGCGACCACGCCGATGGTGCGCCGGCGGCCTGCCTCGTAGCCGGAGCAGCAGACCGCATCGCGCTCTCCGAGGGAGCCCGGTCCGCATTTTGTGCGCGAGGCGAGGCGTAGTCGGGAGGTCGTTCCTGCACAAAAACGGACCCGGCACCCCGATGGGGGGCGGTTTTTCGCGTGCCCAGGTCGGCTTCGGTCTCGGATGTACAACAGGTTGGGCGGACATTGTGGGGGCCGGCTTCCAGCCTGCCCGTCAGAGACGTTGAAGCCGGTTGGGCATATCCGAGAGAGTGCGGGACGGTCGGGCTTGGTGGGGGATTCACGGCCACGGTTTCGGATGCGGACCCGGTATTGGACAGGCAGGGCAATAGAACGAAACTGTCAGTTTGAAGCATTTAAATCCCAGATTGCGTGATTGCTGAGATACAATCGTCGCAACTCGAATCCCCTGAGAAGGGAGGTCATCGTGACCCGCATCATTCTCGGAACGACCGTCGTCCTGCTGATGACCGCTCCGGTCACGGCACAGATGATGACTGGGTACAGCGTGAATGTGTTCAACGGACTCGTCACGGCCTTTTCGTGTGATGTGTACGGTGATCAGGACTGCTTCAGGTACCGCACGGAGCTCGGGACGATCCCGGTAGGCACGGTTACCTGGTGGGAAGCGACGACCCTCGCGCCGACCGGCGAACTCGTGGTTGGAAACGCAGAAGAATCCTTGAGCGGCGAACCCTGGCTCTACTGGCTCGAGCTTCCGACGCTCGATTTGGTGCGGAGCCTGCCTGTGATTGGCGATCCCGAATGGGTCGGAGATCTCGCATTCGGCCCTGACGGGACGCTTTGGCTGGTATCGTCCATGAAGCTATACACGATCGACCTGGACACTGGGCAGGCCACCGAGGTCTGGTCCCATTCCAATTCGGCCTTCTTTTCGTCGATTGCGTTCGTCGGTGAGCGGATGTTCCTGATCGACAATATGTTTGAGTTGCTCGAATACAACCCGTCGACCGGTGGCGCGCGGTTGGTCGCGGACTACTCGCCTCACGGGCCGAGGGTTAACCCAATGAGCTCGTTCGACGGCCAGCTGTGGTCGCTGAGTTTCCCGCTAGCCTACCCACCGGGACCACCCGTACCGATGCATCTCGGGGTGCACGACCTTGAGAACGGCGACCTCGATGTGGTGGTTCCAGCGTTCGACTGGACTACCGGGGGAGAAGGGTACCCCCTGTGGACGTTGGACCTTGTGCCCGAGCCGGAGCAGCAACCCTCCGCGGTACCGGATCTCGGGCGATCCGGACTGATCGTCCTCGTGCTGCTGCTTGGGTTGAGCGGAGTCCTCGTCGCCCGCCGGGTTTTGTAGCGCCTTCCACCTTTCAGATAGCACATGGGGAACAACGTAGAGTGGGCCGCCGGACACCCTACAGGCTTCGGGCGCACCATCGCGTGCAAGTATGACCAAGGTTTCGGACGCGGACTCGGACGACTCGCGACTCACGACTCGCAGGAGCGAGAGCAAAGACATACCGATTCGGAATGCCCAACCGGTTGGGCGACCTTTCCGTATACTGGTGAGAGCGCCTGAAGGAGGCCCATTGAATCCCGTATCCGACACAGTCCTGGAACGCGTCGAACGGCTGCACACATCCATCGTGAGGGTGATCCGCGGCAAGGCGGAGATCGTCGATTCGCTGATTGCGGCGCTTCTGGCCCGCGGCCATGTGCTGCTCGAAGACGTCCCGGGCGTCGGCAAGACGACCCTGGCCCAGGCGCTCGCGCGCTCGCTTCAGCTCGAGTTCCATCGCATCCAGTTCACATCGGACACCCTGCCGTCGGACATCATCGGTATCTCGATCTATCGTCAGGATTCCGGGACCTTCGAGTTCATCCAAGGTCCCCTTTTTGCCAACGTGGTCCTCGCCGACGAGATCAACCGCGCGGCGCCGCGCACCCAGTCGGCGTTGCTCGAGGCCATGAGTGAGTACGCGGTGACGGTGGAGAAGACCCGACACCGCCTGGCTGAGCCTTTTCTCGTGGTGGCGACCCAGAACCCCATTGAGTCGACCGGGACCTACCCGTTGCCGGAGAGTCAGCTCGATCGCTTTCTCATGCGGCTTTCCATGGGCTATCCGGGTCCGGATGAGGAGCTCGAGCTGCTCAGGGCGGGTGGGGCCGAGCCCGAGCTCGAGCAGCTCGAACCGGTGCTCTCGTCAGCGGAGGTCATCGACCTCCAGTCCATGGTGCCCGAGGTCCACACGGGCGAGAAGATCCTCGCCTACCTGATGGAGGTCATCACGAGGACCCGGAACCACGATGCGCTCTCGCTCGGGGTCTCAACCCGCGGCAGCCTCGCGTGGCAGCGGTCGGCCCAGGCCATGGCGCTGGTCCGCGGTCGGGCCTATGTCGTTCCCGACGATCTCCAGCACACCGCAGAGTCGGTGCTGGCCCACCGCGTGCTGCTCGCCGATCCATTGATCGGTGATGGATGGGAGAAGAGCCGGAAGGAACGCGCCGTCATCCGTTCCATCGTCGAGTCGATCACCGTACCGAGATGAGCTTCGCCGACGCGTTCCCGGGTTTCAAGCTGCGCTTGACCAGGTGGGGGGCCGCCTATATCGCGGGCTGCGTCGTCCTCGGGTTCGCGGCCGTCAACACCGGCAACAACGCCCTCATGTCCATGCTCGCCATGGCCCTGGGAAGCTATATCGTTTCGGGGACCTGGTCGCGCCAGGTTCTCGCCTCGGTGGAGGTGGCCGTGTCTCTGCCCACCGAGATCTTTGCCGGCCGATCGACCTTTGCCGAGATCAGGCTGAGCAACCGGTCCCGGTTCTTCCCCGCCTACGGTCTCGTGCTCAGGGGGGCTGACGGTGCGGTGCTCCTCACCGAGAAGCTCGTCGGCACCAGTGAGAGCTGCCGGCGTTCCGTCGAATTGGTCTTTGACCGGCGGGGTTGGGCGCCGGTTGGACCGTGGCGTCTCGAGGTGCTGCTGCCGTTGGGTTTCTTCCTCAAATCAAAGGAGTTGCTGCCCGAACAGCGAATCCTCGTTCTGCCGCGATTGCTGAGCGTTGAACCGGCCATCACCCTCGAAGGCGGCGGTGGCGCCCGGTCCATGGAACTGCTGGCGGATCGGGGACGCGAGGGTGAGGTCAGCCAGCTCCGCGACTATCGTGAGGGCGACGACCACCGTCAACTCCACTGGAAACAGACCGCCCGCCAACAACGGCCCATCGTGGTCGATCGGCAGCATGCCGCCGAGGGTCCCATCTATCTGGTGCTCGACCCGCGGGTCCCCGATCCCGATGACCCTCAGACGCAGGCTCGGTTCGAACACTCGGTGAGCGAAATCGCCACGGCGGTCGTCGGCCGGCTCCGGCGGGAGGCGCCGGTGGGATTGGTGGTCGGGCCGACGGTCATCGCTCCGGTTCGCAACGCGAGGCAGTCGGGTCGTCTGCTGCGACTCCTCGCTGAGGTAGAACTCAAATCCATGGCTGCCGATGGTCCGGCCGATCTGGGTCGAGCGCCGGTCGCGATGCTCGTCAGGACTCCGGGCCAATGATCGACATCGTCGCCGCTCGCCGTGAGCTCGGGTGGTTGACCCTGTGGGCTCTCGTTCCCATGCCTTTCCTCTACATCGTGCTGCCGCCCTTCTGGATGGTCACCTTCGCCGCCGGGATCTATCTCGTGCTGCGCCCGGAGAAGATCTTCCGGCCGTCAAAAACCCTGCTCAATCTAACCGCGGTCGCCATCGTCGTGGTCGTGGCAGTGTCCGGAGGGCTCAATATCGGTCCCTTGCGTCCCCTGGGTCATTTGCTGCTTTTGTTGACGTCGGTGCAGGTTCTGTTGGTCCACGATCGCCGGAGTTTTCTGCGTTCCCTCGCGCTGGTGGGTATGGTCTGGGTGGTTTCGGTGGCGTCCTCGACCGACATGATGATCTCGCTCTACTTTCTGATCTCGGCCGCCATCGCGTGGTGGGTCGGAATCCGCCTCCACCTTGCGAGCCTCGGAATCGTGGTCGACGAGGCCGGTGGCGCGCTGCCGAGGGCCCGCCATGTGATCGCGGCGGTTGCCGCGGCGCTGCTCATCGCCATCCCGTTCTTTCTCGTGATGCCGCGGCTCGGTTCACCCTGGATTGCCGGCAGCAGTTTCAGTCGAACCACCGGGTTCTCACCCAGCGTCGATCTCGGGAAGCTCGGCCGACTGACCCAGTCCCAGGAGGTCGCCCTCACCATGCGCGTCTTGGATGGAAGCGAGATCCGGGAGGAGTGGTCTCGGTTGCGGGGCACCGCATTCGATCAGATCATGGCGGGGTCCTTTCTCCCACGTCGCGCCGACATGGTGCCGTTGGAGGAGTCACGGGGGGTCGTCTGGCTCCGGCCGGATGTGCGGACCCTGACCGACACGGTCTCAATCGAGATTGATCTGCTCAATCCTCGCCGCTATCTCATGCTGCCGCCGGGAACCGTGGCGGTCTCCGCCGACACTCCAATGGCGCTCGATGTCTATGGCGGCGTCCTCTTCGGCTATCGCCGCGAGCCCCTGAGATATCGGGTGTGGGTGGGTGCACCTCGGCCGCCGCATTCCGCGCCACCGGGATCGCGCGATACGCTGCTGCCGAGAGATCAAGAGTCGGTGCGCGAGCTGGCCTTGTCGGCGGTGGGCAACCTCGAGACCAACGAGGCCAGGGCCATCGCAGTGGAGCGGTTTCTGCAGGACAACTACGCCTACTCCCTGAATTCGGGTGTGCGAATCAGCAGTGCCGATCCGGTGGCGTGGTTTCTGCTCGAGTCGAGGCAAGGGCACTGTGAGTTCTTTGCCGGCGCCATGGTCGTGATGCTTCGCCAGCTCGGGGTTCCGGCGCGGATGGCGGCGGGCTACGCCGGCGGCGATCTCTCGCCCGATGGGGACGAGCTCGTCGTTCGTGAAGCCAATGCCCACGCCTGGGTCGAAGTCTGGCTCGGAGCCGACCGGGGATGGGTCACATTCGACCCGACCCCGGCGGTCGGGGTTCCTGGGATGGGCGGAGTCAGCGGCCTCGAGCGGATTCGTTGGGCGTGGCAACAACTGGAACTGTTCTGGGACGGGAAGATGCTGACCTTCGGGTTCGGTGATCAGATCGATCTCATCGATGATCTGGTCGAGGCATTCCACCGGGCCTCCCGATCGATCGACCGGAGGGCGGTTCTCCTCGGCAGTGTCGCGAGCCTGCTGGTCGTGACGGTGGTGGTCCTGCTATGGAGGCTCTGGCGCCGGGGAAGGCGGCCATGGCGCGCCGGATCGGGTCGAAGCCGCGGCCCGGCGAGCCGAAAGGTCAATCGGCTGGCCCGCGCACTCATCCCGGTCGGTGGGGTCGTGCCTCCCTGGGCGACGGTCCGCACCATCGGTCGTCAAGCCGAGGCGTTCTGGCCGCAATCGGCGTCAGCGGTGGGCGAGCTCATCGTGCGCGCCGAGGACGAGCTCTATGGTGTGGGTGGCGATCGCGACGCCGATCCCGCGGAGATTCGCCGGTTGTGGAAGGCGATTCGGAGCGGGATGAAGCAGCGGGAGTTGACCATCGAAAGGTATTAGGTATTAGGTATTAGGTATTAGGTTCATCGCAGACATCGCACGCCGCAAACACGAAGACGCAAAGACGCGAAGAGGTCACGAAACCGTCGCAGTTGAAAGTGGAGCATGCGTTGAGTGGAGGCCGTCTGACTTCGTCAGCCCCGGCCTTCCGGGCCGCCTTTGGCGTCCCAGCGTCGCGCGATCAGCGTGGTCGAAGTGGATGGCGGGGAGGATTGCGACCACGCTGATCACGCGAGCGGCGGCCATTGTGGTGCGGGCGTCTCGCCCGCAGGATGCGATTTTGTTGAGGCGATCTTCCACATCTTTCCGCAGCCCCGTCCATCAGCTCCGGCCTTCTGGGCCGCCTCTGGCGTCCCAGCGTCGCGCGATCAGCGTGGTCGAAGTGGATGGCGGGGAGAATTGCGACCACGCTGATCACGCGAACGGCGGCCTCTTGGCGATCGGGGAGAAATGCTTACATCGTTGTCGCCGCGGAGTGCCCGGTAGCGTAATTGTGCGGAGCGTTTTGCTGTGCCGGGTGGTTGTACCAGCACAATTGCGTACCCGGCACTCCCGGTGGAGAGGGTTTTCCGGGAGGCTGCCCCGGCCGCTGCCACTGCCGCTGCCGCTGCCCCTGGAGACTGCCGCCGCCGCTGTCGCCTTCACGGTCACGGGTAAGGGATCCACACGAAACTGAACCTCAAAGACCCTCGATCTCGTACTTCCCTCAAGGATCTGTTGTTCCCCGAAGGGAGGCGCTCTATGATGGTCCCGATGCAACGACTCAAAATGGTCTTCGGCGCTCTGGTGGCGCTCGTGGTGGCGTGTCCCGTCATGGCCCAGGAGGTGGTGCGGCTGCGGGTTGAGGACACCATCCAACCGGCGTCCCAGCATTTTATAGAAAGGGCCATCGAAGAGGCCGAACGGCGCGAGGCGGCGCTGGTGATCCTCGAACTCGACACCCCGGGCGGTCTGCTCGACTCGACGCGGGAGATCACTTCGGCGATCACCGAGTCCGATGTCCCGGTGGTGGTCTATGTGACACCGGGCGGGGCGCAGGCGACCTCGGCCGGGTTCTTTATCCTGATTTCGGCCGATGTGGCGGCGATGGCGCCAGGAACAAATACCGGTGCGGCGTCGCCGGTCCAGGGATCGGGCGAAGATGTCGAAGGGACCATGAAGGCCAAGGTCTTTTCCGACGCGTCGGCCATGGTCCGTTCCCTCGCCGAAGCTCGTGGACGCAATGTCGATCTTGCGGTCGAGGCGGTGGTGGATGCACGCTCGTTCACCGCTGAAGAAGCGGTCGAGGCGGAGCTCTCGGATTTCGTGGCCAATGACCTGGATGCGCTGCTGGAGAGTCTCAACGGATTCGAACTGACCCGGGTGGACGGCAGCAAGCTCACGGTCGCTCTTGAGAGTCCGGTGATTTTCGAGATCGAACAGAGCCGGGCGGAAGAAATTCTCTCCTTTCTCGCCAACCCCAATGTGGCGTATCTCCTCATGGCGCTCGGCATGTTGGGGATCTATGTTGAAGTCACCCACCCCGGCGGCATTTTTCCGGGAGTGGTGGGCGTCATCGCCATGGTGCTGGCGCTTTACTCATTGTCGGTGCTGCCCCTGAGCTGGGCGGGGGTGGGCCTCATCGCCATCGCACTGCTGTTGTTCATTCTGGAGGTCAAGGTCACCAGCTTTGGCCTGTTGACTGTGGGTGGAGTGATCTGTTTTGTTCTTGGTTCGCTGATGCTCTTCGATGGTCCGATCCCCGATATGCGGGTCAGCCTGGGGGTCGCCCTGCCGACAGCGGTACTCATCGCCGCCACGACGATCTTCCTGCTCAATCGGGTCCTCGTGGCGCACCGCGGCCAGGTCATGACGGGTCGGGCTGGAATGGTGGGCGAGATCGGCAAGGCACTGAGCGATCTCGATCCCGACGGCAAGGTCTTGGTGCATGGTGAATACTGGGATGCCCGGGCAACGGGCGGTCGAATCGACATCGGGTCCGATGTCAGGGTCGAAGCGGTCTCCGATCGGCGGATCGACGTGAAGTGTGTGGAGCCTGCGGTGGCTCCGGTTGAAGGGAGTGCATGATGGGTTTCATCGGTTCCGGTCTCGGTCTGGCGGTCTTCTTCGGGATCTTTATTATCTTTAAGTGGATCAACATCCTCAACGAGTACGAACGAGGGGTGATCTTCCGTCTCGGTCGGGTCCTCAAGGATGCGAAAGGACCGGGCTTCGTCTTTGTCTTCTGGCCTCTCGATCGAATGGTCAAGATGAGCTTGCGGACCGTGGTCCACGACATCCCACCGCAGGATGTCATCACCCGCGACAACGTCTCGGTCAAGGTCAACGCGGTGGTCTACTTCCGGGTGATGAATCCGATCAAAGCCGTCATCGAGGTCGAGAACTTTGTTTACGCCACTTCGCAGCTCGCCCAGACGACGCTGCGGGCGGTGCTCGGCGAGGTCGAGCTCGACGACCTGCTAAGCAAGCGTGAAGACGTCAACGTGCGCCTCCAGGAGATCATCGACCAGCACTCGGATCCGTGGGGAGTTAAGGTTTCCATGGTCGAGGTCAAGCACGTCGATCTGCCGCCCGACATGCAGCGCGCCATCGCCAAGCAGGCCGAGGCCGAGCGGGAGAAGCGCGCCAAGATCATCCACGCGGGGGGCGAGCTGGAAGCGTCGAAGAAACTCGCCGAGGCCGCCGAGGTGATGTCGAAGAACTCGACCACCATCCAGCTGCGCTACCTCCAGACCCTCACCGAGATCTCCACCGAGAATGCCACGACCATCGTTTTCCCGGTTCCGCTGAAGATGCTCGAAGGTCTCTTCGGCAAGACGACGAGCGATGGGTGACTACCGGTTCGCCGGACCGACAAGGATGGGTTGAGGAATGGGTCGAAGCTATTACGTGATCGAGCTCAGCGCTCGGTGGTTGACTGTGCTTCTCGTAGCGCTGGCGCTGCTCATGGTGACCGCCTTCAGCCTCGGCTATGGGGCTGCCTGGTCGGTCAAGAGCGTCCGGTCGGGGCCGGCGGCAGATGCGTCTCCGACTCCGGTGGTGATGACCGAGGTGGTGCTGGATCCGACCGTGCCGGAGCCTCAGCGTTCGCCGACAACCCCGGCGGCCACCGCAACACCGCGGCCCATGCCTCCGACCGTGGTGCCGCCGACCCGGGTTCCGGCGACGCCGACCCCGAAAGAAGAGCCGTCGCCGACCGCAGCGCCGAGCAGCGACTTCTGGGTCCAGGTCATGGCCTCGTCCAAGGAGGCAACCATCGCCGAGGCCCGGACCAAACTCGTCGGTCTCGGTTTTGACATGGACCACCAGCGGGTGGTGCACAGCCCGGTTGCGGGCGGGAATGAGCTGATCAAGTTGCGCGTTGGTCCTTTTCCAAACCGTGATTCAGCCGATCGTGTGCTGCAACGGATGCGCTCCGCCGATTTTCCCGACGCCTGGGTCGTGGTGCCATAGGAGAAAAACCCGAATGAGCTTTGGTGGACGAGCCCCGGCGCCGATCCTCCCCGAGTGGATCAGGGCGCGCAAGATGCAACTCGGCGAGCTGCACGAGGTCAAGAAGAGCATGCGCGCCGGTGGCCTGCACACGGTCTGCGAGGAGGCGCGCTGCCCGAACCGCACCGAGTGTTTCTCGCGCGGAACCGCCACCTTCCTCATCAACGGTCGGGTCTGCACCCGTAACTGTTCCTACTGTTCCATCGCCCACGGTCGGCCGCAGGCCGTCGACCCCGATGAGCCGAGGCAACTCGCCGAGGCGGCAAAGCGGATGGGGCTCGAGCACGTGGTCATCACCGCCGTCGATCGCGACGACCTGCCGGATGGCGGCTCCGCCGGATTCGTCGAGGCGATCCGCGCCCTGCGCGGGCTCGACAAGCCGCCCGCCATCGAGGTCCTGACACCGGACTTCCGCGGCGACCCGGTTGCGATCGATCGGGTCATCGAGGCCGGGCCGGAGGTCTACAACCACAATGTCGAGACCGTGCCCCGGCTCTACCGCGAGGTGCGGCGGTCCGGCCGTTACGAGTGGGCCATGGAGGTGCTTCGCCGGGTCGCCGAGACCGCCCCGGGCATGATCCGCAAGTCGGGGATCATGGTCGGACTCGGCGAAACCAAGGACGAGGTCGTGACGGTCCTCGGGGATCTCGCCGAGGCCGGCTGCCAGGTCGTGACCATCGGCCAGTATCTCCAGCCGACCGGCAAGCAGGTCAAGGTCGACCGGTTCTGGACCCCAGAAGAGTTCGCCGAGCTCGAAGAGATCGGCAAGGGCAAAGGCCTCGAAGTCTTTGCCGGGCCCTTTGTGCGTTCCTCATATCGCGCCGAGGAAGCGTTCTTGCGCGTCGTCCAGAGCTGAGCGCAATAGGCGGCGCTACCTTGATCGAGGTTCGCTGGAGGGATTTCCCTCGAGTCGTTTGACCTCTTCCCAGAGTGCATCCTGTTGCTCGAGGCTGAGCTCCCTCAGATCCTCTCCCCGGGCCCGCGCCAGGGCCTCCATGCCTTCGAACCGGCGTTTGAAGGTGGTGTTGGTCCGCTGCAGGGCGGTCTCGGGCTCGACGCCCAGGTGTCGAGCCAGGTTGGCCATGACAAAGAGCACATCACCCATCTCGTCGCGCGCCCGCTCGGATGGTGAACCGCCGTCGTCATCGAGTTCGTGCTCGAGCTCGTCCATCTCCTCACGCATTTTGATCATGACGTCGCGGGGTTTGCGCCAGTCGAAGCCGACCGCCGCCGCCTTCTCGGTCATGCGGAAGGCCTTGAGCAGCCCCGGCAACGCCGCGGGCACGCCGTCGAGGACCGAAGTCGTTGTCTCTCCTGCCCGCTCCTCGCGTTTGATCTCTTCCCAGTTCCGGATGACCTCAGCGGCGTCTTCGACCTCGCGATCACCGAAAACGTGGGGGTGGCGGCGGACCATCTTCTCGCTGATGCCGTCGCAGACATCGTCGAGATCGAACCAGCCGTTCTCGCGGCCGATACGGGCCATGAAGACGATCTGCAAGAGGAGATCGCCGAGCTCTTCGCAGAGCTTGGCCGGTTCGTCGGAGGCCACGGCTTCGGCCACCTCGTGCGCCTCTTCGAGGAGGTAGGGTGCGAGGGTTGAAAGAGTCTGCTTGCGGTCCCACGGGCATCCCCCGGGATCGCGCAGCCGGTCCATGATCTGGCAGAGGCGGTCGAGTGAGTCAGACATCAGGCGCGTATTCTATCTCTGTTTTTTTTGGTCGGTATCCTTGGTTCGGTTGACCTGTGGTGGTGACCGGACTAGCTTCGGTCGATGACTCATTCAGATACGCATCAGCAACCGATCATCGTTGTCGCCGCCGTGATTCGTGACGGCGCCGGGAAGATCCTGCTCACCCGGCGTCCCGAGGGCTCCCACATGGGCGGACTCTGGGAGTTTCCCGGTGGCAAGGTCGAGGCGGGAGAGGCGCCCATCGCCGCCCTCGAACGGGAGCTCGAAGAGGAGCTCGCGATCTCGGCGAAGATCGGCTCGCCATTGACCTTCTCGGTTCACGAGGAGCCGGGGATGCGGATCGTGCTTCTATTTTTTGCAGCCGCCCTCGGTGATGCCGAACCGACGGCCCTTGAAGATCAGCAGATCGCCTGGGTGGCGCCCGGGGATCTGCCCTCCTACCCGACGCCACCGGCTGACGCCGAGCTCGTCAGAATCCTGGCTCGGCATTCCACACCTTGACCTTCAGCGGGTTCAAGACTTAAGTTATAAACAGGTCTCTCGCGACGGTTGAAGAGATCGGAGATCACCGGAACGGGAGGGAGCGGCATGGAAACCACCATCCGACAGCCCGCGGTTGCCGGCGCCTTCTATCCGAAGCAACGCCGAGAATTGGAAAGCGCGCTGTACTCCCTGGTTCCGGAGCAGGCTGCCCACCACGAACTCCTCGCCTGTATCTCACCCCACGCGGGTTATATGTATTCGGGGAGCGTTGCCGGCCGGCTCTTCGCCCATTTGACGATCCCCGAGCGGGTCATCATTCTCGGTCCGAACCACACCGGTGTCGGGGAGAAGGTGGCGGTGGCGCCCCACACCGGTTGGGACACGCCCTTGGGCGAGCAGGCGATGGACACGGAATTCGCTCGGCGGCTGGTGGATGTGTACCCCGCCGCCGAGTTCGACCCACAGGCTCATTGGCGGGAGCACTCCATCGAGGTGCAGCTGCCGTTTCTCATGCGACGCCGACCGGATCTACTGGTTCTTCCGGTGGTCGTCATGCATCTGAATCTGGATGAGTGTCTGGAATTCGGGCATGTGATCGCCAAGCTCATTTCCGGGTTCGACGAGCCGGTGGGGATCGTCGCCTCGTCGGATATGTCGCATTTTCAGCCCGACGAGAAAGCGCGAACGCTCGATCATCTGGCCATTGACGCCGCTTTGGAAAGGAACGCCTCGGGGTTGTACGAAACCGTTCACCGGGAAGGCATCAGCATGTGCGGGGTGATCCCGGCGACCGTGGCGTTGGCCGCGGCCAACGACCTCGGGGCGGTGGATGCTCACCTCGTCGCCTATGCCACCTCGGGCGACGTCAGCGGCGACTATGACTCGGTGGTCGGCTACGCGGGGGTTTGTGTTCATCGGTAGTAGGTCACAGGTAGCAGGGCACAGGTCGTCGCGGTGTCGCACCCACCCGTGTCACCCTGAGCACCGCCACGCCGCCGGGCGGCACTCACCCATGGAATGACACCGTCTTGGTAACCCTCAAAGACCGGCATGCGCGCGAGCAGGCTTCGGTCGAAACCTCGCCCGGCCAAGGAACGCGCGCACCACAATTTGCCCGCGTTCCTAGTTCATGGGAAATCAGTACGCGTCCATCAGCTCCGGCCTTCTGGTCCGCCTTCGGCGCCCCAGCGTCGCACGGTCAGCGTGGTCATATGGTGGGGATTGAAAGGATGGTGACCACGCTGCCCGCGCGCCGGCGGCCTGCCTCGAGGCTTGGAGAAATGCTCACAGCGCTGTCGTCGTGGAGTGCCCGGTGTGACAATGTGCGGGAGGCAAGGCGTTGCCTGAGAGCTTCTGGGGCACATTGTCAAACCCCGCACTCCCGGTGGGGGGTGTTTTTCGTGTCCTGGTAGGGCGTCGGTCACGGGCACGGGTAGGGTGGGCCTGGGCCCACCTTCAGTGTCATTCACGCGATCGTGTCGTTCCACGGTAGTCCACGCTCCGAAGATCCGTTCCTCAGCCCCGGCCTTCTGGGCCGCCGTGACGCTTTGGCGTCCCGGCGCCC
>Ga0316198_10000218_pt1 | contig 27767 bp, 26 predicted proteins | sample OudBieAanoxic_MG_FD_204935 | JGI IMG/M metagenome (GOLD analysis project Ga0316198, IMG submission 204935) | Coastal sediment microbial communities from Oude Bieten Haven, Netherlands - site A anoxic | ecosystem: Environmental > Aquatic > Marine > Coastal > Sediment | place: Netherlands... | reverse complement strand
ATTCCCTGGTTGAGGTCAAGGATGAGTTCGGGGTCTTCAACGATCTCAGCGGGAGTTGGCAGCATTTCGCGCATCTCGGTCTCGCCCACATCGGCGTGACACGCGGCACACTCCGCCTCGAATACACCCGGGACGTCTCCTCCCGCAACATCGAGGACGTCGGAATAGGTTGGCAACGCCCGGCGAATGCTCTGGTATCCATCGAGCGTGTGACAACTCGAGCACTGAGTTCGGAAGATGTTTCGTCCGATGGTGAGAGAATCATTCGCTCCCCTCGCTGCCCAACCTGAACGAGCCAGAACCCCCGCTTGGTTGAGCGACTCGATGTCGCCCACGAGGAGCCCATTGGAGAAGAGGTGACTGTGGATGAGGAAGGGTTTACGCGCTCCCTCGCGGAGACGTTCATAACCACCAAAGAAGGCGAATGCAGCGATGGCCATAGCGACAGCCGTCGTCGACCGAGCTAGACGAGGCGCCACGATCAAAATGACGACCCCTACGACTAACGCTGCAGTCAGCGACCACAGAGTCAAGCTGCGGGTCGAGGCGAGCGTCGCTAACGCCGGTTCAGTTCCACTGAAGAGATTGCGTACCGTGGCAGGCAACATCGCCTCCCACCAGCGATAACCCGCGTAGGAGAGCAGCGCCCCGCCGACCACCCACCAACCGAGATAGCGGAGCACACGGGCTTTGTGTTCGGCGCCAGTTCTGAGGGCGGGGAAGACCATGAAGGCAGTTGCCATCAAGATCACGATGCCGGTGCGCAGAAGCAGTGATGGCCAGTAGGAGGGGTTGAAGAAACCGTCCCAGAAGGCGTTGGTTTCGAGCCAGCGCCCAGGAGTCAACATAAAGGTAATGATGCCGTTGATAACTACCAGCGAGAAATAGGCGCCGACGAAGTAGAGCCAGCCAACGAGCAAATGAGCGCTCTTCGAAATCTTGTCCCAGGTCGTGTAGTAGACCAGGGCGGCAACGATTTCGAGGATAAAGAAGACCCACTCGATAGCCCATCCCCAGACGTAGGTATGGATCAACGCCGAAATGGCGGCCGGTGAAATCAACCCCGCCACCACCCAGATACCGACCCCGGAAATCGCGCCGAAGACTGTCGACACCAGGATCAGAACCAACGACGATCGCCGAGCGAGTTCACGCAACTCCGGATCGTCACGTTTCACAGCCAGCGTTTCGGTGACGACAATCAACAATCCGCCACCGATCGCGAAATGTGAAACGATGACATGCGGTATCGCGACAATGGCCATGAGCATCCCGCCGCCCATCGCCAGCTCCCAAATCGGATAATCCATTGCACCCTCCGTTTGACGGTTCGCGCGACACGATATCATTCCCAACAACGCCGCACAAATCCTTCAGAATCAGTAGTGTACATTTGAGCAACCTTCAATTCGACGTCCTTCTGGAAGTGCGCAAGTCAACTAAGACCTGGGTTTGTGAGACAATCTGCACCGTCCTCGAGGGCGGCCGAGAAACAGCGGCTCCCTCTCTTGACACATGCTCTCATCGACGCTACCTTTGATTGAGACAATGATAATGAGACTGGATTAAAAGTATGAGCAGCAAACTTGCACAACGGGCACAGAAACTGTTTATCCAATATTTGAGGGAAAATAACCTCAAGGTCACCCAGGAACGCCTCGCGTTGCTGGACGAGATCTTCGCCACCGATGAGCATCTCGACGCGGATGATTTGTTGGCGCGGATGAAGACCAAGCAGCGCAAGGTGTCGCGCGCAACGGTTTACCGCACCCTCGACCTGCTGGTTCAGTGCGGCCTGGTTCGCAAGAGCCGCCTCGGCCGCGAACACTATTTCTACGAGAAAATGGAACCGGGCGGAGGGCACCATCACATGGTTTGCACCGCCACCGGCAAGATCATCGAGTTCTGGGATGCCGACCTCGACGAGCGTCTGCGCCGTTTGTGCCAGGAGCACAAGTTTCGGCCGACCTTTATCTCTATCCAGATCCAGGGCTTGAGCGAGGAGGGTCAGAAGGTCGAGCAGGACACCTCTTTCTTTTGATGATTTGACATCGACCACCCGACGCCCCGCCGGAAACGGCGGGGTGTTTTTTTGTCTTGAGGCCTGAGGCTTGGGGCTTGTGGATGCTGGATGCTGGATGCTGGATGCTGGATGCTGGATGCCGCCAAACGGTATGCCATCCCGCCCAATCAACACGTGCCTGATTTCGAAGCTCGAAATACTTCCCCGCAGATCACTCCGATTGACGCAGATGCTTTTCTTAGAGTGAATCTGCGTTATCTGCGTCATCTGCGGGCAAAATGGGTGGGTCGGTATACCTCAAGCCCCAGATCTCACGCCACAAGCTTTAGTCGTTAGTGAACGTCACCTTGACGAAGCGTCTTTTGCCGACCTGGATGAGGATCGGTTCAATTCCGGCGGTCGAGATCTCCGCCTTGACCTCGCGCACCGCGTCGCCATCGACCTTGACGGCCCCCTGCTGAATCAGGCGTCGCGCATCCGAATTCGAGGCCGCCAACCGTCCCTCAACCAGGATTTTAGAAAGCAACAATTTTTCACTCATCGGGCTGATGGACAGCCCGGGAATCTCCTGCGGCAGATGGCCGGAAGAAAAGACCCGCTCGAACTCGCGCTGGGCCTCCTTCGCCTCCTCCGTCGAATGGAACTCGGTCACGATGGAAATCGCCAACGCCTTCTTGGCGTCCATCGGATGAAGCGATCCCTCGGAGGCTTTGACGCGGTCGGCGTCGATTTCCTCGGTGCTACGATCCGTGAGGAGAAGCCAGTACTTCCACATGAGATCGTCCGAGATGGACATGAGCTTGCCAAACATTTCGACCGGGGTGTCTTCAACCGCCACGTAGTTGCCAAGCGACTTCGACATCTTCTCGACCCCATCGAGGCCTTCGAGGAGAGGCAGGGTCATCACCACCTGTGGTTCCATTCCGTGTTCTCGCATAAGGTGGCGTCCGACCAGGAGGTTGAAGAGCTGATCGGTTCCGCCGAGCTCCACATCAACCTCCAGCGCCACCGAGTCATATGCCTGAGCCAATGGGTAAAGAAACTCGTGCAGCGCGATCGGTTGCTGGTTCTCGTAGCGGGTCCGGAAGTCATCGCGCTCAAGCATCTGGGCGACGGTCACCTTGGCCGCGAGCCGGATCCAATCTGCCGAGCTGAGTGCCCCCAGCCATCGCGAGTTGAAGTCGATGATCGTCGTTTCGGGATTCAGCAGCTTATAGATCTGTCGCCGATAGGTCGCGGCATTGACCTCGATCTCCTCCGCCGTGAGCTGCGGGCGCGTGCTCTTCTTGCCGGTTGGATCGCCGATCAACCCGGTGAAGTCTCCGATGAGAAAAACCACCCGGTGGCCGAGTTGTTGGAAGTGGTGCATCTTTCGAATCACGACGGTGTGGCCGAGATGGAGGTCCGGAGCTGAAGGGTCAAAGCCAACCTTCACCACGAGAGGCTTGCCGGTCTTCTTGGAATTCCGGAGTTTCTCAGCCAGCTGCTCTGCCGGTACGACGTCGACGCAACCTTTCGTCAGGTAGCTGAGCTGATCATCAATCTCTTGCGGCACCACGACCTCCATGTATCTACTCCTCACGCTCGCCGAACTCTGCGATCGGCAACACCCCAGCGCCGGTATTCTGGAGGCCCTCCCAATCGGCGACACTCTGAAGGATCGAATTCACAACCTCGATCGGCACCGACAGAATCGCCATCTCAAGATCCGTCGACGTCCTCCACCCGACAGCACCAGACGCAACCGCCGCACAGCGACACGCGCTGCCGGTGGCGCCACTCCATGCTCCAGCCTGGGCTGCAGCCGCCAGTCGCCGAGCCTCAGCGAGTTCCTCTTCGGTGACCGGTCGGGTGAAATCAGACCAACCCTTGCCGACGCTCACCTCGACCGTTTCCATCGTGGCCGCGGCCGATGAAACCACCAGCAAAACCTGATGCCCGGGCACGAATGGATGCAGAATCTCCACCGACCCTTCATCTAACAATGCTGCACCGCGAGACGCCAGAATCTCGGCCAACACCAGAGCCTGCGCCTCGTCCGTGGCGACCGAGAGTTCGAGTGCGATAGCTAGCGCGGATTCGTTGCCAGCCGCAGCCTCCCGAGTCCTTGGGATAGGAGCGAGCGTGCCCACTGTGGCGCTATCGAGCATTGATCGATCAGTCGTCCAGAACTTGCGAACCGCTTCTGTTGCCGCTTCGACATCCTCGGCAACAACACCAAGCGAGAGATTCCCGGTTTGTAAAAGGGTCGCAGGCGACAGACTCAATCCCTCGGCGCTACCGAGAATCCCAGCCATCAGTCGCAGAGCACGACGGCGGGCGCTGCCGCCCTCGGTCATGACCGGCCGCTGGTCATCCTCCACCTGCGCTAGGGCGGCACGGAGTACCTCCACGAGCTCGCTGAATTGATCGGTCGGCGCCGCCATCAAAATCTGGGCGGGGCGTGAGTCCACTCGAACCCAACCCGGCCGCTGCTCGAGTTCACGAAGTTCGCGCGCGACCCGAGCCAGGACCGTCGCCGCGAGCTCGTCGTCGAGGTCCGGCACCACCACCGGGCGCAGACACAGCGTCGCCAACGGCGCTCCCGATCTCTCGAGGACTGCGGCGGTCAGCCCATTCTCGAGCTGCAACATCACTGGCGGCGAGGCGAATCGTGGATTGAACGATCGCGGGGGGAGCGTCACGACGACATTGCCCGGATGCTGCGGGAGCCAGGTTAATGCCGCACTGCGAACCGTTTGGGTGGTCACTCCATCAACACCGAAGAGAAATTCCCGCACGGCGTCCACGCCGCCACGGAGCCACAGATCAAGTATCAATTCCGCTGAATGTGGATGCTCCTCGAGGCTGGCCTGACGACGTACCCGCAACCGCCTCGTCGCGGCCTCGACCGGCCCCTCCTGCAGGGCCGGGTTTCCGGCGATGCGTGCGAGCCCGAGACGCAATTGGCTGACGGAAAAGTCAGCAGAATCAGAATCGGTTCGTGCCTCAAGGAGCCCCAGATTGCCGTCAACCCGGCTCCGAACACCAACCAGGTCGTTGGTAAGGATTTCCGGCAGAAGATCCCAAAGAACTTCGATGGCGCTTCGCGAAGGGTCGTTCGGGGCCGGTAAATTGACCTCGAACCGGATTTCGGCATCACCGCCGGCAACACCCAGACGACGCTCCAGTCGGCCTTCGACGAGAAGCTCTCGGGGAATCGGTGGGGTGGAGCCCACGGAGCGATTCGCGAGGATTCTATCGAACAGGGTGCGGAGATCGGACACAGAAGCTCCGCCGACCGCGACGATCACGGGTGGGGACGCGGCGGTCTCGTCATCACCCAGCGCAGCCTCGAGATTGGCGACCAGCGTCAGGTCACCGCTGGTGATACCAACCGGCGCGCCGTCGCCTTCGACCATTGATGGCCAGACCACTGTCGAGGCGTCGGCAAGGGGTTGGGCAACAATCAGCAGCTCAACGCCACTTTCCAAGCGATCCACATAGAGAGCCTGTGCCGCGATCGGTGAGGTTGCCCCCAAAACCATCGCGAAGGATAGAAAACACTGGAGATACGAGCTTTGCACCTTCATGGCGGGCGTCATGGTAGCATGCCGGCGATGGAGACCGAACCTGGGACCGCATCACCCTCGGTGATTGCCATTTCCTGGATGGCAGCCTCTGCGGCCCTTCCCTTCGCCCTGATCGGTGCCGCGCTCGGCCAAGGGCTTGGAGCGCTTATCGGCGGGTGTCACTGGATTGGAGTCACCCTGCCGCTCGATCGCCAGATCTGGGCGCTGGTCAACCAGCCGGTCTTGAACTTTGCCTCCCTGCCCAGGGCTGGGGGGTATTGGCTCGGATCGATTCTCCTGCCGCTGGTGGTGGCGGTGACAATCATCGGTTTTCTGCCGCGAGCACGGTCCCTTGTCACTCAGCTCAGTTGTGTCCAGGTGGCCTGGGCCATGTCTCTGGTGGCGGTAGCAATGCTGCCAGTGCTCGACAGTGAAGACGGTCACCTGGCCCGTTTCCTCGCGCTGCACGGCGGGCCGACCACCCTGGTGTGGTTGTCGCCTGTCTTCGCGGCCGGAGCTGCTCTCCTGCCAACGCTCCGCCTGCTCCAGTTGGCGCGGCGAAGGCGCCCTAACATCCGCCGCAGTTATCGTCTGCTCGTCGTGGCCTTACACCTCGGCCTGCCGGCAGCCGGTTGGCTTGCCCTGGTCTGCCTGGTCCACGGCTCCTTTCTGTTGCCGGCAATCATCGCTGCCGCTGCACCGGTCCTTGCCGCACTCGTCTTCGCGTGGTTGCGATACCCCGACCCATACGTGCGCCCGCTCGAACTACCCAAGGCGGGCCAAATCATGGGTCTGGCCCTTGCCGCGGTGATCATGGCGGCCATCGTGTGGGGCGCGGGGCGCCCGCTCGCCGACGGACATTCGGCCGGTGTCCTCTGGGGAACCAAACAATCGTCCAACAACGTCCGCCCATGGGTCGAACCATGGTCCATTGCAGGTGACACCGCAACTCTCCGTCCTCAGGAGTGATCTTCAGCCCACATATGGCGATCCTGTCTGGGAGCGTTATACTGTATGGCGGCCTCGGTTCGAAGAATACCGCCGTGGCCCATCACAACAAAGGAGTCGCAATCATGAATGCAAAGGTCGAAAAGGCTTTGAACGAACAGATCCACGCCGAGTTCTTTTCTTTTTATCTCTACCTCTCGGTCGCGGCATATTTCACCGCCCACCATCTGGACGGTTTCGCCCACTGGATGAGGATCCAAGCTCAGGAGGAGTTCGGCCACGCGATGAAGCTTTTTGACTTCCTTGCGGAACGTGGCGGCACGGTCGAGCTCATGGCGCTCGACGGGCCACAGAAGGAGTGGGACTCACCATCGGTTGCGGTTGAGACCGTGCTCCATCACGAGCGACACATCAGCCAGCGCGTCAACGATATCGTCGACCTCGCCACCGCGGAGAATGATCACGCGACGACGGTCATGATGCATTGGTATGTGAACGAGCAGGTCGAAGAGGAAGCCACCGCCGACACGCTCTTCCACCAGGTCAAGATGGTCGAGGACAGTCCGCATGGCCTGCTGATGATCGATCGGGAGCTTGCCGGCCGGCCGGCACCGGTCGCTACCGGCGCCGAAGCACAGTAGCTGGAGCTATCCGGAAACGGCGTCCTCAACCAGAGCACGCGCGACATCAACGCCAGTCGCCTCCTCAAGTCGCAAAAACCCCGGGGTGGGGTTGATCTCGAGGATCACCGGTCCCGCATCGCCATTCACCAGGTCCACACCGCAGTGGCCAAGGCCGAGTGCTGCTGCCGCTGCAATCGCAAGCCTCTCCTCATCAGGAGACGCGTCGTGGGCCTCGGCGGATCCCCCGCGGGCAGAGTTGGACCGCCATTCGCCCTCGGCGGCGCTGAAACGCGCAGCAGCGACAACCGCCCCCCCAACCACCATAAGACGAAGACTGCGCTCGCCTCCTGCCAGCAATCGCTGGACAACGAGCTCATCACCGGCCCGCCACAACGAGTCGAGAACCGCCTCGAGATGATCGCGGGTAGCGCACCGGATGACCCCAACACCCATCCGCGACCGCCTTTGTTTGACGACTACCGGCAGCCCCAGGTGACAAACCGCCTCTGCCGCCAAAGCCTCAGGGTCAGCACCGGCCAGCGTCGGTGGCACCGGCAGACCGGCCACCGTCAGGGCCATAACGGTCGCCCAATGATCGCGGCCTGTTCTGATGGCGGCGGGCGGATTGGGCGTCGCCACACCGCATGCGACGAACGCCTCAAGGACCGCGAGTAAGCTCTCGGGCCGCCAGTTACCGATCCTCGCGAGAACGACGTCGGGGAATTTGCTATCGGTTTCGACCCCCAGCGGTTTCAGGTCGCCATCGACGAGCGACGCCGAAGCAGTGATGCCATCGACCAAAACAAAATCAATTCCGAGATCTATCGCCGCTTCGGAAAGCCGTGTGTTTGTACGAAGATTTGGACGGGCGCTTAGGAGCAGGAGACGCATCCATTGATGGTAGCGTAGCCATCCCCCAAATCCTCCCCCGTTAACTCGGCGTCTGTCCGAGTGAGTGGTCCGGCGGGACTCTCGTAGCGCGGTCGCGTCTCAAACGCAGACAGGATCATAAGCCGGTATACTGGGGAGATGATCAAGGGGAACCTCGACCGTCTCCATTTTGGAGACCTCCTGCAGTGGTTTCAGATGGGTGGTGTCAGCGGACGCCTGGTTCTGAAAGACACTCGCGGAGAGCGCCGGCTCGATTTCATCGACGGTCGGGTCTGTTACGCCTCTTCAACGATCCCGGAGGAGAGACTCGCCACCTGGCTCTGCAAGCGCAGTCTGATCCCGCGCGGCGAACTCCGCCGCATTCTTGCCACCTCGATGGTCCGCCGCGCCCTCTTCACAGACCTTCTCATAGGAGAGGGCCGCGTCTCACCAGAAGACCTCCAAGCCAGTCTGACCGATCTTGCCGAGGCCATTACCAGCCGGATATTGATATCACCCGAAGTCAGCTTCGAGTTCATTCCCAACCACCCTGTCCTCGACATTCTCGGGCTCAGCTTAAATGTCGAGCCGAGCCACCTTCTCATGGAGGCTGCGCGTCGATCCGATGAGGGTGCGCCGGGAGATGCTCAACGACGTTCGTATGAACTCTCATTTATTGGCGAAGCGTTCGAAGACCTCTTCTGGCAAATTATTCGAGACGGGGTGACGGAAGAGGATGCGATCGACGGCAGCCAGCTGAGCCGTCTCCACGACCTGGTTCGCGATATCGTTACTACGCTCGCACAGTGGCTGTCTTCAAGCCCCGGGTTGGTCCCCCTTCCGGCCGGGCAGATCGAGGGTTTGCTCGCGAACGCGCAGGACGAGCCGCCTTTCTATCTACAGGGACGGCCCCACGCTGCCTGGAACCAGATGGTGCTCGCCTGTACGGTTCGCAACCACAGCCATCCGGGGCCGTTGACTCTCGGCGAGCTCGAAACAATCGCCACTGATCTCAGCTTGTGGGAAGAAATGATCGGCAGCGGTTTTCTGAAGCGTCCCAAAGCGGTAAAACTGGACGAACTCATTCAACAGGTGGTTGCCGCGTGGTCACAGACGGCGGCGGCCGCTGCACCTCACCTCGACGTGGCTCCCGAGACCGCGTCGTTGGCGGTGCACCTCGTGACCGTACCAACGGACCTCGTTCTGTGGGCCCTCACCTCCCTTCCAGTGCCGCACCAGCGCCTGCGAAAAGCCTTGCTCGAGCATCTGTCGCGGCGGGTCGGTTCGAGACTTGCGCACCTCGCCGATTTTCCATCCGAGATCCGCAGGGTGTTGGACCCACGCTCGGCGACGCCACTCGGAGCCTGCCTCCACATCAGCAGGGAGTGTTTATCGACCGCGGCGACCTGGCCATCTACGGTTCCAGGAGGAGCCGAGACGTTGCTCGAGATTGCATCGCCGGCGGCCCTTGCTCTCGCTGCCGACGCCGCTCGTGAGGTTGCTGAAACGTTTGACGAAGAAGCCCTTTCGAGCTAACCCTCAGATCGTTGCAGATTTCCGGCCGCAGCAGAACATTGGTGAGACATGCGGGCTAAGACGAAGCCGGCGCGGTGTCCTGGGGCAGGGACATCACAACCTCGGTGCCCCCCCCGTTCGCGCCACTGTCGATGACGATGGACCCTCCATGGTTCTCGACCACCCTTTTGGCTATGGTAAGTCCGAGTCCGATTCCGTGGCGTTTCCCCGCATTCGAATCGTCACCTTGCCAGAATGCCTCAAAGACGTGTGCAAGATCCTCTTTCGGAATTCCGGATCCCGAATCGCTCACCCGAAGCTGCAACCATGGGTCTCCGTCGTGCGTGGCCCGCCGCACCTCGAGCTTCACCTCTCCGCCATTGCTGAACTCTATGCCGTTCTTGATCACCGCCCGCAACGCTGCTTCTGTGCTCTCCGGGTCACAGGAAATGGTCTCCAGACCACTCGGAATGAGAACTTGAATGCGCACATCGCGATCCGTCGCGAGATCACGAAGGGGTGAAATAGCGTTACGGAAAAGATCCTGTGGCGGCACGGATTTTCGCTCGAGTTCCCGTGCACCAGTCGCAATCACCGACGCCTGGAATACATTTTGAACAATATCCATGAGCTTTTCACTCTCATCGTAGATGATCTTCAAAAGGCGACCGGCCTTTTCCGGAGAAACTTCCTTTTCGCGACGAATGATCTTGGTGGCAGTGAAAAGTGAAGTGACCGGAGTCCGAAGATCGAGCGACAACCGATTGATGAGTTCGTTTTTGATGTGATCGAGCGCCTCGAGATCACGATAGGCGGTCTCGAGAAGATCCTTTTTTTCCTCGAGGTCGGCAGCAAGGCGGCGGGACTCGACGAGGCTTCTTTTAAGCTCACCCGCCCGCTCCTCGACCTTGGCCTCCAGCCCCTTGCTGAGGTCTTCCATCTGCCGCCAAGCAATGGCGTTGGCGTATCCCATGGCCGCGGTGGAAGCGAGAACTGTGGCAAGTTGCAAGTCGTCCTCGTCGAGGTCAGCCCGCTCGTTGTCGCCGTACGCAGTCAGCAATCCGACGACCTTCTCCTGGGTCATCATTGGTACCGCAAGCGCAGAAGTGAACCCCGCACCTTCAACCGCGGCCACGGCGGCTCCGTCGTCATCGTCACCAACCTCTTGCACGAGAAGCCGCGGCTTGCGTTCGTTGAGGAAAGAGGTAGCGACCGACCCCCCGGTAGAATCTGCAGCGTACAGCAGTGGATCCTGTTTAAATCCGTGGACCACCGCCTCGCGAACCCGCCCGCTGCCGGGAATGATGATCACCGAAGCCCCTTGCAACTGGAGCAGGCGAATCGCTTCAGTGATGAGCAAACGCAGCACCTTGGCGGGATCTCGTTGATTGCTCACCGCGTGACCGAACTGGGAGATGCCGGCCATCACCCGCACCTTGCGTTCGAGTTGGCGGCTTACAATATCAAGACGCGTCGTGACGTCAGTCATGGCCAGGTTGGCCCGGACCGCCTCGCCGATCAGAACGTCCTCGCTCAGGACCTGTCCAGCCTCGATTTCAGGCCCGGTGACCGTGATCTCGATGTCCTTGGCGGCTGGCGGCGCATCGCTCCCGTCGTCCATGAAGGGCTGCATCGCCCTGTGCATCTGCACTTGGAGGCGTCCAACCGCCTGCGGGCTGGTGCCAACCCCGAGTTTTTCGGCCACCGAGGCGAGAGTGTGTTCACCGATGGCCGCAAAGGCCTCAAGTACTCCATCGCCAGAAATCGCGACAGTCGGGAAGGCCGGCCGTTTGTCGCCATTGAGGGCCGCGTCCATCTCCTCGACCGTCTGGATTTCATCGAGATCCCTTTTGTTGTATTGCAGGACGATAGGCACAGTCTTCTGATCAAGGCCGTTGGCGGCCATGTTGGTCCACAGATTCTCGAGAGCTTCGAGATTGGCTTCTCTTTGCGTGACCTGGGAGTCGGCAACAAAGACTACCCCATCAGCGCCTGCCAGGACCGTGCGGCGGGTCGCGTCGTACTGGACCTGACCCGGGACCGTGTAGAGCTGGAGGGCCAAACGATAACCTCGAATCCTCCCCAGATTCAACGACAGCAAATCAAAGAACAGGGTGCGATCGGCAGCAGTATTCAGGGAGTAGAGCTTCGTCCGGCGCTGCGGATCTGTGACACGATGAATGTGCTGAAGACAGGTTGTCTTGCCGCCCACAGCGGGACCGTAGTAAACGATCTTGATCTTGATCTGGCGGTGCTGGTTATCGAACTGGACCATTCGCCTCCCCACGAGTGACAGACGCCCCTCTGTAAATTCTACATCGAGGGAGATCCAGCTGCGATTATTTTAGCTCGCATATCTCACCAGTTTTCATCGCGAGGGCGGTGAGGTGCCGTGCCCAGTGGTGTTTTCGACCTGAGGAGCGTGGAGCGCGTACTTGAAGTGCGTCGAGCACCCCGAGGCGAGAAAACACCGCTGAGTGCGATGCATCGCCGACCGCAGCAGAAAGCTGGTGAGATATGGGGGCTAGCGATTGTTCCTACGCACCGGTGCGACCACCCGCGTCGAGGCTACCGGAGTCCCAGGACGGCCTCCGCGGCCCTTGAAGATTTTGGCGACCGACGCACCGACCACTGATGATGAAGCAAAGAAGTAGCTCGCGTCTCCGGTTTGCTGGTTGATCACCGTCGCATAGGGAAAAACCGCGGCGCCATCGGTCCCTGATTCGAGATAGAAAACGAGAGAGCCCCCATACCCGGAGGTCAGCAAGCGGCGCTGAACATGTCCATATGGCGGCACGTCAAAAACTTCGCTCGTCACAATCTGACCATCGGCATCCTGGATATCAAGGCGAACCCTGGTCCAGTCCGGCGTCCATGACGCGACACCAGCGTTGCACCTGAAGAACTCGCCATCATTGAGCACGCCGGCCGCATAACCATATGTAGACCAGTCCGTGGCGCTCGATATGCTGGCGCCGGGAACTGTCAACCCGTACTCACCATCGCCGCCCTGCTCGGGGGTATATGTGCGCGATGTCACTAGAAAATGGCAGTCCTCAATCGGATCGCACCGGAGCTCCGGATCGGCGTAGGCGATGATGGCCGCTGTGCCTTCGACATCAAAGACATCTGGACCGAGCACATCCCATAAGCTGATTGTCTCCCATGGATAAATTGTGAAGGTCAGGGTCGGGACCTCGAGATTGACCGTATCGCTCGGGAGCAGCTGGACCACGACCGGGAGGTCGTACTCATGTGGGTTGTGGAGCGAGAGGTCCGTTTTCCAGAAGCTGTCCTTGGATCCGCGATTGTGAGCCGCTGCCGGCACCATCCAGTCGGCGGCGAGCTGGGCTTCGATCGGCACGGGCGCCACAGCCGCAATCATTACCGCCAGCCCGATAGCACTCAATACAGTCTTTTTCTCGAACATTTTGACCTCCGTCCAACAGCCCGCAAGTTTCGTGCCACGCGAGAAGCGTGACCCACGGCGACTACGCGTGGTCATCCATCGATTTGATGTCCACTGCGGAGGACACTTCCGTCGCGCTGTCATCTATACTTTGAGTGGAGGTTTCTGGTTGCGAATATCAGGCGCTTTGTTCCTCACCATCCTGATCGCGGTCGGGTACATGTTGTACCTCACGGGTCGTGACGCGACGACGAGTCTCGACGCTGTTGCCGCGGTCGCTACAGATCTCCGCGAAGAGGGCGTGGCCGGCAGGGCCCTCGACCGCGATCTCGCCCTGCAGATGATCGCCGCGATGGAAGCTTTGCTAGACGCCCCCGACACCGTTCGCGATCATATTGATGATCTCAAGACCTTTGCCGCCACGGCTGCGGCCTGGGCGGATGCAGCGCCATCGCCGAGTTCAGAGCTACGGGCCGCGGTGGCCGTTCGGAAAGCGGCCGGAGAACTTCGGGCGCAGGCGACAAGACCATCCACCACCCACCTGATGCGCGCCCGCCGATACCTCGATGTGGCTTCGGATGCGATCCGGTTTGGCGGCACTGTATCGGGTGGCCCCGGCCCGGGTCTCGCCACCGACGCTGTCCGCGATCGGCTAGAAAATCTCCAACAGTCACAGCAGGAGCGCTACCAGGAGCTTGACGAAGAGCTCGACCAACAATAGCCGCAGGTCTCATTAAAGCTGTCCACCTTCGCGACAACTCCGTTGAAATTTGGGGACTTGAAAGCATTCAATCCAGATCGAGGTCATGCAACAGCTCATCGGCGATATTCGTCGTTTTGACTGGGCCGGCGCCGAGCCGTCGCAGCTCACCCGCGATCGCGGCCAGCCACCGCTGGACGGCGGGCGTACGTTCAACCGGCGCAAGGCGCCACAGTCTCACGCTCGTGTCACCGTGGCTCTGGGTGATCACTGCAACCGGATGCAACGGTCGTGAATGCTCGATCACCACTCCCTCGACCAGAACCGCGAGACCATCTGAGCGACGCCATGAGGCTTCAGTCTTGAGTACAGCCGCGCGCCAGCGCTGAGCTTCACCATTGAGACTCGAGGTAACCGCTTCGAAATCCAACGTTCCGGTGAGAATAATGTGTGGCATCAAACCTCCCGATCGCACACACCGACGAATGACAGGACCACCCGACGACGCCGTGGTGCGAGATCGCATTCGACAAGTACGATCTGCTGCCATGTGCCGAGAACACATCGCCCGCGGGCCACGGGAACTGTCAGGGAGGGACCCAACAAAGCGGCACGCAAGTGTGAGAACCCGTTGCCGTCCCCCCATCGCAGATCGTGGTGATAAGAACGGTCGGACGGAGCAATTCGTTCGAGAGCCTCGACGAGGTCCCGAACCGCGCCGGGCTCAAACTCTATGGTGGTGATCACGGCGGTCGAACCGGGCACAAAAACCGTTATTTGGCCGTCGGATGCCGCGATGGAACCCAACCAGGCCACCACCTCTCCGGTCAAATCGTATACCTTTCCGTGGCCATCGCTCGCGAGCTCGAATTCGTGTTGGGTCACATCCATGAGCAGATTATATCCAGTATGGCTCGTCTTCTTCATTGCCGCCCCTCGGCGATGGAGGGACAATGGCCTTCAAGCTTAGCCCCCATTCTGGTAGGATGAGCGCCGTGCAGACGGGGGGCGCATTGGCCGCGGCGATTGAGGCACTGCTTCCCGGCATGTGTCCACACTGCGATCATCCACTCGAAGGAAGAGACCGTGGTCTGTGTGGATCGTGCTGGTCGCTAACCGTGCCTCGGGCAGGCAGCGCCTGCCGACGCTGCGGCGTGCCAACCGAAGACTCGTCCGAGCCTTGCCTGGTCTGCCTCCAGGCACCTCCTCCGCAATCTGCGACAGTGGCGTGGGGTGAGCACGACGGGGCGCTCCGCACCGCAATTTTGGCGCTTAAACACGGCGGACGTGACGATCTTGCCGCACCTCTCGGTGAGCGCCTTGCGGGATCGATTGCGGTCGAGTCGTGGGCATCACTGATCGATGGCATCGTACCCATGCCTTCACACCCGTGGAGGCGACTGAAAAAACCGTGGGCAGCGTCAGAGTTGCTCGCGGATTCAGTTTCCAAGAGACTCGAAAGACCGGTAGTCCAGCTTCTGCGGCGGCACGGCACTGGTCGACAAACCGGCCAATCCAGAGCCCGTCGCCTCGAGTTGCCCCAAAAGAGTTTTTCGGCACGAACAGGAACCGATAGCCGAACCCTGTTGCTGATCGACGACGTGACGACGACTGGAACAACTCTCAGGCGGGCTGCCGAGGCACTCCGCCGCGCGGGGGCCAAGGACGTCTACTGCGGCGTCTGTGCCCATGCCCCCGATCCCAGGAGATTCTCATGAGCCTTTTCGATACGTTGGTGAAATATGGAATGCCGTTCGTGCCGAAGGTGATCGTTGGCCGCGTCGCTCGACGGTATGTGGCCGGCGACACCCTCGACGAGGCGGTCCTCACATTACGCGCCCTCAACCAAGAGGGGGCCATGGGCACGGTCGACATCCTTGGTGAAGAGGTGCGAGAGCCGGCCGCGGCGACCGCTGCGGTGACGGAGTACTTGCGGTTGCTCGACCGCATCGAGGACGAAAAACTCGACGCCAACATTTCCATCAAACCGACCATGCTTGGACTCAAAATCGACCAGACCCTGTGCGAGGACAATCTGTTGCGCATTGTCGAGCGTGCGGCTGAGATCGGCAACTTCGTGCGAATTGATATGGAAGACCACACCTGCACCGACAACACCATCCGACTCTACCGCCAGATGCACGAAAGATACCCATCCACAGTCGGCGTCGTACTCCAGTCCTACCTCCACCGAACCATCGCTGATATCAACGGCCTTCTGCCTCTCGTTCCGAACATCCGGATCTGCAAAGGCATCTATCGCGAACCGAGAGAAATCGCGTGGAAAGAGTTCGAGACGATCCGCGCCAACTTCGTCTTCGCCACCGAGAAACTCCTCTCCTCAGGAGCCTATGTAGGCATCGCCACCCACGATCCACACCTGGTGTGGGCCGGAATGCAGATCGTCGACCGCCTCGGACTGGAACGGGACCGTTACGAATTCCAGATGTTGCTCGGAGTCGACCCAGAGCTCCGGCGGATCATCCTGGCCAACGGACACCGCTTGCGTGTCTACGTGCCCTACGGCCGGGACTGGTATCCTTATTCGATACGTCGGCTGCGCGAAAATCCTACCGTCGCCCACCACGTTGTCCGGGCAATGTTCCGGTAGTTAGCTTCGCGGTCGTTGAGACTGCCTTCGAAAGACGGTATGCTCGGTCGCGCGCACCCGCGCAGGAGGCCCGAATGATGCACCGTCATCTCATGACCTGTGTCGCAGTCGCCGGCCTGCTGGTCATCAGCACCACGGTTCACGCCGGAACCCAGGCCAAAATCGAAGGCCGCGTAATGGACCTGGCGGGAACTCCGATTGCCGCCGCGACCGTCACCATCACCACAACCGAAGTTTCGACGTTTCAGAAGGTCATTACGACCGACGAAGACGGCGAGTTCCAGACTCTCATCTTGGACGCCACCCGCGGCTATAACTTCCTCATCGAGGCGGATGGATTTCAGCCGGTGGAAAGCCCGTTTAAGGTCGGGGCCGGTTCAACCGACAATTTCTTCGAGTTCAATCTTCAATCCGATGACCAGGCAGCTGCAGCCCGGGGTTCCAGGCAACTCGAACAACCGGGATACAAAGAGCTGGAGGAAGGAAGAACGCTGATGGCGGCCGGTGACACAGTCGCCGCGCGCGCGAAGTTCGAAGAGGCTATCGCGGCCAGGCCGGACCTCCTCGAGGCATACGCCCGCGTTGCCGAACTCGCCTATGATATGGGAGACATGGAGGGTGCGCTGACCGCTGCCCGGGACTGCCTCGATGAGGATCCGGAGTCGATCCAATGCTTGGCCATCGCGATCAACGCCAGCGGAGAGCTCGGCGACCAGGCCACGCGCTCCGAATACCTGGCCCGCTACCAGAAATTGAATCCGAATAACCCGACAATCCTCTTCAACGAAGCCGCGATCTTTCTTAACAATCTGGACGACGAGGGCGCGCGACCACTTCTAGAAAAATGTCTCGCGGCGGCTCCGGAATTTCCAGAATGCAACTTCGAGTACGGCATGCTCCTGCTTCGCTCCGGCGATATGGAGGGAGCCAAAACACATCTCCAGAAGTACCTCGAGGTCGCTCCCGACGGGCCGCTGGCATCGACTGCCGAGGAAACGATCAAATACCTCTGAAGAGATGCGAACGGAGAGGTCGGGTCGGTGAAAACTCTCTGTATCGGCGTGGCAGGCGGCACCGGTTCCGGAAAAACGACAGTTGCCAACGAGATCGTGCGTCGGGTTGGCCAGGACCGGATTGCCATCATCAACCAGGATCGGTACTACCACGACCTGGCCCATCTCGACGGTCAAGAGCGTTCGCACCACAACTTCGACCACCCCGACGCGATCGAAGAGAAACTATTGGAAGAGCACGTCGCTATTCTCAAAGCAGGCGAGGCCGCCCCCATGCCGGTCTACGACTTCGCTCGCCACGTTCGCGTGGCCGCTACTGAGTGGGTCGATCCGCAGCCAGTAATTCTCGTCGAAGGGATCCTCATCCTCGCCATTCCTCCCATTCGGGACCTTCTCGACGTCAAGATCTTCGTCGATACCGATGCAGACCTGAGGTTTATCCGACGCCTCCAACGGGACATTGCGGAACGCGGGCGAACGGTCGACGGGGTGGTCGATCAATACCTTGCCACGGTCAGGCCCATGCACCTGGAGTTCGTCGAGCCCTCGAAACGTTGGGCGGACGTGATCATCCCTGAAGGCGGGTTCAATACCGTCGCTCTCGACCTCGTCATCAGTCGAATTCTTCAGATGCTGCAGTCAGCGGATTGAGGGCGACCTCAGCGGGACGCGGGCGGGCGACGGCGACGACGGGAGCGCAGCTCCTCCTCCTTGAACATGAACTTGATGGACTGCTTGAAGAGGAGGAGATTGGGGGCATCAACCCGATTGATCTTGAGACAGCTCTTGTCGTACCACTCGATCCAACCTTTGAGCTCGGTGCCGTCGGTCAGCACCACGACCATCGCGGTGCGGTTCTGCATCTGTTTGAGGTAGTAAAAACTCTCGGCGTTTGTTTGTTCCGCGGGCACCTGCTTGCGGCGGCCGGTTGTCCGGGTTGGAAATTTATCCATCATCTCATTCATCGACGGTCGGATCAGCTTACGATCAGACATGAAGCTCTCCTCGCGCCCCATGCTGTGCGGTCACGGGATTCCGGAAGCATGAAGTCGGTAGGTTCTGCGATCAGGTTATCAGATCCGCTTGAGGGTGTCTTGCCGAGCCTCGTGCGGAAAAGCGCTCTCTATCGACCTCAGTCGCGTTTGCGCGAGCCCGAGGGATAAAGCTCGACTTCATGCGATAGACAGCACATCAGTCTTCCGCAGAGGCCGGAAATCTTTGCCGGATTGAGGCTCAGGTTCTGCCTTTTTGCCATCCGAACGGTCACCGAATGAAAACGATCCATGAAGGTCGTACAGCACAGACAGCGACCACAGGGTCCGAGGCCGCCGCAAAGACGGGCGCCGTCTCGCACCCCGAGCGAACGCATCTCGATTCGCCTCCGATAGCGTCGCCCCAGATCCCGCTGCAGCGGGCGATAGTCAACCCGTTTTTCAGCCGAAAAGTAAATCACGGCTTTACGCCCAGAAAGCGGAAGTCGAACCTTGAAGGGGTGGAGATCGAGTTCGAGCTCCTTGGTTCGCCGTCGCAAATACCGCTCGATCTCCTTTTCGAGATGGCCCGTGTCTTCATGACGCTTCTCGTCCTCGGGTGTTGCCCGACGGACCACGCGTGCCGCATGCTTCCGGGGCTTCTTGACCGACGGGGCGGCGAAAGCGGTGACCTTGCCGAGAAACTTCCCGTCCGGAGTGTCGACAACGATGGATTCTCCATGGTCCAGTTCCAGCTTGCCGGCACGGCAGGGCATTGGAGGCAAATCGGGATCGACCATCACCGGCACCCAATCCTCCATGCGTGGCATCACGGTGCATTGCACGAGCTCTACCATCAGCTATCTTTCCCGGCCCGGAGCTCAGTGTTGATTTCTCGATCTGCAACCCCGATCTTCTCTCCGCCGACGCGTCGAGCGTCTTTCAGAGCCACGCCCACCTCGGGCCGATCGCCTGCAATGACCTGGGCGGCAAAGAAGGCAGCGTTGCGGGCACCGGCCGAGCCGACGGCGAAGGTCGCCACCGGGATGCCACCGGGCATCTGTACCGTTGATAAGAGCGCATCAACTCCGTCGAGCACCCCCCCTGGCAGCGGAACACCAAGCACCGGACGAACGGTGTGGGCCGCAACCACACCGGCAAGGTGAGCCGCCATTCCTGCGGCGCAGATGAAAACACGACATCCACCGGCCTCGGCCGTTTGCACCAGGTCCACGGTGCGGGCGGGCGTGCGGTGAGCCGAGGACACGTGGACCTCGAAGCTGACACCGAGTCCTTCGAGTACTTCCACTGCTCCCCGCAGGTGTTTCCAATCGCTTGCCGAGCCCATGAGGATCAGAACCTCGGGAATCGCCTGGGAGTTCACTTCTACCATTTACGTGCCGAGCTTGGCCAGGGTGTCGCGACCGATGTCCGATCGATACCACATGCCGTCAAAAGAGATCTCCGACACTCCGTTGTAAGCAGTGTCGAGAGCGTCTGACAGTGATGGTCCGCGCCCGCAGACCGACAGCACGCGCCCCCCAGAGGTTGTCAGACGATTGTCTGCGAGTCGTGTGCCGGCATGATAAACCGTCACTCCGGACAAGGCCATGGCCTCGTTGATTCCGGTGATTTCGTCTCCTTTTCGCGGACTTCCAGGGTATCCCTCAGCCGCGAGGACGACGCACGCCACCGCTTCCTTGCGCCAATTCAAGCTGCCAATCTCGAGAGCACCCTCGGAAGCATCACGGGCGACCTCAGCAAAATTGTCATCAAGCCGCAAGAATGTAGCCTGGGTCTCCGGGTCACCGAGGCGGCAATTGAATTCGAGCACCTTTGGTCCTTCCGAAGTCACCATCAGACCCGCATAGAGAACCCCACGATACTCCCGCCCCTCGGCCGCCATACCCGCAATTGTCGGGCGAACGACGGTTTCGAGAATGAGCCTGCTGGTGCCGGTTGGGATCACCAACGCAGGGGAGTGGGCGCCCATGCCGCCAGTGTTGAGGCCCTCGTCGTTCTCGCCCGCGCGTTTGTAATCGTGAGATGTGGCGACCGGCACCACCCGGGTACCGTCGGAGATCACCATATAGGAGACCTCGTCGCCTTCCAGGCACTCCTCGACCAGCACCCGATCTCCAGCATCGCCAAACCGACGCTGGTTGAAAAACGAGTCGATCGCCTGTTCGAGATCGTCGTCGTTTTGAATCATCAGCACGCCTTTGCCTGCCGCAAGACCGTCGGCCTTGAAAACAACCGGCATTCCGAGGTCACGGGCTGCTGCCACCGCTTCGTCATTGGTTCGAACTACCGTTGCCTTTGCGGTCGGTATGCTGTGACGCTGGCAGAACTCCTTGGCGAAGACCTTGCTCGACTCGAGCTCGGCAGCGGCGCGCCGGGGTCCAAAGAGTCGCAATCCCCGGCGGTAGAACTCGTCGCAGACACCCATCGCCAAAGGAACCTCGGGGCCAACAATAGTGACATCGATACGGAGATCTTCAGCGGCCTCCGCGACTCCTGGGAGATCGTTCGCCGACAACGGTAATAGATCGGCCGCTTGCGCGATCCCTGGGTTGCCTGGAGCAGCAAAGATATCGCTCACCCCCGGAGAACGCCGCAGGGCGTGAACGATGGCGTGTTCGCGAGCGCCGGAACCAAGTACGAATACGCGCATGCGTGACTACCCCTTTGCCTGGAGCAGGCTCAAATAACTCGTCTGCACGATATCGCCTGCGGAGCAGCCGCGGCTGAGATCGTTGGCAGGTTTTGCGAGCCCCTGCATGAGAGGGCCCAGGGCGCGAGCGCCACCCAATCGTTCCACCGCTTTGTAGGTGATATTGCCGGCGTTGAGATCCGGAAAGACGAGCACGTTTGCCTTTCCGGCCACTGCCGACCCTGGCGCCTTTTTTTCTCCAACCCCTGGAAGAAGGGCCGCGTCGAGTTGCAGTTCACCATCAAAGACGAAATCCGCGCCTCTGCTTTCGAGCTCGGCCCGCGCCGCAGTCACCTTGTCGACCAGTGGGTGCTTGGCCGAGCCTTTGGTCGAAAAAGAGAGCAAGGCGACTTTCGGCTCGCCCCCAACAATGGAGCGGAAGGTGGCGGCGGCTGAAAGTGCAATCTCAGCCAGTTGCACCGGATCCGGGTCTGGAAGCACCGCACAGTCCGCAAATACCATGACCCCGTCAATTCCCCAATTCGGATCGGGGTGAATCATGACAAACGCCGACGACACCGTTCGCAGCCCGGGCGCGGGTCCAATGCAGTGGAGGGCAGCGCGCACCGTATCAGCGGTTGTCCGGACGGCCCCCCCGACAGAGGCATCAGCGGCACCGGTCGCCACCATCAGGGAAGCAAAATAGAGTGGGTCCTCTACCGCCGCCAACGCATCGTCGCGCGACATTCCCTTTGCCGCCCGCCGCCCGTGAAGGTAATTCGCCAGCTCTTCCCGGCGTGGATCAGCTCTTGGGTCCGCGATATCGACACCCCGTTCAGCAAGCTCATCATGGATCGGTTGGCGCTGGTCCCCTGGGCAGACAAGGGTTACATCACACCCGCCTTTGGCAACCAATTCACCTGCGGCATCGATGATCCGCTCATCGTGCCCTTCGGCGAGGACAACCCGGCCGCCAACGGCCACAGCTCGGGCCTCGAGTCGTTCAATAAAACCCACAACTCCTCCCCGGCTGCCATTGTAACCCAGGAAGCGATCCAGCAGTCGGGAAGGAACTCCCGCCGTAAAGGGTTGTGTGGATTATCACAACGCCCTGGAGCAGCCATGAATATCGCGTCCGACATCACCCAACTCATGGGAAACACCCCACTCGTGCAGCTCAACCACATCACGGCCAAATCCAATGCCCGGGTGGCAGCCAAGCTCGAGTTTTTCAACCCCGCCCACTCGGTGAAAGACCGCATCGGTGTCGCCATGGTGGAGTCTCTGGAACGCCACGGGCGATTGGTGCCCGGTCGCTCGACAATCGTCGAGGCGACTTCAGGGAATACCGGTATTGCCCTCGCCATGGTAGCCGCCGCACGCGGCTACCGTTGCGTCTTGACGATGCCTGAATCGATGTCTCTCGAACGGCGCAAGGTGCTCGACCTGCTCGGAGCCGAAATCATTTTGACGCCGGCTGCCGATGGTATGCGAGGCGCTTCCGCCCGGGCCGAAGAGCTGCTGGCGGAGATCCCGGATTCGGTCGAGCCCCAGCAGTTCTCCAACCCGGCCAACCCCGATGTTCACGCCACCACGACCGCCCTCGAGCTGTGGCGTGACACCGACGGTAGGATGGATGTCTTTGTCGCCGGAGTCGGAACCGGCGGAACCATCACCGGGGTTGGGCGGGTGTGGCGGGAGCGCAGGCCATCGGTCCGTATCGTCGCCGTCGAACCGGCAGACTCGCCGGTACTTTCCGGTGGCGAGCCGGGCTCCCACAAGATCCAGGGCATCGGCGCAGGCTTCGTGCCCGACAATCTCGACACCTCGGTGATCGACGAGGCAGTCACGGTTACGAATGACGAGGCTTTTACGACGGCCCGACGTCTCGCCCGCGAGGAGGGTATTCTGGGCGGTATTTCCACCGGCGCGGCATGCGCCGCCGCGCTCAAGGTCGCATCCCGTGACGAGATGGAGGGCAAGCTCGTGGTCTTTGTCGCCCCATCGACCTCCGAACGTTACATCTCGACCGATCTCTTTGCCGACCTCTGACCCGCATATCTCACCAACTTTCTGCTGTGGCCGACGAGGTCAGCTCCGCACGGGAAGGCGAATCCATAACGGCCGCGGATCGATGTTGACCTCCACCGGCAGTAAGCCCACGACGTCACCGTCGATCTGATAGGGAACCTCATCGTCCACCGAGGCGGGCTCCAATCGGACCCGGTTCACGACTTCACGCACGACATCGTCGCGTGTGACGTGCCGACCCGATGGAATTCCAAATAGGAAGGAAATTGCCGCACGGCGGCCACTCGTCTGTTGCGCAACGACCTCGAGATCGTCCCGAAATGGATCGGCCCCGGGGGTCGCACAGAATTTGCTGCCATAACACCTCGAATTCCCTACGATGACCCAGCCCGCCTCATCGATTGTGTTGTCGATCGCTACCCGGATTCGAGGTAGAGCTACTCCATTCATCGCTTCGACCATCGCCTGCAAAGCGACACCGACCCGGCCGCCAAACCGCTTGAAAGACGGGCGCAACCGTTCGAGCACATGCGAATCCGGGCCGGCCGACAACATCAGAAGAACGAGGTCGCCGGCGTTGGTCCGCCCCACTCGCATTGCCCGGTCTTCGCCCGCGAGGAGCGCGTCGACCGCTTTGCTCGCCGGCCGCGGTACACCGAACTCGTACGCGAGAACCGATGTCGTGCCGCCCGGAAGCACACCCATCGCGGTGGAGCTGCCCAAAAGACCCCGCGCCACGGCGTTATAGGTGCCGTCACCGCCATAAGCGAGCAACAGCGGGATCTCGGTGGCTGCTGCCTTTTCTGCAAGCTCGATCGTGTGTGTGGGGCTTTCGGAAATCCACATGTCGAGCTCGAACCCGCAGTCGGTGGCAACGGCATGGAGGCCCTCCTGCTCGCGCAGCAACCTGCCACCGCCAGCGATTGGGTTGAGAATGACCGGGACCCGGGTCATTTTATTTCCGTTCATCGAAGAGCCCCCCCGGAGATCCCGAAGGATCGAGTCCAAGGTGGCGGTATGCTGCTGCGGTCACCGTGCGTCCGCGGGGGGTGCGCTGCAGCAACCCGATCTGCAGCAGATACGGCTCATGGATATCCTCGAGTGTCCCAAGATCCTCGCCGATCGACGACGCGAGGGCTTTGAGGCCTACCGGTCCTCCGTCGTAGACATTGATGATTGTAGTGAGCAGTTGCCGATCGAGGTGGTCGAGGCCGAATGCATCGACCTCCATCTGCTCGAGTCCCCACTGGGTGGCCTCGAGGGTGACCGCATCGCTACCAAGGTGGTGGGCGAAGTCGCGAACACGGCGAAGGAGACGGTTTGCGATCCGCGGTGTGCCGCGAGCTCGCCGCGCAATTTCTCCACCTGCCTCATCTGCTAGCTCGATGTCCAGGATGCCGGCCGAGCGGGTCACGATCACTGCCAGGTCCTCACCGGGATAGAACTCGAGGCGGTGGACGATGCCGAAGCGATCACGCAATGGAGCCGTCAGGAGCCCGGTGCGAGTTGTGGCGCCGACCAGCGTGAATCGCGGCAACGTGAGACGTACGCTGCGCGCCGCCGGGCCTTGCCCGATCACCAGATCGAGCTCGTAATCCTCCATCGCCGGATACAGGATCTCCTCCACAGCCGCCGGTAGGCGATGAATCTCATCGATGAACAAGACATCTCCTGGCTGTAGATTGGTGAGCATCGCTGCGAGGTCGCCGGCCCGCTCCAGGACAGGGCCCGAGGTCACGTGAATCTGGGCTTCCATCTCGTTGGCGACGATATGCGCAAGCGTGGTCTTTCCGAGACCGGGAGGTCCGAAGAAAAGGGTGTGGTCGAGTGCTTCGCCTCGGTCACGGGCGGCAGCGATGAAGACCCCGAGATTGGTAGAAAGACGGGTCTGGCCGACGAACTCTGCAAGACGGCGCGGTCGGAGAGACTCCTCGAAGGGGCGCTCTTCCGGCTGCGGCTCGGTGATCAAAACTTCGTCGGTCACGGTTTGACTGTACTCACCCACCCACCCAGATACAAGATCCAAAATGCAGGATGCAAGATCTGCCCGCCTGGCCATATTCGCGCCAAAGGGGGTGGATGGGCCTTGTATCTTGCATCTTGAATCTGGGCGGATGGGCGGGTGCAAGCTTCAGCGCGTGAGTTTCTGCAGGGCGAGACGGAGCAACTCTCCGAGATCTGCGCCGTCAGCATCAGACCATACGGCGTCCACCGAACCGAGAGCGTCGCGTTGCGAATAACCCAGATTGACGAGCGCTGACACCGCATCCCCTCGCCGGTCGCCGGAGCCGGGCCCGGCCGCCACCAGACGGTCCTTCAACTCGAGGAGAATCCGCTCGGCGGTCTTCCGGCCAACGCCCGGGGTGCGTTGAAGGCGGGCAAGATCCCCAGAACCAACGACCTCCGCGAGTTCGTCGGCGGTCAATGTCGAGAGAACCGCGAGAGCCGTCCGCGGCCCCACTCCGGCGACTGCGATGAGTTTGGAGAAAGCCTCCAGGTCCTCACGATCAGGGAATCCAAAAAGGACGATGGCATCGTCCCGTACCTGGGTGTGAATCCACAAAGCTGCGTCCTCGCGCCCATCCAGGGCCTGGAAAGCGCGCAGAGTTGTCGAAACCAGGTACCCGACGCCCCCTACACTGATCAGAACCGTACCCGGGTCGACCCGGTGAAGGCGTCCCTCGAGTCGGCCGATCATGAACTCGTAGGCGCGAATCGCTGCAGGAACTCGTCATCCACTGTCACTACAGTATCTCTCCGCCGTTCGTTGATGATGGAACGCATGAGTTGGGCGCCACGCTCGGTCATCAGGCGGGCGCGAAGATCATCACGCGAACTCGCGAGCTCGACCGGATCCACCAGATCCAGAGAACCGACTCTCGCCACCACAACTCCGCCGGCGATTCCGGCCGTGATCGGACCAAGCACCTCGTCTTCGCTCGCCGCGAAAATCACGCCATCAAGGCTCGGCATCACGCCGAGAGTGCCGACGACCTGTCCGCGCCGGTGCTGGCGAGCCTCGGTAACACTGGAACCGTACTCGGCGGCCAGTGTCGAAGCGTCCTCTCCCCCTCGCCAGCGTTCGGCAAGCTGCCGCCCTTGGTCGGCTGCAAGCTCAATCGCGCGCTCCCGACGGAGCTTCTGCTCGACCTCCGCCTGCACGTCCTCCAGGGGAGGTATTCCAGCCTCTCGAACTTCGGCGAGCTGCCAGACTATCCAACCGCGCGGCACAGCCACCGGCCCCATGATATCGCCCACCGAAGAGGCAAATGCCATATCCGCCAGCTCCAATCCATCCGACGCGCCGGCAATGGCTTCGCCAGCCGAGAACGGTGGGCTCTGGTTGAGTACCACTGCCTCGTCCTCGTCGGCTATTATCTGCCATTGGTCCTGGGTCTCCGGGTTCTCCGCCTTCAGCCGGCGGGCGAAGACGCCGGCCCGAGCCTCGGCCTCACCCACTGCACGGTCCTCCAAAACTCGAAACCGGATCTGCTCTTGGACTTCCTCGAATGGCTGCTGGTGTTCCGGCCGAAAACCTTCGACCTTGACGACGTGGTAGCCGAACTGGCTTTTGATCGGGCCGACGATGTCGCCCGGTTTTGCCGCAAATACGACGTCCTCGAATTCCGGCACCATCTGCCCACGACCGAACCACCCGAGATCACCGCCGAGGTCCTTCGATCCGGGGTCGTCGGAGTGCTCGGAGGCCAAGACGGCGAAGTCGGCACCAGAGCGAGCGATCGTTGCGACACCATTGGCGCGGAGTTCCGTTTCGCCTCGTGCAATATCCGTCGCGTCAGGAGCCAGGCGGAACAGGATGTGGCGGGCGCTTGCCTGCTCTCCCTCGAGAAACTCGTCCACGTGCTGATCGTAGTACGCCTTCAGCTCAACCTCGTCTACCGGCAAGGTGCGTCGCAACCGGGAAGTTTCCACGAGCAGGTAGCGAATCACTCGCTCCTCCTCCCGGTGGTAGTCTTCGGCAGTCGCTTCAAATGCTGCACGAACAGCATCTTCAGAGATCTCAACTTCGCTCAAGAATGGCTCGTATCGGAGTTGGATAACATCAAAATCGGAGAGCTCCCGTTGCCGTCGAAACTCACGATCGACCTCATCATCACTTATCCACGCGTTGCGCTCGGCTAGGGTGTTGAGCTTCCCAATCAAGAGATCCTCAGTGAGGCGTTCCTCGAATGTCTCCGGGGTCGTCCGGTAGAACGCGCGAATGATCCGCTTGTAAGTTTCGGTGCCGACAAATTCACCTCTTTCGTCGCGGAACGACGGGTCCTTCAAGATCATTTCTTGGAGCTCTTCCCGGGAAACCGCGAGACCGATTCTCCTGGCTTCGGTGAGTTGGAGTTCGCGATCAATGAACATGTTCGCAGTCTGACGTCCGAGATCAACCTGGCCTCGAAGTTCGTTCCACTGCTCGCCGTAGATCTGCGAAAAACGCTGATCGAGACGTCGCATTTCGTCGAGAAATTCAGTCTCAGAAATGCTCTTACTGCCAACCCGAACCGCGGCTTTACCACCTCCGCCACCACCGGCACGGCCCGCCCCCCAATCGACAAAAACCAGGAGTACGAAAACCAGTACCACACCCCACAGGATGAACTTGAGGTGACGCAGATTATCTCTTAGCCATTTGAGAGCCATTGCAGTCCTCCACCTGCCCCGAAACCGGGACAGCGAAGTCTATCGAAGAGCTGAGACTCGCGCAAGCCGGTGGTCGTCCAAAAGGGACCGTGATCACTCCTCCAGGCCTCCTTTGTGACCGCTGTCGCGGACCCCTCGTGGTGCGCTTGCCGCTTGAATACGCTCATGTTACGGTGATTGAGGAGGTATGGCCAAG
>Ga0316198_10000217_pt1 | contig 27791 bp, 24 predicted proteins | sample OudBieAanoxic_MG_FD_204935 | JGI IMG/M metagenome (GOLD analysis project Ga0316198, IMG submission 204935) | Coastal sediment microbial communities from Oude Bieten Haven, Netherlands - site A anoxic | ecosystem: Environmental > Aquatic > Marine > Coastal > Sediment | place: Netherlands... | reverse complement strand
AATTGGAAGGCCCCTTACTCCGCCCGCTTCCATGTTGGCGCCAGCGCTCCGGGGGGCTGACCATGGATCAGACCACCAACAGCTACCACGAACCGGTTCTGGTGTCGGCGTGTGTCGAAGCGCTTGCCCCGGCGGCGTCCGGAGTCATCGTGGACGGCACGTTCGGCGGCGGCGGGCATACACGAGCGCTCCTCGCGTCGTATCCGCATACGACGATCATCGGGATCGACCGCGACCCGGATGCCCTGGCGAACGCGCCGAGGGACGAACGGGTGCGGACGGTCTTGGGCAACTTCGGCGAGATGCAGCGGCTCGTCAACGATGAGCTGGGTGCACCACCTGACACTCGTGGGACCGTTGACGGGGTTCTTCTTGACCTTGGCATCTCATCGCATCAAGTTGATACAGCCGAACGAGGATTCTCGTATCACCGCAACGGCCCGATCGATATGCGCATGGGCACCGACGCTCCGTCGAGTGCAGGGGAACTCGTCAATGAACTCGATCGAGATGAACTACGTGACCTCATCAGACGGTACGGAGAAGAGCGATACGCAGGAAGGATTGCCGGCGCCATCGTCGACGCCCGGCCAATCGGCACCACCGCCGATCTCGCAGCCGTCATCGCCGGCGCCGTCCCCGCAGCGGCTCGCCGCTCCGGCCACCCGGCCAGGAAGACGTTCCAGGCGCTTCGCATCGCAACGAACGCGGAACTCGAAGCACTCTCGGCCGGTCTCGAATCCGCCATCGCCCTCCTCAAGCCCGGCGGGAGGCTCTGCGTGATCTCGTACCACTCGCTCGAGGATCGGATCACAAAACGCAGAATCGTCGCCGGCGCTGCCGAGTGTGTGTGTCCACCGGGACTACCGGTTTGTGTATGTGAACGTCGCCCAGAACTCCGGAGCCTCGGTCGTATCCGGCCGTCTGAGGCAGAAGTTGCGGAGAACTCGCGTTCACGGAGCGCGGTCCTGAGGATCGCAGAGAGGCTCGCCGCATGACATCCGGTGCAATCCCACGCTCTGCGGCCCGACATGCTGGGCGTCGCACGAAGGCTCGTCCGGTCGTCCGACCGCTGCTGATCTTCATCCTTGCGGTGACCATTGCGTTCTTCGCCGTGATCTACTCGCGTATCTCACTGGATCGCACCGCGTTCGATCTGCAGCTCCTCGACCGCGAAATCGCTGCGCAAGAGGAGCGGCATTGGGATCTCCGCGCCGAGCATGCACGGCTGCAGGCGCCGGACCGAATCACACAGAGGGCCGCCGAGCTCGGACTCGTCTACCCGGACGATCGCCAGGCGATCGAGGTCAGGGGAGTTGAGAGCGTGGTCGGCGGCCCTGAGGATCGATGGATGGGTCTACGAGCGCTGTTCGTGGAGCAGCCGTGATGACCAGGGGAGGGGAACGATGCTCAGGCCGAACGCTGGCGGCCAAGCACCCGACCGCCACTACCCGTTAAAGGTGACCTGACATGAGCCGAACGTCCTTTCGATTCGGCGACCTTCGGGTTGTTGCGTTGGGTCTGGTGTTCATCCTGGCGTGGGCCGGCATCGGGTACCGGCTATTCCAGGTGCAGGGCGCCGATGCCGCCGTTCTCGCTCAACGAGGTTTCGACCAACGCATCCGTCACGAGACTATCGAGGCGAAGCGGGGGACGATCTTCGACCGCGACGGCGTCGAGTTGGCGCTCACCATCTACGGGAAGGCGCTCATTGCCGATCCAAGTCTCGTGGACGATCCGACCGAGGCCGCAGCGTTGCTCGCACCCGTCCTCGGCGCCGACTACGTCGAACTCGCCCAACGGCTCGATTCCGAAGAGCGATTCACGTACGTGGCGCGCGGTCTCGAGAACGACGTCGTGGAGCGCGCCGCAGAGGTGATCGAGGAGGCCGACCTCATCGGATTCTCCTTCGAGGAAGCTCCGCTTCGCATCTATCCGTCGGGTGGCCTTGCTGCGCCGGTGATCGGGCTCACGCGATTCGATGACGGGGCAGGAATCGAAGGGATCGAGTCGGTGATGGACACTGAGCTCGCGGGACGACCCGGCAAACGTGTTGTCGAGCGGGATCAGGCGGGGCGGGCGATCCCGCAGGCCGAGTTTCTCCTCGAGGCTTCTACCCCCGGTTCCGACGTCGTCCTGACGCTGGACCGCGAGATCCAGTACGTGGCCGAACGATCGCTTCAAGCTGCCATCGAGAGCACCGGGGCATTGGGCGGTACGGCGGTCGTCATGGATCCAGAGACGGGAGAGATCCTTGCCATGGTCTCGCTCCCCGGCTTCGACGGCATGGATCGCGCAACCCTCGACCCATCGGCCATCCGCAATCGGGCGGTGTCCGATGTATATGAACCCGGCTCTACCCTGAAGGTCGTGGCCGTCGCCGCTGCCCTCGAAGAGGGAGTCGTTCGCCCATCGACGCCGTTCGAGACTCCGCACGAGATCGAGGTGGTGGGCGAGACGTATACCGACCACGGCAGCCACCCCTCCATCATGACCGTGACAGAAATCGTTGCTCAGTCCTCCAATGTGGGGACGATCAAGATCCAGAAACAGCTCGGCGACGAGACGCACTATCGGTACCTCGACGATTTCGGTCTCGGACGCCCGGCCTCGATCGACTTCCGCGGCGAGGCGACGGGCCGCCTCGACCATGTGAGTGAATGGTGCGGACCGGCCTGCAGCGCGTCTGCGGCGATCGGGTATGGCATCGGAACCACCACCCTGCAGATGGCTGCCGTGTACGCCACGCTCGCCAACGACGGCGAGTGGGTCGAACCTCACATGCTTGAGGAGATCGTCGCTCCGAACGGCGAGCGCATCACTACGGAACCACGGCGCCGCCAGGTGATCTCCGCCGAGACGGCCGAAACGATGCGATCGATGCTGCGCGGAGTCGTGACGGAGGGCACGGGATTCCGAGCCGACATCGATGAATTCCCCGTCGGAGGCAAGACCGGGACGTCGGACAAATTCGATGTTGAGACCGGCGAGTACAGCGAGACGGAGACCATTGCCTGGTTCATCGGCATCGCTCCGATCGACGATCCTGCAATCGTGGCAGCGGTGGTGCTCGACACGCCGACAGGCAGACTTTCGGACGACACGGAACTGAAGTTCGGCGGCGCATCGGCTGCGCCCGTCTTCGCCGAGATCGTCGAAGCCGCCCTCCACCAACTCGGGGTGTCTCCCGCCCACGACGACGATGCGTGACACGCTCCGGCTCTCCGAGATCGCGGCTCGCCTGACCGGCGGCGGCCACGTTGTGGGAGCCGATCCTCTGATCACCGGTGTGACCCACGATTCGCGGGCGGTCGGGCCCGGCGACCTCTTTGTCGCCATCCCCGGCGCGGTCGCCGACGGTCACGACTACGTCGAACGCGCGCTCGCCTCCGGGGCCGCGGCGGTGGCGGTCGAACGTGACGTTGACGGCCCGAGCCGGATCGTCGTGCCGGACGCACGTGCGGCACTTCCGTGGCTCGCGGCAGCGGCATACGGAGACCCTTCGCATCATCTCCCGGTGGTTGGGGTCACGGGCACCAATGGCAAGACGACGGTGACACACCTCCTCGAGCAGATCGTCATCGCCTCCGGACGGACGCCGGGTGTCGTCGGCACGATCGGAGCGAGAATCGGCCGGACCGAGGAATCGGTAGCCCGGACGACACCAGAGGCATCGGATCTTCAACGCCTCCTTGCCGAGATGGTCGACGCCGACGTCGATGTCGCTGCGATCGAAGTGTCGAGCCACGCGCTCAGCCTTCATCGGGTTGATGCCATCCGATTCCGTGTGGCGGCCTTCACGAACCTGATGCAGGACCATCTGGATTTCCACGGCGACATGGATCGCTACTTTGCTGCAAAGGCGTCGCTGTTCACGCCGGATCGAGCCGACCACGCCGTCATCGGCGTGGACGACGAAGCCGGTCGCGAGATCGCCACTTCCACGGCGGTGCCGACAACCACCGTCGCCCTCGACGGCGATGCCGACATAACAGCGTCGTCCCTCGACGAATCGTTCGACGGATCGTCGTTCTCCGTGAACACCCCAACAGGGAGCTTCCCGGCGCATCTTCCGATCCCGGGCAGATTCAACGTTCACAACGCCCTCGTTGCAGGTGCCATTGCCCTCACCCTTGGGATCGACGCCGAAGCGGTGATCCGCGGCCTCGCGTCGGTGACCACGATTCCCGGTCGATTCGAGCGGGTCGCGTGCGACAACGGTCCCGCCGTGGTGGTCGACTACGCCCACACGCCGGACGCGATCGAAGCGATTGTCAGGGGGGCTCGACAGCTCTCAACCGGCCGCATCATTGTCGTCTTCGGAGCCGGCGGTGACCGTGATCGAGAGAAGAGGCCCGCGATGGGCCGAGCGGCCGGCTCTGCCGATCTGGTGGTCCTCACAACGGACAACCCCCGATCGGAGGATCCGGATGCGATTCGGGCGTCCGTTCGTTCGGGTATGGAGGCATCCGCGGTTGTGGTCGAGGAACCCGATCGCCGTCGCGCAATTCGCCGCGGCCTCGAAGCCGCCGGTCCGGATGACTTCGTGCTGATTCTCGGCAAAGGTCACGAGGGTGGTCAAGAGAGCGCCGGCCGAACCGAGCCGTTCGACGATCGCGTGGTCGCACGCGAAGAGCTGTACTCCCTCTCGGAGCAGTCCACATGAGGGGCCCGCTCGACTGGACACTTGCCATGGTCGCTGCGGCGACCGGCGGCGTGATCGACGGCGAACCAACGATGCCGGTTCGCAGTATTTCGACTGACTCGCGGGACGTTGAGCCGGGAGCGGTATTCGTCGCGCTCAGGGGAGCGCACCACGACGGGCACGACCATGCCGCCGATGCCGTCGCGGTAGGTGCCGTCGCGGCGCTTGTTGAACACGGCACTCACCCCCATCTTGTGCCTCGCATCGATGTCGAGGACACGTCGCAGGCGTTGCGCGACTTGGCGGCTCATCGTAGGGGCGAGCTCGACGTGCCCGTGGTGGCGGTGACCGGATCAACCGGCAAGACCTCGACGAAGGACCTGCTTGCCGCAGCGATTCCCGGTGCCTGGGCCTCACCCCGCTCCTACAACAACGAAGTCGGCGTACCGCTCACGGTGCTGTCAACGCCAATCGATGCCAAGGCTCTAGTGATCGAGGCGGGATCGCGAGGACTCGGGCACATTCGGTGGCTCATGCCCGCCATCCTTCCATCGGTCGGCGTCATCACGAACCTCGGCCTCGTGCACCTCGAGACGTTCGGCTCTCGTGATGCCATCGCCGACGGAAAATGGGAATTGATCGAGGGGCTGTCAGCAGGCGGAACCGCCGTCCTGCCCGATGACGAGCCGCGACTGCGGCGGGCACACCCTGGCCCAACGGTGACGTTCGGAACGACGCAGAACGCTTCCGTGAAGGTCGCCGATCTCACGACCGACGGGCAGGGCCGACCCTCGTTTGTGCTCCACATGCAAGGCCGGCTGTTCCCGTTGTCCCTGCGCATGTCGGGGTCCCACAACGCTCTGAATGCCGCGGCGGCTCTCGCCGCGTCAGCAGCGATCGGGGTTGCCCCCGAGGTGGCGATCGCCGGGATGGAGACGGCCATCGGATCCGCCTGGAGGATGGAGATCCGCTCCGGGAAGTACACCGTCGTCAACGACGCCTACAACGCAAACCCAACCTCAATGACAGCCGCCCTGCGAACGGTGGCGTCGATGCCCGGCCGTTCCTACGCGGTGCTCGGCGAGATGGCCGAACTCGGGGATGTGACCGCTGCGGAACACGAGCGGATCGGGCGGCTGGCGCGCGAAATCGGGATCGACCACGTCGTGACCGTCGGGCCCGATCACGGGCTTGCGAGCGCAGCGGGAGGCGTCAACGTCGAGAATCCGGACGAGGCTCTGGACTGGGTCCGCGAGCGGGTCCTCAACGGCGACATCGTGCTCGTCAAGGCATCTCGATCGGTCGGACTCGAGCAACTCGCGGACCAGCTGACTGAGGAGGCCCGCCTGTGATCCAACTCCTCATCGCCGCGACGATTTCATTCGCGTTCACCATCTTCGTGACGCCGATCGCAATTCGCGTGTTCCGCGCCAGAAACATCGGACAGTTCATCCAGGAGGATGTCCACGGGCATATGCACAAGCGCGGCACGCCGACCATGGGCGGTGTTGTCATCATCTTCGGCACGCTGCTCGGATACGTCGGAGCGCACTTCCGCCTCTTCAGGCTCGGAGAGGGCCTCGATTTTGGGATGTACCCGTTCACCCCCGAGGGCATCCTGGCGTTGTTGGCCTTCGTCGGGATGGGATTCATCGGCTTCCTCGACGACTTTACGAAGTACGCGAGGAAGCACAACCAGGGCCTCTTGAAACGCTGGAAATTCCTCGGTCAGCTTGCGGTGGCAGGGACGTTCGCGTGGGGGGCGCAGAGGATCGGGGTCTCGACGGAACTCTCGTTCGTACGGCCTCTTGGAATCGATCTCGGGCCGATTCTCTACTTCCTCCTCGTCCTGTTCATGCTCACGGCCGCTGCCAACGCCGTGAATCTGACCGACGGGCTCGATGGCCTGGTTGCCGGTTCGGTCTCGCTGGTCGTCGGCGCCTATGTCCTCATAGCGTTCTGGCAATTCAGGAACATCGCCGTGTACTTCATCGAAATCAACGGGGCGCTCGACCTCGCGCGATTCGCAGCAGCGGTGGTCGGCGCAGCGCTCGGATTCCTGTGGTGGAACGCCGCGCCGGCGAAGATCTTCATGGGTGACACGGGTTCGCAGGCCTTCGGTGGTGCCCTCGCTGCGCTTGCGCTGCTCACCAACACGCAGTTGTTGCTCATCCTGCTCGGTGGCCTCTACGTCGTCGAGACGCTGTCGGTGATCGGCCAGGTGTTCACCTTTCGCGTCTTCGGGCGCCGGATCCTGCGAATGGCGCCGATCCACCACCATTTCGAACTCAAGGGCTGGCCGGAGACCACCGTGATTGTTCGGTTTTGGATCCTCACCGGCATCGCCGTGGCGCTCGGCGTAGGAGTCTTCTACGCCGATTTCCTGAACGCCACGGGGGGAGGATCGCCGTGAATACCCTCATCCTGGGCGCTGGCGTAAGCGGCATTGCGGCTGCTCACCTCGCCGCGAACCTCGGACACTCCGTCTCTGTCTACGACCGGTCGTCCCAGGCGACGATCCCACTTCGCGAACAGGGTCATGCCGTTCACTCCGGCGCGTGGGCCGACCGACTGCTGGCCAAGATCGGCCTGCTTGTTGTCTCACCGGGCTTCCCCGAGCATTCTGAACCCATCAGGCAGGCTCTCGCCGCCGGCATCGAGATCATCAGCGAACTCGAATTCGGGGTGCGGCAACTCACCGTGCCATATGTGGCCGTCACCGGCACCAACGGCAAGACAACGGTGACCACGGCAATCGCAGAGATGCTCAATGCGAGCAACGTCTCCGCTGTGGCCGCCGGCAACATCGGCCTCCCGGTTTGCGGACTTGGCCCGAAGCCCGCGCGTGTGGTCGTCCTTGAGGCTTCGAGCTTCCAACTGAGGTTCATCGACCGGTTCCATCCCGTTGCCGCGGGCATCACCAATGTTGCGGCAGATCATCTGGATTGGCACGGCACCGTCGCCGATTACGCCGCCGCCAAGGCACGGATCTTCGAGAACATGAACCCCGACGAACTACTCGCCTACGACGGCGACGACATCGGCGCAACCGAACTCGCGGCTCAGGCTCGATGCCGCACGGTGCCGGTGAGCGGCACCGTGGTGCCGTCCAGCGGAATCGGTCCCGAAGCCGGGATGCTCGTGATCGGCCAATCGCTCTTGCCGCTCGGCACCGACGATCCTTCGTTCGTGGCCGACCTGGGTATTGCTGCCGCCATTGCCGCTTCGGTCGGCGCCGACACCGCCGGAATCTCGACCGTTCTCGCAGACTTCGCGCCGGGTGCACATCGGCGCAGAACCGTGGGAACGAAGGACGGCATACGTTGGATCGACGACTCGAAAGCGACCAACCCACATGCGGCGCGAGCCGCCGCTTCGGCCTACGAGAACGTCGTGCTCCTGGCAGGAGGCCGGAACAAGGAACTCGACCTCGCGAACATCACCCCCGACACCGTCCATCACGTCGTGGCGTTCGGAGAGGCCGGGCCCGACGTTGCCGCCGGGGTCGACGTCCCGGTCACCGTGGTCGCAACACTGGCCGATGCCGTCGGTGCCGCCCACCGAATAGCACGAAGCGGAGACACCGTGCTCCTTGCTCCCGGCTGCGCGAGCTTCGACGAATTCGAGTCATACGCGGCCAGAGGTGAGCGTTTTGCCGAACTCGTCGCCGAAGTGGAGGCCTCGAAATGACCGGCGGATCCGGCGGTGTCGACCAAGCTACCCGGATGCTCGAAGCCGTTCCGGATCCAGACGTCTCAGATGCGGACGCATCGCCGTCGGTTCGCGAGCAGATCCGGGAACGCCGGGCCGCCGAAGCGCTGAATCGAAGCGATCGCCGGACGATCTTCCTCGTGGTCCCGGTGATCATGCTCCTGATCGTCGGACTCGGAGCCATGTTGTCCGCGGCGTCCGTTGTCTCGTTCCGCGAAACAGGAGACTCCCTCTTCTACATCAAACGCCAGGTCGTCTGGGTCGGCTTGGGGATCGTCGCTCTCATCGTCTTCGCGCGTATCCCATATCGGCTCTACCGCCGGTTCGCCCTCCCGATCTTCCTCCTTGCCGTCGCCGGGCTCGTCGCCACGATGCTGTTCGGCGATGTCCGCGGCGGCGCACGTCGCTGGATCGAGGTTGGGCCACTGCTGACCATCCAGGCGTCGGAGTTCGCCAAGGTCGCCACGGTGATCGTGCTCTCGGCGGTCCTCGCCAAGAAGGACCGTCTGCTCGGCTCCCTCGGTCACTTTCTCCTCCCGGTCGCGGCGGTTCTCGGTGTGGTCTCCTTCCTCCTTCTCCTGCAGCCGGATTTCGGGACGGCCCTGCTGGTCGTGGCCGCGGCGTTTGCGATCCTGTTCTCGTCCGCGGCGCCCGTCGGCTTTGTTGTCGGCCTCGCAGGAATCGCAGCGGTGCTCGGAACCGCAGGCGCGTTCGCCATGGACTATCGAAGGGATCGCATCACCGGGTTCCTCGATCCGTTCGCCGACCCGCTCGGGACCGGTCACCAGGCGGTACAGAGTCTCGTGGCACTGGGGACCGGCGGGTGGTTCGGCGTCGGCCTCGGGGCGAGCCGGGCTCGCTGGTCGTTCCTGCCAAACGCGCACACGGACTTCATCTTTGCAATCATCGGCGAGGAGACCGGACTCCTCGGTGCCGGTTTGGTGATTGTCCTCTTCGCCTTCTTCGCCGGTGTCGGCATCCGCATCGCCCTGACGGCTCCCGACATGTTCGGCCGTCTTCTTGCCGTTGGCATCGTGGCATGGCTCTCTTTCCAAGCCTTGATCAACGTCGGCGGTGTGGTCGCCGTCCTCCCGATCACCGGTGTGCCGCTGCCGTTCGTCTCGTCCGGGGGCAACGCCATGATCGTGAGCCTCGCCGCCGTGGGGATTCTCGTGAACATCTCTCGCACTCGAGCTCCCGATCCGGCATCATCATGACGTTCGCCTTCGCGGCTGCCGGCACCGGCGGACACATCCATCCGGCGTTGGCCGTCGCTCGGTCCCTCGTCGCCTCGGGCGTCGATGTCGGCGACATCGTGTTCTTCGGGGGAGATCGGCTCGAGACGCGAATCGTTCCCGATGCAGGCTTCGAGTTCGTCCAGCTCGACGTTCGCGGGTTGAAGCGGTCGTTGACCGTCGACAACCTCACCATCCCAACGATGGTTCGCCGGGCGGCAGCCGACGTTGCGTCGACACTCCGCGAGCGGCCGCCCGGAGTACTCGCCGTCTTCGGAGGGTACGTCAGCGTTCCCGCGGCGATGGGGGCGCGAAAGGTCGCGATGCCGTTCGTGGTCCACGAACAGAACGCGGTTCCCGGTGTCGCAAACCGGTACGTCGCGCGTCGCTCCGAGCGCACGTTCGTCGCCTTCGCTCCAGCGCTCGAGCGGCTCAAACGCGCCGACGTCGTTGGCAACCCGCTTGATCGCGCATTTGAGGATTTCGACCGAGCGCAGATCCGAGTGCGAGCGCTCCGGCGATATGGGCTGGATCCGGACCGTCCGGTGGTTGGCATCTTCGGTGGCAGCCTGGGGGCACAAGCGCTCAACCAAGCCGCCGTTGTCCTCGCGTCTGCCGAGCACCGGTCGTTCTCGATCCTTCACCTGACCGGGGTCGACCATCACCCCCGTCTTGCCCAGCAGGCGGCAGATGTGCCCCACTGGGTCACCGAGGCGTTCGAGGAGGAGATGACGCTGTTCTACGCGGCGTCGGATCTTGTGCTCTCCCGATCCGGTGCGATGACAGTGAGTGAGTTGGCGGCCACCGCCACACCTTCGGTTGTTGTTCCGCTCCCCGCAGGAAAGGGATATCAGGCGATGAACGCACACGATCTGGAACGGGCCGGCGGGACCGTGATCATCGGACAGGACCGGATCGCCGAGGTGCCGGATGTACTGGCGCGGCTCATCGGTGACGACGATCAGCTTGCAGCCATGCGGGATGGTGCCCGCTCGGTTGCGAGACCGGACGCAGCGCGGCGTGTCGCGAGCGCACTCAGGGAGATTGCCGATGCTTGAACCACAGATTGTCACGATCGACGACATGGACTCGATCCACATGATCGGAGTCGGCGGGGCCGGAATGTCGGGCATTGCGAAACTCCTCGCCCAGCGCGGGGTCGCCGTCTCCGGATCGGATCTCAAGCCTTCGGAGGTCGTCGACGCGCTATCCGGTGTCGGTGTGGAGACCTGGATCGGACATCAACCGGACCGAATCGGCGACGTCGATGTGGTGGTGGCATCGTCGGCTGTTCCGGATCATGACATTGAGTGGCGGGCCGCCAGAGCGTCAGGGATTCCAACGGCAAGGAGGCCGGCGCTGCTGCGAGGTGTCACCGACGCGTTCGGGACCATCGGATTCTCAGGTACCCACGGCAAGACATCGAGCACCGCGATGGCAGTCGCCGCGCTGCGAGCCTGCGACCGAGATCCGTCATTCATCGTCGGCGGCGAACTCACCGATCTGAACACCGGCGCACACCTCGGCGACCGGGAGATCCTCCTCCTCGAAGCCGATGAAGCGTTTGGCACGTTCCGGCACCTCGAGTTGGCTGCGCTTGGTGTGACCAACATCGAAGCCGACCACCTCGACTACTACCGCACGGTCACCGCTCTCGAAGAAGCATTCGCCCAGGTTGCGAGCCGTGTGCCTGGGCCGGTCGTCGGGTGCATCGACGACCCGGGCGTCAGGAGGCTCGCCGAACGCGCCACGGTGATCGGCTACGGCACAAGCGAAGACGCGGACTGGCGAGTCACCGACATCGACCTGGGTCCGACGACTTCGTTCACGCTCACCCGGGACGAAGCCGTCCATCGGGTACAGCTTCAGCATCCCGGACTCCACGTTGTGATGAACGCCGCCGGTGTGCTTGCCCTCCTTGGCGAAGTCGGCTTCGACCTCGAATGTGCGATCTCCGGTCTCCGCGAGTTCAGCGGAGTGCGCCGGCGATTCGAGGTAAAGGCGAGAGTCGGCGGGGTCTCGATCATCGACGACTACGCACATCACCCGACCGAGGTCGCCTCCACGGTCGAGGCGGCGCGCACGATGACGGACGGCGACCTGTGGGTCGTGTTCCAGCCACACCGATACACCAGGACTGCCGGGCTTGCGCCGGCTTTCGGAGCGCCGCTCGCAGGCGCCGACCGAATCGTCGTCACCGACGTCTACGGCGCGGGGGAACAACCCCAACCCGGTGTCACGGGCCGGCTCGTCGAAGAAGCCGTGCGAGCAGGGGGCGGGGATGTCGAATACGTCGAGCACCTCGCCGATGTGCCTTCACGGATCGCACCCTCCCTGCAACCCGGTGACACGGTGATCTTGATGGGTGCCGGCGACGTCGCCACCATCTGGACCGATATCGTCGATCGGATTGGAGTCGACCGGTGAACACTCAGATGTCGGCGATACCGGGAGTGCAGCGCTCGGTGTCACTTGCACCTCTGACGAGCTACAAACTCGGCGGACGGGCCGAATGGTTCGTCGAAGTGAACGACGAAGGTCACCTCGACGATGTGCTGCAATCCCTCGTGCCTGGGGTCGAGATGCTCGTGCTCGGCAGAGGAACCAACCTGCTCGTTGCCGATCGAGGGTTTGCCGGACTGGTTGTCCGTCTCGGTGGTGTCTTCCTCGACGTCACTGTCGGCGACGACGGAAGCGTTGTCGGCGGGGGAGCGGCTCCACTGCCGCGGGTTGCTCGCACAGGAGCGGAGGCAGGACGATGTGGCCTCGAGTTCTATGCCGGAATACCGGGAACGGTCGGCGGGGCGGTGATGATGAACGCCGGAGGCCACGGTTCGGACACCGCCGAGCGCCTGATCTCCGCCGTTGTGGTGAACCGCACAAGCGGGAAGCGATCCGCCAGAACCGCCGCAGATCTCGCACTCTCGTATCGCCATTCGAATCTCGGTCCGGATGATCTCGTCACATCGGCCCGGTTCTCCACGTTCCCGTGCACACGAGCAGACGCCGAGGCGCGAATCCGGGAAATCACACGGTGGAGAAAGCAGCACCAGCCGGGCGGCACATTCAACGCCGGATCGGTGTTCAAGAACCCATCGGGTGATGCTGCCGGTCGATTGATCGACGCAGCCGGCCTCAAGGGGTTCCGGTGCGGGGGAGTCGCCGTGTCGGAAATGCACGCCAACTTCTTCACCGCCGACGAAGATGCTGTTGCACAAGACGTTTGGGATCTTGTACGGGCCGTGCGGAGGCGCGTGTTCGAGTCCACGGGAGTGTGGCTGACGCCCGAGATCCGATTTGTCGGTGCGTTCGAGGACAGGGGCGAAGAACCGATGGAACCGGAGCCGGCCGGATGAACACGATGGACCACCGCATCGCCGAACGGCGGCGTGAGGTAACCGAAGAGCGAGCGCGTGGGCGGCTCCGCTGGCTGATCTGGCTCGTCCTGTTCGTGGTCGCCGTCGCCGCAGCGATCTGGGTCGTGAACTCCCCGATTCTCTCGGTCCGGACCGTCACGGTCACCGGCGCAGAGCGCACTGATCCGGCTGCGATCGCCGACGCGCTCGGTGTTCGGCCGGGGACACCAACGATCTCGGTCAAGGGTGGACCTGTCGAAGCGGCGCTGCTCGAAAGCGCATGGATTGCCGACGTCAACGTGACGGTCTCGTGGCCGGGGAGCGTCGAGATCGACGTCCGCGAGCGCGTTCCCGTCGCGACCATCACAACCGATCTTGGGGACTTCGACGTCGCGCTCGACGGCGTGCTGGTCCAGCGCACCGCGGGCGGGTCTGTTCCGCCGATCGTCCGCTCGGACCGAGCAGGAACGCTCCGTGAGGGCGATCGGATCAGCCATGCTGGCACCCTCGGCGCTGTCGAGTTCGTGGCAGGGCTGTCGCCTGCCCTCCAGCGCTCGACCACGGTGACGGTTTCGGGCGACAGAGTCGATGCGCTCGTCGATCAGTACACCATCTCGCTCGGGCGACCGGTTGACATGGCGTTCAAGGCCGCCGCTGTCGAGGCGCTCATCGCGACCGGACTCGAGGCCGGAAGCCGCATCGATGTGACGGCTCCGAGTCGACCAGCTGTGGCTCCGCCTCAATCTCAACTGGAAGGTGAGACGGAGACACTCGAACAGTCTCAACCGTCGGACTAACCTTCAGATACCTGCGCGGGAGGACCACTACATGACCGATCCGAAACTCTCACCCTTCACCTACCTTGCCGTCATCAAAGTTGTCGGTGTGGGCGGTGGCGGTGTAAACGCTGTGAACCGCATGATCGAGGCCGGTGTGGGCGGTGTGGAGTTCATTGCGGTGAACACCGACGCGCAAGCGCTGATCATGTCGGATGCGGATCTGAAACTCGACATTGGGCGCGACTCAACTCGCGGTTTGGGCGCCGGGGCCAACCCTGAAGTTGGCCGTGAAGCTGCCGACGACCACCGCGAGGAACTCGAGGACGCTCTTACCGGTGCAGACATGGTGTTCATCACCGCAGGTGAAGGCGGCGGGACGGGAACCGGGGCAGCCCCGATTGTCGCCGAAGTCGCTCGATCCCTCGGCGCACTCACGGTCGGTGTGGTCACCCGACCGTTCGGCTTCGAGGGCCGCCGCCGTTCTGTCGCGGCCGAGCAAGGCATCCAATCGCTGAAGCAGGCCGTGGACACGCTGATCATCATCCCGAACGAGCGACTGCTTGAGATCGCCGACCCCACCACTCCTGTAGTCGAGGCCTTCCGCATGGCCGACGAAATCCTCACGAACGGCGTCAAAGGGATCACCGATCTCATCACAACTCCCGGCCTCATCAACGTGGACTTTGCAGACGTCAAGACCGTGATGTCCGAGGCAGGATCCGCGGTCATGGGCATCGGACAGTCGACCGGAGACAGCCGCGCGCAGCAGGCTGCCGAGAAGGCGATCTCGAGCCCACTCCTCGAAACGTCGATGGAGGGTGCGCGGGGTGTCCTGCTCTCGATCGCCGGGCCCGTCGACATGACGCTTCACGAAGTCTCGACCGCAGCATCGATCGTGGCCGACCACTCGGACGGTGACGCGAACATCATCTTCGGTGCCGTCGTCGACGACTCCCTGGGAGACGAGATGCGGGTTACGGTGATTGCGGCCGGGTTCGAGTACGAACAATCGCGCTCATCCTCCTTCACGTCGGCCCCGACGGTGAGCGTGCCCACCGTGCGGCCGCCACTTGATGACGGAACCTCACGCGATGAGGGCACTGACGAGATGGAGATCCCAGGCTTCGTCCGCGGATGATCCAACCCGCGGGCTTCCGCGGAGCGTTCTTTGGCAACGCCGTCGATGGGAACGGGCGCGACGACGCACGCTCGCGCGACCACATCTCGAGGGCTCTCGGAATCCCCGATGCGTGGGCATCGGTTCGTCAGGTCCACGGTGACGTTGTGATCGGCGTTGATCGTCCGGGTCCTGCGGGCGATGGCGACGGCTTGATCACGGATCACCCGGGTTTGCCGCTTGTCATCGCTACCGCGGACTGCATGCCCATCATCGTCGAGGGGGACACCTCGGTGGCCGTGCTCCATGCAGGGTGGCGAGGAGTGGCCGCAGGCGTTATCGCTACCGGTCTTGCAGCCATGATCGACCTTGGTGACACGCCGCGTCGTGCTGCGATCGGACCATCGATCGGACCATGCTGCTACGAAGTTGGTGATGACGTGGTAGCGGAGATCGGCGGGTACAGCTCGACCACCACACGTGGAAGCACCAGTGTGGATCTCTGGTCGGCCGCCGAGGAGCAACTGGCTGAGCTGCCGGTGTGGAGATCCGATCGCTGTACGTATACGGATAGCGAACACTGGTCCTATCGTCGGGACGCGACCAAGAATCGACAAGTGGCGGTGGCATGGGTTCCTCGGAGCTGAATGAAGTCAGAGCTCGGATTGCGTCAGCGGCGCTGCGCTCGGGAAGGGATCCTGCCGAAGTCTGCCTCCTCGCGGTTTCCAAGGGGCAGCCCAATCGGGCGGTGCTGGACCTGTACGACGCCGGTCAGCGTGCCTTCGGCGAGAACCGGCCACATGGGCTCGAGGAGCGCGCGGAGGGCAGCCTCCCCGAGGACATCACCTGGCACTTCATCGGGAACGTCCAGCGGCGAGCGATCAAGACGATCGCACCTCCGATCGTGCTGCTCCACTCGTTCGACCGAATGAGCCTGCTCGAACCATGGTCCCGTCTCGAGCACCCGCCCCCGGTTCTGATCGAGGTGAACATCGCCGCTGAACCACAGAAGCACGGCTTCGAGCCAAGCGAGGTGCTGCAGGTCGCCGATCTCGTCGCCGACCGAGGGGTGGCGGTTCGCGGGCTGATGATCATCCCGCCCCAGGTCCCGATCGCCGAAGAAAGCCGGCGGTGGTTCGTGGGTCTCTGCGAGCTCGGCGGAAGGCTGCGGGCCCAGCACCCGGAAGCTGTGGAGCTCTCGATGGGCATGACCGACGACTTCGAGGTTGCCGTCGAGGAAGGTGCAAGCATCGTGCGCGTGGGACGGGCTATCTTTGAGGCTGCGAACAACGATTCCAGCGAACGCTTCACCGAGGATTGACTATGGCAACGTTCTGGCAGAAGACGCTCTTCTACCTTGGCCTCGTCGACGACGACAGCGACGGAGACCAAGGTGCACCCGCTCCTGCGTCGCCGCAGGCGCCGGGCGACACGCCGCGGGTCGTAACCGCTCGCCCGCCGGGAAGTGTCGCGGGCCGTCGCGTCGACCCGCCGGCTTCGGCGAACCGGCAGAACTCGTCGTGGGAACATGCGGAAGCGGGTGTGTATGTACAGCCCGGATCAGAGGCTGGCAGGCCTCTCGACTCCATGCAGCGTCAGTCAGTCGAGACGGAGATCATCGTCGCCCGCAACTTCTCTGACGCCCAGATGCTTGCGGACGGGATCCGCTCAGGACGGCCGCTCGTCCTTGATCTGCGGAGCACGGAGCCTGAGATGGTCCGGCGCCTCGTCGACTTCACGTCCGGCCTGACGTACGCCCTCGATGGGAAGATGGCGAAGATCGCGCAGGGTGTCATTCTCGTTTCACCGGCCGGTGTTGCGGTGAGCAGTGCCGAACTCGATCGTCTCGCGGCGCTCGGTCTCTACGGATCATCCTGAGTGGCGCTCGACCTCATTTGTGCGGTTCTCGGTGTCGCGACCTGGGTCATCATTGCCTGGATCGTGCTCAGCTACGTCGTCAACTTCGGCCGCCTCGGCTGGGACCACCCGGTGCGACGCCTCTACGACGCCCTCTCAAAGGTGATCGAGCCGGTCATGCGCCCCATCAGAAACGTCATCCCGCCGCTTCGTATCGGTGGTGCGGCCCTCGACCTCTCGCCGGTGATCCTCATTCTCGGCATCAGCCTCCTCCGCCGGGTGATCTGCTGATCAGACGGCGGTGATCTTCAGAGCAACCGTGACGCCGTCGATGTCGGTGGTGTTCGCCGCGACGGTGTCATTGCGTTCGATTGAGAGCGCCAGCACCTCGCCGGCAATGAAGTCACCGAACTGCTCGAACGCCGCGACAATCGGACCGGAGTCGGATGCCCAGCGCAGCGCGATGCGGTCTGCCACGTCCAGACCGTCCGACCGACGCAGCAACTGAATCCGGTTCACGAGTTCGCGAGCCACACCTTCGCTGCGAAGCTCGTCGGTGAGGGTTGTGTCAAGGGCAACCGTGATTGTCCCCTCCGTGGCAACCACCGTGCCTTCGTGCGGAGTGCGGCTCACGACGATGTCGTCTGCGCTGAGCGTGGTGTCTCGAATCACGAGTTCACCACCCTCGAGCAGGGCAGCGATCGACGAATGCTCGAGCGCGGCGATCTTGCCGGCGACCGCAGCGGTCTCCTTGCCGAGCCTCGGCCCGAGCCGCTTGAAGTCTGCTTTTGCCGACAGAACCACCAGGTCCGACTCGTCTTCATGCACCTCGACACGATGAACGTTCAACTCCTCTGAGATGAGGTCCCGGTGTGTCGCGATCGCGGCAGCAACCTGCGGGTCGCGGCTCACGATGGTCACGAGGCCGAGCGGCTGACGAACCCGAAGATCGTTCCGCTTGCGCAGGCCGCGGCCGAGGTTGACAACCGTGCGCGCTGCCGCCATCGCCACTTCGAGATCGGAATCGATGAGCGTCGTGTCGGCGTCCGGGTAGTCGAGCAAGTGAACACTCGCCGGCGCCGCCGTGCCGTCCGGTTGGACGAGGCGCTGGTAGATCTCCTCCGACATGAAGGGCAGCACGGGAGCTGCGACGGTCGCGAACGTCAAGAGCACCTCGTGAAGAGTTGCGAAGGCCGCAAGTTTGTCGCTCTGGTCCGCCCCTTCGCGACGTGCCCAGAATCGCCGTCGGGTTCTCCGGATATACCAGTTGGTGAGGTGCTCGACGAAGCCGACAATTGGCGGAGTCACGGCGAAGAGCCGGTATGCCTCCATCTCTTCGTTGACGCGTGAAATCAGACTCTGCAACACCGAGAGAATCCAGCGGTCGATCTCCGGCCGCTCAGCCACAGGCGGAGCTGCTGCTAGATCTGCCTCGGTGATCGAGTCTGCCTCGGCGTAGGTGGTGAAGAACGACAGCGAGTTCCACCATGGGAACAGCACCGTACGAACCACTTCGCGTACACCCTCCTCCGAGAACCGGAGTGGATCGGCCCTGACCACGGGCGAGTTGATCAAGTACGCACGGAGGGCATCGGCTCCGAACTCGTCGAGAACATGCGATGGATCGGGGTAGTTCTTGAGGCTCTTGGACATCTTGCGTCCGTCCTCGGCAAGGATCATCCCGGTCACGACACAGTTCTGGAATGGTGCCGTGTCGAAGATCCCGGCTGACATGATGAGCAGGGTGTAGAACCAGCCACGCGTCTGGTCGAGGCCTTCCGCAATGAAGTTGGCCGGGAATCCGCGTTCGAATTGCTCCTTGTTCTCAAACGGGTAGTGGACCTGCGCGTAGGGCATCGAACCGGAGTCGAACCAGGTGTCGAGCACCTCCGGGACGCGCACCATGGTTCCGTCACACGCGGGACACGCCCAGGTGACGGGATCGAGGATGTGTTTGTGGAGGTCATCGGTCCGGAAGCCGCTCACGGCTTCGAGTTCGTCCACTGACCCGATGCACACGGTCTCTTCGCAGGTGTCACACTCCCAGATCGGGATGGTGGTTCCCCAGAAGCGATTCCGGGAGATGGCGTAGTCGCGCGCGTCTTCGAGCCAATTCCCGAAACGACGCGCGCCGACGTAGTCGGGAACCCAATGGATCGTCTCGTTCAGCTCGACCATACGGTCTTTGATCGCCTCGACGTTCACGTACCAGCTTGGGATCGCCTTATAGATCAGCGGTGTGTCCGTTCGCCAGCAGAACGGGTAGCTGTGCGTGATCGTCCCCGAATGCACGAGCACACCCCGATCCTTCAGCAGTCGCACCAGGACGGGGTCGGCCGCCTTGACATGGAGGCCGGCGACTTCGGGAACCTCGTCGGTGAAGCGGGCCTCGAGGTCGATCGGATCGACCAGGACGTCGATGCCCGCCTCGCGGAATGCCTGGAAATCGGCCTCGCCATACGCCGGAGCAGTATGCACGAGGCCTGAGCCGTCTTCCGTGGTGACTTCGTCCATCGGGATGACACGAAACGCCCCGTTTGCGTATTCGTCGATGAAGTGGGGGAACGGCGGTTCGTAACCGATACCGAGCAGCTCCGCACCCGTCGCCGTAGCAACGATCTCAGGTGTCTCGTCCGGCCAGACAGCTTCGATACGCTCGCGTGCGATCCAGTAGTGGTCCGTGCCGTCGAGAACCCGTGCATATTCGATTCCGCTGCCGACCGCAACGCCGAGATTCCCAGGTAGCGTCCACGGTGTTGTGGTCCATACGAGCAGGTAGTCGCCGCTCGCAGCGTGTTCGTTCCCGTCGGTAACGGCGAGCCGGAGGGTGATCGACGGATCCTCTACATCGCGATAGCCACCCAGGTTCACCTCGAAGTTCGAGAGAGATGTCGTCGCCCCCCACGAATACGGGAGCACCTTGAAAGCCTTGTAGATGAGGCCTCGGTCCCAGAGCTGTTTGAAGCCCCACCACACCGATTCCATGAACCCGACGTCCATGGTCTTGTAGTCGTCCTCGAAGTCGACCCACCGCCCGATGCGGCGAGTGATGTCGTACCAGTCCGTCGCCGTGTTGTTGACCAGTTCGCGAGCTGCTTCGTTGAACGTCGCCACGCCGAGTTCCTCGATCTCGCGTGGGCCGGAGACACCGAGGAGCTTCTGGACCTCCATCTCGACCGGGAGGCCGTGCGTGTCCCATCCGAATCGGCGCTCGACACGATGCCCCCGCATGGTCCAGTAGCGAGGCACGATGTCTTTGACCACACCCTGCAGGATGTGCCCGTAGTGGGGGCTCCCCGTCGCGAATGGCGGGCCGTCGTAGAACGTGTATTCCGACTCGGGCGTGCGCATCTCGATGGAGGAGCGAAAGGCGTCTACCCGATCCCACAACGCGAGCACGCGAGAATCGAGTTCCGGTAGGTCGACGCCGGGCGCGACTCGGGAGAAGTGCGGGGTGGGCTGCTGTTCGTTCACGGGTCCTCCGGCGTTGTCTCGTGCGCCGGGACGAGGCGGCCCGCGGTACCACCCGGCTTGCCGATCGTGCGATCGGCCGCTCGTTGGCTCCGTCACGGTGGAGCACTCCGGCGGGTTCTACAGCCGGCATGCCGGATTCTTCCCGCTGCTCGAGAGTGATGTCCGTCGGTACGTGGTTCCGGCCTCTCACCATCGCCGGATCGCTGCCACCACGGGATCACCGAAGGCGCGTCCCTGTCGTTGCGTGACGACAGGCTACTCGAATCGACGGCGTTGTCGCGCCTGGTACGAGCGGTGAACGGGTACGTTGCGCCCATGAAACCGGTCTCCGACCACCCAGAGGGCGTGACCCTGCGGGTCCACATGGTCCCCGGTGCTTCGCGCACGGAGATCAAGGGCCCTTACGGTGATGCGATCAAAGTCCGGGTGTCGGCTCCGCCGGAAGGTGGCAGGGCGAATCAGGCGCTGGTTGATCTCGTCGAAGGCGCCACCGGCGGCCGCGCATCGATCCTCAGCGGCGCATCGTCGCGTACCAAGGTGATCCTGATTCGCGGAGTCGATGCAGCCACTGTTCAGCAGAGATTCCGACGATGAGGTGCCGCTCTCGTAGCAACCGGTGCTATCGTGCCCGCTCGCATCGGAGGGGTTCATGGCCCGTCAGTTGGCATCTTCCACGCTGGAGCGTCTTGAGCGGAGGCTTGAGGCCGAGCGTGTCCGCCTCGCGACGATCCTCGACGAGATCGACCGTCAGCGCGAAGTGCGACGGCTCGCGGAGAGTGCCTCGGAGCACAATCCCGACCCCGACAACGCCGACGGGGGATCACATGCACTCGAGATGGAGATGGACATCTCCGTTGAGCAGAACGCCAAGGAGCTCCTTGAGAAGGTGCTCCACGCACAGGACCGAATGCAGAAGGGTCTCTACGGGATATGCGAGATAACGGGGGACCCGATTCCGGTGGCGAGGCTCGAAGCCCTTCCGTACGCGACGATGACGGTGGAAGCGGCGTCTCAGCGCTGAACCTCAGAGTCCTGGCAGCGTTGGTCGCCATCCTGGTTGTTGGCGTCGATCAAGCGACGAAAGCATGGGCCGTCGAGGCGCTGGCCGATGGGCCGATCGTCATCATCGAGGGCTGGCTGAACTTCAAGCTGGTCTTCAATACCGGCGCATCGTTCTCGCTGTTCGCGAAGGGCGGAGCCGTGATCGGGCTCCTCGTGATCGCCGTCGTGATCATGATCTTCTTTGCACTGCGCGAAGCGGGTCATCGCCTCGACGCCGTTGCACTCGGCCTGGTCCTTGGAGGGGCGGTCGGGAATCTTCTCGACCGGGTATTCCGTGGCGACTCGTTCCTGGACGGCGCCGTTGTCGACTTCATCAACGTGCCGTTCTTCGCGACGTTCAACGTCGCCGACATCGCGATCAACGTCGGCGTGGCGCTGCTCCTGCTTGCCGCATTCCTGCGACGATGACCGAGCTGATCGAGATACCCGCGAATCTTGATGGTACGCGAGCGGATCGCGCCGTTGCCGTCCTCTGCGGCGTCAGTCGACGGGCCGCCCGCTTGACCATCGAGTTGGGCGAAGTGAAACGCGGTGGCCTCGCTCTTGCCGGGTCGTCAAAGGTCGCAGAAGGAGACATCCTGCACGTGGACATCGTCACGGAAGCAGCGGCGGTGATCCCGGAGGAGTCCGTTGAGTTCGCCGTCGCGTTTGAGGACGACGACGTGATTGTCGTCGACAAGCCGGCCGGTGTGGTGGTTCATCCCGGTGCTGGGAGGGCGGGTGGCACGCTCGCGAACGGACTCCTTTCCCGGTATCCCGAGATCGCCGAGCTTGGACCCGGTCACCGGTGGGGAATCGTGCACCGCATCGATCGTGACACGTCGGGACTGCTGATCGTCGCGAAGAACGTGACCGCGTTCAGCCGCCTCCAGGCGGCCCTCAAGCGGCGCGAGATCAAGCGGGAGTACCGGGTGCTGGTCTCGGGACTGTTCGCGAGCGCAACCGGGACCATCGACGCACCCGTCGGCCGAGATCCGGCGGAACCGACACGTATGGCGGTGGTTGAGACGGGACGCCCGGCGCGAACGCACTACCAGCGATTGGCGGAGTGGAACGACGCGGACGTGTCGTTCGCTTCGGTCGCACTCGAGACCGGTCGCACGCATCAGATCCGGGTCCACATGCGATCGATCGGACACCCGGCGGTGGGTGATCCGGTCTACGGGAGAAGACGAGCAACACGCGGAGACCCGGGCCGAACCTGGCTCCACGCGGCTTCGCTCACGTTCGAACACCCATCGGGATCCGGTCCGATGACGGTTCGATCGGACCTGCCGGCGGACCTTTCGGCCTCACTCGAGGGGCTTGGCGAACCGACCAGGGGCATGATCGGATGAAGCAGCCAACTGGTTGCGCTGCGAAATCACGCCTCTAGCCTGCTGATCAGGAGGAATCATGTCGATTCACTATGAACGTCTCTCATCACTGGACAACTCGTTCCTCGCTCTGGAGTCGCGTTCGACGCATATGCATGTTGGTGCGGTCACGATCTTCAGCGCCGGGTCGTTTGCGAAGCCAGACGGGGGCATCGACGTCGAGCGGCTGAAGGACTTTGTCTCGTCGAAGATGCACATGATTCCGAGGTATCGCCAGCGGATCGTCCGGGTGCCGATCGAGCAACACCCGGTCTGGGTCGATGACGAGCACTTCAACATCGACTATCACATCCGCCACATCGCCCTCCCTCGGCCCGGCACCGATCAGGAGCTGAAGCGGATCGCCGGGCGCCTGATGTCCCAACAGATCGACCGCACGAAGCCGATGTGGGAGATGGTGGTCGTCGAGGGTCTCGAGGATGGCCGGTTTGCGATCGTCACAAAGATCCATCACTGTATGATCGACGGCCTATCCGGCGTAGACCTGATGGCCGTTCTCATGTCGCTGGTGCCGTCGGAGGAGATCATCGCCGGTCCTGCGTACGAGCCGCGACCGATTCCGAACGGCACCGAACTGCTGGTCCGTGAAACAACCCGACGGATCACCGGATCGATCGGTGCGCTGCGGAGCGCACGCAACGTGGTGGGGAACGTCTCCGATCTCGTCGATTCGGTCTCCAACCGGCTGCAGGCCGTTGGTGCGTCGCTCTCCGCCGGCTGGCTGATCCCGACCGGCAAGACGCCCATCAACGGAGATGTCGGCCCGGGAAGGCGATTCTCGTGGCTCGATATGCCGCTGGCCGACGTGAAGGTAATCAAGAACAGGCTCGGCGGGACGGTCAACGATGTGTTCCTTGCCACCGTGGCAGGCGCCGTGCGAACGTTCCTCGTCGACCAACGCGGCGTCGACGCGGCGGACCTGGACTCCATCGACTTTCGCGTAATGGCCCCGGTGAGCGTCCGCGGTGCGGGGCAGAGCGGCACCCTGGGGAACCAGGTGGCAATGTGGCTCGCCCCACTTCCGGTCGGCGATCCAGACCCGATCAGGCGCCTCTCCACGGTGCGCGCCGAGACTGAGAGGCTGAAGGAGACGAATCAGGCCCTCGGTGCGGCAACCCTTGTGCGCGTCTCCACCGGTGCCCCCGCGACCCTGGTTGCGCTCGGCGCCAGGCTCGCGGCGAACGCCAGGCCATTCAATATGACCGTCACCAACGTTCCCGGGCCGCAGTTCCCGTTGTACATGCTCGACGCGCGGATGGAGGTCTCCTATCCGCTCGTGCCGCTTTGGGAGAGCCACGGCGTCGGTATCGCGATGTTCTCCTACGACGGCACGGTGTCATGGGGCATCAATGGGGACTTCGCCATCATGCCCGACCTCGACGTCTTTGGTGAGACGTTGCTCGAGTCGTTCGCGGAACTCCTCGAGGCTGCTCAGAACGCTCCCGAGCCCGAGCCGGAACCCGAGCCCGAACCCGCCGCGGTGTCTCGTTCCGCGGGCCCGCGCAAGCGACCGCCCCTCGGCACACCCTGAGGTTGGCCGGTCGCTAGCCGAAGAAGGATTGCGCCGTTTCGTACAACTGGTCGGGGACACCACGGATCGAATCGACGGCCTCGCTGAGCGGCACGGCAACGATGCTCTCCGACCGGAGTGCCGCCATCACACCCGACCGGCCTTCGACTGCGAAGTCGGCGGCGCCGACTCCCAACCGGGTTGCGAGCACCCGATCGAACGCAGATGGAGTACCGCCTCGTTGGACATGTCCGAGGATCGAAACCCGCGATTCGAATCCGGTCCCGGCCTCAATCGCCGCCGCGATGAGGTAGCCGACTCCGCCGAGCCGATCAAATCCGAACGCGTCCTTCTTCTGCTCAAGAGGCTCGAATCCGGGTGGCGGCGCCACACCCTCGGCCACGACAACGATGGAGTACTTGATTCCCTTGCGGTGTCGGCGGCGCAGCGTATCGACGATTTCTTCGATGTTGTACTCGTGCTCGGGGATGATGATGGCGTCGGCACCTCCGGCGATTCCCGCGTAGGTTGCGATCCAGCCCTTCGTCCGCCCCATGACCTCTACGACGATGACTCGGTTGTGGGCCTCCGCCGTTGTGGCGAGGCGGTCGATGGCCTCGGTCGCGATACCGACCGCCGTATCGAAACCGAACGTGATGTCGGTGCCACAGATGTCGTTGTCGATGGTCTTCGGCACGCCAACGACGGCAAGGCCCTCCTCCGAGAGCTTCAACGCCGAACGAAGCGTCCCGTCGCCTCCGATGACGATCAGGCTGTCGATGCCGTTGGCTTTGATCGTGCGCTCACACGAGGCGTATCCGTCACCGTGGACATAGGGGTCCAGGCGGGAGGTACCGAGGATGGTTCCGCCGCGGGTGAGGATGCCGCGCACGGCATCACGGTCGAGCGACACGGTCAGGCCGTTCATCAGGCCTTCCCAGCCGTTCCTGATGCCGAGGACCTCGGAGTCGTGTTCCTCAGCGCGCGCTACCACTCCTCGAATGACCGCATTCAATCCGGGGCAGTCGCCGCCTGCCGTTAGAACTCCGATAACGCTCATTTCAAACTCCTGGAGGTGGGGGAGCCGGCCTAGTACAGGAACATCGGCTTTCCAGTGACGTGCCTGACCTTCGGCTGGTAGTTGACCGAGTCGTAGAGTTCGGTGATGTCGACGCGCTTCACTCCTTCGCCGGTGACCGAGATCGGAACGTGGGTGTACGTGCCACCCCTCAGCGACACCATCCTTCCGGACGCCCCTTCGATCGCAAGGTCTGCCGCCATCACGGCGTAGTTCGTGGCAACCATGAGATCCAGCGAGTCGGGACGGCCCGAGCGCATCAGGTACCCGACGGTCTGGTTGATGATGCCTTGACCGGTCCGTTCCTTGAGCAGCGCGCCGGTTGTCTCGCCGATGCCACCCAGCTTGCGATGCCCGTATGCATCCATGTCGCCGGAGAGTGCCATCTCTCCGCCGCGAATCGTTGCGCCCTCTGAGATGGTGACCATTGCGTAGTGGGACGGATTGCTCGTCTTGTCTCTCATGACGAGTTCGGCGAGGCGGTCGATGTCGAAGGGGACTTCTGAGATGAGGGCCCGGTCGACGCCTGCGAGGTAGGCCGTGATCAGCGACGTTTCGCCGGAGTAGCGACCGAAGAGTTCGACGATCGCGATCCGCTCGTGGCTTCCGGTGCTCGTCCTCAGATTGTGGATGAACTCCACTCCGCGACTGACGGCGGTCGAGAACCCGATGCAGTAGTCGGTTCCGTGGACGTCGTTGTCCATCGTCTTCGGGATGGCGATCACCGGGACGCCCTCCTCGTGCATGCGAAGGCCGTACGAGAGTGTGTCGTCACCACCGATCGGGATGAGTACATCGATCCTCATGGCTTCGACAACACGCAATATGTGGTCGGTGACGTCGAAGGGCCCGTCGCCTTCGGGCGGATCGCCGAGGAACGACGGATACTCACTGCGGCGGACCTTTGCCGGATTCGTGCGGCTGGTGTGGAGGAAGGTCCCGCCGGTCCGGTCGACGGTGCGGACCGTCGCCGGGGTGAGATCGACGAAGTTCTCGGCCAACGACTCCGGATCCGCCGGGTTCGCGTTCAGAAGCCCGCCCCAGCCGCGACGGATGCCGACAACTTCGTGACCTTCGTGGGCAACGCGAGCGACCACAGACTTGATGGAAGGGTTGAGTCCTGGGACGTCACCGCCGCCGGTGAGGATTCCGATACGCATACGTAGTGCTCCTTCAAGGGAAGATAGAGCGAGGATAGGCGGGGCGTGGACTGACCGCGACTCGGTGTCGCATGAAGGCACGCGCCCTGCTTACATACCTGTAGTTCGCGTACCAAGGAGCCCAGTTGCCTCGCGAGGGCTTCGCCCATCTCCATGTTCACTCCGAGTTCTCGATGCTCGACGGTGCCGCGCGCGTCAAGGACATGGTGAGAGCGGCCGCAGCCGACGGCCAACCGGCAATCGCTATCACCGATCACGGCGTCCTCTACGGCGTGGTCGACTTCACGAAGGCAGCGATGGCAGCCGGCGTCAAGCCGGTCCTCGGCATCGAGGCGTACGTGACCGCGGGCTCTCGTTTCGATCGCCTCCCGCGCCGGGAGGACAAGCGCTACCACCTCACGCTCCTCGCCGAGAACGAGGCCGGCTATCGGAACCTCATCAAGCTCGCCTCGCGCGCCTACCTCGAGGGGTTCTACTACAAACCTCGGATGGACCTCGAGCTCCTCGCGGAGCACAGCGAAGGAATCATTGCGGCGTCGGGGTGCCTCGGCGGGCATGTGGCGCAGCTCCTCGGTCCCGACGAGGCGAGCGAAGAGGGCAACGTCGGCCAGATTCGCGACTACGCCGCCGCGGTTGAGGTTGCGGCGATGTATCAGGACATCTTCGGCAAGGACAACTGGTTCATCGAAGTCCAGGACCACGGCATCGAAGGTCAGCAACGGATCATGGACGACCTCATCCAGATCTCACGGGACATCGGTGCCCCGCTCCTTGCGTCGAACGACAGCCACTACACGTACGCCCATGAAGCCGAGGCCCACGACGTTCTGTTGTGTATCCAAACGGGTGCGAACAAGAGCGACCAGGATCGATTCCGGTTCTCGGGTGAAGAGTTCTACATCAAGACGGCGCGCCAGATGCAAGATCTGTTCCCCGCCGATCGGTACCCGGGCGCCACCGAGAACTCGCTTCTGATCGCGGACCGTGTCAGCACAAACCTCGAATTCGGCAAGATCCTGCTGCCGCAGTTCCCGGTCCCGGAAGGTATGGACGAGGACGGCTACCTGCGCGCACTCGTCATGGAGGGTGCACACCGGAGGTATGGGGAGTTCGACGACACCGTCGCGGACCGGCTGGACTACGAGCTCCGGGTTATCGCCGAGATGGGGTTCTCCGCGTACTTCCTCATCGTCTGGGATCTCATACGACACGCCCGCCAGCGCGGGATCCGCACCGGGCCCGGGCGCGGCAGCGCCGCCGGTTCGATTGTGGCGTACTCGCTGCAGATCACGGATCTGGACCCGATCGCGTATGGGCTGATCTTCGAACGGTTCCTGAATCCCGGGCGCCGCCAGATGCCGGATATCGACATGGACTTCGACGAGCGCTTCCGCGGAGAGATGATCCAGTACTGCGCCGAGCGCTACGGAT
>Ga0316198_10000216_pt1 | contig 27861 bp, 20 predicted proteins | sample OudBieAanoxic_MG_FD_204935 | JGI IMG/M metagenome (GOLD analysis project Ga0316198, IMG submission 204935) | Coastal sediment microbial communities from Oude Bieten Haven, Netherlands - site A anoxic | ecosystem: Environmental > Aquatic > Marine > Coastal > Sediment | place: Netherlands... | reverse complement strand
CACACTCATCACGCCGGCGGCCATGGAAGAGAAGCAGCGCTTTGCAATTCGGGAGGGCGGCCGCACCATCGGCGCGGGCGTCATTTCCACGATCATTGAATAAGCAGCGAGTGAAGGTTGCGCTCGCTTGCGAGCAATGCGGCGCGCGCAACTACCACACGACAAAGTTGAGAAAGGCCGGACCGCAGGAGAGACTGACGCTCAAGAAGTATTGTCCTGGGTGCGGACGGCACACGGAACATAAAGAAACGAAATAATCAGGAGGCCTGCGGCCCCAGTTTGTCCCGACCCCACCACCCCCACACTATCTCCTAGGCCAGTAGCTCCAATTGGTAGAGCAGCGGATTCCAAATCCGCGGGTTGTGGGTTCGAATCCCTCCTGGCCTGCCGCGAGGAACGACGATGGCGATCACGAAAGAACAAGACAAAGCGAGACCCACCGGAACGCTCGGCGTCGAGCGCTGGGTGCAGTTCGCCTATGCCGCGTGCGCGATCACGCTCGCCTGGTTCCTCATTAAAGTCACCGAGGCGACTTGGACCCTGCTCGCGGACACCGTGGACTCGGTCCCCGAGCCGAATGGCACGATCATCGCTGTGGGCGCAGGGCTCGTCGCGTTCATTGCTGCGATTGTCAGTTACCGTTCCAAGAAGATTCACACCTTCGTCGTCGAAGTGTGCGTCGAGCTATCCAAGGTCACCTGGCCCACGCGCAAGGAGACCTGGTCGCAGACGATCGTCGTGATTGTCGTGTCCATCATCGCAGCGGTCATCCTCGGCGTCTTCGATGCCATGTGGTCGCAAATCACTGACTTCATTTACGACGTGTGATTCCCATGAAGTGGTATGTCGTCCAGGCCTATTCAGGCTATGAAAACAAAGTGAAGCTCTCTCTCGAAGAGCGCATCAAGCAATCCGGTATGGAAGGGCAGTTCGGGAATATTCTAATCCCGAAGGAGAACGTGCAGGAGAGCCGCGGCGGAAAGCCTCGGTTGAGCTCGCGCACCTTCTACCCCGGTTACATTTTCGTGCAGATGGACCTCTCGGACGAGACTTGGCACCTGATCAAGAACACCCCCAAGGTCAACGGCTTCGTAGGAGGCCGCCATCCGTCGCCCGTCCCCGAGCGGGAGATCTCCGCGATCGAGCAGCAGGTCGAGGAGGGCGCCGCCAAGCCGAAGCCCCGCGTGGAGTTCGAGAAGGGCGACCACGTTCGCGTGACCGACGGCGCCTTCGCCAACTTCACCGGCACGATCGAGGAAGTGAACCCGGACAAGCACAAAGTCCGTGTTCTCGTCTCGATCTTCGGCCGAGCCACGCCCGTCGAGCTGGACTACATCCAAGTCGAAAAAACCAACTGAGGGCGCCCAGGCGGGCCATTCGGCGGCTTACCTCCTCGCTCTCTCCCTGCGAGGTACAGTCGTACCTCTCAGTCGTTCGCTGCGGGGGCGCTCGCCGACTGACCCACATGAACGCCCTCAGTCGCCTATCCATTTGAAATGGTTGAATTAGTCGGCTTGGTGCCAGCTTCGATTCCGGTTTTCTAGAAATCGGGTTGCACTTTGCGTGCCTTGAGGCATGACTCGCCGCTCCGGAGAACCCCGTATCTCATGAAAAAGGTCATCGGACAGATCAAGCTTCAACTTCCTGCAGGGAAGGCCAATCCGTCGCCGCCCGTCGGGCCCGCGCTGGGTCAGCACGGCGTCAACATCATGGCGTTCTGCAAGGAGTTCAACGCGAAGACGCAGAAGGACGCGGGTCTCATCATTCCCGTCGTGATCTCGGTTTACCAGGATCGCTCCTTCAGCTTCATCATGAAGACGCCGCCGGCGGCCGTCTTGATCAAGAAGGCGTTGAATCTGGAATCCGGGTCCGCGCGTCCGAACAAGGACAAGGTCGGGAAGATCACGCTGGACCAGGTGAAGGAGATCGCCCAGGTCAAGCTTCAAGATACCAATGCCGGTTCGCTCGAGACATGCATGCAAAGCATCATCGGCACCGCGCGTTCCATGGGGGTCGAGCTGGTCGAATAGCTCGAACGCTCGTCGCTCCCCTGGACCACCCAGGGACCTCAGTTGGTGGTAGGCGGCTTCGAGTCGTCGCAAGGAGTCAGAATGAAGACCGGAAAAAAGCGCGCTCCCGCGCTGCAAAAGGCCGACAAGAGCCGTCGGTACCCGCTGGGTGAAGCCGTATCGCTCCTCAAGGAGATCGCGTTTGCGAACTTCGACGAGTCGGTGGACGTTGCGGTTCGGCTCGGGGTCGATCCTAAGCACGCGGATCAGATGGTTCGCGGCGCCGTCGTGTTGCCGCATGGCACCGGTAAGACCAATCGCGTTCTCGTGTTCGCGAAGGGCGAGAAGGTCAGCGAAGCCGAAGCAGCCGGCGCCGACTTCGTCGGTGGCGACGACTTCGTTGCGAAGATCAACGACGGCTGGCTCGAGTTCGACACCGTCATCGCCACGCCCGACATGATGGGTCAGGTCGGCCGCCTCGGCCGCGTGCTTGGCCCGCGTGGTCTCATGCCCAACCCCAAGGTTGGCACCGTGACTTTCGACGTGAGCAAGGCCGTCAGCGAGGCCAAGGCCGGCAAGGTGGAGTTCCGCGTCGAGAAAGCCGGAATCGTTCATGCACAGGTCGGCAAGCGTTCGTTCGGGGAGCCAGAGCTCGCAGGGAACGTGAAGTCGCTCATCAGCGCGCTCGTGAAGGCCAAGCCGGCGGCCGCCAAGGGCACCTACCTTCGCAGCATCACCCTGAGCTCCACGATGGGTCCCGGCATCAAGGTTGACCCCGGCACTATAGACGTGGAGGCGTAATCATGAGCCTTACCCGAGAACAAAAAGCAGCGCAGGTCGAGTCGATTCGCGAGAGCTTCGCGAACGCGACCGCAACCGTCCTGGTCGATTTCCGCGGCGTCAACGTCGAGCTGATCACCGATCTTCGTGCGCGCTTCCGGGATGCGGGAGTCGAATACAAGGTCGTGAAGAACAACGTCGTGCGCAAGGCGCTCGAGGGTTCGGAGCTTGCGGGCAACGATGAGTTCACGGCCAACCTCGTGGGCCCCACCGCGATCGCGTGGAGCTTCGAGGACCCCTCGGCCGCGGCCAAGGTGATCAAAAACTTCCGGAAGGAGCACTCAGATGCGCTCATTCCGAAAGACAAGCCCGAGAAGCTGGTGGTCAAGTGTGGTCTCCTCGAAGGCCAGGTACTCGACGCCACGCGAGTTGCAAACGAGCTCGCGACGCTTCCTGGCAAAGACGAGATTCGCGCCTCGCTGCTCGCTCAGCTCATGGCGCCAATGCAGAACCTGGTCGCGCAGATCAACGCGCCCGGCCAGAACCTCGCTCTGGTGCTCGACGCGAAGCGGCGCCAAGAAGCGAGCGAGTAGTCCAACAACAACTTTAGCCGTGTGGCACGCACGGTTAGCGGAGAGTCAAGAATGGCAAACATGAATGTGGAACAGATGGTCGAAGAGCTCAGCTCGTGGACCGTCATGGAAGTTGCGAACCTGGTCAAAGAGCTCGAGGAGAAGTGGGGCGTTTCGGCAGCACCGGCAGCGGTTGCAGTCGCGGGTCCTGCGGGCGGCGCAGCCGAGCCGGCTGAAGAGCAGACCGAGTTCGATGTCGAGCTGACCGAAGCTGGTGGCAAGAAGATCAACGTGATCAAGGCCATCCGCGAGATCACTCAGCTTGGTCTGGCGGACGCCAAGGCCCTGGTCGAGGCAGCTCCCAAAGTCGTGAAAGAGGCCTGCTCGAAGGACGAGGCCGAGGAAATAAAGAAGAAGCTCGAAGAAGCCGGCGCGAAGGTCACAGTCAAGTAACCCTATGGGGTTACACTTCGGATTCGGGTGCCGGCACTTGGCACACGGGCCTGGCGGGGTTAGGTTCCCTGCCGGGGCAGCACCGGTACGCGCAGCACAGCATTCACGACTTTCCGCATCGCGGCGGGAGGCCGAAGGGTCTCTTTGTCGCGCACGCGTTTCTTAATTCTTGGCTTTAGGGTTCCAGTAGCAGTGGTTCGGTAGGAGTCTCTCTCATGGCGGCGACGATTCAGACGAACTTTCGAATGCGACACTCCTTCGGGAAGATCGAGCACATCCTCGAGATCCCGAACCTGATCGACATTCAAAAGCGCTCGTACGACAAGTTTCTTCAAACAGACGTCCATCGGGACGAGCGCGAGAACATCGGCCTTCAAGGCGTGTTCCAGAGCGTGTTCCCGATTCGGGACTTCAATGGGACGAGCGAGCTCGTGTTCAGCGGGTACACGCTCGAGCGTCCGAAGTACGACGTCGACGAGTGTCGGCAGCGTGGGATGACCTACGCGGCGCCGATCAAGGTGACGATCCAGCTCATCATTTACGACACGGGCGGCGATAGCACCGAGCGTGCCGTCCGTGACATCAAGGAGCAGGAGGTCTACTTCGGCGAGATTCCGCTGATGACGGTCAACGGGACCTTCATCATCAATGGGACCGAGCGCGTCGTAGTGAGTCAGCTTCACCGAAGCCCCGGTGTTTTCTTCGACCACGATCGTGGCAAGACTCACTCGAGCGGCAAGCTGCTCTACCAGGCTCGCATCATTCCCTACCGTGGTTCGTGGCTCGACTTGGAGTTCGACCCGAAGGACTTGCTCTACGTCCGCATCGACCGCCGCCGCAAGATGCCGGCGACCGTCCTGCTGAAGGCACTCGGGTACAATACCCAACAGCTCCTCAACTATTACTACGACAACGAGACGATCTACATCCTCGGGAAGGACCAGTACGCGAAGTCGATCGAGTACGAGCTCCTGCCCGGGCAGCGCGCCACGCACGACATCTCGGTCGGCGAGGACGTTTTGGTCCGGAAAAACCGCAAGTTCACGCGCGCGGCGATTCGGAAGCTCAAGGCCGCGGGTCTCGACTATCTGCCCATCGACTTCACCGAGGTCATCGGCAAGGTCGCTGCCGAAGACGTCATCGACGAGGACACCGGCGAGATTCTCCTCGCGGTCAACGAAGAGGTCACCGACGCTCGCATCGACGCGCTTCGCGAGGCCGGCGTCAACGAGTTCAAGGTTCTCTTCATCGACGGCCTGAACGTCGGCAGCTATCTCCGGGACACGCTGCTCGTCGACAAGGTGCAATCACAAGACGAAGGCATCCTCGAGATCTACCGCCGCCTCCGCCCGGGCGACCCGCCCACGCTCGAGACGGCTCGCAACCTCTTCAACAACCTCTTCTTCAATCCGGAGCGCTACGACCTCAGCCAGGTCGGTCGCCTCAAGCTGAACTACAAGTTCTACAAGGATACGGAAGAAGAAGAGAAGCCGGCGCTCGACCATACGGTTCTCACCGACACCGACATCCTCGACACGGTGAAAAACCTCATCGAGCTCAAGAACGGTCGCGGCTCGGTCGATGACATCGACCACCTCGGCAATCGCCGTGTCCGCGCCGTCGGCGAGCTGATGGAGAACCAGTACCGTATCGGCCTCGTCCGCATGGAGCGCGCGATCAAAGAGCGCATGAACATGTCTCAGGAAATCGAGACGCTCATGCCGCACGATCTGATCAACGCGAAGCCTGTGAGCGCGGTGGTCAAAGAGTACTTCGGCTCGAGCCAGCTCTCGCAGTTCATGGACCAGACCAACCCGCTCAGCGAGGTCACGCACAAGCGTCGACTCTCGGCTCTCGGGCCCGGCGGTCTCACGCGCGAGCGCGCGGGCTTCGAGGTTCGCGACGTTCACACGACACACTACGGTCGTATCTGTCCGATCGAGACGCCGGAGGGTCCGAACATTGGTCTCATCGCATCGCTCTCGACCTATGCGCGCGTCAACGAGTACGGATTCGTCGAGACTCCGTACCGAAAGGTCGAGGACGGCATCGTGCTCGACGACCACGTGCGTTGGTACTCCGCCCTCGAAGAGGAGGGTCACTACATCGCGCAGGCGAACGCCATCATCGACAAGATGAGCCGCAAGCTCGAAGGCCAGCTCATCAGTGCTCGCTACAACGGCGAATTCGTGATGGTGCCGCCAAACAGCGTTCAGCTCATGGACGTCTCGCCGAACCAGCTGGTCTCGGTCGCGGCCTCGCTGATTCCGTTCCTCGAGCACGATGACGCGAACCGCGCGTTGATGGGCTCCAACATGCAGCGTCAGGCTGTCCCATGTGTACGTACCCATGCGCCCATTGCTGGCACCGGCATCGAAGCGCGCGTCGCCCGCGACTCGGGTGTTTGCGTGGTCGCTCAGCAGGATGGCGTGGTCGAGTCGGTCGACGCGACCCGCATCGTCGTCAAGGCCGAGGGGCTTGCAGGCGCGTTCCCGGACATCTACCGCCTCAACAAGTTCCAGCGCTCGAATCAGAACACCGCGTACAACCAGACGCCGATCGTTCGTCCGGGCGACCGCGTGAAAGCGGGCGACGTCATCGCTGACGGCCCGAGTACGGACCGCGGCGAGCTCGCTCTCGGCCAGAACGTGATCGTGGCGTTCATGCCTTGGGGTGGGTACAACTTCGAGGACTCGATTCTCCTTTCCGAGCGCATCGCGAAGGACGACGTCTACACCTCCGTGCACATCGAGGAGTTCGAGTGCGTCGCTCGCGACACCAAGCTCGGCAAGGAAGAGATCACCCGGGACATCCCGAACGTCGGTGAAGAGGCACTGAAGGACCTCGACGAGTCGGGCATCGTGCGAATCGGTGCCGAGGTGAACTCGACCGACATCCTCGTTGGCAAGATCACGCCGAAGGGCGAGACTCAGCTGTCCCCGGAGGAGAAGCTCCTTCGCGCGATCTTCGGTGAGAAGGCAGGCGACGTTCGCGATACCTCGCTCAAGGTCCCGCCCGGGGTGAGCGGCATCGTCATCGACGCCCGCGTGTTCGCGCGCAAGGGCACCGAGAAGGACGAGCGGTCCCTTCAAATCGAAGAGGCTGAGCGAGCCAAGCTCGAAAAGGACCAGGCAGACGAGATCAAGATCGTCCTCGACTCGGCGCATGACCGCGTCCGCAAGTACTTCGTTGGCTCCACGACGACGGCCAAGTTGGTTGGCGACAAGGGGCAGGAGCTCCTCACCAAGGGTCAGACGATCACCAACGAGGACCTAGACCAGATCCCACACAAGTACTGGCAGCACATCGAGATCGACAAGGACAAGGGTAAGACCGACGAGATTCTCGAGCAGGTCGACGACCAGGTCGATGCCGTCAAGATGCTGTTCCAGGAGAAGATCGACAAGCTCGGCAAGGGCGACGAGCTTCCTCCGGGCGTGATCAAGATGGTAAAGGTCTACGTCGCCATCAAGCGCAAGCTGCAGGTCGGCGACAAGATGGCCGGCCGTCACGGAAACAAGGGTGTCGTCAGCCGGATCCTTCCGGAAGAGGACATGCCCTACCTGCCGAATGGCAAGCCTGTCGACATCGTGTTGAATCCGCTCGGCGTTCCTTCCCGAATGAACGTCGGCCAGATTCTCGAGACTCACCTCGGCTGGGCTGGGTATCTGCTCGGCACGCAGCTGCAAGAGATGCTCGAGAAGAAGGCGAGCGCTAACGAGCTGCGCGAGCGCATCCGCGCGATCTTCAAGGGCGGCGACATCGTCAAGGTGCTCGATCAGCTTCCCGACGACGAGGTCGCGGCGATGGCGAAGAGCTGGAAGCACGGCTTGCAGCTCGCGACGCCGGTCTTCGACGGCGCCAGCGAGGACGAGATCAAGGATCTTCTTCGGTTGGCGGGCGTTCAGGACAACGGCCAGACCGTGCTATTCGACGGACGCACCGGAGACGCCTTCCACGAGGACGTCACCGTGGGCATCATGTACATGCTCAAGCTGCACCATTTGGTCGACGACAAGATCCACGCGCGAAGCATCGGTCCGTACTCGCTCGTCACGCAGCAGCCGCTGGGTGGTAAGGCGCAGTTCGGCGGGCAGAGGCTCGGTGAGATGGAGGTCTGGGCGATGGAGGCCTACGGCGCGGCATACGCGTTGCAGGAGTTCCTCACCGTCAAGTCCGACGATGTGCAGGGTCGTACGCGCATGTACGAGTCGATCGTGAAGGGGGACTACGTGCTCGAAGCCGGACTGCCGGAGAGCTTCAACGTCCTCATGAAAGAGCTTCAGGCGCTTTGCCTGAACGTCGAGCTGGTCGAGACGAGTCAATTGGGACGCAGGTCCGATGACGTCCTTGCCGCGGAGGAAGAGTAAGTCATGAAGGATATCTTCAGCTTCTTCGAAAAGCCGAAAGATCCACTGGCGTTTTCAGCGATTCGCATCTCGCTGGCATCGCCGGAGAAGATTCGCGAGTGGTCGCACGGCGAGGTTCGCAAGCCCGAAACGATCAACTACCGAACGTTCAAACCCGAGCGCGACGGTCTCTTCTGCGCGAAGATCTTTGGACCGGTCAAGGACTACGAGTGCATCTGCGGCAAGTACAAGCGCATGAAGCACCGCGGAATCGTCTGCGAGAAGTGCGGCGTCGAAGTGATTCAGAGCAAGGTTCGCCGTGAGCGCCTTGGTCACATCACCTTGGCAACGCCGGTCGCGCACATCTGGTTCCTCAAGAGCCTTCCAAGCCGCATCGGCGCGATCCTCGACATCACGCTCAAGGATCTCGAGCGGGTTCTCTACTGCGAGAGCTATGTCTGCCTCGATCCGAAGGAAACCCCGCTCGAGCGTGGTGAAATCCTCACCGAGGATCGCTACCACGACATGCTCGACGAGTACGGCGACGACGCGTTCAAAGCCGGCATGGGTGGCGAAGCCGTTCTCGAGATGCTTCGCGACATCGACGTGCACGCGATGGCCGAGCAGCTTCGTTTGGACCTCAAGGAGGCCACCAGCGAGGCGAAGCGAAAGAAGTACGCCAAGCGACTCAAGGTGATCGAGGCATTCCGCGATTCGGGCAACCGCCCCGAATGGATGATGCTCTCTGTGATTCCGGTGCTTCCGCCGGACCTTCGCCCGTTGGTTCCGCTCGATGGCGGCCGCTTCGCAACATCGGACCTCAACGACCTCTACCGTCGTGTCATCAACCGGAACAACCGTCTCAAGCGGCTCATCGAGCTGAATGCGCCGGAGATCATCATCCGCAACGAGCGACGGATGCTCCAAGAGGCGGTTGACGCGCTCTTCGACAACGGCCGCCGCGGCAAGACGATCACCGGCCCAAACAAGCGCCCGCTCAAGTCGCTTTCCGACATGCTCAAGGGCAAGCAAGGCCGCTTCCGGCAGAACCTGCTCGGCAAGCGCGTCGACTACTCCGGCCGTTCGGTCATCGTGGTCGGTCCGGCGCTCCGCCTGCACCAGTGCGGTCTTCCGAAGAAGATGGCGCTCGAGCTCTTCAAGCCGTTCATCTACAACAAGCTGGAAGAGCGTGGGTACGTCACCACGATCAAGAGCGCGAAGAAGCTCGTCGAAAAAGAGAAGCCCGAGGTCTGGGACATTCTCGAAGAAGTCATCACCGAACACCCGGTGATGCTCAACCGTGCGCCGACCCTTCACCGTCTCGGCATCCAGGCGTTCGAGCCGGTCCTCATCGAGGGCAAGGCCATCAGGCTTCATCCGCTGGTCTGCACGGCCTTCAACGCCGACTTCGACGGCGACCAGATGGCAGTTCACGTGCCACTATCGGTCGAGGCACAGATGGAGACCCGCGTGCTCATGATGAGCACCAACAACATCCTCTCGCCTGCAAGCGGCCGCCCCATCATCAACCCGACGCAGGACATCGTCCTCGGCCTCTACTACATGACGCGTGAGAAGCCGTTCGGGAAGGGCGCCTACCGCGAGGGCCAAGAAAAGGACGGCAACTTCACCGGCATCTTCGCGTCCGCGGACGAGGTGCGGATGGCGTACGACCAGAACATGGTCGGGCTCCATTCCCGGATTCGCTATCGCTACAAGGGGGAGATCTACAACACGACCGTGGGCCGCGTGCTCGTCAGCGACGTTCTGCCTCCGGGCATGGAGTTCCCTTCGGTCAACAAGGTGCTCGACAAGAAGTCTCTCTCGTCGCTCATCGATGAGTGCTACCGCGCGAGCCGAAACAAGAACACCGTTCTTCTGGCGGACCGATTGCGGACCATGGGCTTCGAGATGTCGACCCGTGCCGGCATTTCGATCTGCATGGACGACATGATCATTCCGGATTCGAAGAAGGACGTGCTTGGCGCTGCGCAGGAGGACGTCACAACCGTCGTTGAGCAGTACCAGGAAGGTCTGATCACGGACGGGGAGCGCTACAACAAGGTCGTCGACATCTGGGCCGAGGCCTCCGATCAGGTTGCCCGCGACCTCATGGAATCGATTGGCACCGATGAGGTGACCGACCCCGAGACCGGCGAGAAGAGCATTCAGCCGAGTTTCAACTCGATCTTCATGATGGCTGACTCCGGCGCTCGTGGTTCTAACCAGCAGATTCGTCAGCTGGCCGGCATGCGTGGCCTGATGGCCAAGCCGTCCGGTGAGATCATCGAGACGCCCATCACGGCAAACTTCCGTGAAGGTCTGACCGTGTTGCAGTACTTCATCTCGACACACGGCGCTCGAAAGGGTCTGGCCGACACCGCGTTGAAGACAGCCAACTCCGGTTACCTCACTCGTCGTCTCGTCGACGTGGCGCAGGACTGCGTCATCACCGACTACGACTGCGAGACGCTCGACGGCATCTGGGTCAGCAAGCTCGAGGAAGGTGGCGAGGTCGTCACTCCGCTCGGCGAGCGTGTTCTCGGCCGCATCGCACTCGAGGACATCACGGATCCGGTCACCGGCGAGACTCTCGTCCAAGCCAACGACGAGATCAACGAGACCCGGGTCGCCCGCGTCGAAGCGGCCGGCATCGAGCGCGTGTTGATTCGCTCCGTGCTCACCTGTCAGAACCGTCGCGGCGTATGCGCGATGTGTTACGGTCGTGACCTCGGTCGCGGCTACGACGTCAACATTGGAGAGGCCGTCGGCATCATCGGCGCACAATCGATCGGTGAGCCGGGCACGCAGCTGACGATGCGTACGTTCCACATCGGTGGCGCGGCCGCACGCGGCAAGATCGAACAGAGCTCGATCGAGACGCGCTCGGGCGGCATCGTGAAGTTCGACAACGTCAAGCTCGTCACCAAGCGTGATGGCACGGTGGTGGTGATGAACCGCCACGGCGCTGTTGCGGTCGTCGACGAGTCGGGCCGTGAGCGCGAGCACTTCAGCCTGACCTACGGCTCGTTCGTCAAGGTCAAGGAAGGTGACAAGGTCGAGCGCGGCGCCCTGCTTGCCGAGTGGGACCCTTACGCCATTCCGATCCTGACCGAGGTCGACGGCACCGTGAAGTACGGCGACGTCGTCGAAGCGGTGACGATGGACGAGAAGCTCGACGAGGTCACTGGCCTTTCGAGGCGCGTCATCATCGAGTCCCGTGACCCGAGCGCGCGTCCGCGCGTATCGGTCAAGGACCCGAACACGGGCGACACCATGAAGACCGGCGCTGGCGAGAACATGGCCCGCTACTTCCTGCCGGTCGGCGCGAACATCATCCCGGCGGACGGCCAAAGCGTCGAAGCCGGCGAGATCATCGCGAAGATCCCGCGCGAAACCACGAAGACCAAGGACATCACCGGCGGTCTTCCACGGGTCGCCGAGCTCTTCGAAGCACGCAAGCCCAAGGACCACGCGATCATCAGCGAGATCGACGGCATCGTTACCTTTGGCAAAGACACCAAGGGCAAGCGCAAGGTCATGATCACGCCAGAGGTCGGTGAGCCGAAGGAGTATCTCATCGCCAAGGGCAAGCACCTCACCGTCAAGGACGGTGACCACGTGCGCGCCGGCGAGCCGCTGATGGATGGTCCCGCGAACCCGCACGACATCCTCAAGGTCAAGGGCGAGAAGGAGCTCGCGGCTTGGTTGGTCGACGAGATCCAGCAGGTGTACCGACTCCAGGGCGTCGCCATCAACGACAAGCACATCGAGGTCATCGTGCGTCAGATGCTTCGACGCGTCCGCATCAAGGAGACGGGCGACACTCGGTTCCTTCCGGACGAGCAGGTCGAAAAGACGGTATTCGAGCGCGAGAACGAGCGGGTGATCGCCAAGGGCGGGCAGCCCGCTGTGGCAGAGCCTCTGTTGCTCGGCATCACGAAGGCGTCGCTTTCGACCGACTCGTTCATCAGCGCGTCCTCCTTCCAGGAGACGACGAAGGTGCTCACCGAAGCGGCTATCAGCGGCAAGGTCGACGAGCTTCGCGGTCTCAAGGAGAACGTGATCATGGGCCGACTACTTCCGGCTGGCACGGGCCTCGGTGCCTACAACAAGATCGACATGACCGTCGACGACGACGCGGTTCAGCCGCTCGCGCCGGCGCCGGTCATCCTCGAGCCAGAGCCCGTCGCGGCCGCGGCTTCGGAAGAATAGGTGCAAGCCCCCAAAAAGGGCTATCTGTTCGAGACTGACGAGCACCGGGCCCTGCGTGAGCAGATCCGGCGCTTCGCCGAAAACGAGATCGCGCCCAACGCACACGCGTGGGAAGAGGCCAACGAGTTTCCTAGGAGCCTCTACCAGTCGGCCGCCAAGGCGGGTTTCTTGGGTATTGGATATCCTGAGGAGCTCGGCGGCAACGGCGGCGATCTGACGCACGTCCTCTGCGCGTCGGAGGAAATGGTGCTCGCCGGGAAGTCGGTCGGCACCCTCGTCGGCTTGGGGAGCCTTGGCATTGCGATCCCTCCCATCGTGAAGTTTGGAACCGAGGAGCACAAAGAGCGCTTCGTGCGGCCGGCGCTCATCGGCGAGAAGATCAGCGCGCTCGGCATTACCGAGCCTGGCGGTGGCAGCGATGTCGCTGCCGTTCGCACCAAGGCAGTGCGCGATGGCGACCACTACATCGTGAATGGATCGAAGACGTTCATCACGTCCGGCTGCCGCGCCGACTTCGTCACGGCGGCGGTCAGAACCGGCGGGGAAGGGCATGGCGGAATCTCGATGCTCGTCATCGAGAGCGACACACCGGGGTTCCATGTCTCCAGCAAGTTGAAGAAGACTGGGTGGTGGGCAAGCGACACCGCCGAGCTCGCTTTCGAGGATTGCCGGGTGCCCGCTGAGAACCTCATCGGCCAGGAAGGCGCCGGCTTCTTGATGATCATGATGAACTTCGTGACGGAGCGGCTCTTCATCGCGGGTCAGTGCGTGGCCATCGCAGAGCTCGCCTATCGAGAGGCCGTGCAATACGCAAAGGAGCGACACGCCTTTGGAAAGAGCCTGACCGGTTTCCAGGTCATCCGTCACAAGCTCGCCGACATGGCGACCCAGATTGCGGCAGCGCGCTCGCTCACCGGCGAGTGCGTGACGCGCTACCTCAACGGTGAACAGACTCCGGCGCTCGCCGCCATGGCCAAGAACACGGCGACCGACGCCTGCTCTGCAGTGTGCGACCAAGCTGTGCAGATCCACGGCGGCTACGGCTACATGCGCGAGTATGTCGTGGAAAGACTCTACCGCGACGCGCGCCTCTACCCCATCGGTGGTGGCACGCGCGAGATCATGAACGAGATCATCGGCAAGGTAGAGGGCTACTGAGCGAACTCGGCTCGACCGCCGAGGAGGATGCCCTGGGTGATGAAGTCGGCCATGAGGGCGGAGAGCTTCTCGATGAATGCCGGGCCGATCTCCGCGCCGTGTGCCGCGGCAACGCGCTGAACGGACTCGGCGACCGTGTCCTCCCCCCGTCGCCAAGCTTCGAGCAGGTCGGCGGCGAGGGGGTTTAGGGCTTGAGACACGGCTCGGTGCTTCGAGTTGCGGGAGATGCAGAGCGTAACGGGTTCATACGCGTAACCCTTGCTGGGCGTTGGGGCTTGGTGAACCGCGTGATCGAGGCGAAGGATGGCCAAGCCAGTGGCGACGATGGGTCGGTGTTCGAAAGTGAGCTCGGCGTCTGGGGCAGGGTCCGGCGGCGCGTGCCGAACTGTCCAGCTCGCGATCTCGTAGCGGGCGAGGTCAGCGATCCAGGGCTCCGCGGTGTCGCGCCAGACTGGGATGGCAAAGTCCGCGAGCTCGTTCGCGACGTTGCGGAAGTAGCGGGTCTTCGGCCCCCCGGTGCTGAGCCACGCGTCGATGATCCGGCCGAGTGCGTCTTCTCCAATGGCGGCCTTGGTCCGGGGTAGGGATGCTTCGATGACTCCGATGAGCCTCGTGCGAACGAGGCTTCGGTAGACCAGCCAGCGCTCGCGGGACCCCAGCAACGCGAGGTCAGCTTCGCTCGGCTCTGCGTCGAAACAAATGCGATGCATCGCCTTGGCGGTGTCAGCTAGCATCGGGGCCCTCCGTTGCGTCGCGATAGATCGACCACAGCTCGTCGACCTCCGCGAGCAGCTCGTCGAGTGGTGGGATGTTGTTGTCGCGTTCGAGCAGGACAGGCACTGCGCCGACCTTTCGCAGCGTGTAGTCGAGAAGCCGGTAGACGTCGTCCGGCACCGGCTCGCCGTGCGTGTCGATCCGAAGGCCGTCGTCGCGGACGTAGTGCCCTGCGACGTGGATCTGCACGACTCGCTCCTTCGGGATCTTGTCGATGTAGGCTTTCGGGTCGAAGTCGAAGTTGCGGCTGTTGACGTAGATGTTGTTCACGTCGAGAAGCAGCTTCGCGTCGGCACGCTCGAGCACCTCGACCACGAAGTCTGCCTCTGCAAGACCATCAGTGCCTTGCGGCGCGTAGTAGCTCACGTTCTCGAGCGCGAGTGGCGTGCCGATCGCGTCTCTCGCCTCGACTAGCCGCTGCGAGGCGATCGCGGCCGCTTCGTCCGTGAAGGGCAGCGGCAAAAGGTCATGAAAGAAGCGGTTGTCGACTGCGCCCAAGCACAGGTGCTCGCTGTGCCAAGGGATCTCGAGGTCGGATAGAAAGCCGCCGAGCTGCCGAAGATAGCCCTTATCGAAGGGATCCACTGCCCCGAGGCATGTGCTCAGGCCATGGGTGATGACGGGCCAATCGCGCCGCGCGAGCTCGAGCATCTCTTGGTAGCGACCGCCGCGGTCGAGGTAGTTCTCGGGATGAATTTCCACCCACGACACGGTGTCCGGCCGCCGCTTCATCAGCTCCGCCGCGAGGTCGTAGCGAAGTCCGATCCCGATTCCTGTGACTTCTCGATTCATCGCGCGGTGGAGGAAAGAAAAGAGCCGCGGCGACACAAGCCGCCGCGGCCTTCAAATCATGCTGCCCGATTGCGGGCAGCGCGACCCATGCCTACTTGGCGCCGCCGCAGGAGCCTTCACCGCAAGAGGCTTCGCCCTCTTCCGTGGCGCCGCCGCAGGAACCCTCACCGCAGGAACCTTCGGCCTTGGCCTCGGTCGTCGTCGCAGCAGCTTCGGCGCCGGCCGTCATCTCGGAAGCTTCGGGTCCGTCATCGGACTTGCAGCCTGCGGACATCGTCAGAGCCGCCGTCGCCATTGCGATCATGGTGTGCTTCAGTGCTGAGTTCATGTGTAACTACCCTCTTTCTTGTGAGCATCTGGAGCACAGATTCGGCCCCCGGTGATGCAGCGCGACGACACGGATCCATTCCGTTGCCCCCGCTTCGATCAAACGCACGCTAGCCAAAGCGATCGCTCGTAGCAATGCAAAAGCGAAGCCTGCGTCATGACACCAGATACGCGCCTGGTCCCAAGATGTTTCGCTCGAATTGCGGTGATGTGGCACTGGCGCTCTCCGACCAATACCCCATGGATTGCGAGGTCTTAGATGGCGAGCGGTGTTTGGAGAATCGGCATGTTTCTCTGCCTTTCCCGTCTACGCACTCGTTCCGATCGGCGTCAGCCCGACGACCCGTTTGCGCGGCGCGTCGCGAGATGGTGATGTGCTCGAGACCAAAGGCGAGCGCATTCTTCTGAGCGGCTCCGAGGGGGTCCGGTGCATTGACTATGCAACGCGGTTCGAGCCGTCGTGGCTCCCCTCGAACGGGTCCACGATCATCTCGTCACAATCACACTGGCTTTGGCGTCCGTCACCGTTTCCGGACGACCTCAATGCCTCCGTGCGCTTTGTGCTCCCGTCCGGTGATCATGTCTCGCTTCCTTGGCCTCAGGTCGACGGCGCGTACAGGCCCGATGACAGTGCGTTCTTCGCCGACGGGTATGCGGTGTTTGGCAGGTTCGAGACCGAGCGCTTCTCGAGCGGGACGACCCGCATGGAGGTCGCGCTGCTCGGCCCACGGCCTCCAGACGATATCGTACGACCCTGGCTCGAACGCGCCGTGCGAGTCGCGTCGTCCGTTGGCCCATTTCCGAGATCGCGCATTCACTTCGTCGTTGCTCCGGCCGACGTGCCTCGTGGCGACGTGGCCTTCGGAATGCTCCGCCGGGGAGGTGGCGCATCCATTCTGCTCGTGCCTTCCACGAATGCGTCCAGCGCGGCGCTCGACGGCGATTGGGTCGCCGTGCACGAGCTCTCCCACTTGTGGCTTCCCCCGCTCGCACCGCAGGATCGATGGCTCTCCGAGGGAATCGCGACCTATCTGCAGGAGATCCTACGCGCTCGTTGCGGCCTGCAAACCGGATCCCGCGCGTGGGGCCGGCTCTTCGAGGGATTCGAGCGTGGCGGCCGTTCGGGAACGGGGAGATCATTGGCTCTCGAGGCGCGAGACATGGATCGAACTCGGGCGTACCACCGCGTGTATTGGGCGGGTGCCGCCTTCGCGCTCGAGGCCGACCTGCGACTTCGAGAAGACGGCGGCCGAGGTGACACCTTGCTTGCGGCCCTTCGACGCGCCGGTCCTACCTGGGCTCGCGACGTTCACCCCGTGGGGCGCTCGGCGTTCCTACGCGCGCTCGACCCATCCGGTTCACTCGAAGCGCTTGGGGAGGCTTACCTCGCAAGGTCTGCGTTTCCGGATACCGATCGGCTCCTTTCTCCCGCGCATCGCGCGCGCCGCGACGACATCACCAAGCGCGATGAAGATGCCTGCGGGATCAGCGCCGAAGCATTTCGATGATGCGACTCGAAGTGCTTGGCCGCCGCTTGTCGATCACGAACGACGCCGCCGTGCGCTTAGCCGCCGGAGCAAGCAGCGCTTTGTTCGACGAATAGAGCGTTGCGAGCGAATCACCGGCTTGCACAGGGTCACCCAGGCGAACGTGTAAGCGGATCCCAGCTCCGTGGTCTACCGCTTCGTCGGCACGAGAACGTCCGGCGCCGAGCCCCATCGAAGCGTACCCAACCTCCAGCGGATCGATCCCAGCGACAAACCCATCGTTCGCTGCCCTGACTGTCCTCTGATGCCGCACGAGCATCAGGCGATCCGGCTCGTCGACGACCCTCGGGTCGCCACCCTGGGCCTGTACGATTTCCTTCATCTTGCGGCATGCGCTTCCGTCTCGAACCGACTGCGTCAGCATCCGTTCGGCCCGCGCCCTCGATCTGACGATCCCCCCAGCTTGCAGCATTTCTGCCCCGAGCGCGTAGGTCAGCTCCCGCAGGTCCTGTGGCCCCTCGCCGTGCAGGACCTCGAGCGCTTCTGCCGTCTCGAGCGCGTTGCCCACCGTCAGCCCGATTGGAGCGTTCATGTCGGTCAGTATCGCCGACACGCGCTTGCCCGCGAGGCGACCCACCCGTACCAGGGAACGTGCCAGCGCTCTCGCGTCCGCTTTCGTCTTCATGAACGCCCCTCGGCCGACCTTGACGTCGAGTACCAAGGCGTCGATCCCTAAAGCGAGCTTCTTGGACAGGATGCTCGACGTGATTAGCGGGATCGATTCGACGGTTCCCGTCACGTCTCGGAGGGCGTAAAGGCGCTTGTCCGCCGGTGCGAGCGCATCGGTCTGTCCGATGAGCGCGCAGCCGACTTTCCCCACCTGCCTGCGAAACTCCGCAATCGAGAGATCGACGCGGAAACCCGGAATCGCTTCGAGCTTGTCGAGCGTCCCCCCCGTGTGGCCGAGCCCGCGGCCGCACATCATCGGGACGGTGACCCCGCAAGCAACCACCATCGGCGCGAGACAGATGGTGACCTTGTCGCCCACGCCACCGGTCGAGTGCTTGTCGACCTTGGGCGCGGCCAATCGGCTCAGGTCGATGACGTCTCCGCTGTCCCGCATCGCGAGCGTCATCGCGACGGTCTCATCGAAGCTCATGCCACGGAGGAACACTGCCATCGCGAACGCGCTCATTTGGTAGTCGGCAACCGAGCCATCCACGAATCCGTCGATGAGCCTCCCCAGCTCGTGCTCGGTAAGCGCATGGCCGTCGCGCTTCTTCGCGATCAGCTCGGGCACGGCGAGGGGCTCTCTGCTTTTCGGGCTCATCGCTTGCGAGTTTGACGGCTTCGCTTCCGGGGCTCGTTGCCCCTTGGCTTCTGGCTGCGCGGGCGCCGCGAAGACGCCTGTCGCTTGTTGTCAGAGTCCCGCCCCCCGCGGCGTGCCTGCGTCGGCGCTTCGGCGACTTGATGGTCGAGCAGGGAGCCGACCACGTCTCGTGTCTGCACGTTGACGTCTTCGATTCTCACGCTCACCGGATCATTCATGGTGAAGATCTTCGAGGTGCGCGCGCCAATCAGACGAATCCCGAGGTCATCCGGCTCAAAGGTGTCGTCGAGCTGCTCAAACGGCAACAACACGCTGACGAAGGGGTCCTCGATCTGGATGTAGATGCCGAACGGCGCGAAGCCCGCGATACGGCCATCAAACTCGTCTCCAACGTGATCTTGCATGTAGATCGCCCGATATACGTCGACGACGTCGCGTTCGACCAGCATGGCGCGTCGCTCGGCTTCGCTCGCCTTTGCCGCGAAGCGCTGGAGCCGTGGTCGAAGTGAAGCCGAATCGAGACTTTCGTTTCGAATCATGCTCCGAATGATTCGATGTACGAGCAAGTCCGGGTAACGGCGAATGGGTGACGTGAAGTGGAGGTAGTCCTTGGCGGCGAGCGCGAAGTGACCCTCCGTGGAATCGGTGTCGTAGACGGCCTGCTGCATCGCGCGGAGCAAGAGATAGCGGAGCAGCGGCGCCTCGTTGGTCCCTTCGATTCGACGCAGGAAGCGGCTGAGTTGCTTGGGAGTTCCCGCCGACTCCTCATCGAGCTCGTAACCAAAGGACTTCGCCACCTGGCAGAACATCGAGATCCGCTCGCTGTCCGGCTTGCCGTGGTTTCGGAAGACGCCTGGTGCTGCGTGTCGCTTGATGTGAGCGGCCACCGTCTCGTTGGTGACCAGCATCATATCTTCGACGATGCGATAGGCTTGCCGAATGCCGGGGTCTTTGCGCGATTGCACGATCGCTTCGGGCTCGCCGTGGTCATCCAACACGACCTTGCCTTCGGGCAAATCGAAATCGAGCGCGCCGCGTTTGAGTCGCCGCTCCCGAAGCCGCTTGGAGAGGTCGAGCAACACCTCGAGCGACGCGACCCGCTTTTCCGCAGCGGGTTGATGCGGGCCTTCCTGGGTAAGCCCGAGCGCTCTCGCGACACCATCGTACGATAGCTTCCCGTGCGAGCGCATGATCGCCTCGAAGATGCGGTGCGAGGTCACGAGCCCCTTGTCGTCGATGTGCATCTCGACCGCCATGCACAGCCGATCGCGATTCGGAAGGAGCGACGCGAGATTGGTGGAAAGCTCAGGCGGCAGCATCGGGATCGCGCGATCGGGTAGATAGACGCTGTTACCGCGGCTCACCGCTTCCCGATCCATCGCGCTCCCCTCGGTGACGTAGTGCGACACGTCGGCGATGGCGACGATGAGCTTGAAACCATTGCGCTCGCGCTTCACCCAGATGGCGTCGTCATGATCCCTGGCGGTTTCCGGGTCGATCGTGACCAAGTCGAGGTCGCGCAGGTCCTCTCGCCGCTTCGCGACGTTCTTGTCGACCCTAGGCGGGAGCGCGGCTGCCTCGTGCTCCACCTCGTCGGGGAACGTCTCGCGGATACCCTCACGGATCTTGATCTTCTCGACCTCGATGCGCGCGACGCCCTGGGTGCCGAGAACGTCGACGATTCGAACTTCCGCGCGGTCCTCGCTCCGCTGAGGAAAGCCGACGATTTCGGCAAGGGTGACGCCACCCTTCTTCGCAGCTTTGGGAACGTCCCCGACCACGCGCATCGGAGAACGCAAGCGGATGTCGTCGGGTTCGAAGATCATTCCGCGGCCTCGCGGGTGGAGTGTCCCCGTCACCTCTTTGGGCCGGCGCTCGGCGATCCCGACCACGTGGCCCTCACGGCCCTTGGGCGAAGGGCGAGCTCGGATCTGCACTGTGTCACCGTGCAGCGCAGGGCCAACGGCGTCCGGTGGGATGAAGACGTCGGGGCTGCCATCGTAGACGTTGACGAAGCCGTAGCCCTGGCGAGTCATGGTGAGTCGCCCCTCGATTGCCGGAGTCGCAGCGGTTGCGTGCTCGAGCCGTTCTTGCGCCTTGCGCCCTCGGCCCCGCGTGGTCTTGCTCTTCTCGCGACCGCGCTTCTCTTTTTTGGCTCCCTGCAGAGCGCGGAATCTCAACCCGGGCGTTTCGCCGACCAGGTTCTCCTCCGCCAGCAACAAGAGTCGCCTTATGACCTCGTCCTTCGCGCTTCGCGGAAGCTTGAGGCGTCCGCAGAGCTCGCCGACGTGCATGGCGCGTGGCGCTTGCGTCCGCAGAACTTCCAGGATCTCTTCTTGATTTGGGAAGTTGTCTTTCATCGTGTCCTATCGGAGGGCGTGAACCCCACCGTCATCTGAGCCGAAATAGAGTGTCCCATCGGCTCCAATCTCCACCGTCGAATCGACGTCTTGACCGACGTTGTGCCGCCAAAGCACGGTGCCGTTCGGGTCGATGCAGTAGAGGAAGTTGTCTTGTGAGCCCACGTAGATGCGACCATCCGCATCGATACGAGCAGAGGCTCTCACTCGGCCTCCTGTGGCGACCTTCCAGCGAAGCGCGCCGTTGGGAGTGATGGCATACACATGCCGATCGTACGAGCCGACGACGATTGTTCCGTCCCGCGCGATGGCCGGGGTGGCGCGAACCTCATCGCCGGTCTCAAAGCGCCACTTCACTCTACCCGATTCGTCGAGCTGAACGACCTGCCCGCGGCCTGTGCCCGCGTAGATTTTGCCATCGTCGTCCACAGAGGCGGCACCCTCGATGGCGCCTCCGAGGGGAACTTCCCAAGCCACCGTTCCATCGGGCCGAAGGGCGATGAGCGTGCCCTCCGTCGTCCCGATGATGATGAGGCGAGCGGGATGGATGACCGGGGCAGTCCGCACGTGTCCGGCGGTCGGCCTGTGCCAGTGGAGTCGACCGAGGAGGTCCACGGCATACGCCCCGTTGGCCACGATGTAGACCATCCCGTCCGAGCCCAAGGTGGCAGATGCATCGACGACGTCTCGTACAGGAAGTTTCCAACGGGGCTCTCCCTGGAGCGACAGGGAGACGAGCTCTTGTTGATGGGTGCCGAAGATGACCGACGTTCCCGCGATCAGCGCGCTTGGATAGATCTTCTGGCCGGCCGAGTAGCGCCACTTCAGCGAGCCGTCTGGGTTGAGGGCGACGAACTGCCCGTCGAGCGAGCCGACATAGATAGTGCCGTCGTGCCCGACGATGGGGGAGGCGAAAACGCGCGCGCCCGTTTGGTAGCGCCACACGGGAGTGGGCAGAGTTGACGGCCCTCGATTCTCGCTGCGGCCGGTGTGCGCGGCATCGCCCATGAAGCCGTTGGCGCTTCTCGGTATGGCCCCGGGCTTTTCTGGCGCGGGCGGCATTGCGAGCTCGGCGAGAACCTCCTCCACGAAACGGCACTTGCCCTCATGGCAGATCCGGTCCGCTCGGCACTCGGTATCGGACATGCACGGCGTCGACGGCTTCGCGCGTGGACCGCTGCACGCAGCTGCCGCGAGCAGCAGCGCAAGAGCCCACGGTTGTCGCGGAACGATACGCAAAGCGCCGGGACTATACCACCGCCGATCCGTCGTCACAGTCGGCCCGCGCTACCAGCTGAGCAGCCGGATTTCGCTGCCTTTTTGTACCGCGATGCGCTGGCCATCGGGACTGATAGCGACGCTTCGAAGCGCTCCTGGGACCGCATCCCAATCGGCGGGTCGAAGCCAAAGGCCGGCGCCCCCGTTTCGCCAGTCCCGAATCACGACGCCCTCAGAGTGAGGGATTACGTAGCGCCCGCCATCTGGGGTGATGCGCGCGCCTCGAATCGGCGCGGGCAACGGCTTGCCCGCCGCAAGGTCGATCGGTCGGCCTGCGGGTTTCGCAAGCTCGTTCAGAGGCACCACGCGCAGCAGATCGCCCGATGCGGCGACCAGTCCCTGCGGCGCCCATCCAAGGACCGCCCACTCGAAGACCGACGCCGGCCGGTCGATCGGGGTCTGGCACGGAACGGTGCCGGCGCGCCGTTCGATCAAGACGCGGTGGGTGCGCTTGCCGAGTAGGGGGCCGACCTCGGCTTCGAAGCCGGCGCAAGTCACGCGCACACCGCGGACGGCGAAACGGCCGTTCGGGCTTCGCGTGGGGGGCACGATAGCGGTCTTCGGGACGCGGGTGACCGCACCGGTGGAGAGGGAGATCGACTTCGGCGCGAAGCCGTCGACCATCAGCGTGTCAGCGTCGGTGAAGTATAGGCTCGCGGTCGCGCTCTCCTTGTCGAGTAGGCGCCAGCTCGCGCGAGCACCGGCTTTGGCTTTCTGCCAAGCGCTTTGCACCAACGCTCGTTCTTCCGCCGTTGGCAGCATGCCGCTCCCGTTCCACCACCGCTGAAGCTCGAGGGCGCGAATGAACCTGCCCCGTCGAATTGCCGCGACCATGGCGACGGCGACGGCGCGTGCGGCGGCTTGTGACTGCTGACACTGGATGCCTTGGCTGCCGGCAAGGCCGATGCGGGCAGCGCCACTCTCTCTGCAAAGCGCGATGAATGCATCGAGGACGCCACGCGCCCGCGCCTCCGAGCCGGCGGGGTCGGAGTCGAGAAAGGCCCATGCGTCGTCCGCGAGAAGTTTGAACGCGGCTTCCGGTTGCGAAGCATCCCGCGCGAACCCGCCCGGCCTGTTCAACCAAGCGAGCGGGACCTCGACCTCGCCGATGCGGACTTTGGCAACGACATCGTCGTATCCGTCCGCATCTTGGTCCGCGACCGTGAGCGTGAGCGAAATCGGGACCGTCGAACCCTCGTTCGGCGGAAGTACGGTGATCCTCTCGCGAACGCGTGGCTGCGCTTCGATCGTGAGCAACCAGACGTTGGTTCGGTTGCCGGCTTCACACGCGTGGTCGACTTGCACCGACACCAGGGAAGCCGAGAGCTGACGGATCTGCGCTTTTGGGTCCTTGCAGTGGCTCGGTACGAGGAACGAGTCGATCCTCTGCGGGGTCACGGTGAGACCCCGTTGGAACGCGGCCTGTACCCGCACCTCTTGCGGGTCGGCGGACACCGCGATGGCGTCGAGCGGTTCGCTGCCGTCGAGATCGATTTGCAGGGCGCTGAGCGCATATCCCTTCTGCAGAACGAGGGCGGATTCGCCGACCGGGATCTCGACTTGGTCCGGCGCGAAGGTCTCCCCAGTGGGTAGCTCGGGGGGCTGCGCGGGTTCCTCGGTCGCGTCCTCCTCGGGTGTGCTGGCGTCCTCGAGCCCAAAAGGGACTTGTTTACGGCCCGAGCAGCTCGACAGCACTCCGGCGGCGACAAACATGACCAGCATGACAGCCCACCCCTGCGATCGGCACACGCTCATGGGGTTGAGGTAGCACGGCTTGACCCGGAAGGCTCCAAAACCGACAGTGGCTAGTTCAGCCAGCGCGGCTCGTCCGCGCGACCGCCCTGAACGACGTCGAACGAGCTCTGCTTCTTCTTTCGGCGCTTCGGGCGGCGCCGGCGTGTGGGCGGACGCCTCAGCCATTCGATGAAACCCATGCCGCCGCCGATGGCGCCGATGTCAGCGGCGAGTGCAACGGCGTCACCGGACGTGATGAACATCAGCGCGCTCAGCGCGAGCACGAGGTAGATGATGTGGACCGGCTTCATCTCGATGACGCCGAAGAAGCTCATGCGTCCTTGGCCGCGATAGGACCACGCGAACGCTGCGATCGAGGCGAGGAGAATCGCCTGGGCCCCATAGAGATGGGAGCCTGTCGGCACGAACAGCCCGACGAGCAACGCCAGTAGGGCGGAGCACAACGCTGCGACGACACAAAGCTGGATCGTTCGTTTCTGCCCGAAGCGTTGCTCGAAGGGCGCGAGCATCCACCACAGGAACACCAGCACGATCAGCATCGAGAATACGGCCTGCGGTCCGGTCGGGAACGCGAACACGTGCGTGCCGAGTTGCCACAGCGTCGCGACGCCCAGGCTTGCGGTGTCGAGCGCAAAGATCTCGAACATCGGGACCCCCGCCCAGTTCTGAAGGACGATCTGCAAGATCCAGGTGCTGAAGAGCGCGATCAGCAGCTTCTTGACGAATGGGGTCAGTGGGGGAAAGCGGAACACGGTTTGTGTCTAGTGACCTCGGGAGGCGCTGGCAACTTTCAGGGCTCCGGACACACCACCCCTCCGTCTCGTGTTTGGAAGTCTATCGTGCCGAGTTCGAGGATCATACCTCCATCGGCTTCGGAGATCTGGGTCGATACGATCGGTGAGCAGTCTACGACGAACTTGAGGTCCGTGGTGCCCCGCCATCGGGATTTGTATTGGTTGGTCGGTGGGTCTTGCAGGATCTTGCCCGAGCCGTCGCAGCGGTTTCGCGTCACCAGCTGCGTGTCGATGTAGGCGCCACCATCGATAATGATGGCGTTTTCGTCGCTCTCGGCGTCACAGCGCAAGGTGAACTCGGGCGCTGCCCAGAACTGGTCCTCGGGATCGTTGATGATGGCGAGCTCGACGAGCGCGATGTTGCCACAGGTCTCCGCGCTCGGGTCCTGACCATCGACCTGCCACCGGCCGCGCACATGAACGTCGCAGCCCGACGGGTTGAAGCGAACGTCTTCAACGCAACCGGCTGGCAGCACCCCACCCAACAGCACCAGTGCCAGAACGAGCTTGGAAAGCTTCATCTTCGGGTAGCCTATCGCGCGGGAAAATACAGTCAATTTGAGAGTGTTGACACGTGAATTTCCGTGCTTAGTTTGCCTTCATCGAAAGCAAATAGCTCCGGCGTGATGGTCTCGCCGAGCGAGTTCTTCGACTATCACCGGGCCTGCATGTGCAGGTTGACGGAGGAGTACATCATGTTGGTTCGTTGGGATCCATTTGAAGAGATGAACCGCCTCCATGACCACTTCTTCAGTGGCAAGGGGCTTTCCAAGGAGTCGTTTCGAGTCGCGGTCGACATTCGCGAGGAGAACGACGCCTTCTACGTCGACGCCGAGGTACCTGGGCTGAGCGCCGAGGACGTCAAAATCGACGTCGAAAAGAACGTTCTCACCCTGAGCGGCGAGCGAAAGGTCGAGAACGAAGAGAGAGAGGGCACGTATCGTCGTGTCGAGCGCCACTACGGCGGCTTCTCCCGCTCGTTCAGTCTTCCAGAAACGGTTGACACCGACAGCATCAGCGCCGACCTCAAGGACGGCGTGCTGGAGCTGAAGCTTCCAAAAAAGGAAGCGCCAACACCGAAACAGATCTCGGTGAACGTTGGCAAGCAGTAGACGCGTGCGATGAACGCTCGAAAGCCCCGTCTTCGGACGGGGCTTTTCTTTGGCTTGTTGGGGATGCGGAGCGTGTCCGCTACGCAAACAGTTCGTTCAACAGCATCTGTTGTTCGAGTTTGTGGGAGGCGCCGGAGCCGGTGGCGGGGCTGGCGCTTTCGGGGCGGGCGATGCAGCGGAGCGGGGTTTCGCTGCCGAGGATCTCCGGGAGGCGCGCGCGCATGAAGTACCAGGCGCCCATGTTCCACGGCTCCTCTTGGACCCACACCAAGTCCACATCTCGCGCGTAGGGAGCGAGGCGCGCTTGGAGCTCGCTCGCGCGCAAGGGGTACAGCTGTTCGACGCGCAGGATCGCGACGTCATCGCGGCCATTCTGCTCCCGGCGTTCGAGGATGTCGTAGTAGACCTTGCCGGTGCAGAGCAGGACGCGCTTGACCTTCTTGGGATCGATCGCCGGGTCGTCCGCGATGATGCGCTGGAAGCTTCCGTTGGCGAGCTCGTCCATCGTGCTGATCGCCCGCCTGTGTCGAAGCAAGCTCTTTGGGCTCATCACGATGAGGGGCTTGCGCCACGGTCGAATCACTTGGCGCCTGAGGCAGTGAAAGAGCTGCGCCGGTGTCGTCAGGTTCACCACCTGCATGTTGCTCTCCGCGCAGAGGAGCAAGAACCGCTCGAGACGCGCGCTCGAATGCTCCGGGCCTTGCCCCTCCATGCCGTGCGGCAGAAGCATCACCAAGCCGCTCAGGCGTTGCCACTTGTCTTCGGACGAGGAGATGAACTGGTCGACGATGACCTGCGCCACGTTGACGAAGTCGCCGAACTGCGCCTCCCAACAAACTAGCGCGTCAGGCGAGTCGAGCGAATAGCCCCACTCGAACCCGACGACGCCGACCTCGGAGAGCGGGCTGTCATAGATTTCCAACTGCGCTTGGTCGGGGCTCAGGTGGCCGAGTCGGGTGTACCGACGCCCGGTGTTTTCGTCGAAGATCACGGCATGCCGGTGGCTGAACGTGCCGCGGCGAACGTCCTGGCCGGTGAGGCGGCAGCGTGTCCCTTCGATGAGGAGCGTTCCAAACGCGAGGTTCTCCGCGGTGCCCCAATCGACGCCCTCGCCGGACTCCAGCACCTTGCGCTGCTTGTCGAGTACGAACCGTTGGATGCGCGGGTGGGGGGTGAACCAATCCGGGTAGCTCGTCAGCGCGTCGAGCGCCTGATCGAGCCTTTCGCGAGGGAATCGCGTGTTGGCGTCGGGCACGTCCAAGTCGCTGCCGCCGCAGTAGCCGGTCCATACGCCGAGCATCGATGCGGGGATGAGGTTGTAGTTGCCGTTCTGGCGGGTGTCTTCGAGGGCCTTCTCCAAGTCTTGTTGCCGCCGAACCTTGATCTCCTCGGCCTGCTCGTGCGTGAGCTTGCCGCTCTTGACCAGGTGGTCGACGTATACCTCCCGCACGGTCTTCTTCTTGTCGATGGCCGCGTACATCTCCGGCTGGGTGAAGCGCGGCTCGTCGCCTTCGTTGTGGCCGTACTTTCGGTAGCAGAAGAGGTCGAGCACGACGTCACCGTGGAAACGCTGGCGGTACTCGGTCGCGAGCGTCACCGCTTGAGCGACCGCCTCGGGGTCCTCGCCGTTCACGTGAAAAACGGGACAGCGGAGCATTCGCGTGATGTCGGTGCAGTACGAGGTCGAGCGGGAGTCCTCGGGGTTGGTTGTGAAACCGATCTGGTTGTTGATGACGACGTGGACCGTGCCACCCGTCTCGTAGGCTTGTAGCCGGCTGAGGTTGAGGGTCTCGGCAACGACGCCTTGACCGACGAAAGCAGCGTCGCCGTGGATCAGAAGCGGCAGTACTGTAGACCGGGACTCATCGCCCTTTCGATCTTGTTTGGCGCGGACTCGGCCTTCGACCACGGGGTTCACGAACTCGAGATGGCTCGGGTTGAACGCGAGGGTCATGTGGATGTCGTTCCCGCTGGCGGTCTTGCGATCGAGCGAGTAGCCCAGATGGTATTTCACGTCGCCGCGACCGACGTATGCCTCCGGGTTGTCGTCTTCGAAGCCCGCAAAGATCTGCCGGACGTTCATCTCCATGATGTTGACCATCACATTGAGCCGGCCGCGGTGCGCCATCCCGATGACCATCTCTTCGACGCCGAGCTCGGATGCGCGCTCCGTGAGGATGTCGAGCATGGGGATCACGCTCTCGCCGCCTTCGAGCGAGAAGCGCTTTGCGCCGGTGTACTTCGTGTGCAGGAACTGCTCGAAAATCTCGGCGTCCGTGAGCTTGGTCAGGATCCGGATCTGCTGCTCTCGGCTGA
>Ga0316198_10000215_pt1 | contig 27861 bp, 26 predicted proteins | sample OudBieAanoxic_MG_FD_204935 | JGI IMG/M metagenome (GOLD analysis project Ga0316198, IMG submission 204935) | Coastal sediment microbial communities from Oude Bieten Haven, Netherlands - site A anoxic | ecosystem: Environmental > Aquatic > Marine > Coastal > Sediment | place: Netherlands... | reverse complement strand
CCCTTGGCCGGACGGGACTCATACCCGCAAGGTCCGTTCGAAAGGTTTCCAAGACTCCGCTGTCATCTCTGACTCACGTCATCTCTTCCCCCTTCCCCAGGCTTCGCCTGGCGCACACGTGGCACCCTTTGAAAACGTGCCGTCCCTGACGATTTTGGGCCGTGCAATGCCGAAGCGATCATCGCGCGCGGTCCCAAACATCGTCAGGGGGGGCACTCCTCGAATTTGCGTCTGGAGAAGAGGGCCTCCACGTCACCTGGAACGCGGCCGGTGGTCATCCGGGCACGGGGACGGGGTTCAGTCCTCCAGTTCGATCACAAACCCAGGGCGATCGAAGTAGCCCCTGTCGACGATCTCGTCGCCCTTGAAGCGGGCCCACTGTGGGATGTCCCGATGGTATATCTCGGTCATGTCGTAGAGCTCCATGCCCGAGTTGGCGGCGAGGACATACATCACCCGCTCCGGGTTCCAGGGATTTGGCGCGACCAGGAAGAGCCCATCGTCAGGCTCGCCGTAGGTCTCCCCCATCCACTCGAAGTGGTTGCGACCGAAGCGCACCGGGATGTTCTCCGGCATGTGGCTGAAGAAATAGTTATCCTTCAGGGTCCCCATCACCATCAGATCCTGGTTGGGCACCTGATCCTCGGCAACCTCTGAGTCCTTGACCAGCGGCGGCAGGATCTCGATGTAGGTGTCGGCAACCTTCTCCTGCCAACGCCGCGCCATGGTGTGGTTGGCCTCGATCTGGCGCGCCGTGCCGTAGACGATGACGGTGTCGTGGAAGTCGTCGATCAGGTTGCGCCACTCATAGAAGTTGCCGTGCTCGACCGGCAGGTCGTGTAGAGCATCGAAAGTCACCCGGGTCGGGCGCTCATCGAAGTGGAGCGAGATGCCCCGTTTCCCAACCACCTCGATCCGATGCAGGGAACGATCGCCTCCAGCCTCGACCTCGAGGTGGGTCACGAACCGATAGAGTTCACCTCCCTGCTCGACACCGACAAACAGGTCCCATCCGCCGCCGCGAGCTTTCTTCGCGCTGGCACTCGGCCGCACCTGAGGAAGGCCGGCCCGTTCGAGCCACTGGCCGACAAATCCCGCCAGTTCGCGACTCGAAATCTCTTCAGCCACGGCGACGAATTCCCCGGTACTCATCTCGGCCCCGCGGTAGCGGTCGTGAATTGCCGCCATCACGTCGAAAAAGACATCGTTGCCGAGCAGCAAGCGAAGCTGGTGGAGGGCAAAGGTGCCCTTGATGCGCGGCAGCAGATAGGGTCCGTAGCGATCGTAGGCACGGTGGGCATCGAGAGCCGGGAGATCCTGTTCGCGGGAAACGATGTAGAGATAACGCGCTTCGAGAGCGGCGAGCTCGCTCGCCAGCTCCTCCGAAGCGGCTTCTGGATCTTCGAAGTCGAGCGCCTCGAGAATCCGCCAGTATGCGGCGGTAGCGCTGACGAACCAGCTTTCGGCCGGTGACGCCGGCTCGACGGTGCCGCGCCACAGGTCTTTTTTGTCGATTTCGAATTCCGCGGCCGCCGCCCCTAGCTCGAGGCCTGGTGTCTCCTCGTCGCTCGCGGCGGCCTTTCTGTTGGCCCGAGCAGCCTTGAGCTGATCTGCGACAAAGACCGGGCTCACCACCGAGTAGCCGAGGCTGAGGTGGGGGTCGGCGTCCGGAAGCTCCGCCGGGAGGTAGCGCCAGCCCTTGGTGGGGAACTTCTCACGCAGGGTCACCTTGCCGTGGTGGGCGAGGAAGACCATTTCGTTGGCCATCTCGGTGTTGGTGATCTTGCCGTCACAGGCGTGGGCGCGGTTGACGGGCGACGAGGCCCACAGGGCGACACCGGCGTTTGCGTCGATCTTGCCCTTGTTCTCACGATAGAACTCATTGAAGGCCACATCCCGGTTCCATGGCGAGAACATGAGGTCGAAGGGCCGGTCATCCGGTTGGGCCACGTACTCCTTGCGGACCTCGGGGTCGCGGTTGTTGTTGTTGGCCCACAGGAAACCGGGTGTGCCGAAAGGATTCATATCCTCGGAGGTCCGCCACATTTTCTTTTTGTGGGTCCCGAGGAGCAGGATGGCCACCTCGCCGGTTTCGAAGTCGGCGATCGGCCAGTCGTTGGTGTACATCCCGTTGTTCTTCTCCCACAGGATCCGCTCGACGTCGTCGATCGAAGCGGCATATTGGGCCGCCTTGCGGGCACGGTTCGATTGCGGGGTGGAGTTCGCCTCATATGGCGTTTGCGAGACTGTGGTCTCGCCGAAGGCAATGCCCGCTTCGTTGAGGTAGAAATCGGCCCCCGAGTGGATGCCGCCCGGGAAGGTGTGGTAGACGAGCCGGTATCCGTCCGAGGGCTCCACGTCGGTGATGACGTTCCAATGCATGCCGGTGTAGCCGGACCACATGAAAATCTGACCGAAAACGATGTCGCCGTCGCGAGTCGCCGGGCCGGTAGCAGCGAAGGCCGAGCACTTGTGCTGTTCGACGTCGATGTCGAGTTCCTCGTCCGGGGCCACAAAGGCCTGTCCGGTGAGCGAGTTGGGAGTCACTTCGAGCGCACGGTGAAGCTGGCCGATATCAACCACCGAGTTGATGGCAACGATATCGCGGAGGTCGATCGGCCGGCCCCATGCCTCGCCGCCGGCTGCGGCAGCGCCGTCGGCGATGCCCTTCATCTCGGTCAGATACTCGTCGTCGTACTTGCGCAGGAAGAGCGCGTCGGACTCGAAGCGGATCGTATTCCAGCCCGCCTCCGGATCATCCCGGTGCTGCACCACGCCAAGTTTGCGGATGTACTCGACGATCTCGTCAGGCATCAGCGAGCCGTACTGGTAACCACGTTCATAGGGTTCGCCCTCGATATGGACGAAGATCCAACCCTGGTCGTCGTAGCGGAATCCGGGGCCGGACCAGCGGACGGTATCGAGAGGAATGTAGTCGTTGATGTCCTCGACCTTATCAATCCGCACATCGTCAAACCACGCGGTGCCGCGGGCAGTCCCGTTGTAGCCGAGGTGGAGCCGCACCTGGTCCGAGGCGGAGGTGGCGATGAACGGCAGATCCACCCGGAACCAGTCGGAGTCGCCACCGACCGACGGCGAGTGGATGGTGAAGGGCAGCGCCTTCATGGTGAGGCAGGCCGGAACGGCAGTCGGGTATTTGGACATCGGGTCCGAGACCACACCCTCGGTGCGGATCCACCCGCTCAGCCGGTAGAGCTTTCCGACCTCGAGAGCGATAGGGGCGGACTCGGCGGTCACTGTGCCGTGGCCCCTGACCGCCAGCCTGGCGCTGCCGACACCGTTGTGGGCCTGCTCGCCGTCGGCGCCGAACGATGAGCCGTCGCTGGAGACCTCCGTCGCCAGGCGCCACCCACCCACTGAGCCAGTCGGCTCGAGCTGTTCGAACCCGGGGTTGGAGATCGCAACCTCTTTTGCCGTTGCCGGCCCTACCAGGGCTGTCATGACAACGAGGCCGAAGAATGAAATAACAAATCTGCGCGTTTTCTGAGTCATCGAAGCTCCTCCGACGCGGCATTGTAGCTGAGGAAGACGAACCCGAGAGCCAACGGCGGGTGATACCATACCGCCTCGAGTTCACGAAATAGCAGGGCAAAACCATGAACGAGTGCGCGAAATCCCTTTTCAGCGGCATCATCGATTATGCCGGGCTCTTTCCACCGGCGAAGTTGCCGATGGACGAGGCCTTCGCTCGTTTTGTCGAGCACCGTTCGTCAGATGACGGTTGGATGCTGGCACGCTTTGTCTGTCCGGCGGTCCGTCTCGAGGAGCTCGAACCGCTGATTTCGGCAGCCGACACGTCGCAGCTGCCGATCACCGTCTCGGTGTTGGGACGCGGTGGCGACAACCTCGAGAGCTTTCTCGAAGCAGCCGATCAGGACGAAAAACTCATGGCCGCATTCTCCGCATGCCTTGCCGATCGGGTTGTGGTGGATGCCTTCGAAGTTCGCCTCCTGGAGGCCGGCGGCGCGGCGGTTGCTGTGAATCAGGCATCACTCCGGCTGACCGGCAACGGATCTCGTGCGTTGACACCGTTCTTCGAAGTTTCAATCCTCGGAGAGTGGCGGCCACGACTCCCGGCAGCCGCCGCGGCTGTTCGCGATGCCGACCGCAAGGGCGGCGACCAAAACCGCGTCGGCCTCAAAATTCGGTGCGGGGGTCTCGATGCGGCTGCAATACCCGAGGTTACCGCGGTGGCGGCGGTAATCGCGACCTGCCGGGCAACCGGTGTCCCTCTCAAGGCCACTCAGGGGTTGCACCACCCATTCCGGCATCACGACCCGGAGCTCGACACCATGGTCCACGGATTCATCAATCTTTTTGCGGCCTCGGCGTTGGCCTACGTTCATGATCTGCCTGTGATCAAACTGATCGATATCGTCACCGAGACTGATCCGGAGGCATTTGTCCTCGCACCGGATCGGCTCGCGTGGCGCGATACCGAGGCCACCGCCGACCTGGTGGCCGAGGCCCGACAAGCCGTTCTCACGAGCTTTGGCAGTTGCAGCTTTTCGGAGCCGCGCGACGATCTGCGGACCTTCGGATTCATGGGAGAAGGAGCCCACCAGGAATGACAACCATCGATCTCAATCTTCGTTCCTTCGTCGACGTTCCAGCCGACTCGCACTTTCCGATCCACAATCTGCCCTACGGAGTCTTTCTGCCAGCGGCCGGGCTCAAACCTCGGATCGGAGTCGCGATCGGCGACGCAGTCCTCGATCTTTCGGTCCTTGTCGATCGAGGCCTGCTCAACGGCCAAAGACTCGGCGGCGGCGATGCTCTCCGAGAGCCGACGCTCAACGCCTTCATGGCCCTCGGGCCTACTGCCTGGCGCGAAGCGAGGGGCCGGCTGACCCAACTGCTCCGTGCGGATGAGCCTACCTTGCGTGACAACGCCGCCGTCCGAAAGGCGGCCTTCTATCCCCGATCAACAGTCAAAATGCTGCTGCCGGCGGCAATCGGCGACTACACCGATTTCTACTCGTCAAGAGAGCACGCCACAAACGTAGGGGTTATGTTTCGCGGCCCCGACAACGCCCTCCAGCCCAACTGGCTGCATCTGCCGGTCGGCTACCACGGCCGTTCGAGTTCGGTAGTTGTAAGCGGCACTGATGTGCGCCGACCCATGGGCCAGACCAAGGCCGACGATGCCGACAGTCCGACTTATGGGCCGAGCCGATTGATGGATTTTGAGCTCGAAATGGGCTTCTTTGTCGGCCCAGGCAACGCCCTTGGCGAACCAGTTCCCATCGCGGACACGATGGAGCACATATTCGGCATGGTGCTCGTCAACGACTGGTCGGCTCGGGATATCCAAAAATGGGAGTACGTGCCCCTCGGGCCATTCCTCGGGAAAAACTTCGGCACCTCGATCTCTCCGTGGGTGGTCACCATGGACGCCCTCGAGCCCTTCCGTTGCGCCGGTCCGGCACAAAAAGATCCGGAACCCCTCGAGTACCTCGAGAATCCAGGAGACTGCGCCTACGACATTCATCTCGAAGTGGCGCTGCAGTCGGAGACCATGACCGACCCGGCCACCATCGCCAGCTCCAACTTCAAATACATGTACTGGAGCATCTGTCAGCAGCTCGCCCACCATACGGTCAATGGCTGCAACGCGCGATCGGGCGACCTCTACGGTTCTGGGACCATCAGCGGGCCTGAGAAGCACGAGCGGGGCTCGATGCTCGAACTGAGTTGGAAAGGCACCGAGACGGTCGAGCTTCCCAACGGCGAAGAACGAAAGTTCCTGGCCGATGGCGACACCGTAACGATGACGGGTTGGTGTGAAATGGACGGAGTCAAGATCGGCTTCGGTGAAGTGACTGGAACGCTATTGCCGGCACGGGGATGAATGAGGAATTAGGTATTGGGAATTCCGCCCACCAGCGCCCTTTCTATTTCGAATTTCGGATTTCGAATTTCGGATTTGCTGCCCACTAGTCGGAGCTTTGGCCGCGGAGGGAGGTTTTGGAACAGGGCAAGTGGAGGAATCCGATCCGCCGTATAGCCGTCTACCCGTATAGCCGTTTAGCCGTTTAGCCGTCAGACCTCTACAGTCCAGCTGGTACGCCAGTGATGGCGGCCTGTACTTCCTCGTGCGTGATCTCGCGGAATGACAGTCTGTAGCCTTCATACACTGCGATGCCGTAGAAGATAAGATCCATCGGGCTGAAGGTGATCGACATCAATTCTGGAATCGCGGCCGGGCTGATACGGGTCAGAGTATCGAAGAATCCAAGACCCTCAGCCTCACTGACGAAGTGAACCACCGTGAAATAATTCCCCAGGAGACAGCCAACCAGCGCCAGAGCGGCGCCCATAACACCAAAGATTTTATTGATGCCCTTGCCGGCGAACTGCACCGCGAGCCCGACCAGGAAGCCAACTCCAATCGCCATGAATCCGATCTGAAAACCGGTCAGGACGGTGACGAGGGCCCACACCCCGGCGCCCACCAAAGCCGCCACGCCACCGGCCAGGAACCCACCACCGACGCTCTGCTCTTCCTCGAACTTCTGAAATGCCACCTCGATCATTGCGGGATCGAGGGCGGGGTCGTCTTCGGCTGGAACCTCGATTTGCTCCACCATTTCTTCATCCATGAGCCTCTCCCTTTGCCATCCGTAATCCAGATCAAGAGATTTCAGGAAGATATCCTATGCCCCAATGGTATCTCAGGATCAGGATCTGTCCTTCCTCAACGTCGGCAGGATGTCTGCTATCACCCTGCGGGGTGCCACGTTCACCACTGCACCATTGTCCCTCGATGAATCCGTGGAGTGAGTGCCCTCTGACGATAGTGCAACGGTGAACGTGGCACTCTTTATGTTTTTTCGTGACCTGCGGTCTCTCTCGGGCGTGTCGGTTTCGGGTAGGCGGCTTGACATCAGGCTTTGGCCGCCGCATCAATAGAGACATGGACTCAATTGTCCCCGGTCGCTATTGGAGCAAACTCGACGACGGTCGGGTTGTCTGCGAGCTTTGTCCGCGACTGTGCAAGCTCAAGGAGGGCCAGCGGGGTTTCTGCTTCGTTCGCCAGAACTCGAATGGCGGTGTCGTCCTGACCACCTACGGCCGTTCATCGGGATTTTGCGTCGATCCGATCGAGAAGAAGCCTCTGAACCACTTCTTCCCCGGCACCAGCATTCTTTCGTTCGGCACCGCGGGCTGCAACCTGGCCTGCAAATTTTGTCAGAACTGGTCGATCTCCAAGTCGCGTCAGGCAGATACCCTCGCCGATGCAGCCTCACCGGAGGCGATCGCCCGCGCCGCATCCTCGGCTGGGTGCCGGAGTGTTGCCTACACCTACAACGACCCAGTCATCTTCCTCGAGTACGCGGTTGACGTCGCCGCCGCATGCCGCGAGCACGGCATCGCCAATGTCGCGGTCACCGCGGGGGAGATCTGTGCCGAACCACGGCAGGAGTTTTTCGCTGCCATGGATGCTGCCAATGTCGACCTCAAGGCGTTTACTGAGCGTTTCTACAAGAAACTCTGTGGCGGCAGCCTAAAGCCCGTGCTCGAGACTCTCGAGTATTTGGTCAGGGAGACCGACGTGTGGGTTGAGCTCACCACTCTGTTGATACCTGGCGAGAACGACTCCGAGGGTGAAATTGACGAGATGACAGGCTGGGTCGTCGAGACCCTGGGGCCCGACGTGCCGATGCACTTCACGGCATTCCATCCCGACTTCAAATTGAACCATTTGCCACCCACTCCCCAAAAAACGTTGAGCCGGGCGCGTGAGATCGCTCGCGCCAACGGCGTCCACCACGCTTACACCGGCAACGTCGTCGATCAAGCTGGCGGTTCAACCTATTGCCATGACTGCGGTCAGCTGATCATCGGCCGTGACTGGTACCAACTCGGAACTTGGAAGCTCGACGACCACGGATGTTGTCTCGACTGTGGTGCCCAGTGCGCCGGGCATTTTGATGGCCCGCCCGGCACGTGGGGACCGAGAAGGATGCCGGTCCGACTCGGAGAATGAGGAATGAGGAGTTAGGAATGAGGAATGCCGCCCATCCGCCCGACATCTCGATTTGAGAATGGGGGATTGGGTGGGAATTCCTAATTCCTAATTCTCAATTCCTAATTCGCGCCAGCCGGGTGCGCATGGTCCCAGGTAGGAGAAGAGGCCATCAGCTCTTCGGCCGCGGTCACAGTGAGCGGACGCGAAAACCAGAATCCCTGCCCGTGAGGGCACTGCATCTTCCTCAGGTGGTCAACCTGATCGGCGGTTTCGATACCCTCGGCCACCACGCCGATACCGAGACTGTTGGCGAGATTGAGAATGGTCTCGACGATGGCCCGAGAATCACCGCGCGAACCGAGTTGACTCACGAATGAGCGGTCGATCTTCAGCTGGTCGTAATGAAAACGCTGCAGGTAGCTCAGCGACGAATACCCGGTACCAAAGTCGTCGATCGAAAGCTGGATCCCAAGCGCCCTGAGTTCCATCAAATTGCGGACGGCCAGATCGGCGTGGTCCATGACCACGTTTTCAGTCACCTCGATTCGCAGGTCACGCGGTTCGAGCCCGGTCTCCTCGAGGATTCCCAGCAATTCGTCAACCATATTGCTCTTCATGAAGAGTTTGCCCGACATGTTGACGCTGATCCACAGTGGCGGATCGCTGGGGAACTGCTCCTGCCACCGGCGGGTCTGTCGGCAGGCTTCTCGCAGCACCCACCAGCCGAGCGGCACGATAAGCCCCGTTTCCTCGGCGATGGCGATGAAATGAGCCGGCGTCACGATCCCCCGCTCGGGGTGCTGCCACCGTACGAGCGCCTCAAAACCGACGATGCGACTGATGTTCCCGAGGGAAACGATCGGTTGGTAGTTCATCAAAAAGTCGCCGCGGTGGACGCTCCGACGCAGTTCGGTCTCGAGCTTGAGCAACGCAACCGCGCTCTGGTGCATGTCGCGGTCGAAGATCTCATATCGCGCCTTGCCTTCGGCCTTGGCACGATACATGGCGATGTCGGCATCGCGCAGTATTTCCTCAGGGCTTAAATATCCCGTCGAGCTGTGGGCGATGCCGATCGAGGCCGTTACCATCACGTCGTGTCCATCGATCGAAAAGTTCATGCTGAGGACGTCCTGAATCCGGTCAGCGACGTGGATCGCACCACTGGCGTCGTCGACGCGGTGGATGAGGACCGCGAACTCGTCGCCGCCGAGTCGAGCGACGGTGTCACCGGGGCGAAGGAAGTGCTCGAGGCGTCGAGCAATACCCACCAGAAGCTTGTCACCCATACTGTGTCCGAGGCTATCGTTGACGTTTTTGAACCGGTCGAGATCGAAGAACAGGACCGCAAAGTGAGGTGACGCCTGGCGCTGCAGATCCGCCAGGGCGCAGGCCAGTCGATCTACGAAAAGGACCCTGTTGGCAAGACCGGTGAGACTGTCATGCAGCGCGTCGTGCTGGAGTTGGTGCTCGGCCCGTTTCCGGGCAGTGATGTCGGTCTGGGAACCAGCCATGCGATACGGTTTGCCGTTTTCGTCCCGGACTGCGACCCCTCGCGCCAGGACCCAGATGTACCCTCCATCGAGATTTCGCATCCGGTGTTCGAACTCGAGCTGCTCGGTGGAGCCTGAGAGGTGGGCATCGAGATGCCGGCGAAATGGCGGCCGATCATCTGGATGGATTCGGTCCAACCACTCGCGCGGGCTGTCACCGACATCATCTACGGAAAAGCCAAGCATGGACTTCCACCGAGGTGAATAGAAGACGCGGTCGTTCTCGAAATTCCAATCCCACAGACCGTCGTTGGCACCTCGAACCGCGAGTGCATACCGCTCTTCCGACTCGAGAAGCGCTTCCTCAGCGGTCGCGCGTTCGATGGCGTAGAGGATCGAACGCACCAACAGCCTCGTATCGGCCTCGCGTTTGACCAGATAGTCCTGAGCTCCCAGGCGAACGGCCTGCACGGCAAGCTCGTTGTCATCGAGGCTGGTAAGGACAATGATCGGCGTTCTCGGCGCTGCCTGGTGAGCGCGGCGGAAGGTCTCGATTCCAAAGCTGTCCGGCAGGGAGAAATCGAGCAGCACAACGTCGTATCTGCCCTGTTCGAGCTTTCTGAGGCCCTTCTCCAAACGATCCGCATGATCGATTTCGGCCCGAATCCTCTTTGACCTCCGGAGCTTCGTGAAAATCAGCTCGGCATGATCAGGGCAATCCTCCACCAGCAACACCCGAACCAGCTCGTCCCGCTGCATTCCGGAGGATGCACGTCCAAGCCCCATTCAGCAACTCCTCGAAGCGACACCGGAGCGCATAGTCAGTCCTCGCCTAGACCGCTTGCCTGCTTCGGTATTGAAAAGAAAAACTTAGCTCCCAACAACTGTTCAGATTCTACCCAAATCTTACCACCATGTCGATCAATAATTCTCTTGCAAATCGCAAGGCCGATTCCGGTACCCGGGTATTCCTTCTCCGTGTGCAATCTTTGGAACATCAAGAAGATACGGTCCGAAGATTCAGGATCGATGCCGATACCGTTGTCCTGGACCAGGATCGTCCATGCGTCCTCATTTTCCTCACTCGACAGGCGAATCTCAGGCGGCGCGCTGCCCGAGAATTTGAGGGCGTTGGACACCAGATTCTGGAGCAGCAATTCCATTTGCGCTTCGTCTGCGACGATCGTCGGCAATCCTTCGTTGACGATCTCCGCTTTGGCGACCGTGATCTCTTTCCACAGCTCGGTTTTGACCTGCTCCAACACGGCGCCGAGATCGACCTGACCGAAATCGCCTCCTCGCGAATCCACCCTTGCAAAACCGAGCACGGCGTCGACCATTTCCTGTACGCGCAAGGCTGAGGATGCCGCCCGATCCAGGTAGGATTCCTCCTCCTCCTCGAGACGGTCACGGACGCTTTCGCCGAGCATTTCGAGGTAGCTCGAGACCACGCTCAGCGGCTGCTGCAGATCGTGAGAAACCACGTAGGCGAAATGTTCAAGCTCGTCGTTAGAGCGAGCCAGAGCTTCGGTCCTCTTTGCCAGGTTATTCTGAGCTGCATGGTAGTCGCTCGTTTCCTCGACGATGCCCTGGATATGGCGCATCTTTGATCCAGCGTCCTCCACTACCCAAGATGAGACACGGGTCCATACAAGGCTGTCATCGGCCCGTTTCAACTCGACGTCGAGATTTCGCACCGACCGCGTGGCGGTCATGCGGTCCCGCCACTCGTCGGCCGTGTCAGGTTCGGCGAACAAGCTCGGGAAGGTCTTCCACGCGGCCTCCTCCGGATCGAACAGACCGAGCATCGATGCGAAAGCTGGGTTGGCCTCGAGGATTTCGCCTTCGAGAGTGGCTACGAATACTCCGACCGGGAGCCCCTCAACGAGCCGACGATAGGGCGCGTCACGTGAGGTCGCAACAGCCTGCCGTCGGGTGCGGAAGAAGACCGAACGGAGCACCCCAGGTAAACGAACAAAGCCTTCTGAGGATTTCGAAACGTAGCCGTCAACCTCCAAACGGAGGGTTTCTCCCCACAGCTCCTCGCCAACCTCCTTTGTGAACAGGATCACCGGACAATCGGGGCGTACATCCCGAACCAGTTGAATCAGTTCGAGGCCAGTGCTCCACGAGAACGATGCCTCGGAAATCACGATCCCGAATCGACCCGCGGCAAGCGCACCAGCAAATTCCGCGGCCGTGCCAACGGCGTCAATTTCGAGGTTGCCGAACTCTCCAGTCAGCACCAGCGATGCGAGGGCGCGATCATTCGCATTTTCGTCGATTATCAGTACACGTGGGAGGTTGTTCACAATCCCCCCAAATATGTAACGAAAGCCGAAAACTCCTCTTTCATGCCGTCAGGACCATTGGTCGTCGCAGGTTCCGACGCGCAACCTCTGCTCGGAAAAAGTAGGACGTCCACCGTATTGTGCGGAGTATAACATGGGCCAGACTGTTAATCGAATGCACAGAATTGACAATTTGCGGGAACACACCCCACAGCAAATGCCTTGGATTGTCTCCCTGTGGACTCTATTTGGGCAAAAGCTCTGCTTCGGCCTCGATTTCCACTTTCCAGCGCGGATCGAGGAGTGCCTTTACAACGACCATCGTACTCGCCGGGTAAACGTCACGGAAAAACTCGCCGTGCGCTTGACCAATGCTCTCCCAATCCGCTGCATCGATCGCAAAGATCCTGGTCCGAACGATATCCTCGAGGTTGCCGCCGAGAGCTTCAATCGCCTCGAGGATGATCTCGTAGCATCTTTTTGCTTGATCATAGGCATCACCGACCACGGTCTCTCCATCTGGGCCGAGCGGTGCCGTCCCGGATACGACGATGCGTGAGCCACGCCTCACGGCTCGCGCGAAACCGACCAGGCTCTCGTACGCGGACGCAGAGCGGACGCGGGCAACGGTCAATTCATCTTTATTCTTGCTCACTTCCGCTCATTGTACACTCGCCAGTCGGCTGGTCAAGTCAACAAAACAGGGGAACCCACATCGGGTTCCCCTGTTGGTTTCAGACGACGATTCGATCTACCAGCTATGAACGTTGATCGACCCGTTGACGGTCTCGAGGGATACTTTGGCTCCACCACCACCAACGCTTCCATGGAAATCCGAGCCGACATATTTGCCCTTGCGAACCTCGATTCCGAAATCATTTTTGAGAGAACCGTTGACCGAATCGGCGCTGAGATCGGCGCCGAGCGAGGAGGCCAGGTAGAGATCCAACCGTCCGTTAACCGCTTCCATGTCCAGTTTGTCTTCGAAGGAGAGCCGATCGACGTGCGCCTCGATGCCCCCGTTGACGGTGCCGAGATTGGCACTGCCGGCGCAGTCCCTGACCACGATGTTCCCGTTGACGGTCTCGGCATCGATCCCACCTTCGATCCCGACAACCGTCAGGTTGCCGTTGACCAGTTCGATCTCGTCGAGCATCGCGGTCCGTGGGACAGTCAGGGTGTACTCGACCTTGGTGAACCGGTGGTGTCCATGATCAGAACCATTCATCGACGGGTAATGAGTGTCGATTCGCACCTCGTTTTTGTCGGCATCAACCTTGACCTCGAGTTCATCAAGGAGTTCAGGTGAGCTCGCGCTCTTGACCGCGAACACACGCACTTCGTCGCGTTCCCAGACCTCGATGCTGACATCGCCGTTGATATTCTCCAGCGACACGCTGCCACCGGCGGCCAGAGGGTAGCTCTGATCAACGGTCTCCTCATACCCAGCTCCGGCCGCCGCCAATCCGGCGGTCGCCAATACAATGCTCATCACGACGTAACAACTCGTTTTCATTCGCATCGGCACACTCCTTTTGGCACAATTTTCATCTCACACTCATAAGATGCCGACCCATCCAAAAGGGTTGTATGACTTGCGGCGAATTATCGAAACCGCTAGCGTGAGAGGGTGACGATGAACCGCCAACAACCCTTGGACACACTGGCCACACCCACGGTCTCGTTGGTGATTCCTGTCCACAACGGAGTCGAGTTCGTCACGGAATCGGTCGATGAGGCTCGACGTTTTCTCGAAAAAAGATGCCCAGCGTTCGAGATCGTCATCGTTGACGACGGTTCCACCGACGGAACAGCGGCAGCTCTGGATCCGTTTTTGGGCGACCGGATTCGGTTGATCATCCTGACGGAAAACTGCGGCAAGTTTGCAGCACTTCAAGCCGGCATGGCCGCGGCCCAGGGCGAGTGTCGGGTCTTTACCGACGCGGATCTCCCCTACGACCTCGAGGCGGTGCCCTATATCGTCAATCTGATTCAAGGAGGGGCCTTCGACATTGTCGTCGGCGATCGCACCCTTCCGGAGTCAGTGTCCCTCTCGGACTCCCGCGTAGCCCGCAAGCTCAGTAGCCGTATTTTCAGCTACTGTGTCCGTATGCTGGTCACTGGCGGTCTTTTTGACAGCCAGTGCGGTATCAAGGGCTTCCGCGATGAAGTCGCGGAAGCCCTTTTCCCCCTCCTTACGGACGATAGCTTCTCAGGCGACGTCGAACTGCTCTACATCGCGCTCAAACACAACCTTTCGATCCGCAGGATTCCGGTGCGGCTGCAGCGCGCCTCGCCGTCGACCGTGCGGCTCAGGTTCCATTCGCTGCCCATGCTGGGGCGTATCCTGCGCCTACGCCACAACTGGAAATCCGGGCGATACGACTCAGAAGCCCTGAGTCGGATTGCGTCCCAGGCCTACTGGCAAGCCCCTCGACGCGACAAACCGAAGGGAGCAGAATGACCGACGAGCAATCCCCACATGAAGGCTGGCTCGAAATCGTCCGCACGCTGCGCTGGCCGGCCGTCATCCTGGCTGTCGCCATGCTGGCTTATCTCGTCTTCCACCAGATTGGTCGCACTGCCCGAGAGGGCGGTCGCGCAGCCACCGAGGTGATGCGGGAACTCGGCGAGAGTGCGGTCGACATCGCCGCCGCATTCAAAAGCGGTACGATCACGACCACTTTCATCTCAGCCATCCCATCCTTCTCTCCAGGCGGCGGCGCGCGGCTCGAACTTGCAGCATTCGAGGCGATGGAGATCCTCCGAAGCTCTGACGAACTCCGCATTGGCTGGGATCTCATACCCCTCGGGACGACGATTACTGAGATTCGGGTCCCCGTGACCTACCGCTATCATCTCCGCTTCGATGAGTCGTGGCTGCTCGAGGTCGAGGGCCAAACCTGCGTCGTGTACGCGCCCGATATCCGACCGACTCTGCCACCAGCCATCGACACCGGCCGTATGGAGAAATTCAGCGAACGAGGCTGGCTTCGATTCAACGAAGAGGAACAGATGGAAGAACTGGAGCACAGCATCACCGCGGTACTTTCAGAGCGTGCCGCGGATTCCCGTCATCTCGAGATGGTGCGCGAACGCTGCCGCCTCGAGTTGGCCGAGTTCGTTCGGTCCTGGTTGCTGATCGAGGACCACTGGCGCGAAGACCGCTTCCGATCGGTGACGGTAATTTTCGCCGATGAAATCCCATCGGATTCCAATCTCCAATCCCCGACTCTCGTCCTTGACCGCAATGAAATTGACGGCCAATAGCCCCGGGAATTCGAAAAACGGAGATTTGCCGTTACAATCGCGCCGTGAACACAAACTCCCTCGTCGCCGCTCTTGAAGCTCATCGCACCGAGATGGCTTCGGTTGTACCGTTCGATCTGAGCAGCGGGAACGTAGTCGTCTTCGACTTCACTGAGGCCAACCGCGAGCTCACACACCTCGATATTAACGATGTCTCCGGTTTCACCGAGCACCTCTTCGGGTCTATCGCCGAGGCCGAAACTCCGGTTGGGATCGGCCGCTACGACGAGGACCGGGTCCTCTACCGGCACTCTCCACTCTTTGACGGCACAACCGAACGCCGCAGTATTCATATCGGCATCGACCTTTTTGTCATTGAAGGGACCGAGATCCTGGCCCCGTTGCAGGCGACCGTCCACTCAGCCGCAAACAACGCAGGGCTTGGCAACTACGGCCCCACGGTGATTCTTCATCACCGACTCGACGGCATTGAATTCCACACCCTCTACGGCCACCTCAGCCGCACGTCGATCGGCCGCCTCCAACCGGGAGACACACTTTCCGCCGGAGACACGGTGGGTGAGGTTGGCGATTTGCAGGAAAACGGCAGCTGGCCTCCACACCTCCATTTTCAAATCATCAACGAAAGGCTGGGCGAAATCGTCGACTACCCCGGGGTCGCGGCACCGTCAGAGCGCGAACGTTTCCTCGAGCTGTGTCCGGACCCGAATCTCATCTTGGGGATTCCAGGCCTCTGACCCGTGCCCGTGCCCGTCTCCGTCTCCGTGCCCGAATGATCGACTCCGCCAACCCCCGCCACGCTCTCCTGGCACTCCTCCTCATCGCACCCATCCCCAGCCTCGGTGTGATCGCAGCTATGGTGGTGGCCCCTGGGCCGGTCGGGAAGACCATCTTCATGGCCGCGAAAATCTGGCTGCTGGTGTTTCCCGCCGCCTGGTACCTGGTGGTGGAAAAGGGCAGCCTCAGCTGGTCACCGCCCCGCCGAGGTGGGCTCGCAGCCGGCGCCGCCAGCGGCGCCGCGATCGCAGGGATCATCGTTGTCGGCGCGTGGTTGTTCGGCGTCCAGCATATGGACCTTGCGCCGCTCCACACCGAAGTGCGGAAGATGGGACTGAACATGGCCCTTCCCTATCTCGCAGGGGCGGCCGGCTGGACCTTTGCGAACTCGTTGATGGAGGAATATGTCTACCGCTGGTTCATCTTTCGCCAATGCGACATTCTGATGAGGGGTCCAGTGGCGGTGATCGTCTCGGCGGCCATCTTCACAGCCCACCACGTCATTGCGGTGAGCCAATACCTCGATCCCCTTCTCACCATTTTTGTATCCGCTGGAGTCTTTGCCGGCGGTGTGATCTGGTCCTGGCTCTACATGCGTTACCGCTCGATCTGGCCGTGTTGGCTGAGTCACGTGCTGGCGGACATCGCGGTTTTCGGCGTTGGTTGGTGGTTGCTGTTCGGCTAAAGGGTTAAGCCCACCCAACCCCCCAGGATTCTTAACTCTTAACTCTTGACCCTTAACTTGCTTCGACGGGGGTATCCGTGGGTTCTAATTCTCCTGAGCCGTCAGCTCCCACAACGCCAGTCCCCCCAGAACAAGCATGCTCACCACAATCACCAGCAGCGGTGAACCTGCCGCACGGGGCAGATTGGCAACAGGTGAACTCAGATCGAGGGAAGAAAAGGTCTCCTTGACGAGATTCCACAATCCCGGCACGAACGCCAGTCCAATCCCCAAGGTAATGGCGACAGCGGCGCGCTGAACCCAGACAATGGCGCGAGTTGCGCGGTGGTACTGGCGCTCACGCGAAGCGAGTTGCGCCCGGAGCCAGATCGGCGCCGGATCGGGCAGCGGAGTATCGATCGCATCAAGTTCCTCAGCATCCGAAGCGAGGGCAGCCACAACCAACGTGAGTTCAGCGCAGACCAGACACCCGTCGCGGTGAGCTTTGAGTTCTGGGCTCCAATTGCCGCTGCGCACGGCGGCGGTAACCGCGTCTTCATAGGAACATGGTTTGGTGTTCATGACACCTCCAACTCGGGGCGCAAGCCTCTCGCCTGAAGCTGTTTCGCGAGGCGCTGCCGGGCCCGGAAGAGCATTGAACGGATGCTCGCGGTTCGGAGCCCCAGTGCCCTGGCGATTTCCTGGTGCGATGCACCTTCGACATAGGCAAGCCACAACATCTGCCGGTCGCGGGGAGCAAGTTCAGCCATCGCCCCACCGACATCCGATCGCATGTGAATCGCCTGGTCGTGACCTGGCGACTCATCTCGCTCAGGCACCTCGTCGGACTCAGACCTCTTGCGACGAAAGTGGTCGCGCAAGAGATTGGTGGCTATCCGAAAGAGGTAGTTTTTTCGATGATCGTCGTCCTCGCCCTCGAAGCCCGACCGAAGCATCCTCAGGTAAGCCTCCTGGAGAAGATCGTCGGCAAGGGCGAGGTCGCCGCAGCTCCGCATCAGATAGGCGCGGAGGGGACGGGCGGTGCGATCGTAAAGGTGGCGGAAAGCCGCTTCATCCATCGTCGCCGTCCGTCCCGGCAGAGCCCTCGCCTGCGTCCGGGGCAATGTGAGCGCCATAGGGATCATCACCAAATACGTCCACGCCGCCTACGGTATCAGGCGTCGCTCGCGGCCGAGCCGTTGATCAGTCCCCATTGTTTCGAGAAGACATAGGCGGCTGCGCTCGAGGCAAGGAAGCCGAGCCCGAGGCACAGACCGAGGACTCCGATGACCATAAAGGCCTCGGCGCCCTCAACTGGAACCTGGTTCCGCAAGATAATGAAGCCGATACCGAGCAGACTGAGCACCGCTCCCGCCTGGAGGGCGGTCAGGATGCGCGCGTAAGGGTTTGTACGCTCCTTCGCGAGGAGGGCAAACATTTTCTCGCCGGCATCGCTGTTCAGATACTCGATTGCCTCCGGCGAGTTGCCGAGCTTCTCGAGCAGCTTGTCCTGCAGCGCGTAATGGAGCTTGATCAACCGCTGCTTGTGGAAGAAGTCGAGCCCGGTTTTGAATGCCCACCCCATGATGATGAACATGGTCGGCATCACAACGATCATTATGACTGTTTCTTCGTTCATGAGAACCTCCAATTCGTATTCACATCGAATACGCACCAGGGTTGCGGTTGGTTAGCAGGCGCCGTGCTAATATGCAGCCATCCGGAAAGAGACTGTTGGAGGACTCATGAAGAAATCTGCGTATTACGTCACTGCTGCGCTCACGGCCCTCGCCCTGTTCATGCCTGCATCCACGATATTCGCCGACGAAGAGGAAGGCGACTGGAAAAACATGAAACAGGAATCGAAGAGGATGAAACTGGACGAGACGGCCGAAGAGGCATTGCAGGCCCTCTTTGCCGAACACCCAAAAGCCAAGGACCTTTATGACAAATCCTATGGCTGGGCGGTCTTCGACAACCTCAAGCTCGCTTTCGGCATCTCGGGCGGCGGCGGCAATGGCGTTGCCAAGGCTAAGGAAACCGGCCAAAAAACCTATATGAAGATGGGCACCGGCGGTATTGGTTTGGGTCTCGGGGCCAACAAATACCAGGTGATCTTCCTCTTCCAGGATTCCAAGACCTTTGACAATTTCGTCAACAAGGGCTGGCAGGCCGATGCCGGCGCCACCGCGTCTGCCGGCAAAAGCGCGGCCGACGTCAAGACAAACTTCGTCAACGGCCTTGCCATCTATCAGATGACCGAAAAGGGCCTGATGGCGAACGCCGACATCGCCGGCACCAAGTACTGGAAGAACGACAAGCTCAATTAGCCCGATCAGGAGTTCACCGTGAAAAAGACCGTGAGATGCACCGCTGCCTTTGCGGGGTTTTTCCTCGTTCTGTCCACGACCTCTTCGCTCTCCGCTGAAGAGAGCTGGAAGTCTCTCAAGCATGAGGCGCAGAGGATGAAGATCGACGAAACCGCACAGGAGGCCCTGAAAACCCTGTTTGCATCGAGCCCCAAGGCCGAGAATCTCTTCGAAATGTCCTATGGCTGGGCTGTCTTCGACAATCTCAAGCTCGCCTTCGGTTTTTCGGGTGGCGGCGGCAACGGTGTGGCCACGGCACGAGTCTCCGGTGAAAAAACCTACATGAAGATGGGCACCGCCGGAATCGGTCTCGGTCTCGGAGTCAACAAGTACCAGGTAGTCTTTCTCTTCCAGGACTCTCAGACCTATGACAACTTCGTCAACAAGGGCTGGCAGGCCGATGCCGGTGCCACAGCATCAGCCGGCAAGAACGCAGCCGAGGTCAAAACTGACTTCAGTAACGGTTTGGCGATCTACCAGATTACCGACAAGGGGCTGATGGCCCTCGCTGACGTCGCCGGCACGAAGTACTGGAAGAATAAGAAGCTCAATCGCTGAATCCGATGCTCGATGCTCGATGCTCGACGCTCGACGCTCGACGCTCGATGCTCGATGCTCGATGCTCGATGCTCGATGCAACAAGATTGTGAAATCCCTCGCCGCGATGTCAATGGGCGGTTGGATGGATCGAGAATCGAGTATCCAGTATCGAGGATTGGGTGGGAGGCCCGGTGACCTACCAATAGTCGGTGGTGATGGTGACGGGACCACCGACCCGGGCGCAACAGGCGAGTCGCTCGTTGTCACCGGCATGTTGGGCAGCCAGAATCCTGCGTTCCTCTTCGCCCATCCGGGAGAGGTTCTCGAGGCCTTCCACAACTTGCACGCGGCAGAACCCACAAAGCGCGATCCCGTCACACGACTGCCCGAGGCCAAGCTCGGCCTGTATTACCGCATCCAAAAGGTTCGTCTCGTGGACCACCCTGACCTCGCGACCAGACGGCTCGAAATGAACGGACGCCACTTCGACATTGAACTCTGAAAAATCCATCCACTCTCCGCTCGCTCAGCGCCGGCGCATTGTAGCGGAGAATCGATGACCGGCCGGCCCATCCGCCCAAATTACCCACAGATCGCACAGATATTTTCTTCTGTGTAGATTCGTGATCATCTGTGTGGATCTGTGAGCAGTCTTGAATGAATCGGTGTATTGACGAGGTGCCCGGGGCATGGAAGTCCTAATTCCGAATTCCGAATTCCGAATTCTCAAAGTAGGTTTCGCTCCGCAGCAGCGCGTTCTAACTCCTCACGGAAATCGGGATGGGAGATATCCATCAGGCTGCGCGCTCGCTCGCGCAGGCTTCGTCCATAGAGGTCGGCAACACCGTATTCGGTGACCACATAATGGACATCAGCTCGGGTCGTCACCACCCCTGATCCCGGGATGAGCGTGTCGACGAGCCGAGACAACGATCCACCCTTGGCGGTCGACGGCAGGGCTATGATCGGCACACCTCCTTCCGACCGCGCCGCACCGCGGATGAAATCGAGTTGGCCTCCGAATCCCGAGTAAATCCGGGTACCGATGGAGTCGGCGCAGACCTGACCCGTGAGATCGATCGCAATCGCCGAGTTGATGGCGACCATCTTGTCGTTTCGCGACACGACGTACGGGTCATTCACGTACTCCGAGGGGTGAAACTCCATGAATGGGTTGTTGTCGACGAAGTCAAAGGCGCGGCGGGTGCCGATGACAAAGGAGGCAACGATTTTGCCCCTGTGAAGGGTCTTCTTCTCGTTCGTCACCACCCCGGCCTCGAAGAGATCCACCAGGCCGTCGGAGAACATCTCGGTGTGGACCCCGAGGTGTTTCTTGTCGTCAAGAAAATCCAGCACCGCATCCGGGATCTCACCAATCCCCATCTGGATGGTCGCACCATCGGTGATCAACGAGGCAATGTTTTCGCCGATCTTTCGCGCGACCTCGGAGACTTCCGCTGACATCGGGTGTTCGATCAAAGGATCGTCCACCTCGACCACCTTGGTGAGTTTGGAGACATGGACAAAGGAGTCGCCGAGGGTACGGGGCATCTGGCGGTTGATCAACGCGATCGCGGTGCGCGCGTTCTCCACCGCCGTCTTTGTGGCATCAACGCCAACCCCGTATGAACAGAAGCCATGCTCATCGGGCGGCGAGATATGGATCAAAGCAACGTCAATCGGCATCTGGCCGCGAGAGATCAGCGCGGGTACATCGTGCAGGTGAATGGGTACGAAGTCGGCACGCCCCTCGTTGACCGCAGCCCGCACGTTGCCTCCGGTAAACAGCGATCGATGGCGGAAGTGGCCCTCCATCCCCGGATCTGCGTATGGTGCATCGGCGAGAGTGAGGATGTGCACGACCTCGACATCCTCGAGCTCCGGCGCGCGGGCCACCATTGCGTCGATGAGCCGCGTTGGGGTATTGCAGCCCGGGTGGACCCAAACCCTGTCGCCCGAGCGGATCTCCTTCGCCGCTTCTTCGGCGGTCGTCACTCGGCTGCGATAGATGCTGTTCCAATCCATCGTGCCCCCTCAGATCCCGTCGATGACGTGATAGGGCACGTTGAAGATTTTCGCGACCCCCTCGCGCAGACAGTGTCCGTCGTAGGTGTAGGTGCCGCGGCGGATGGCGGAGTTGTCCCGCACCGCCTGATCGAAGCCCTTGTCAGCGATCTCCTCGACAAAGGTCAGGATGGTGTTGGTCAGCGCCCTCGTCGACGCCCGCGAGGCCGTCGAGGCGAGGTTGGGGACGCAGAAATGGATAATACCGTCGACCTCGTAGGTCGGGTTCGAGAAATCGGTCGGCCTCGAGGTCTCACAACAGCCGCCCTGATCGATGGAAAGGTCCATGATCACCGAACGCGGTTTCATGAGCTTGAGCATGTCGCGGGTGACCAGAACGGGCGTGCGCTCGCCGTGCACTGCGACCGAGCACACCAGGAGATCCGCAAAGGCCAGGGCTTTCTCGATGCGTGGCCGGGTGGCGATCATGGTCGGCACCTCGTCAGGTGTCACCGTCTGGACACGCCGGAGCGCGTTGATGTCGTTGTCCAGGACTACCACGTGCGCACCGAGTCCGCGCGCGAACTTGGCCGCCTCGCAACCGAGGGTGCCGGCGCCGAGAATCACCATTGAGGCCGGTGGGATTCCAGGAGCGCCACCGAGGAGCAACCCCTTGCCCCCGAATTCGTTGAGCACCAGACCGGCGCCAATGGTCACCGCCAGCCGACCGGCGATTTCCGATGTCGCCTCGAGCACCGGTGCATGCCCATCGTCGTCCTCGATGATCTCGAAACCGACGGTCGTCACCTTGTTTTCGAGGAGCTTCGTGAAATAGTCTTCTGACGCGACGGCCAGATGCCATGCGGCAATCACAACCTGGCCCGGCCTGTAGTCCCTGCATTCCACTGCTGTCGGCGGCGACAGACGGATCAGCATTTCGGAACGCAGCCGGACCTCCTCGTCGGAGTAAACAACCGTTGCCCCTGCATCCCGGTAAACCTCGTTCGGAAAACCCGCCTCGAGGCCCGCGTCGTCTTCGAGGTAGACCCGGTGGCCTTTCTCTGTCAGCGCCCGAACCCCTCCCGGGGTGAGCCCGATGCGATGCTCAAAGGGTCTGCGATCTTTGACCAGGCCGACGTCCATAGGACCTCCCAGCTCGTTCAGAGCCTATGGATTTCAACATATTTGCCGTGGGACGGCAAACCCACCCATTTACAGGGCCCAGGGTTCAGGGTTCAGGGTTCAGGATTCAAGGCCACAACTCTCCGTTTTCGCTTCTGGATACGAGATACGAGATGCGAGAGCCCCCACCGACCCGACGGAGCTCGCTGATCACTCGGACTGAATTCGGGATCCGCCGTTAGAATGACCATCCGCCGAAACCGATCCCCGCTATGATCATCCTGCATTGACCATCGATCGCACCATTTGGAGGAATCATGCGTAGAGCCGATAGCCGTGTTTTTGTCCTGGCAGCACTTGCACTCACGGCAGCCACCGTCGTTGTGCCTGCCGATATCGGACCTTCGAATGGATCACTCTTGGTGGCAGGTGGCGGCGTCAAAGACCCTGCAATCTATGAACGATTCATTGAGCTCGCAGGAGGGCCGGAGGCGCCGATCGTGGTCATACCAACCGCCGGCTCCGGGGAGACCTTCGGAGACTTCTGGCCCGGACTGCAGCGCCTCCGCAACGCCGGCGCAGTCCATATCACTGTACTCCACACCCGTAACCCTGAAGAGGCCAATCGCGAGGACTTTATCGCCCCTCTTCTGCAGGCCCGCGGAGTGTGGTTCTCCGGTGGACGACAATGGCGACTCGTCGATGCCTACCTCGGCACCCGAACTCTGGAGGAAATAAGGGCTGTGCTCGAGCGCGGCGGTGTCATCGGAGGCTCGTCAGCGGGCGCCACCATTCAGGGCAGCTATCTCGTCCGCGGCGACTCATCGACCAATACGATCATGATGGGCGACCACACCGAGGGATTCGGATTTCTGGCCAATGTGGGCATCGACCAGCACCTGTTGCGCCGAAATCGTCATTTTGATCTCGTCGAGGTGATTGAAGCCCACCCCGAGTTATTGGGCATCGGACTCGACGAAGATACGGCGATCGTGGTCCGCGGCGAAACGTTCGAGGTGATCGGCAGCGGCTACGTCGCTATTTATGACTCAACCAATGTTCTGGGTGACGGTTGGAGATTCTTTTTTCTTGCGCCCGGTGACCGATACAACCTCAGTTCGCGGCAACCGACCCGCCAGACGTACTCACCCGAAGCCTTCGAACACGTGGTTCCTGGAGGGCCGAAATCCGGCAGCGACTCAGAGAACTGATTCCAAGACTGTTTTGACACGGTCTGTCTGGTCGGCCGGCACGACCAAAATCAGGCGCAGGACCAGCGACGGCCCGACGCGGGCCCATTCGGAGGCCATCGACCACCGCAGATCCCGATGCATCAGCAGGCCATTCGGTTCGCCACCGGCCTCCGGGTCGTAGTCGTTAGGGTCTACCAGCTCGGACAGTGCTCGGTCACGACTGAGGGTCAGCCAGACGGCCGTCCGCCCCGCCATCGCTCCCTGTGACTGCACCAGTGCGAAGCGGTCACCGAGTTCCTGTAGCTTGGGGCCAATGGGCATCGCCACCGGTTCCTCTTCCCACGGCAGGCGGTAGACGAGGTGGAATGCGTCCTCCGACTCACCAAGCGCCTCCGCGACACGCACCACCGAATCTGTGAGGCGGCGCTGAAATCCAGGCTCGGCGGGCTGCGGCACATCAAAACTGAGATCGATACGGCGAAGGTCGGCACCGGCCGAGTTGGTCAGTGGCTCGATATCAACGGTCGTCCGGATTTCGGAACCGCGCCGCCACTTCCTCCAGCTACGGACCGACAACACGATGGGAGAGAGCGCCGCCAGCATCACCGCTCCCGCTCCCCCAGCCAGGCAGCCTCGCGAGGGTGTCCGCCGGTCGGCAAGGTTTCGATCAGCCATCGGGAGTTGTCGACGACGGTGCAAAGAACCGTCGCAAGGTCATCAGGTAGACGAGGAACGTCCCCCAAATAAAAAATGTACCGAGAGCCATGACCCACCCGTCAAGCATGGAAAACCTGTTCATCATCGTGATCTGATCCTCCGGCAGATTCATCAGCGTCATGATCTCTGTGAGGTCGAACCTGAGGACCACGAGAATCGACGAGAAGGTGCTGGCAAGAGTGAACACAAAGCCACCCCACCACGCCCATGCTGCCCGTCTGCAGGTACCAACCGCCAGCACCAGGCTCAGAGCGAGAACGAGGCCCCAGAGAACAGCGCCGGCTACACCGGTCAGCACGATGCCGAAGAAGGGAAAGAGAAAGTTATATGCAGGCATCAAGAATGCCGAAACCGCCAGCAGGACCCAAACCACCATCAGGGTCAGGAGTCTTCTCGGGCACCCATCGATCCACTGCGGCTGCGGACAACGAGCACGGCATGTCGCGGCAACATGAGGCGAGCTGTAGAAGAGAACGAAAAGGCCGGGCAGGACGATATAGACCAAAGAGATCACGCCGAGGGTCACACCAACCACGAGCAACGCCGTTTCCGGAGGAAGCGCTGATTCGATGCCGAACTGCCGAATCACCGCCGGTATCACCAGGGTTCCAATGATCACCGAGCAGATTCCGGTCAATAGCCAGATCCAGGAAATCGACAGCAAGAGTTCACTGGCCCAGCGGCGCGCGCGGATTGAACCGATCCCGAGCCACACAAAAACAACCGCCATGACCCCGTACAGGGCGGAGGCGGACCAAGCCGAGCGAGAGTCAATGCCGCCACCAGCCATCGAATCCGAGAGGGCCATCGAAAGGAACATCAGGGGGATCAAAAGAGCGCAAAAAACGCCGATCAGAATACTGACCACGCCAAAGATAATCAGGCCGAGCGTGCGGTCTTTAAAGTGCGGTGTCGCTTCGTTGGTTTCGGTCATCGCCGGTCGAGGATATCGGTGGCGGGAAAGGGCGGTCAAGGAAAGGTTCAGGGTTCAGGGTTCAGGGTTCAGGGTTCAGGGTTCAGGGTTCAGAAAAAACTGAGTTCTCCCGTTTGTTTGTCAAGGTGGGGGGTGGGTTGGACCTGCACCCTGAATCTTGCATCCTGCATCCTGCATCCTGCATCCTGTATCCGGGTGGGCGGGTGGGAGTAGAATGCCGGCCATGTCAAAGAGCTTTGATCGTCTCGCTGCCATCATGGACCAACTGAGAGATCCCGGGGGTTGTCCCTGGGACCGCGAGCAAACTCTCCATTCCCTTGCGCCCTACTTTCTCGAGGAAGCTTACGAGGTCGTCGACGCCATCTCAGGCAGCGAACCTGCAAAGCTCTGTGAGGAACTCGGAGACCTGCTCCTGCAGATCGTCTTCGTGGCGCGCGTTGCTCGTGAGAAAGATTGGTTCGACATCGACGATGTCTGCGACAAGATTTCCGAGAAGATGGTCCGACGCCACCCCCACGTCTTTGGTGATCGTGAGGTCTCCGGTTCGACCGAAGTGCTCCAGAATTGGGAGGAGATCAAACGCGACGAAAGAGCTGGAACCAATGAAACGTCGGTCCTCGATGGTGTCCCGAACTCTCTGCCAGCCCTGCTCAAGGCCTATCGGATGACCGAGAAGGCTGCCGCGGTCGGCTTCGACTGGCGCAAGCCCGCGGATGTGATGGTCAAGATGCACGAGGAGATGGCAGAGCTCGAGGAGGAGCTCGTCAAGGGCGAAGACTCTGCCGACGAACGTGTGCGGGCGGAGATGGGAGACGTGCTCTTCGTCATGGCGAACCTCGCACGTCACCTCCAGGTCGAACCGGAAACCGCCCTGCAGGGCACCAACGCCACCTTCATGCGCCGATTCAAGGCGATGGAAGAACTCGCCCAGGCGAAGGGCCGGGATTTTCGCGACATGGATCTCGCCGAGCAGGACGGGCTTTGGGAAGACGTCAAGCGAGCTGAGGGAACTGGGAGTGGGGAGACGCTTTCCGCCCGCTAAACGTCCCTGGAAACGCCAGAGAGTGCGGCCCAACCGGCCAACCCGAAGAACGCAGCGAAGATCAGGCCCCACAGGTGGGCCGCAACGCCGGTCGCGGCGGCCAGCTGAAATGGCACACCGAGTGCGGTGAAAGCCGCTGTCCAGCCCGCCTCGAGGGTGCCGAGGTTTCCGACCAGGTTGAACGGCAGCAGATTCGCCACCGCAGCCGCAGCTGAGCCGGCAACGACTGTCGTCGGTGGCCACCGGTGACCCATCGCGACCAGCAGAATCCAGGCGACCGCCCACTGAAGACCCCACATCACAACCGATGTTATGACTGCGAGGATGAGCCGGAAAGGGCGTCTCACCCAGCTGTCGAGTTCACGTCTAACGCGTCGCACACGGCGAGCCCAGCGGCGCCCGCGAATCCCCCTGGATGCAAAACAGCGCAGCGTAATTCGATCAGCAGCGGCCAAAGTGATGGGCAATAGCAGCGACGGTAAGAACAGGGCGAGCGAAACCACGATCGCCAGCGGCTCGCGAAAACCCCAAACGGCCAGCACGGCCGCTCCGCTCCAAATACCAAGAGTTGCAAGATCGAGGGCCCGAGCGGCGAGCAGGGTTCCAACACCGGCCGTGAAGCTCCGGCCAGTGGTCCGAGCGAGCAGCAGGGGTAGGGCCAGCTCACCGGTGCGGGCCGGGACAAAGAGAGCTGCTGCCTGAGCCGCTGCGGCCACGAGGGTCGCGCGAGGCCAGGTCAAAAGTCCCCGTTCGACCAACAGAAGCAGCCGCAGACCACGCGCCGAAAGGAAGGCCACGGACGTGGCAGCGGCAAGGGCCAGGAGACCACTATCAGTGGATTGAAATAGCCGCCAGATTTCGGACGGCTTCCCAGCTGCGAGCACGACCGCGAAGAGACCGGCCGCGATCACGGCGCCGATCAGGGTTCCTACGAGTCTTTTGGATCGTCCGCAAGGAGAGCTCGCCATTTTTCTGTCAGCGGGCGTCCCGGAGACCCCGCTCACGTTGCCGCTCCACCAGCTCCTCGAGGAGTCGCCGATTGACCGCGGTGAGATCGGCCATGACGCCGGCCAGCCACACCAGAGAACCGATGACAATCAGGATCACCGCAAGAATCAGCGACTGTACGTGTCCAGCAGGCGAAATCCCTGCAAAATAGAAATAAAGGAATCGCACCAGCAGGGTACATCCAAGAGCGACAGGGATCGCGCCGAGAAGGAGGAAGATGCGCAATGGATTGTATAAAACAACGATGCGGGCCATGCTGGTAAGGGATCGCAGGACATAACCGAAATCGGATCGAAAGAGACGCGACGGTCGGCGCTCTCCGGGATTCACCCGCACAGGGACAGAGACGATTTTGAGGCCTGCCTCTCCAGCCTGGAGTATCGTTTCCAGGGTGTAGGTGAAACGGGTGAAAACGTGAAGCCTCAGGGCTGCTGCGCGGGAAATCGC